>Ga0179593_1627037_pt1 | contig 12255 bp, 13 predicted proteins | sample CZODoug2_1_08_16_FD_185931 | JGI IMG/M metagenome (GOLD analysis project Ga0179593, IMG submission 185931) | Vadose zone soil fungal communities from Angelo Coast Range Reserve, California, USA - CZODoug2_1_08_16fungal (PacBio error correction) | ecosystem: Environmental > Terrestrial > Soil >... | reverse complement strand
ACCCCTTTCGGGATGGGAGAGTCTTGTCCTTTTTCCTCCGCGATGTTCTCCTTCCTCGGCCCCCCTGGACTGGTCATTCCATAGGCAGTTACCCATCCCCCATTTTAACATGTTCTCCCCCCTCGCGCGAGAGGTTATTCCGTCTGCCGAGACCTGTTTTTTCGAGCCTTTTACATTGCACGATTCCGGCAAGTCTCGTGTTTGCAACCCTTTAACACTACGGGGGCGAACACAAACCTGCTGGTCTTCCTTTTGTCTGACCTTCATGCGCCCATTTGTTTTTTTACCCAGAATTCCCCCCGTCAAGGTGACAGGAGATGGCAGCATAGGCCCCCTTTCCTAACCGTCATTTTTTCAACCAATTTCCACCGTTTTAAGGTACCACCCATGCCCTTACCTTCGGATTATAGTCCCAAGACTCGAATGACTCGGACAAGCGTGCCGCTTTTTGTTCAATTTTTGGCCGTTTGGACGACATGAGTCTATCACTTTTTCAAACCGGCTTCATGGAGGATTAAAAGGACCAAAGGCCGAACGTCCTTAGACAACGAAGTTCCCCTGCCAATTCCCTCGGGGGAAAGGTTTGCCTGCCCCCCCCCCGAACTGTTTTATGTTTTCCTCAAGGGAAACAGGAAATTACGCGAGAATGAAGGGACTCTTAGACCTCCCAAGAATCGAATTATCAAACCAAGTTGAGGGCATCACGTTCTCCCCCCTACGTTTTATAGGCCCTTTAAACGTTGGAAATGAAGTGCCCAAGAACCACCTGGCTTGCCCCAGAAGATGGATCTATCTTCTTCGCTGCTTAGAGTCCTCGGACCCCTACAATGAATCGGCACAGTTATTTAGTGTTCCCTCAACTTCCCTTTACATTACCTCCCCCCCTCTCCCCGCCCTTTATATCAGATCCCCTTTACAACCTTAGTTCGGCCGAGCCGCCGTTCCAAATTTTCACTTCCCTTCACCCTTTTTCCCCTTTTGACTTGGTCAGCAATGTTTAGGTTTTCCGCGGCGCTCGCTCCTTTTTCTTTTTGCGTTTCGCCCCTTTAATTGGACCCTGTCGGACACGGCTGACGTTTGTGCGAAATAAGCTGTTGGTTCAAATTTCCCAATAACTTCCCTTCCTTTTGCCGATTTCCGCAAATTACGTGGGTTCGTTTTTTTCTCAGGGGCGCAGTCTTTCTTCTCCACCCTATTACCGGCCTGCGGAATAGGTACCTTCCCCTCTTTCCCCTTAGTCAACTTGATCGAATCCTTTGCTCTGGCTTTTTCCTTGAATTTCCTTCCCCCCCCCGCTGCCACGCATGGGTCAAGCTTCAAACCCCTTCCACTTTCCAGAGCATTGCAAGATCTCATTTCAAAGTTTCCCCCCTCCCAGCAATCTTCCTTGAACCCTCTGTCGGATCCCCAGGTGTTCAAGACTATTGTGATGTATGTCATCCCGCCTCCTCTCTTTTTCTCGGTAAACTGACTTTTCTCTCTCTTCTCTTGAGCCCCTTTCAACTCGAATTTTTTCCCCGCTATGCCTCTTTCAGAAGTCGTAATTTTCGCCTTCTGATCCCACTCCCTTCTATTGAAGCCCGCAAGGGGAAGAGTTGGCAAACTTCCTTTTCCCGGCTTTATGTACTCCCCCTCTTCTCTACTTGCGCCAGGATCAGATGGGGTTTGTTCCTGTTCCATTTCCGCTGATTTTCCCCGACTCGGCTTCATACAAGGCATTTTCCAAAGGTTTCCCAAATTTTGTATTCCATGCCCCCTGATTTCCCCTTTACGTCTGCGTGATGTCCACCCCCCCCTCCGGGGGCCATGCCCTGCCGCCGCCCCTTCCTCCGTACTTCGCATGCAAAACACTCCTGTCCGACATCACCTTGTTTTTTTCGCTTGACATTACTAAATCCCTTCCCTCCCTGTTTTTTTGAGCCTGTTCTTTATGTAGCGTTCTTTCTCCCTAGACCACCAAGTTTGGGCACGGCGATGCTGCCATTGCCGTTTTTTTTTCATGCGTCCTAGTCCGGCCCCCGTCAGGATTTCCTGGCACACAAATCTTGTTTGCCTTTTCCTCACGAAGTCTGGTCCAACAAGTCGTCCTTTTTCCCCTCCGCCTCCCCCAATGTTCCAGTGATCCCTTTCTGGTGCTTTGCTAGATTGACTCTTAACGTTAAAAAGGACCTCCGTCGTAAGAAATACCTTCTTCCTTTTCATGCGAATTCTATTGATTTCTTTCCCCGTTTTGTTCAACTGTTGATGGCCAGGTTCAATCTAGGCTTCTCGTTCTTTTTTTTTTTTCAAGGAGCGTCTTGGGCCATAAAGACCCCAGGTCGCCTTGTTCTGCCATTTTGGAATATCTCCCATGATTGGGCTCGTACATTGAGCACCCTCAATTCGCCCCGCCATCTGATTGCGGAGATGATCCTTCCTCCCCGACCAAAAAACCGTACTGAGTCAACACTTTTTACTCCCGGTTTGTAATCTCGTAGGCTCTTAGCTGGCTTTCCCTATTTATATTAAACCTGCCCTTTCCTTCCTTTCACCCCCCTTTGGCTTTTTTGTAAAATGCAGCTGAAAAATCTTGGCATCCTCTCTTCCTCATGGCCGCCCTTTGCTTAGATCAGTTGCTCCGTTTTTTTCTCGGAAACTTTTTGCTTTCACGACCGGAATTACTTATTATACCTTTTCTGCCCCTTCCAGCTCCTTCCCCACCCCCCCTCGCCGCCGACGTTCCTTTTTGGCAAAAGCTGGGAGGGACCGTTTTGACCCACCGTGCTTTCCTACTTCCCGCAGTGCTGCAGAACCGGTGTTTCCCCCCACTGTGGCCGAATTTTTTTTCTCCGCACCCCCCCTCAATTCGCATGTCACACCCTCGCGGATTATTTCGCAATGTCTTTTTTGATCACTCCCCTTTAATGAGCGTGTTAAAAAGGACAGGCCGGCCAGGAATCCATTTTCCTTCATCGACGCCCTTCGGATTCCTTCGTGTCCGATAAGGTCTTCCCCCCCTCGTTGGTCTTTGTGAAGGGATGAAGTTTTTCCGAAATCATTTTCCAGCTTTAGCGCCTAAGGCCTCCGCACTTGAGGCCCACTTTTTCCCGTTCGCCTTCAGCACGTTCTTTTTTAGGCTCTTCGTGGCCCGTCAAGCATTGGCAACTTCGTTTGAATCTCCAGGGCTGCATTCTTGATTTCCTTCTTCGGTCTTATCGAATTCTCCTCCCAGGGCCCCCCCCCCTTTCAATTGCCGCAAGCCCCCCTTTCGAAAACCCTTTTTCTTTCCCTTTCTTGGTCCAGGCCAAATCCATTCTCCACCACTCGATAATTGTCCTGCCAACCATTTTCGATGAAATGAAACGTCCGCCTTGGTCAACTCTTCCTTCTTTCGGACCTCTGTGCCACAGCTTCCTCCGCGCCAATCCCGGCAACCAATTGTATCCCCCCCCAACGAGCGCATTTTCAGTTCTTCTTCCCCCCTGCTCTCCAATGGGTTAACATTGAGCGGTAACCTTGAACCCCACACGGTATGAGAACCTTTTGACAAAACCATCTTTCAAAGGGTTTCTAATCCCCAGAATTTCCTTTTCTCACGATTTTTTCCCGGCCTTCAAACCGCATGAGACCAACGGGGGTCCCAATAATTCCCCTTAAATTTCCTCCCGTTTGCGGTCTCCCACCTTCTTTGACACGCCCTCCGAAGTTTATTCGTGCAGGAACGTAATCTGGTGTTTTAAATTTTTTTCTCCAACCAGGTAATTCTTTAAATTCTGGCCTTTTTTACAAAGGTTCCCTTTTTTGGTACCGTTGAAGTGAGGTTACGATTCGAATCCCTCGATCTACCTCCCTAATGCCTAGAGATCTTAGGTCTTTTTTTGCTGATTGGCAGTCTTGCCACGTCGCCCTCCCCCAGTGAAATGCTCGATCTATTTACATTACCCGTGTTGTTGTACTGACTCCTTAGGGTTCTTGGCAGTGACCAAGTCCTCTATTCCTTTCGCGGACGTCTTTCTGTCACCTTTTTCCAGTTGTCCTTTATAGGCCAGGATTCCTTCCGGCAACTTCGCAACATGATTACTCTCCGTGTTTTTCTTGCCTTTAGGACTGTTTTCTCCGGACCGCCCGATTCCTTAAGCACTCGACCAACGTATTCGTGGACTTTTTTTCCAATCGCAAGTTTCCGGTTTTTTTTCCTCCCTCCAGCGCTTGGTCACTTTTTTGACAGTTCCCCTTTTTTCTTGTGATTGCCCCCAGAATTCCCAGAGCTTTTTGCAAGTTGCCTGCGAGGATGAGCCCCCCGGGCCCCCTTTTCCCCCTGCATCATGTAGTGGGCCAACCTTGCTTTCCCCCCTTAATGTTGGTCCTGCTCATCTTTTTTTCTCACGACCCCACCATTAATTACCAGAGTTTTCCCCTTTGTCCCTTGTTTTTTTCTCGACATGCCTAGTTTACTCCCCCTTCCAACCTTTGGAGGCCCCTGACTTTTTTTGGCAATCGAAGTTCATTCTTCGACCATAGGTAATGTATAGGGATCACCTTTTTTTCCGCCTTCGGTTTGTAAGTACAACAGCACACCGACCTTTCTTTTTCCATGTCCCGGGAACTCAATTTCGGAATTGACTGAGGATGCTTATTTTCTTCCCCCTCCGGCATTTTTCGCCATTTTGATAGTTTTTTAAATTTGTCTTTGGCATCAAAGGGGAAATGCATTGGCCACCCACACCTTCGTCACACAGCGTTCAAGGCAGCAGGTCGAGGATTCCCTAGTACGTTACCAATTCTCCTTTTCGGTATTTTTGCAGAGGGAACAATTGACCCTTCCCTGCCTTACCCCTCCCCCTTCCCTCCCTTCCGTTCCATATTTCTACCTCCACGAGTCATATTTTCTTTGACTCGCTACACTTCTACCGTCGCCCTTTTTTCATTGCCCGTTGCTTCATGACAATGGCTTTTTCCTTAACCCGGAGATTGGATATTGGCCCTTCCCCCCCCCCCGTTCGGTTGCTGCGCATGGTTTCTAGGCCCCGTCATTGGAAATGGTAGTATTTTTTGCTGCCTTCCCAGCTGCTTTTCGAGTTTCAACAACCAATGGACGCAACCAGAAACAACCCACTCCCCGCTTTGTCTTCCTTTTCTTTTCCTGAGTCGTTTTCTCTGGTTTCAAGGTTATGACCATAGCAAATTCTCGCTCCCTGCCGGCTTTTTACCGCCGAATGCGTGTCCCCCGTCTAAATTCCCCTTAAAAATCTCGTGGCGGAGGAACTTTGGAGGCTCGCGGAATTCCAGAAAGGGGTCACTTTGCAAACCCCCCTTCATTGGGCGAATTGCTTTGATTAAGATCATCCCCCATCTGGACAAAACTCCAAAGAGACATAATCTGTCCCTTTAAACCGAGGGGAGATCCCCCTTTCCCCAATTCATCTCCCTCGCCTGCATCAATTTATCCCCCTGCTTTCGACGCGCCCCTATGATGAGGTAGATGACCTAGGAGCCATAAAATCTTTTTCCTTTTTTAGGCCCCCCTCATCCGGCCTCTCGAGCCCATGTCGAAATGGGAGGTTTCTGCAAAAAGGAGCATTTGCACTCCCTTCCCTCTGGACACAGAGATTTTTTCCTTAAATGACGAATACAGTTTTATTGCAACGACCCCCCCCTATCTCCCCTTTACATGGTATTTAGGGCTCAATCTTTACTCCACGGACGCCCGTCTCGAGTTCCCCCTCCCATTCACTTCCCCAATCTTGTTAATTTCCTTTTTAGAGGGCGTGTTCTTCCAAGGCACGACTTTTTTGCCCCTCCTGAAATACATTTCAATAGTCCTAAATTAATTACTCCCCTGGGTCTGCCCGCGCACAGCCCGACAACCCCTCTTTTCCTCTTTAGATTCCGATGATGTTTTCTGCTCGCGAGATACCCCCCCCCTGACAACCCAAGGTGCTGTTCCCTCCTCCTGTTCATCCGGGTTTCTTCCCTTTAGGCCCCTTTCTCCGCACCCCCCGTTTTCTTGGGGGCACTTTGGGTCCGTCCTTATCCCCCCCCGATACCCCATCGGATGTTCCTTTTGAAGCCTAAAATTTGGACAGTGGTTTGTCAATGGCTGGCGTGATTGGCTCGAGGACGGTTACCAGTTCCCCGCCCTTCTTGGAAAATTCCAGGACCCAGGAGAATGTCTACTTTGAGATTTTTGCCCCCTGTTCGTCGGTCCATTCCAGTTTCGGCACGTTTGGAAGACACTGTTCCTGTCTTGGTTCCCCTTTCTTTCCAATCTGGGCGCCAATGGCCCGTAAAGCCATCAGTCCTCTTCATAGCGACTTTCCACCTCAGTTTTCCTTAGGTCATGCGACCCATCAATTCGAGCGTAATTTTTTCTGCTCTCGGAGCGTCGGCATTTTCCCGTCTCCCTACCCCTTTGTCCTCCCTCGGTGTCCATTATCTGCATATTAGATGGATTTTTTTTCAGAATTTGATTGACCCCTTGCACAATCGTTGGGTTTTGGTGGTTGGGGGTCGTGGGGGGGTGGGGTGGCGGGTTTGGGGCGCGGGTTGTGGGTGGTGGGGTTGGGGTTTTTGCGGGGGGGGGGGGGGGGGGTTGGTTTGGGGGTTTGTTTTCCCCTTTTCTTCTTTTCGGTTGTAGGCAGATTTCAAACGGTGGAAGATTTTACCGGATAGCAGCCCCTCCTTCCCCTTGATTCTTTCTCCTGGTTTTTTCTCGGACGGATCCTAATCCGCTTCCCAAGCCGTAATCGACTCGATTTTCCTCTTTGCTCCCAAACCGCTCCCCCGCTCTTTAATTTTTTTACAAGACAAAAGCCTTTTGATCGGTGAGATGATTGAGACCCCCCTTGTTTTTTTTTTCCCCCTTTGCACGCACTTTTCTTTAATCTCCCCAGGGTTAAAGGGACTTCCCCCTCAACACAGCTCCTCCAAGTTACCCTGTGGCCCCTCTTCCAAAAGGTCGCATTAATGGGGACCTGCGGCCAATTCATGCGTGCCCCCTTTTCTTCCTTTGCCCCCTCCTCCTTTTGACTTCATAGATGTTTTCTGGGGGAGAATGGACTTGGACCGCGATCTACTATCTTTTTAATTCCTTTTCTTGTGAACCCCCCCAATTCACGTTCCCCCCCCGTGATTGTGCTAATAGGCAGCCCCTCCTAAAGGCACGGTCACCTTTTTTTTTTCATCCCTTCTTGGGCAAGCTCTTTTTTCCATTCCCTCCCCCTTCTTTCCTATCAGCTGAACAGGAGTGTTTGTGTGACCTTTCAAGGGCCGTTCCCCAATTGTGACTCGTTTGACGGCTTTTCTCTCTTCTTTTCTCATGACTTAGCATTGCCCAAGATTTACCTTCTAAAACCATGTAGCTACGGACCAGGGCGGTCGGTGTGTCCCTTCCACCTGCCCCCCCCACCTCCCTCTTCTCCCTCCTTTTCGATTTATGACAGCGGCCTTGTCCAAAAGCGGGTCCGCCTCCAGAGGCGGGAAGTTTTTCTTCTTCTTCTTTCGCCGCAGGTCCTTCCCTTGCACTCAAAAAGTGTATCCCCACCTAGCGGCCAAGCTTTTCAAGGATGGGTTGACGGTTTATTGAGCACCCTCCCAACCCCAACTTTTTCCCATAGCTTTTTCTTTCCCACCACGATTCTCCCCTCTTTTTGCCCGGACATGACGATCTTAAAAAGTGCCGAGGCCCCGTCCCTCCTTTGATTATGATTCCCTCACCCTTTTCCCCCATAATGCCCCCAACATGCCAGTCCTAAGACGTTTGGTTAGGTAACTGGGACTTGCGCCGTCAACCCTCCTCCTTCGACTACGCCGACCTCGGAAATTCTTCACATCCCCACCCGAAGAGAATCTCTCGGTGTTCAGTTATAAATGTTGGTTCGTTGTTTGCGCTCCTTCGAAGACTGTCCCCCGATGACTAATTCAAATTAGAATGATAGATGACATTTTGCTGGTCCACCTGCCTCTCCTCCCGAACTTCTCAGCCTCCTTCCTTCCTTTTTTTTGAGATCTTTTTTTATTGGGTCCGTTTAATTAGCACGTGGAAACCACAAGCTCAAGAGATGTAAGAGAGAAGGCTGGACAGTATTTCTTTTATCTTTCCATTTTAGATCTGCCAGGTGAACTGCACTTCCTTTTTCACCTGGTTCGGGCTTTGCAGAGTTTCCCCTGTTTTTCTTAGAGCAAAGGCATAATTGACAGATCGTCGCAGCTCCCCCAGTTTTCTTCTCGCAAGTCATTCAGGGGTCCCCCTCCCCACATTTTCCATTTCCCTTGATTGGCACCTTGCTCTGATGTTTCAGGACATGAGCGCGATTTTTCCCTTTGCTCCGCGTTCCCTTTTTCATTCCCAGGATTCTTCATCCTTTTGTTCAGGTTAAAATCATAATGGTTTTTTTAACCATTCGGTTCCCATTCCCCAAATCCTTTGCCCAGTTTGTTGGCTATTTTTTGAGACTCCTTTCGCTGACGATCACCACGCAGTCCTCCACAGGAAAGATCTGGCTACCGCTTTGACAAGGCCGGACTTCATCTCCCCCCTATGGTGGCTCCAACGTTGCCATTTTTTTCGGGGCAGGTTAGTCCTGTCCCCCCCCCCCACTCACACCCTCCCTGTCTGAGAGTCTAAAGGGTTTTAGACCCTGAAATCTAGCGCTTTTGCTCCTTTTTTTTTAGACTCCCTTCTCGCCCTTCCCCCCCACTCCTTGGTTGCAGTTAAATTTTGATAGGGCCCCTCAACTTTCCCTGAAGTGGACCCGCAAATCAGGGCTCCTCCCCCCATTCTTTTGCTGTCCCGGGTGCGCTCCCTAGTTTATCCCCTCCTAGACCCTAATGAGGGAAGGCGTTATTCTTTTCAGCCGCAACCCGGCATTGGCTTTCCCTACCTCAAGCTTAGAGCACGAAAAAACGGTTTTATCCGCATTTCCACTTAAGGGAGCCTATTTATCCTTTTCCATTGGCCTGTACATTGACCCTGCGCCGATGTCTTCTCCCACTCCGCGGCTTTGTCTATTCGACGCTGGTTGCTTTTTTCGACCCTACCACCTGGTTCCCTTTCCCTTCCCTGGAACTTCGTTCGAATCCTGGATGGGTAGTCACAAACCAGGAAGAAATGTCCCCAGGTTTTGTCTATTTTTCTCTTTTGTCCTTTTCTTCCCAAGGGTCCCCCGATAATCCATACTGCTGTCCTTGGATTATCTCCTATGATTCCCAACTTCCCCAGCAACTCCTCTTTGTTCTCGTTTCCCTTTATGAAATGGCAGTCCCGATAAGCTAAGCGACACCGCTGGGTCAAGTGCCTCCCCACAAAGCTTCCCTTTTTGAAAGAATGACTTCAAGCTCATCCCTTCTTCCAAAAAGCCAGGCTAAGATAATGGAAACAGAGGTCTCCCCCTTGTTGATCAAGTTCCTACCGCGGATCCTCTCGAGCCTCGTTTTTACCTTTCCTTTCCGATAGGTTTGGCATGCCTCTGAAGACAGGGAAAATTTTGTACTGCCGAATAGTAGGACAGTGAATCTTTTTTCTTGCTGGCCGCTCGCCCTTGCGGCCTTGAGCCACCTTCCATTTTTCCCCCCTTAGGGGTTCCCCCCCTATACTTTCTGCCTGTCCATCCTCAGACCGGTTATTTCCCCACCTATCTTGACGATGTAGTGGCATCTTTTTTTTAACTCCTTGCACGCGGTGCCTCCTGATCGACAGTAATTAGAGAAATGCCTCGCAATTTAAAATGGCCCTTTGTAGGTTTCTCCAAATCTCTCCGTTACTCCTTAGAGGGCTTTAGCCCTAGAGTGGCCCACCTACTCGCCCATTTAGCATGCCCAAGGATGTAAGGACCTTCCTGCCGTGCAAAGATTTTGTTCTCTTCTCTTCCTTTAGCCTACTTCACTTCTATATTACTCATCCTTTCGCTCGCTGTCGCTTTTTCGCTGCCCCCCCAACGTCTGGGAACCCTATGAATCAGGACATCCGGGTTTTTTTTCTTAATTTCGAGTTTGCTTATTGTTGCACCAGTCTGCTTTTTTTAGCATCTCCCTCTAAAAAGGTACTTCTACCTCTATTTTTCCTGAAGCTCCCCCCATGGGCCTTTCCTCCATTTTCCTTCTCTCATTTCCTCGTTCCCCCCCAAAGTCCCCAGAAATACCACTCACCACTCGAATGTAGCAATAGTTCGACGTCGATTCTGTGGCAACACATTTAGATGAAATTTCCCTTTGATTCTCCCTTTTTTCTACCCCTTTTTCCAGGCGTGCTTTGCCCCCTCCCCCCGCCGCCCTCCACGCCCCCCCCCTTGCCAGCCCCCTCCCCCACCCCCCCCCCCCCCGCCCCGTCCCCCCCTCAAATCCTTCCCGATTGCGTGCTCTATCTCAAAATTTATTTCAACTTTTCCCTTTTAGGAATGACGTTGACCCATCATTCTCTTTTTTCATTTTTCCCCCCCTTCGTGGAGAGAAGATTTTCTCCATGCCCCTCTCTTCCATATCTAGTGATCTCCCTTTTCCTTTTCAGATTAGGCTTCATTTTAGCTGGCTTTTTTCCAGAATTTAGATCGTTTCCCAATCTCCTTCTCCCTTAAGGTTTTTGCGAGAATTTTTTGAAGGACTGACCCCTTCCATGAGGTCCGGCTCTTTATTTCCCCATTCCACGGGCTCCCCTGCGCTTCGATGAAGTTTGAAGGGGTGCACGGTATCAGTTCCTCCCTTCTTACCCTCCCCATCCCGTCCCTTGTTAGAGCCTTTTCAGCCCCTTTTCTTCGACTACCGAAGCCCCCCCCCCCCTTTCGCGACAATACACAACTTGAACCTTAGGGTTCCTCCGACAATTTTTTTTGCTTACCAGGCCAAGCTATTCGACCCGCTTACAGGCCTTCTGCCGACCCCCCTTTTTGCGAACGCCACGCACCCAATTCGCATTCCACATCGTTCCTCAAATTTCTCCCCAATCGCGCTTGAATGGTCCCCGCGGAAAATTTCCGACGGAATTTATTTGCCCTGGCTCAATACGGACAGTAAGTGGAAAGTCAGGATTCCGTCGTTTTAGGGTATAATGTTGCCTTCCCCTGCCGGCCCTTGTAAGTGTGAAGCGCTAAGGAAAATCTCCGGCCAGATGCAGTCGTCTCCAGTCCGCCCCGCTTCCGAGCACCCCTTCCCCAGCCCCTTCCTGGCCTTTCAAGCCGTTCCTTTTGGACAATTTCCCTGGAACCGGTGAGTGGCCCCCCCGATCCCAGCCATGTTTCCATGCCCCCATGCTGCCCATTCTTTTTTAATGGCGTTCTCATGACTGACCCCCCTGCATTCTCCCCTCGTCCATTCCCGTCCACCTTCTGGTTAGCCTGCCCTCCAGGGCTTTTTTTTTTTTCCCAAACCTTCCCCCTTCTCCCCAAAATTGCAGCACGATACACATGGGGCTCAACATTCGTTTTCTTTGAACCTTGCTGGAAAAGCGTCTTCGCCGCCAGATTTGGGGACGTGTTCAGCGCTTTTTTCTCGCCACGTTCCCCAAATGTCTAAACGCCGGACGCTGTTCCATGCTTTTTTGGTTGCAGGACTCGAAGGGGCAAATGAGCTTGCCCCCCAAGTCCCCCTCCCTCTTTCTGTACACAATTTCACCCTTGAGGCTATCCTGCGCCTCACGTGTTTTTTAGATCCCACCTTGAGACAAGGGGCCCTCCTGTACCCACTGTTGCTGGGTGCCCCCGTTAACTTTGTGCGATTGCCCCCTTTCCACCCCTTTCCGTGGTACCGCCGAAATCGTGTTTCGAACTGGTTACAAACCACCCGCTTTTTCCAGGTCTCCATGTTTTGCCGTTTGCCGTTCCCTCGAATGACCTGTCCGATACCTTTTCCCGACTGCCGTAATTCTTCCTCGAGGACATCCTCGGTCGCCCCAAGTGCAACGGTCCCCTCAAGAAATTCCCTTTCTCTATTTTCCTCCTCCAGTTTCAAGTAATCCAGTTTCCACGGCGGTCCCTTTTTTGACAAAGCCCCGCGATGTCATCGATCATTTCACTCATTCTGTCATCGGACAGGTCATTCTAGGACATTCCGCACGTTCCCTCCCCTTTTAATCCAAGAGAGATCTGCTCAGTTTCCCCTTACGAGATGCGACCCGGTCTTTACTTGACAGATTTTCGTAAGAAATCTACTTTCCGTATTAGGGTTCCTTTCCCTTGCACCCTCCACGCCCCCCCCCGCTGATGGCAATTTGGGAACTGATTTCCATTTTTGCTCGCCCTCCAAGGACCAGAATCCAAGCCTCCCCCCTTTCTTTCCCCCTTCGGC
>Ga0179593_1332125_pt1 | contig 12255 bp, 12 predicted proteins | sample CZODoug2_1_08_16_FD_185931 | JGI IMG/M metagenome (GOLD analysis project Ga0179593, IMG submission 185931) | Vadose zone soil fungal communities from Angelo Coast Range Reserve, California, USA - CZODoug2_1_08_16fungal (PacBio error correction) | ecosystem: Environmental > Terrestrial > Soil >... | reverse complement strand
CTTGCATAGTCTCGGTGGAAGTTGCTCATCCTCTCCCTCGCTGCGCGTTTTTTTTCCCTTCATTCCCATTTTAACTCCTGCTTCTCGTCTCGTTTCCTGGCGCTTAGCCAGAGCTTGCGGCGTCGCCTCTAATGCGCACTCCTGCGATCTTTGTCCTTTCTCCCAATTGTGTTTTTTTTCGATTTTCTCGGCCTGTGAGTAGTTAGCGCCTGCAAGAAGGTTCCCCCAATACAGAAGCGCATTGCTCGCTCCTCTTTTCTTAATGGGGAGTTGCCCCTTTTTTTGACTTCCACACACGATTTCCTTTGGTCCTGACACGCTGCGAGGGTACTTGAGATGTATTGTGGTCGTTTATCTCGCAGTCGAACTTAGGTTATCAGTATCCCCATAGCCTCTGACCCCCCCCCAGTCCCTTCTCTCCCCCACCCTTGTGACGACCGCTATTCGTTATTTTTTCGCCCTTAGACAATGATCCTCGCCTTGATGGGGGGCCCTTCGCGTCTTGCACGTTTTAGCCACTGACCGCTGGTCCACCCTGGATGCTTTTATGATGGTAGACCCTTTCATCTGGTCTCCTTATTGTCTGGGCGACTAGAAAATTGTTTTTTTTCAGTAGGCCGGAGGTTAGTCAGCCCGTTCTTTTCTTTTCCCCCGGTGCTTACTGAGAATCCGAGGGCGCTCAGAGAATTTCACCGTTTCAAGGAGAACGAACTTACGTGCAGCGTAGGCCTGCCCCGCGTCAACTTCATCCGGTCGTCTCCGGCCGATGGGTCATTCCGAGCGAGGCGAGCCCGTCGACCAGCATTGGTCCGAACATACTTCATAACTCTTCCTGCCCTATTTCTACTAGGCCCTCCCCCCCTCTCCGAAATCGCTCTCGGGATGCCGAGCTCGGCCTCTCACAGTCGAATCGCTCTATCTCCCTCCCCCGTCCTGTTCGCGGACCCGGCGCGGACTTTCCCTATTGCCCGTCAGGCGCAGGGTCAATTGCGCGGGCGTTGTCAACATTATCTCTCCCTATGCGACCTCGCCAACCTTCGACATCACGCGCAGTGCGCGCCACCGGCTATCCAAAAGGTCTGCCCCCCCTTTTCAGTTCACTTCTTTTCCCCCTATCCCCTTAGAATGTTTTCATCATTGATCTCCCTCTCTTATTGAAGACCACTGGTAGCCAATCTCGGTCCCATCATGACGGTTCCTTCCCCCCCCTATACCCGATTGTGGCGAATTTTTCCGGCGCCGTCCGGAACCTGCAGTCCGAGGGGTATCCCAGAGGGATTCCTTTTTGGTCCCAATGCCTCTACAGAAGTCTGGGGGACTGTGAGCTATCACCACCCGCACAGACTCGCCGCGTCGGATTCTCGCACGTGAGAACTTCCCCATACTTCGGTAAGGATCCAGTATATTTTCCTTCGAGCGTGTAACGGTTTCGCCTGTCCTCCCACAACCTCCCCCAGTTTTGTAAAGATAGGCCCTTGTCGACGTGCGGTACAGAGAGTGTCGAAGAAGCGTCACTGCGAGACCCCTCCTCTTCCCCAGGTGGATCCTCCCTGACGATCCTTGTTTTTTCGGCCGTGCGCTCGCGTGGGACTGCTCACGGCATGTTTAAAGGATCCAATGAACGTGATCTCGCTGTTCCTTGCGCAATGTGCGGCCGCCAATTTGCCTAAATAGCCCTCTTTTCGGTTTAGCCGGCTTTTCGCCTCTCTCCCCTGTCCCTGACACCCCCCCTCCCTCTCTTCCTCCCCTACTGATTAGAACAATCCCATCCTACAAGCACTGCGGCCCCCTAAATGCGCAAGCATTTCGATCAGACGTTGCTGGACTTTTTTATTTGATGCGATTTCGATATTTCTTTTCCTTTTTCGTTGGCAACCTTCTCGTTGCCAGGCGCAAGCCGTCGCCAGGGAATCAAGTCCACCATCCGCCCCATTAGCGCCGCAGGAACTCTGTGAGGTTTTCCCACTGTCTCCCCTCCCTCACAAAATTTAATTGGCTCCTCAGCGCGAGTACCCCTTCTCAGGTCGGATTCTTGAACGGGTTGTTGAGTTTTCCCGCTCCTAGACCCTCCTCTACGAGTTCTTGGCTAGGACCCGCCCCCAGTCTCTTACAACAGGCTAACCTATGTTCGGTGATTCCTCTCTTTCTTCCTCCCCCCCGCCGTGATAGAAGACTGAATCATCGGTCGTTGATCGCCCGGAGAGGCTTGGGTGATGTTGGCCACGCCCATGGTTTTGTCGGGCCTTGGTTTCTCGCGGTCGACGGCATCGTCATCGTTCGGAGGTTTCGCCCGCAGGGCGAGCTTCCCTCCCCTCCTTTCTCGGCCCCCTCCGTGGTTCCATCTTTCTGTGGCAACACTTCCTCGTGGCACGCTGTCCAGCGAAATGGGGTGTCGCTGACGGCTGTCGGCTGACAGGATAGATAAGAGGGCTAACGTGACCTTCCCCCCCTCTTGAGGCTTTTCTTGGGACGAATTGCCTTTGCGATTCCGAAGATCTCATCTTTTTTATCTTCGCCCTCTCCGCCCCTGCTTCAACTCGAGCCGGTTAGACCATCGGCGCTTTTTGTCAAGAAGGAGCTCCCCCAAGCTGAAAATACGTTGGGTTTTTACATCATTCCAACCTTGCCCCCCTTTTTCCCCCGGTAACGACTTCTTTCGATTGTCAGCGGGAATGGCTGGCTTGACCTTCTCTATAAGAACTCGGACAGTTCTGATCTCAAATTTGTTGGACAGTCCCCTTTCCATTGAAGAATTTTTCCTGCTCGAGGACGAACCTTTTTAATGCAATGTCTCGTTTCCACTGATCGGAAAGAAGTGTCCTCTTTTCCTCACCTCCGCCCCTGCTGTCTTCCCCCCTTTTTTGGGAGAAGCTCCGGCTTTCCCAGCGCCAGCGCGCGCACGCCGCACCTGCTTTGTAGCGGTTTATCCAGCGCAGGTTAGGATAGGCTAAGGGGTCACGCTTCAGCTTGCTCGTTTTGCTGAGACCCCCCGTCTCCTGCAACTTTTGAGCCGCGGAAGATCCTAAGGCGCGCTTTCCCGGCGATGCTTGCATTTTCCCCCCTTGCGACCGTTCTACGGCACTCCCTCTTCCTTCCTCTTCCCTTTATTTTAATCCGACATACGTTGTTTGAGAGAGCGGCAGATTTCCGAGGAACTTCGAAATTGAAAACCTTTTTTTTTGCTTCGATGTTGAATCGACTCGGCTCACGTCCGTTTTATTTGCTTTCTCCTTCTCCCTGTGCAGAAGTGTACCTTTATATCGATACTCCCCCTCCAGGAAGATGGCCCAGCGTACCTTGCGGGCGTGTTTTTAGCGGGCATCAGATGTGAGCGTCGCTTCGCCAAGCGTTGTCGCCCCGTGATGAGAGGTTGAATTCCTTTTGAAGATCAGTGTTTTAGCCTTTGTCCGACAGCCGCGGCCGACGATTCTTAAAGGCACCACGGTTGCGCTTGCCCCACCCCTTGGTCCCAGACTAATCCCCCCCTGTTGATGAGCCCCGCCTTCGTTCGATGTGACCGACTGAGCACTTCCCCGGCCAGCCTGAGCTGAGCCCGGTCGCGTTTTTACTGTAAATGCTTTCTTTGAATGATGACCCGCCGTAATAGAGTCAGCTTTAAAAGCGCGCCGGGTCCATCAAAACTCCCGAGTTACCCTTGTCAAAAACATAGATTGACGCGGTAGGATTCCCTATCTGAACCAGCCCCTCCTTCTTAGCCTTACTTCCCCTCAACGGAAGGCACACCAGTCCTGCGCCGCCTCCCTCTTACGCCGTACCGCCGTTCCCCTGCTCCCCCCCCGAATTTCTTTCTTGCTTGCCATCCAGGCGGTCCCCCATGCCGCATTTGTTTCCCGGCGGGGGGGGTTCGGGGGTGCCGTTAGCAGCATTGAAACAGCTCCTGCCCCCCTCGCCCTTGAAGGATTGGCGATCATCCCCGCCTGAACAGAGGCGATGCGGCGCCGAATCGAGAACCCTTCCGCGCCACCCCCCTTTTTTCGTGCACGCCTCGCTCGCTTCTAGCACTATTCGATGCTCCCTTCCCCTGATTAGATCACCTTCTCGGACGCTTGATGAATACCTAACCTTCTTCTTCCCTCCTGACGACGCCTTTGGGGGGTCCGGTGCTCGCCGTCACTCCCCTCGTTCGCTTCCTGTCGAGCATGGTCCCACGCCCCACCAGCCTTTGCGCTTTTCCGGAATTTTTTTCTTCTCGGACTTGAGCGCTGGGTTAGGCATCCGCGCTCTTCATAATAGGTCAGTTTAGTGAGACGCGTTTACCCGAAGCCTTTTCCTGCGGCTCGCCCCGGGTGTTTGCGTTCTTGACATGAATTCCTGGGCGGTTTTTGGGTGCCACGTCTGTTCCCTCCTTCCCCCCGGCCCCCGATTTTTTCATCCATACCCTTCTTTCCCCCATCAAAACGCTGTAGGCGAAATGTTTTTTGAACTCTCATTCGGCCTTTGCATTGATTACATGAATTGTTATAATCTTTCTGCGATGCTAATTCTTGTCCTTTCCAGGCGAGTTCTTTTTCTTCCCAGAAGCTCCTTGATATTTCTAATGTCGGCCCCGGCGGCCGACGCGGCCCGCCTAGCCGCTCCCCCGAGTGCTGCAGTGAGTACCTAGCCCTTCGTTTTCGCAGCCCCCTCTTCTTCCCCTAAGGAGCACTGCGCCCCACATCCCGATTGTCCTAGGCACCTGTGACCTGCGAGGCGCGCTTAAGGTGTCGCGTAGGTCACTGCGTTGCCCGGGCTCTCTCCACCCCGCCTCTCTCAAGACACGACCTTTGCGTCGGTGGGGAGACTGCGCGCCAGGGTATAGCTAGTTTTCCCGCTTACTACTAACCGTTATGCAGTCCGCACTTTTCCTGCCTCGCGCTTCTTAGCATTTTTCCGACTTCTGGGCCGTGGCCTCCGCACGTCGACTTCCTTGCTCATTGTTTCCCCCGATCCTTGCGGCCACGCTCGGCGCGTCTCTTCCAAGTTCAAGAGCTCTCCTTTATGCACCTCGGTGGTATCGACTTCACGGTTCGGATGATTTTCCTGTTTTTTGCAGAGTCGAACGAGCTTTGTCTGCCATCTTTGAGATTCATCCTTCATCTCATAGAAGGTTATCGCGCCTGCCGTCGTGAAGCATTGCTAACGTGGCTTCCTTGGCGAGCGGGTTTTAGGCTTTCACACCCCAGGTGATCTTTTCCTCCCGGTCAGCTCATGGGAAACACCGCGCGCAAATTGAGCTGAGCTTTGATGAAGAGGGGTTCTCGTGGTTCATTCGTCACCGCCGTCCTCGACCTTGCTTGGAGGAGAATCTCTCTTCTCTTCGTAGCTTTCAGGACGTCTCTGTCGTCTTCGCGCGTCACTTCATCCGGCTTTGTTCGGATCGTCTATTCGCCTTTCCCGTTATAGCCGAAATGTCTGAGTTGAGGTTGCGGCGCGCCAAGCGCCCCTCTTTCGGGATAGATCCGCTGCCCCCCCGTTCAATGCTTGAGCCGATGAGCGCGCTTGCCGCCGTTGCCGTCCGTCGTCTTCGGAAAAGTCCTCTCCTGAGCGGCCCGCGGCCGGATTCTTCATCCCCCTAATCAAACCGACACCTTTTTTTGTTTGGACGACCTTCGCTGAGGCCGAAGCGTTTTACCCCCAGATTTTGGCGAGCTCTCCAGCAATCGCGTCCGCCTCTTTCCTGGTCAACCCTCGTCCCCTGAATCACTCTTGTTGCGTTTCCATGCGAAGTGGCGAAACATATTACCCAGAATCAGTGCCTCACCCGCTCTGGCATGGAGTTGGCGTCAGGCGCCACTTCCGCCAATTTCCGGCTTCCACCTTTGGTTAGAGACTCCGGTCCAGGTATATTGGTGCGCGAATGTGATCCCCTGTGACCATTCGACTTCGCCATCTGAACCGACAACCCCCCCCCGACAATTCCCCCAAACCTTGGCAGAGATTCTTTTTGCCAACTTCGATCGGGTGTATTTTAGCGCAACTGCCTGTCCTAACCGACGGCCCTAGCGACGAAGCAGACGGCGCTTGGTGATATGGTTTTCAAGATTCTTTCTTAGCGACTACACATCGGCGAGTTATTTATTCCAACAAATTGGATAGCGTCCAATATCGCCTCATTGCGAAGGCTGAGGCTTTTCGACGCTTGTTTTCCTTCCGGCTAAGAAGAAGGCGAGGCCCGGATCGTACGTAATTTGTGAGAGTGCCTCCCTTCCCCCTCATCGAGTTCGCGTTCCTTGAGTCGGACCACATTCGCCAGTTCACGGATATATTTTAATCTTAATCAGTTGTTTTTGAGGAGATCAAGGTCAATGGGGAGTCCCTTCTTCCCCAGCTGAGAGTGATTACCTCACATCGCTACTTGCCTTCTGCTCGCTGTCTTCCTGCGCTTCTCCTCGATTGAGAGTCAATTCCATCTCGCAAGAATTCTCCCATAACGGCTCCCAAGTCGATCACCCACCATGTGGTTTTCCATCTCTTTTCCCCATTCCATTTTTTTCCTTAGTATGCGCTCTACCCGAAGCCGCCCACTCCCAGCAAGCCCACGCCTCTTGTCTCCTGGTACTTTTTGGAGATACGTCTTTAGGACTCAAGTCCTTAACAGCATACTCCATTGTTTTCTGATAAAGTTTTCCCTTTTTTGGAATTTATGTTATTTGTTTGTAGTTTCAGCTTTCTCGCGCCGTCGACTTGGTTCGAGGGCACATATAGGCTTTCGTCCCCCCCCAAACGTGCCGTCGGCTCGACCCACACTTTGTGGATGTCCTCTTGATTGGTTCGGTTTCCGAATCGACAGCGCCACTGTACTAGACGCTGGGGCGTTCCCCCTTCGGTCTGGTGCACGATTTTCCTGTTTTTTTCGCAACTTTTGAACCTGATAGGAAGCCCCGAGTGGGATAAAGACCCGGAGAGAACGGACTTATCTTTAGCAGGATTGTCGGGCTTTGAGCCCGCCAAACCTTTCCTCTCGGCCTCATGAGCGCGTTAGTATTAAACGTCGTGCGTTGCGGTTTTACTCGGGACTTTTCTTCAGCGAGTCTCTGCACGGTGTTTCCGTGCGACGACCCCCCACCCATCTATGGAAGCGTACTTTCCCGCGCCGAATTTTTTTACTCTGCGCGGCAATCCTAGGGTTGCTGCTAGAGGCTCATTGAGGCAGCAAGCGTCTTTTTCCGCCTTGTCGCGGCCGCGGCAAGTCAACCTCAATCCCCGCGGAGATAAGGAATATTTTGTAATCGAACCGACTCGCGGCGCGCCGCGCGCGATCTCCGTCCGCCGCCAAGCTCGAGTTCCCTACCTGATCCGCGTCGATTCTAGACAGTTGTTCGCGACGGCTGTGTTGCTCATGGAATGACCACTTGCTTTGAGTAAAAAAGCTCAACCAGGAAAATAAGGTTTTACTGTCGAGGTTTCCCCATTCTACGACCCCTCTGCTTCCCGCGCACCTGTGCCGCTTCACCCGAAGCGCGGCCAACGGACCAAGTGACCCTCAGACAAGGTCTGCCATTCGGACGTTCGGACGATATTCCGACCTTCTCGGACCCGCTCATGAGAAGCAGGACTCAGACAGAGTGGTTGTCTTTCGATCACCGATCTTTTTGGAGCCTTCCGCGCGCTGACCTAGTCTCCGCCGTGCGTGCGTCGCTTCCGAGATGAGGGTCTCTGCCCAATAGCCGAGCAATTCTACCTTTGTGCGATAGCCCCTGTAAACGGACCTCCTTGATTGCGCCGCGCCCGTTCGAGATCGCGCGGCCGCAAGGAAGGCCCTCCCCTTTTTTCTTCTGAAGATTCCGCTCGGGATCCCGGCGGTCGCGCAGAGGAAAAACCCTAGAATAGTCGCAATGAAGAGGTTTTTGTACTGGCGTGTCGGTAGCCTCGACTAAGAGGAATAGCTTTTCAGCTTAAGGAGGAATCGCCCTGAATATTTTCCCTTTCCCGGCACTCCTATATTTAGGTGCTAGAGGTAGTGACGCCTAGGGGGAGAGAAGGAAATGGGGAAACAATACAATCTCAATCCCTCCAGATAGCGTTTTTTCTCAATTTTCGCCCCTCCCCCGGCTTCGCCACGGGGGAAGACTCTGGTCCGCGCCGAGTCCGGTGCTCCGCTCTCGTTTCCTGCTCACGAATTTGTATCTGCCTGCCCCTGCCTCTTCTGACCCCATAAATAATACATCCCCCTTTCGCTGCCCCGACTGAGAAAGGCGAGCTCATTTGATGGGACAGTATGATGGCTGCTCATCTTGGCCTTGGCTCTTGTCCCCCTTCTCGTGTCCCTGCACCCACGCCCGCCTGGAAATTCCGTCAACACATCACCACCCACCTCGAGCAGTCGAAATCCGTGTACTCTGGGTCAACGCGTCTTCCCTTATCCCCCAACCTTCTCGAGTTCGAGGAATTCGAGCCCCACTCGTAAAAGGGAGAAGCCTCATGGCAAATCAAGGGTTTGTTTTTTTGCCCCTCCTTTTTTCGCCCGCAGATACGAGAGTTCTTTTTCGTTACATAAGGACCCCCCAAAGGAGTCGTTGATAACGATGTTCCCCCTTCGCGCTCATTCCGTTTTTTCCTCGCAGTTACTCACAGCCTGCCATGAATAATACTGACGTGATAGAACGGGTCTTGGATTTGCTTACGGCAATGTGTCTCTTCCGGTTTTTTTTCTCGGGCCCCTCCCCCTTCTCCTGTCCTTTCGCTCTGTTCGCGGAAGGGATTAGAAAATGAAGTTCTTTCGGGTGCAGGAGCTGTTCAAATGCCAGCTTGCTCGGCGCCTGCCATTTGTTCCCGTGATTGTCCCCCCCTCCTGGATTGCACGCCCCTTTCGGGAAATTGGCGCTGAAGGCATTGTTTCGCAGATCTGGGGCGCGGGCGTTGCCTTCGATTCTGCGGGGTTGTTGGCTCCGGAGGCGCGAAGGCGCCCCAGTCGTGCTTTTTCTTCTCCTTCTCCCCGTCCGCATGAAATGTTGAGAGTTGCGTTCGGTTCAGCGTTGGGCCTGAGACGTGCTCAGTTCACCACGTGACCTATTCCTGTCTTTTTTCCCGCTTCCATTCCCATTAAATTTTAACGTCCGACCGTGCTTATAGACATTTCTCCAGAGGGACTTAGCCTTCCGTTTACCAAGTTCTTAGCCCCGCAGAGGGGTTCATCCACGCTGCGCGGCCAATTTTTTTTTGGCCAGCTCACCGTGTTTCTGCCGCCGGACCCGTTCCTTTCGGCCCGCAAGTTGAGGGCAACCCGAACGGTACATTTTTTTTCATTTGAATCGCTGCCTTACACTTATGTCGCAACGCTTTAGCCATGGTGACCTCTACCCTTTCCTTCTCTCCCGAGCCCTCCCCTAAACCCTCTTTTTCTGAGAAGTCCCCCTAACTTGGCGTACGGATCTTAATCCCGGGGTCATGATTGACTTTGATGCGAAGACCGCGACATTGCAACTTCGGGAGCCGTCTTCTATTCCCCCTTGAGTACAACTCTCCCCGTTTCCGCACGCGAGCATTGAATTCCCAAAAATTTGTGTTCCTTCTCTTTGATCGTCTACATGCGTGCTATCTCTCTTCCTCCCATCTTTTTTGTTGCTGATTTGCTAGATCTCAATCTCGGTCGTGCCGTATCCCTAGCCCTGGTGCGCCCCCCTTGGGGCCCCTGGGAAGCGATAGCGAGCGGGAGTCAGAGTTGATCCCATGAAGACGCGGTCTCTGTTCATTGCTGTACAGATTTTCGCTTCATTAACACTGATTATCGATCCGTCCCTCCTTGCGTCTGTCTCCCTTCCCGCTACAAAACGTTCCGGGTTTCCTTTTTCCGCGGGGATGCACTCCCTGTGATCTTAGTGCCCTGCAAGTCGTTGCCGTCCCTTCATTTCTTAGATTTTTTTTCATCTCCGGCTGTCCTTCTCAGTGTAGCCTCTTCTCAAAGCTTCCCTCCCTCTCGTCCTGCCTGGACAGGTTGGGTCCCAAAATTGGCTCTCCCCGAACTGTGCTCCCCCTGGCTTCGAGCTTTTTTATTCACCGCCTGCTCGGCCTTTCTGGCCTCCCGAGTTAGCAGGTCGACTGTGGAACAATTGTCCGCTTGTGTCTTTTGCCCACTCCCATCATAGGTCCATCTTTGTGTAAACTCCGTTCATTGCCCGTCCCAACTCTAGGCCGGGAGAAAAAGATATTGAAGGAGGAGAGGCTACTTTCTAGTCACATCACGGATTCTGGCTACCCTTCGCGCATTTAACGGCAATCCCCCCCCCTCCCCTGCCGGGACAAAGCGCAAGTAATATGCCTGATTACGCTGGGTTAATTATTCCGCCCCTCCCTCCTTTTTTTTCGCTCCCACCCTCCCCTTCTTTACTTATTGCCATCCACGGCGGTGTTTAAACATAAGCATGACCCGGCGGAGACTGACCCCTTGGTTTTCATCCCCCATTCCTTTGCCCGCGGCCCTGAAGGCATTTTGATCCCTTCCGGCCCATCGCGCGCTTTCGTAGCGTTGGCCAGCGGAACCCCCGAGGACCCATTTCGTTTCCGTCCCGCCGCGCGCGCGTTCGTCGATTCAGAGAGGCATTCGATCCCTTTTCTCTGGAATCCTTTCTCTCGACTACCATTCGTTATTTGCGCTACACCGCATCGGGTGGTTTTTCCGTTGATGGAACGGCAGAAGACTAGTAGCTGCCTTTTATCTCCCCCCTTTTTCCCCGCTCACAAAGCCCTTTCGATTTGCCAGTTGCCTCCCACTCTCCATTGCGCGATTGGATCATAGAATCCTTGGCGCTACGTCATCCATCTTTCCAGTAGATGGCTCCTCGTTCCCCCTCCTGCCCCCTGGATTCCTGCCCTCTCGTCCGGTGTGGTTTTCGTATGGTGCCATTGACCAGTTTTTTTTTTACGGTTTTGTTTTTCCGATCATTTACAACTACTGCCCAACGCTCCTTCTCCCCCCCCCCCCCTCTTCCTACGCATCAACCAGTGCAGTCCCATTCACCCCTTTCTCTCCCTGCAAGTCCCTTCTTGCCTTTTCAACTGACTTTTTTTTTATAATCTTCTGAATATGCTATCTGTATGACTGCCTGAGCGAGCCTTCCGCCCTCCCCCCCGCTTTCTTACCTATGGCTCATGTCGGTTCCGCCCCGTTTTGCGGAAGTGTCTTTTTAATACCGCGGAGCTAGTGATTTCCCGTTTTTGTCCCTCTCCATCGCAAAAGTTTTTCTAAGGGCGCGCACAACCATCCGGGCCTCCGGCCACTTTTTTTTTTCAGCCCTCCCTTTTCCTCTTTCCGTAGGTCGTAGAGCAACTGCTCCCCCAGGATAAAGCCAGACACCTCCTGAGCTTATTCAACGCCGTCCCCCCCCCGATTTGCGAGGGTCATCCTCTCGACGGGAAAGTCCAGACCTTCTTTCCTCACCCCAATTTCGGGCCTCTTTTTCCTCCACTTTCGCCCTCCAGATTTATCGGGTGGGCGGCAGCAAGTGGTTCGTTGGCGAAAGTAGATTCTTATGGGCTTCTTGAAGCAGATTCACTTTTATGCCCTTGACAGCCGGCGCGCTCTGCAACTCCCCTTTGAGGGAATGATCTCCAACTTTCCTAACTTACCGTCCTCCCCTCTCTAGAACAATTCCGTTAAGCTTGAGACAGCTGGTATGGACTATCGGATAATAAGCGACCAGCTCGTGCTTCTCCCCCCATTCAGTAGGATTAATGGCGAAGTGGAATATATCCCTTTGGATTAGATTCTGCACGAGCTGGCACCAGTTTCGTGTAGAATACCAGGGTAAGGTTCATTTCCCCCCGAAAAAGTGGCAGTACCCTTTTCATTGAGGGGCCCGTGTTCTTTTCACGCGAAAGCCCCTTTCCCGCGAACGTTTGTTTCTTTCATATACTCTCGCCGTCGTCTGTCCGCGGATCCTCGACTCCGCCTCGAGTGTCCTGGTTTCTCTCCTATTGAGTTTCGCAAATGGGATGAATTTTTTTAGGATGGAGACCTTCGGCTTCACAGGGATGGAGCCCTAGATTTTCCCTCTGCCCTAGGTCCACTTTTCCCTTTCCGATGAAAAGCTCGTTTGGCCGAGCGCGAGTGCCGTAATGTCGTCATTTCTTGCATCTTTCTTTTGACCGAGAATTCCGACCTCCCCTCCCCGAAAACCGACTTTGATCCGCCCTCATTCCTTTGACGAGCTTCCCCACTGCCTTGCGACGAAGACCCTTCTCTGCCTCCAGATTCTGTTTCCCATCGTACCTCACCTTTTTGACTGCAGGACGGCCTTTGCAACATAAATTTTGCCA
>Ga0179593_1631900_pt1 | contig 12256 bp, 13 predicted proteins | sample CZODoug2_1_08_16_FD_185931 | JGI IMG/M metagenome (GOLD analysis project Ga0179593, IMG submission 185931) | Vadose zone soil fungal communities from Angelo Coast Range Reserve, California, USA - CZODoug2_1_08_16fungal (PacBio error correction) | ecosystem: Environmental > Terrestrial > Soil >... | reverse complement strand
CCCTTTTTCCACCTCGTGGAGCTTTTCCCCCTGAGGGGTTCAAAACAATAACTCCCCTCCCTCTTCTGTCTACGGAGACCAAAACCTTTGAACTTACTGTATTTTTCCCCCCCACTGAAGTGTTTCCCTTTCGGGTCTTCCCCTTTTGAATTTGAGGAAGGTGATGTGGTCCCTTTTTTCTTTTTTCAAAACTTTTTTTTCTTTTTCCCATTTAGAAAACCAAAAAGTCTCTCTCCCCGGCGTAAATCGAACTGGATATGCCCCCCCGTCCAAATCTAAACCTGCCCCCCTCTGAGAAAACAAATTCCCGATTCAACCAAACCTCCCCCCCCCAATCGCATCGATCAAATTAAGAGCCCTCCCCCCTTTTTTTCTTTTCAGACACTTTTCTCTTTTTTCCTTGGAAAAGGACGATCTCGGGGCTGTTCCCCGCGGTTTGTGTAATATTGCTTCCCCCCCCCTTTGTGGCGGCACGTTTCTTCTCCTCCGCCGAAAAGTTTGATTCGGGCAAACGACGCTTCGACACCCAACGCCCAAGAGGGTTTTTGGTTCTCCCCCACCTCCCTCCCCGGCAAAGCCCAACTTTGGGCTTCCTTCCACTCAAGTTTCCCTCCCCCCCTTTTTTGTATGGAACTACGAGTACTATTTTTGATTTACGAACGTGTTCCAGCTCTAACGATGCGGGAATGAAAAGTATCCTTTCCCTAAAACATACGAGTTCTTTTCTACCCCCTTCTCGCTTCCCATGACGATGAGAACTCGGTGTCCTCCCCCTTTTTTTTCTCCCCCCGAAGTTCCCTTCCTCTCTCCCCTGTAAAGGCTTGGAGGACACGCTGTCGACTTTTGATGTCGTCTACTGTCACATTTCTGGTAACAAATATACATCTATCCTTTAAGTTTTCCCCCCCCCTTTTCCGGGAGTTTTGCTGCTTCGACAAATAGCTGTATCGATTTTCTTTTTTTCCTCCCCCTGGCCTACCGTTTTTTCTTTTTTGAAACGGAAGGCTGCTCTTCCCGACCAGATCAATATTAATATAGGATGGTAAAGCCCCCCCCCCCTTCTTTACGCAGCACTACCTTCCCTTTTTTGGGCTACGACACGAAGTTAGATTTTTTCTTTCCCCCCTTCTTTGTGTTACCCCCCTTTTTTTCCCCTCTATATATTTTACTAATACTCCGTTTCTTCTGTTTTTTGAACAGTTATTGAAAAGCCCCAGTTTGTCGTGCTTTTTTTTTAGCGCCCCTTGGTTTTTCTGGTCATCGCGGAGTCTTTTTTTTTCCCGTCCGGTGGCCCCTCTTTCAATATTGATCTGGATGCTTTTCCCTTTGTACGAATGTCCAGGTGCAAAACTCTTGACCCCAGGTTCCTTCTTTTTTTTATCTTTTTTTCCCCCGAGTACGATAAGCTATTTGTAGACCTTCTTCCCCCTTCGCCAGTGGGAGCTTTTTTTTTTTTTTTTCCTTCCTTTGATGGATAGGGAATTATATGTGTACCACGTCCTGTACGCTCTAACGTAGTAGCGAAATGACGTGCTCACCGTTTTCCCTTTAGTTAGTAATCCCTGGCTTTGTTCCGTTTCTCCGCCTTTTTTGGTTTTTTTCCCCTAGCGCATCGTCTTTCCCTTTTCCCCTTTTTTCAAGAAAAGAAAAGAGTATTTTTTTTTTTCTCCTGATGTCTTAGGATGTTGCTGCCCCCGATCCGTTTTTTTTTTTCCCTTTCGTACCCCCCCTGTTACCCCCCTTAAGCGTAGGTCCAGAAACAAATCGGTTTTTGTTAAAATGCTTGTAGTCATACTTCACCCTGTGGAGGTAGGGGTTCAAGGCTTTTTTTCTTTAGACACCGTAGGGGGCCGTTGTATACATCTTGGTTTTTTTCTTTTTTTTAAGGATTTACTCCCCTTTTCCTGCAATTCGAATGGAAATAAACCCCTTTTTTCCACTTCCCACTAGTCTCTTTTTCAGATATACCCTCCCCGTCTGGCGAGAAAGAATTTTAGCTTTTCCCCTCCCTTCCCCCCCCCCGCCTTTTTTTCTGGTTCCTCACGGGATATCTTTGATCTTTTTCCCCCTGTGATTTCTTTTCTTATTTTACGCGGTTTTCGTGGTGGTTGTCTTTTTTTGGACGCGCCATACGTAAGACTTTATTTTTTCAGTCTCTCCGCGTTGGGTTTTTCCCCTTTTCTTCTTTTGTTTGACCATGATCGGGCGAACACCCTCGCAAATCCTCCTCGTGAAACAACGTCGTTTGTGCCTTGGGTTCCCGCCCCTACCCTTCATTTGTTTCAACAGTTTGGTGGGATCGTAATGTATCCCGCCCAGTCTGTTCTGGAACACCCTCTTTGGTTACTATTTCCTCCCGCTCCACGCGTTGTCGCTTCCTCCCCCCCTCCGTTGGTTGTTTTTTTTCTATTCCCGGCGACAAGAGTGGGAGCCCCTTTGGCAAAATATTCCCCTTTGAGTTTGCCCCTCCTCCGTTCCCCACTGCGGATGTTTCTAGCCCCCCCCAAATTACTGTCGGAGTTTCCGCCAGGAACAAATTTCCCCCTTCTTGACGGCTGTTTTTTCAAGGGAGTTTCGCGTTCGCCGATCCTTCTTCTTTTTTGCCTCCCAGCATTCCAATTTCGAAAAAAAACCCGTACCGCCTCCCCTCCTTTTTCTGTCAGCGACCCCATGCTTACTTATTTCCTCCGCAACCGAAAACAGCGTAAGACGTTCCCCTTAGTACGCGAATCACCCCTCCTCGCATCGACAAAATCCGAGATCCTCCCCTTTTTCCCCCCCGGTACAACTGAAGCAGGTGGATGTTTTTTGCGTGGTACTTTTTGGTGCTCCGACTCTTTCGTTTTCTACGGCTGCAAAGCTGTTCTCTTGCGACCTTTTTTTTTGAAAAGTCTTCTTCTTCCCTTTATTCCATAAATGAAGGGAACCCCGAATCTGCTCCCAAAGCCCCCGGACTGTATTAATCCAAAAAAGCGGTACCCTCCTCCCCCCGGAAACTCCCTTTCAGTATTTAATAAAAGCCGCCCCCTTTCCACCACCCGATTTTTTTGGGTATGGACTTATTCGATTTTCTCCGAATTTTCACATGCCTTCTTCCGTCGCACTTCCGAACCAGTCGCGACAAAGGAACGAACCACCCTCCCTCTCCTTTCTTCACACAGTCTTTTTTCTCTGACGATGCGCTCGGGCACCCCATCTCCTCTTCCTTCCCCCCGTCAGTAAATGCCGATTTTCCTGACGTGCCCTTCCCCGTTTATGTCGATTACTACGTGAGCTCCTTCCTAGTCTTCAACACATATAATTCCCGATCAGTGCATTTCTCCCTTCTGGAGTGGTGCTCTTGCTTTTTTCAACTTGAAGAGTGTGAGTAAACTTCTCCCGTTTGCGGTTTCAACCGGTCACGATTAGTTTTGAAACGCCTTTCACCCTTCCCTTCTCAGATCATCTTCTTTTTTTTTCCTTATTGGGACACCTCTCCCCCGTACGCCGTTTTTTTTCTTCCCTTTCCAATGGTGGCACGAAGAAAAGACTGTTTCTTTTTTCACGTACCCCACCGGATTGAGGGTTCCAATAAAGGGGCCAACTTCCCGATCTTTTCATCTCTCCTCCTTTTTTTTTTTTGTTGGCCCAGTTTGAACACGCCCCCTTTTCTTCCCTTCCCCGGCTAAAGGCGTTTCTCTTCCTTTTTTGGAGAACAGAGTCGAATGTACTCTCCTTTTCGGTGCAAGCTGTGCAAAATTACCAAACCCTTCTGTCTTTTGCAAGTGGCCTTTTACCCTCCCTTGCAGGTGAAAAAAGATATGTTGACCTCCCCCCCCCCTAGGTTTTTTTTCTTTTTTTTTTTGCGTCAGATAAAGATATTTTCCCCTTCCCTCGGCCACCACTCCCGCCAAGTGGGATCCTTTGTGGAATTTCTTTTTCGGTGAATTTTTCTGTTTTTCCCCCCCTTTCCCGCTACGTAGTAATCGACCTTCCTCCTTGACCTGGAGTTCTTAGTAGTTTACTTCGTAATAATCGGCGATGTGTCACTTTTGTTTGTATCTCCTTTTACCTTGGTGCCACAGCAATTCCCCTTCTTCCCTTTTACGCTGGACCCCTCCTCCTCGAGTATATGTTTTGTAATTCCCTTTTGTCTTTGGACTGTTGATGAACAGTTAGAGAGCTCCTGGTTTTTCCCCTTCGGAAACCTCGTAATCTTATTCCCCCAAAAATCAGGTTTGTTTTTTCTTATTTCCTGAGTGTAGGAATAAGCAACCCCACTTTCTTTTGCCTGGGGTTTTTCCAGGGATGGTTGGGGGATTTAGACATATTACGTGGTATCCCCTCTTCTTTTTGACCCCTTTGGAATCAACGTTTTCGGTATCTCCTGGGCACTCCCCTTTCTTCTAGTAAGAGTGGAAGCCTTCCCTTTCCCCCCGCATGTCAGAGCAGAAGAGCTCTAGGACATCCCTTCCCCCCCCGAGGCAGGGGTATGGCCATCGTATTTGATCGAGCGGATTTTTTTTTTCCCGGGAGGCGAGTACCTTCATTTCTTTCCGCGGTTGTAGGTCTTTTTTCCCTTCCTCCGCATTCGCAGTCGCGATTCTTTTTTCCTCTCCCGTGGGGTTTTCTGCATTTCCCGGCCAGTTCCCCCAGTTGACCTTCCTTTTTTTCCCAATCACGTCAGCAAATTACCACAGCCTCTTGACCCACCTCTTTTGTGCCATGGCGGACAACGCAAAAGGACTTTCCCTGTTTGTGTTTTTCTACTCCCCCCCCTTATGGCGTATTGGGGAAAACACTCTTTTAATTTCCCCCCTTCCCCTCCTTTTCCCCCCTTCTAATAATAAGTTGTTGTGTTCTCCCTTTTCTCTCCTTCCTTCCGACACAAACTAGTGGAGACGTGTTCCCCCCCCCCCTTTTTTCCCCCCAATACTCCCCTTTCTTCCCCTTCTTTCTTTCCAACACCGTTGAAACAATTCCTTCTTTCTTCCTCCTTTCCCCCCTGACGTTGTTCACCTCCTTGGGGAATTTGAGGACGTTTTTCTCTTTCTCCTTGTTTCAACTGTCAATGGCCGACAAAGAATTCCATCCGACACCCCCCCCCACCCCCCCCCTTCTCAAATCCTTCCTTCACCTGGAGAAGTATGGCGAGTACCACCTCCCCCCTGCGTAAAAGACGTTTTTCCCCCCCCTCTTCACAGGTTAAAAAAATTTTCGCAATCCTCCCCCTCTTCCTTCCCCGTCGTTCTGATTTTTTGTGCCCCCCCTGCCGCAGGTGAAATTGGCTTCCCCATATCTAGGAGGGCTAGACAAGTTTTTTCTTCCCCTCTGACGAGTGTTCTTTTCCCCTTTTTTCGTAGAATGAATTGAAGACCTGTGGATATCCCCTGTGACGGGAAACAAAGAATGTGGACTTTTCCCACTACGTTCTTTTCACAAACCGAAATCCCTTTTCCACCCCCTCCATCCCCCCCAACTTTGGGGTGCCTCCCTACCCCCCTTAAAAAAAAAAAGATTTTGTGTTGTCCCTACGATTAAGATGTTTCAGGAACCCGGTGTCCATGCCCCCTCTTGCAGAAACTGTTCCTCCTCACCCATGTCTTTTCCCCAAAAAAACATAAGAGGGAGGTGAGGACATTTTTTTTTCCCCTTCCCTGATGAGCTCGTTTTGTGTCACCCCCCCCCTCTCTAAAGAAGTAAATCGCCTTTCCCCTCCCCCCCTACCCCCTTTGTACACCGATTGACGGATCGTCGCCCCCTTTCCTTTTCTTCCCTTTTCTTGCTTACCCACTCCCCGATCAGGCACGTTTATGTTTAACAGATTTTTTTTGCGGTAGACCCACCACTCTTTTCCTTTTTGTATAAACCGCGACTCCCGTTGCGGTTACCCCTCTTTTGTTTTTTCCTTGCCAGGCAGGTCCATTGAAAGTGACAGCCCTTCACTCCATTCATCGTCCCCCTACTTTTTCGCCTGTGACTCCCCCTCTCCTCGACTCGGTATAAACTGTGTTTTCCCTCCCTCCCCCCTTTTGACTGTTAGCGTGGTGCCTTCCCCTTTCAAATGATTGCGTGTTTCCCCACCCGTTGCCCCAAACCATAGCTATCAGACCCTTTGTGTTGAGACCTCTTTCGACCCACGCAATTCCTTGGTTCGTGAAGAAGATACCTCTTTGGTCTTAGGCCCCACAAATTGGTGAAGAACGTAGCCGTACTCTTTTCGAAGTACCGTTTGTCCAACCCTCCGATGAATCTTGATCTGGCTGGCATTTCTTTCCCGTGTTGCACCCCTTTTTTTTTCTCTTCCCGAAAAGGGAGGAGAGGGTGTCATTGCCCTTTCCCCAAGCTTTTCGACAAACGCACGCCGCCACACGCATTTTCTTTTTCCCCCATCCAAACGTTCCGGATATCGTTTCCTCAGTTCCCCCCAGAACTGCTCAGTAGCGCTCCACTCCTCCCCCCTTCACCCATAAGTGTCCCTGCCAGCCCCCATTGGAGTAGTAACCCTTTTTCTCTTTTTTCTGAGAAGTGGGTACTCTGGGTCCCCTTCATTTGCACGTCCTTTTCATGCCTTTCCGCGGATGTGTCCGCCTTTTTTTTTGTAATTAGTCCGTTTTTTCTTTTTTTCTTTCGAGATGTAGGTCCTTCTTCCTTCGAAACCATCGTTAATTTTTGTTTTTCCCTGACCTTTTTTTTCCCGGAGTGTCACCCTTCTTCTGAAACTGAAAACCAAAGTGGGATGTGCCTTTTTTCTGGATTTTCTTTTCCTACAGTAAGGGGGAGTTGTACCAGCCCCCTTTTCAGGGATGGAATTTTTCAAAGTTTAGTCCTCAATAACGTTCTCCGTGGAAAGAAGTTACGTCCCCCCCCCCCCCCCCCTCTGTAGTCTGTCCCTCCCCTCCTGTGAAAGAAAAGTTACACCTTTTTTTGTATGGCACCCTCTATTTCCTCTTTGCTGAACTGACTTGGGTAACACGGTTTGTGAGTTCTTTTCTTTGTTGAGGCAAGTCCTCCCCGGTTTTATTGTTTTTTCTGGTGTGGAAAGCGTTATTTTTTTTTTTCCTTTCTAGTTTTTTTTTCCGTTTCGAGGTCGTACGAAGTTGGTGTTCCTCCCTTCCTTTTTGCGGCCAGTGCCAGTTGACATCCTTTTTCCCCCCCCCCCTCACCGTCCGTCCCCCACCCCCCCGTAATAGAAGTGCCCCTTTTTCCTTTCCCTGTGAGGAAGGAAACCCGAAGTCCCCCTTTTGTGTCTCGTCCTTTGCTTGCTCTTTTCCTTATGGGGCACAAACTCGTTGTTCCCTTTCCTCCCCCCCCCCTTCTCCAAGCCTTTTTCTCGCTTACGTATTTTAATACCATACCTTCCGTTGTTGTTGTCGGCTTCGATCTCATGACGGCGAAAAGCCGTTTGAAGATTCCCCCACTCTATTACAACTTTTTTTTTCCCCCCCCCCTCACCCGGAACTTTCTTCTAAGAGACCACCCCTTTTCCCCCCTTCTTCTTTTCTGAAAGGACCCCACAAAAACGACGTTGTTAACGGTCGAGGCTTTTCCTTTCTTTTTTCTTTTGGTTCAGAAGATAATTTTTTCACCCAAGACCATCCATTTCCTGGGTCCCCCCGATACCAAGCCTCACGGAGTTCATCCCCCTTTTCCCTTTTCTTAGGCGCTTACCCCCCCCGCTTTCCCAAAGCGTAAAGACGGCTCCCACCCCCCCTCCCTCCCTTTTTTCTTTCCGGTTAAACAGAGAATCCGGCCCACCTGAGTTGCCAACTGTCCCCGGGTTTTGCCTTTGCTGGCCCAATATCTCCTTCTTTTTTCCTCCCCCTTGTTAATAAAGCGATGAAACGCGTGCCTTTTGCGAATGTTTATCTTTTAATGACTGCTTTCCCAAGTGATCCATACTGATTTCCCGTGGATACCCCCCCCCCCCCCTCGACGGTATTAATCCCCCCCCCCTCCTTCCCCCCGGCAGAGCCAAAAATGTGGTGTCCCTATTTCCTTTTTAACCCCCCACCCGATTTTTTGTTTCTTCCCCTACTCTTTCTTGTTTCCGGAATTACGACTTTCCTTAAACCGGACAGCCCCCCCCCTTTCCCCCCTTCCTCAAACATAAGCGGGCCTTTTTTCCCCCCCCTCCCCCCCTCTTGTGTCCGCTTCCCCTGAAGATGACGTTCTTTTTGCACCCCCCTTCTTCCCTTCTCAACGCAGTACATCGGTCCGTCTTCCCAGGTACCGCGCTGGAGGACACTTCCCCCCTTCCTTTTCCCGCGACTGACATCCCTTCAACAGATAAATGCACGTTTTTTTTCCTTCCCCCCCCCCCCTTCTTTTGTAGTTTTTTGGCGGCGGAGGGTAGACAAACTGTCTTCGAGCCCTTCCGTTGAGGGTAACCAGTTTCACCCCTCCCGTTTTGAAAGGCAGGGCGGTCCATTGCCCCTTTTTTCTCCCTTTTCATCCTTTTTTTCCCCCTCCGTACTGTAGAAGGAGACGCTCTCCCCTTTTTCCGTTGTTCTCCAATGTGTGCCGGACTACGCCCGACTTGTATTCCCGACCCACTCTCAATAAAGGGGGCACCAAATTTCCTTTCTTTCCTCCTTCCTCCTTTTTTTATGTGTGGCCCAGTATTGACCCTCTTTTTTTTTCTTTCCTTTTCCTCCTAAAAGTCGGGCGCGTCTGAAACAATTTTTCCCCCCCCTTTTCATCTTTTTTTTTCTTTAAGTAAGGTGGCCCCCCCCTCCGCCCATATTGATTTTCTGCCCTTCCTTCACAGAAGAAGGTGACAAAACTCCCCCCTTTCTTACCACGAAAAGGGATTTCTCGTTTTTTGTCTAGCTTCCCCCTTTTCCCCTCTATTTGTCCGACCCGCCTCCTCCCCCCCCCCGGCCCTTGGAGCGGGGAAACATAAACTTTCCCTGTTTTTTGACTTATATGTTTCCCCCCCTCTTCCCTCTAGTAAGAGAATACGTGTCCCCCCCCTTTTCCTTTCCGGGACCATGGAGTCGTTTACCGGCTCCCTCCCTTCCCCTACTCTGGTGTTTCAACCGAGCGAATGTAATGTTTCCTTCCCCCCCCCCCCGGCGGCTTTTCCCTCCCTTTCCCTAGTTTTGAATTAGTACAGTGTAGCGGCCTTTTTTCTGGTAGAGCATTTTTTTCCCTTTCTGTAATTCCCCTTTTTTCCCCCTAAAGCGTAGTCCAGACCCAAAATAGGTTGGGAGAGTTCAACCATTTGTAGGAATATGAACCCCCTCCCGACTGTTAATTGCTCTTTTTGATGAATGCCCGTTTTTCGTGGTATCAAGATCGCGGTTTCTTCTTTTCCTAAACCTTTTTTCCTTCCCTCCACTGGGCAATCCTCCCTCCACTCGTCCGCGTTGGTGGTTTCCGCCACTTTGGTCTCCCTTGATCTTTCAGGTTTGCCCAGCCATTCCCCCTTTTTTCCCTTTTTAAGCGACCGGGATCTCGTATTTTTTCCGTTTCTTTTTTTTTTGTAAACGGTGAGCGAGTACTGGCTTTCTACCGTTCCTTTTCGGGGTCCGGTTTCCGGCGCCATAACGTGTCGCATTGTCGCTGTCCCCTTTTTGGATCGAAGACTTTTTTTTTCCTCTTCATGCTGGGCTTTCTTCGTGGGACCAGGATTGCGAACAAAATTCTTCCTTCACCCCTTTCCCGGCGTGGAACAACGTGTTTGTTTGCCTTTTTCCCCTTTTCCCCTGGTGAATTGTTCAACGGTGTGGGCTCTTCTTCCCCCTTTACTTGGTGGGATTCCCCCCCCTTTTTTAGGCGTTGCCACAGATACACAGTGTCGCCCCTTTCCCCTCCTCATCAGTTGTGGTTGTGAGAGTCCCGTCTTTTCTTGGGCAAACTTCCCCTAGTGGGTTCAACAAACGCCAATACGGTTTCCCTTGTTTTCTCCCCCTTTGCCCCCCCCCCCTCCTTTCAGCACAAAAGACGTTGTTAACTTTTTTATTCTTTTTTGTGAATTTTAGGACGGTATTTTTTTGGGTCTGCGATCCCCCTCCTGGCCGACTGCTTTTTCCCCCCAACCCCAACGTCGTCGATCCCCTTTCCTAGGCCTTCCATCTCCGTATGGCGACGTACACACTTCCTTTCCCCCTCTTTTTCACAGACGGTCGCAACAAAATCAAGTCCCTTTCCACCCCTTTTCCATCGAATCAACCCTTTTCGGTCTCTTTGGTCAGGACACCTGCATCCTTCTTTTTCACACTACCTACTCCTTCTTTTCTCCAGCGGTTCGTGATACTACGGTGCCTTTCTCCTTCTGGCGAAAAAGCCAACCCTTTTTCTTGCCAACAGTAGGACTTCCTCCCCTCCACGTTGATTAAATCCTGACGGGCCCCCCTCCTTTTCGGTTCCCTTTCAGAAGCGTCTCCCCCGGCCACCCCTGGAAAACCCGGAAAAGCCCCCCCTTGGTGCGTATTTTTCGGTTAATCCGACCACACCTCCGGGAATAAGCTTACGGATGTTTTTTTCCTCAGTGTAAATGATATAACAGATAGAACGGCCTCCTTTCCCCTCTACCCTCCTGAATAAAAACAATAGAGAGGTGGCTTTCCATAGCTTCTTTCCCACTGACGATGCGTGATACAAAAAAGAGTTAAACCTTTCTCCCCCCTTCCTCCGATTTATTACGTACCCACCCCCCTTTTCCTTTAAACGTATGTAGATTAATACGTGGTCTTTTTCTTCCTTTGTTGTCACACATATAATTAAAAGATCACAGCCCCTTTATGTCCCCCCCCTTGCCCTCGTTGAGTGGTTGCTTTGCTTTTTTTTCAATAGCTGATCGGACGGAGTGTGCGTATCCCCCTTTTTTTTCTTTGTAAAAAGTCCCCCCTCCCTTTTTTCAGCGTCCAATGACAATCTTCCCTCCTTATCATCTCGGCTGGAATAATTGGACCTTAGCGTTCGATGTCCCTTTTTTCTCTTTCCAATGTGGTGGAATACCTCTTTCTCAGTCTTTTCCCTTTCCCCCCCAACTGGATTGCTTTAACGGGGACCCCACCCACCTTCCCCCCGTTGTGTTTATTTTTTAGAGATGTGTTGTCCCCCCCTTTCTTTCACCAAGAAATCAAGTTGGTTTCTCTAAAAGATAGTGGACGTTTTTGCCCAAAACCTTCGAAAGGGTCCATCGCGGAGTACGGCGAAAGTTCCCCCCCCCCATTATTTTTTTTCCCCTTCCCCCCCCCTCTTATTGATCTGGCTGGCAACTGGAAAGGTGTCCAGAATGCCCTTTCCCCTGGTTTTCACACGCAAAGGGTTTTTTTTCTCACCCACGAGTTCCGATACAAGATATGTGTTCCCCCTTTTTTCCTCCCACAATCCCTCCCCCCTTTGTGTTCTTTTTCCCCACATAAAAGTGATGGATAGGGGAATTATACTGCCCCCCCCCTTTTTTTCCTGTTCGCCGATCAAGTAGTAATCCAATAGTAGTACCCCTTTGACCTTGGCCTTTAGTTTCTCCTTTGATGAGACGTTATGTACTATGGGGTTCCCCTCTCTCTTCCTGGTGGAAGCGGGAAACAAGAGGCTTGTCCCACCGCACAGCGAGTTTCCTTCTTTTGGAATGTTTTTTTCCCTTTTTCTTTTCCCCTTTTTTTTTTCCTCCCCCCCCCCGGGTAAAAATGTAGAGTAGGGTTCCCCCGACAAAAAATTTGTGAGTTAAACTGTCTTCCTTTGCACCCCAAGTGGCGTGCCGGGTTTTCTGTTCTTTTTTGGGACTTCCTTCCCCCTCCTTGCGTCGGTTGACACGTCAGGATGGACCACTTTTCGCCCCCCCTCTTCTACTGGGAAATCCCGTTCCCCCCCCCCCGCGTGGCAAGCCTCTCCCAGTACACGAAAAACTCCTCCCTCTGCGATCTCCTTTCTTAGACAAGTTCAACAGCGGAGGTTTCTTTTTTCCCCCTTTACCTTGATATCGTATCCTATCTGGTGTAACCGTTTTCTTGGTTCCTGGATTGTTGTCGAAGTATTTACGCCTCTTTCTTTGTTGGGTTCCTCCCCCCCCCTCTGTAGATGAAGACGAGGCTTGTTTTTCCAGTGGGGTTAGAATGGATTTCTTTCCATGATAGTCGAACACCCCACCCCCCGTCCGCCAAATTCCACCCTTTCTTGTAAAAAATCCCTTTTTTTTGCCTTTTCTCCGAAAGGAATTGTTCAACTTTTTTTTTTTTTTCCTTTTACCTGGAGCCATCGCAGGATGGTTCTTGGCTCCTAGGGAGTTGCCCCGCCTTTTTCCCCCCTTTCTTTTCGATCAGAG
>Ga0179593_1536276_pt1 | contig 12256 bp, 11 predicted proteins | sample CZODoug2_1_08_16_FD_185931 | JGI IMG/M metagenome (GOLD analysis project Ga0179593, IMG submission 185931) | Vadose zone soil fungal communities from Angelo Coast Range Reserve, California, USA - CZODoug2_1_08_16fungal (PacBio error correction) | ecosystem: Environmental > Terrestrial > Soil >... | reverse complement strand
CTCCTCGTCATAGGATTGAACTTCTTAGACGTGTGACCGGGAAGTCTTTACTGTCTTCGTTCAGACTTACATGGTGCCGTCGTAGCAGCATGTTTTCTTTAGGGCTGAAGGCCTCTGTTATGGGGGAGCGTTGCTCGTTTCCCCTGATACACAATTCTCAGTGGGTTCCCTCTCGTTAGTAAAGATTCCTTGCCCTTATACAGGGCTGAAAGAGGGCCTCCCCTCAAGAGTGGAAATCGAGCCTTTCGGCCTCATTAAATCTGTCCATCCAGTTATTGGTCCCGGATTGCCTTTTTTTCAGGGGACAAATTCTTCACCTAGAGGTTTGTGGCTTGACATTACCCCTCCGTCCCAAAAAATCGCTCCTCTTTGAAGTGACATGTTCTTTTCCATTTTAGAGAAGTTTTTTCTTGTTAACTACTGACTTGATAAGCCTCTCAGATTCCAAAATCGAGCTGTTTTGTCGGTACAACAAAACTCCCCCCTAGCTTCGTACCACCAAATCTGGTCCTTGTGAATTAACTGTTAGATTTTGCCCTCTTAATAGCAGCTTTTTTTCCTCCGTTGTTTTCTTGGATATAGATGAGAGAGACCACAAAGAAGCGCTGCGGAAAGTGGCCGGGCCGACTTGGCATGGCACACGGGTGTCTCGTAAGATTGATTTCAGGCCCGTCTTTTTGTGGGAACAGGCAATTTTTTCCAACGTTCGCTTAGGCGCGGAGTCCTCACCACGAAGCGTTTGTAACTTTCTCGCAATATGGAGGCGGCGACCTCTCCTTTTCCGTACGGCAAGCAGCGATTTTTTGGGATGTTTTGCCATCTGGGCCCAACTGGTTTCTCCCACAAACGAGAGTGCTCTGGGTGATGATGCGTAGACTTTCCCCCCCTAAAAATCTCTTTTTCCCACTACGGGCGGTCCTTTTCGATGGAAAGGAAAATAGGATCTCAACGGTATGATTTTCTGGGTCTCGTTCCAGCCCCCAGGCAATTTTTCCTTTTTTTTTTTTTTTATTTTTTTTTGTGTTTTGCTTTGTGGGGAAAACAAATCTCTCCCACGGAAGAGGCGCGCAATTCCATAACACGATTTTTGTGGGCTTTCCACCCCCCCAAGGCCACTCTTGATCCTCTCTTCCATCGGAACCGTTTTTAAAAGTTTTTTCTTGACCAGTCCTACCGCTAAGGTGGATTGCCATCTCCCATTCCTCGATTTGTCCAGATGGTTCTTTCCTTTCTTCTTTTGGTCTCCCCCCCATCCGTCCTTTCAAGCTGATGGGGGCTTTTTTTTTCCCCCTAACAAACTTCTTTCTCTTTTGGTCAACGCTAGGCCTTCTTTCCCTTCTCATTTTATTTTCTGTCAAGAACCGGAGAAACATACCCCTTTCCCCCCGCGATGTTGTCGGTCTATCGCAAGTTGGTCGTCCTTTTCGGGGTTGTGGGTGATCCCTGTTGACGCGGCTGTCTGAGTTCCACGGGGGTTACTCTGTAAAACGAGACCTCCTTTCCCCACAACAGGTCAATTCATTCTTCCGCAGGGGATTCACACCTTTAATGTACTTTTCGTGTTGCCCAATATTCCGCTTTAAAAGAGGCGACCGGATGTTCTTTTTTCTCCAATCGCTTTCACCTCTGCCTTGGAAGCTTCACATCGCTATTCACGATGCCGTGAGCCCCCCTTAAACTTGTTTGAATTCCGTTCCCCTCCGTTTTTGACTTAGCTCCGTGATTTTCAAGTTCCCCCTTCTTTAACAGACGGCAAGATTACGATCCTTTTACGCAATCAGTTGGCCCTTTTCAAGATGATTATGCGAACCTTTCGCGCTGTTATCGGCTTATAATTCCTCTCCGCCCTTAAAAATTCGCGCCTCTCCAGGCGGCGCATTTTCATTAGTGTTGTTTTCTGGTGTAAAGCCGCGCTGTCCCTAACCTTTTTTTTCCCCAGCAGCGTAAAAGTGCGCGCCCCTTATTCCGAGCCGTCGCCTCTTCCCTGTACTTCATTTACTTGGCTGAAAAAGCAGGCATCCCTTCTAGGCGGTGTTTAATTGCCTTCGACGGAATATTGTGTATTTGCCCTCCCGCGAGACGTGAAGTCAACTTTTCCCAACAGATACGTCTTTCTTTTATTGTTCTGTTCTGGCCGTCATTTTCGCTTTGGATACCCTCAACGTTCCAAAACGCGAAATCCACTGCCATGATTTAGCCCCTTCCACCTTAGGATTGAAATTTCCAACCTGAGAAGTGTGGCCCGCCCTAAAAGGTTGGCCCCAGTCCTTCCCGTCGGTCTTTCGTGACTAGAGCTTCTTTTCCTTTCCGCAACCTTTCTGTTATGGGGGATTTTCCCTGCCGCTCCTTTTTAGTCTTTAACAAGAGAAGATTTGTGGTCTTTAGTAGTCGCTTGCAGTTAGGTCTTTTCTCGAGACAACCCCCTCTCCGTGGCCATCGTAGTCACTGCTTCCTTTTCAGGAGAATCCCAGTTTTTTAATTTGTCAGGTCTGGTTGGTTTGTTTTTGCTAATAATTCTTTTTTTTCATAAACATCGCGGTTGTGGGTCGACCAGTTTTTTTTTCTCGCTTCTGTCCAACACAAGCGGCGCTCCCCCCCAGTGACAATGGTCCTTTTCTTTTTTTCGACTTCTCTTTCCTTCTTAGGTTTAAACTTACTGCCCCTACCGCAGAGGTGTCCCTGGTAAAAATAGCAGACTTTCCTCCGTCTCCCTTCCCACCTCCCCCCTCTCGTCTACAACGTCAAAAGTGGCAATAGCATCTTTCTTTCCCGAAGTAAAGAATAGCGCTTTTTTTATTCATTGTTGTTGTTTGTTGGTCCCCCCTTTTTTGGTGTGACGGGCCGGGACACCCACTTCTTTTGGGCACACGGGTGACGGTTTCTCCTTCCGGGAGGTTGTGGTAACCGCAGTTCTTGATTATCCTGATGTGGGGCACTATCGGGCGGCGCGGTTTCCTTAGACCAACTCTCCTACCGTATCCAGGCCGCGAATGTGAAGCGTCTTTTCCTTTTTCACGGAAAGCAGCGTTTTTTTTCCCAGCAGCGGGAATATGGTTTCCCCCCCATCACTGGATTGAGCGCACGACCTTAGTTCACCGGAACCCCCCCCCTTTCGTCACTGGGCAAGACGGACACTTTTCTTGGGATGCAGATGGCCCGGATTCTTCTTGCTCTCTACCATCCGCTGATTGGGTTCTCGCGCGTTTCTCCTAACTCGGGCCATTTTATCGTTTTTCCACAAATCGCAATTCGAACCTCTGACTATTGCCGGAGAACGCTCCCCCCCCTCTATTTGGAGGTCGCCCTTCCCCCCAGAGAATTCCCCAGGCGAGACGCTTTTAAGGATTTGCTTCTTCTTTTCTTGCCCTAAGTGTCCCCAAACACTTTCTTGGAACTCCCTTCTCTCAGGTGGCTGACATCGTTCTTGACGATGAGTGCCCTCCATTTCCCTCTCGTTTGTTACTTTCTCTGTGTGAGGGAGCCCAACCGCTCCTCTCTCGGCCATAACTGTACCCCCGGGAAGGTGTTAAGTTCCGGTTGATTCTGTTTTTTTCACCCTCCTACCTGATGAAAGGCGCGCGTTCTTCCCCTCAAAAAAGGATAAATTTCCAACAAAGAGATTTCCATTAAATATCCGTCTTTACACTTCCATGCGGACTTACGGCTTTTTCTTGAGGAGAAGCAACTGTTTCTCGCGCTGCGCGAAAGACCCCCCATGCGTATGATTTTTTTTCCAACCTTCGTTCTCACTTTCCCATCGCGACTTGCCAGAAGGTCATTTCCTTTCGTTTCGGCAGAATGGTGAGGTTCTTCCAGCAGGGCGAACGGCTTTTCCCCTCCATTCCCTTTAAGAATCGCCTTGTTTCATCTCACGCGTAGTGAAGCTGCTTCACTGAAACGGGACTGACCCCCTCTTCCTTTGGGTTTATCTCGGATAAAAAAGTTATCTGTGAACAGAACGCCCTTCGGGGGGACAGCTTTATCTTTTACCCCAGTGACTCTTTTCAAAGTGGAAGAGATGTCCCTCCCTGTAAGTTACTAAGGTCCCCTTCATAATTGCACCTCACCCCATTTTTCCAATAGGCCGTTGTTCCCGCTGGCAGTCTGCCCTTTGGGACTGAACTCTCCTCAAAAGTGTGTTAACTAATTTCCCCCCTGTGCCGCTGTGCGCGCCCTCCCAACCCACTTCTTTTCGCACGTCGCCGCTGTTACTTTAACTTCTATTTCTGACGAGTCCACCCCCTCCTCCATCGAGGTGTTTAAGGACGTCGCCGAATGTTTTTTCATCCCAGAAGCGCGCCGTTCTCCTTGCGGTGACCATCTGATACTTTGTTTCGCACTGTAATGGAAGCTTCAGAGGGTATCGCTTCCCCCTTTCTCCTTACGTGACACAGAAGCGAACCCCTTACCCTTACGAAGGAATCTTTTTTGATTTCCTTTCCAAATCCACTTGCGACGTGTTGCCCTGGGTTTTGGGAATGTCTGAGTGTCCCACTTCTCGAGTAGAAGACGTGACTTGCTGCAGCACACCCTCGGTTCTTTCTGTGCTCTGGTGTCCTGTTTACGATTCAAAGCTGAGAATTTCACATCTGTAGTAAACAATTGGACCTTTAGGGAGGACACTTTCCTTCCCCCCTCCCCCGCGTGGAAATCGATCCCGTTCGCTTATCTTATGGCCTCCCTTGTCCAGTTGCGTGAAGATTGTCCAAATTCGGGAGTCATCTATTGTGGCTTGACCGTGTCCCTCTTTTTTTCCAACAAACACGTCTTTTTCCCATAGTGCAATTGCCTTTTTTTTTTCGATCCATTCGGCGCTGTATTTTTTTCCCCGAAAGTTATTGCCTCGGCGCCTGCGAGTGCCCACACTAGCTGATGTTCCCTAACAACACCACACTATTTGCGTCCACTAAGAGCTAGTAACGTCCACCCTGTTTTCCCAGGCGGCTTCGATTTCCCCGACTAGAGCGGTGTTGCCTCATCTTTTTTTTTGATCATAGACACAACACAGGCGCGGTGAGTGTTCCCTTTTTTCACAAAATCGACGTTTCCCTTGACGCCATTTTACTTTCACTTCCAGGGAAGGCGGTTTGTGGGAAACCGCCTTCTGGGGGGACAGCTCTTCCCGAGGCCGCGTTTGGGCCTCTTCTCTCCCATTTAAGGACGACAGTATACCCCTTTTTTCGCAGACGAACTCATTTTATGGGAGGCGCTTTGCAGCAGGTTGTCAATCGGTTACCAAACTTTCCACAAACCGAGTCCTCCCATTAGTCCCGTCACCTTTCCCCTTTCGTCAAATTGCAAGCCGGGGACCCTTGGCCTCTGGATGCGCCTCCCCCTCTGATTAGCAGTTTTTCGTTGTCCCCCCTTTGGCGTCTTTCACCGCACCTAACGCCCCCCCTTTTTCGTATACGAGTCTTCCCCAATCGAAAGATGTGTCCTTTCCACTCCTTTATAGTCCCCCGTCCCCATAAACAGCTTTCCTTGTCAGCCATAACATCCCTTTTCACGCTTCCCTACTTCCCCCTGAAGGATTGGGGACACTCTCCAAACAATTTCTTGACTGCTTCAGGTGGTTGACCAGCGCTCGCACTCTTCTACTTCCTGTAGATTGTTTTCGCCTCTCACGTATAGTTGAGGGAGACCTGCGGGGACAATAATGACTTAACAAGCAGTTTAACCTATTTTCATATGGTGGTCACCCTTTTTTCCCTGAAGGCGCGAGTTAAGAAAAAGGGAACCAAACCCTTTGTCGTGTTTTTTGTAATCCAAAGATGAGCACTCAGAGGAGGGAAGGTCTTTTCTGTGAGGCGAGTTTTTTTCGGTCTTCCTCGCAGCCAACCCTTGGGATGTGAAAACAGAGGGCTTTCAAGGTTTCCCCTTTTTCCCCCCGCAGGGATTCACACCTTTTCTTTGTCGTCTGTTCCCGGTTCTTTTGCAAATTATAGGCCCGCTCCCCTTATGGGACGGCGCCCTCTAGTAAAATTGGACGACCGCTTTCCGACCTGTCTGTTCAAGCTTGAGGCGGTGCTGGTAACCTGAAACGATTTTTCTGGCATCCCTCCGTTGTTTTTGCTATCTGGATAAACTTTCAGAGGAAAACCGCCTTGCTCTCCGGCTTCCCCTTCCGCCTTTAGAGATTTCCCCCTGCGATTAGTCACTGTTTCGATGTCGGAACTTCCCCCAATTCTGTAATAGGGATATAAATCTCTTCCAAGTCGAACGAAAATTCCTGTCGTGTGATACCATGCTCTTCGCGATGAATTTGGTAAGGAAAGCCTGACCTTGTGGAGATTCATCTAAGCCAGTCCTTTTTTTTCGCAGAATCCAACACCCTTCCGTAAAAGATGGTCCCCAAGATTGTGTCCCCTCTTTTAACTCTTAATAAAAGAACGACATCGCAGGGGGAACTTCCTGCTCCTAAGGTTATTGCATCCTCCTCGACTTTACCGAGGTGACAACCTCTACCCCCTATATGAAAATGCCGTTAATTATGTCCAGATGGAATCCTTGCTAACCATGTCAAAAAGATCCTTTCCCAAAAGCGAAAACACCAACCTTTCAAGTGAGAAGTCTCGTCACATCATTTGAAAATGCTAACTCAATTCGGTGAACAGGTCACTCCCAGAAAGGGTTTATGAGTTTTCCCAATTTTTTGTTCCTTTCGCCTGTGACTTATATTATTAGGGCTGAAGGACGCACTCTTATTTTTGAGGCTTTTCGTCTTTTTTCCGTTTCGATTAAACAGCTGCGATCTTCCCTCTAGAGGAGAAACAATGGCCGTTCTCCTCCAGAGACATAAGAGTGGCCAATCCTCCTCCTGGCGATCAGAATGGCCCCCTCCAGAGGCCGCCCGTATTTTTTTTTCCCCCCAGTGACGATGTGCAGGTGTTTTTTTGCTCATCCCGGTTTGTGACTTTTTCCAAAAGGATTCCCTTGCTTTTCCCTTCGCTACCATCCGATGATTTCCTTTCGGCATGTCGCAGATAAATTTCTCTCGTCTTTCAATTCCGCTCTTCGAGAAGACGAGCTCGCCCCCTGTTTTCTGTTAAAAAAACATTGAACCGATCCTCCTTCCTCCGTGTGACCTTCCTTTCTGATTTGACAAACTGGGCCGGCGGCCCATCCTTTCTCTCCTAACCTCAGGTGTTGTGTTTGAGATCCTTTCGAGTTTTTTTTGCCCTTTCCCCCAGCTCAGCCTTCCTCTGGGCACACGGGTGACGTTTCAATCGGAAGGGGGTTCTTTCGCTTTTCGTGTTTTCCCCCCCTTTTCTGCGGCGCGGAACTCCCCTAGAAGAAGTTTACGTCTGCCCTCCGACTCATTGTAACGTTTTGTTTTGGGTACAGCCTCCTCTTTCCTTTTTTTTTCCAAAATGGGCTACCATCCAGAGGTGCTGATTGACAAGCCGGCACCCCCCAGCCTTTAACCACTTTTGGCCGAATATGGGATGCCTTGTCTCTGAGTTTTTCTTGTCCCCCCCGATGATTGGGTCTCGAGCGCCTCTTTCAGTATAGTAACGAAGCTTTTTTTCCTGCTGTGGAATTCGAAAATTTTCGCCACTCCTTCCCTCACCGTTGGTGGAGTTCTCAGCCCTAACTCCCTAGTCACATCCTTTGGGCACCGTTTTCTTTTTTCTCACGCAGACAGTTGTATGGGACCTTGAAATCATGTATTTCCCTCTTACAATCAGATTGACGCCTCTCTTGCCAGTACGATGGTTCTCAATTATTAGTTGTCTCAAAGTGGCGACACTCTATCGGGAAATAAGGAAACACCATTTTCAGGAAAGATGGGAATTATTTCATTCTTCATTCCGGTCCGCGCGTCGGCCCCAGAACCTTTTTCAAATAGAGGCGTGTTACCTCTTTTTTTTTGTATGGGATGACCGTTCAAGTTGGTCGTCCCTGCCCTTCTTGGTTCTGTCGGCGCCGCCCCTTGGCTTTTTAACCCTTTTTCTAGTGAACAGCGCGGCCCCGGCAATTTCATCGCGAATTTACCCGTGAGAGAAGTTGGAAGGGGTCTTTTTTCTTCCATTATCTCCCCCCTTTCACCCCTTTCTACCGGATGACGGCTTTTCGAAAATCGGCTTCTTCCTCGCATTGGTAAGTTCCTTCCTCTGTCTTTTTTTTATCTTGAGCGCGTTTTTTCCTGTCCTTGGAAAATCCGTCCTTTTCATCCGAATACGTTTTCAAGATTCTCCCCTTCCCGGTTAAGGTGAAACTCTGCTAACGGAAGCTTCAATCAGCTAAAAAGGAGATTTTTCTTTCTGATTCTTCACTCTCCTTTCTCAGAATTATCGTTCTCCAACAGTCGCCGGGGGGAACCTTCGCGCAGTTTTTGATCCTCTGAATTCCGACTAACCCTTTCCCCCTTGTTAACATTCCCTTTCCTGTCTCAGAAAGCCCGCTTTCCTACAAAAAGAACGACGTTTGTCCTTTTTAGTGTCACTTTCCCCCTCTCCTATTGCTGAAAAGAGGCCATCCCCCACTTCAATCCTTGGGCTCTTATCCCTTTTGGACGCCGATCTTAAGCAAAGGACTTTCACGGTATCTACCCCATTTCCCATCTTTGCGCACAGCCGTTTTTCAGGATGGCCGCTCAGTCTAGCTTTTGGCCCCTCCCCCCACGGCGCCCTCGTAACTCCTTTTAGAAGGCACTTTTCCATTTGAAAAAACTCTGAAGCCGTGTGACTTTTCAATATGGTCTTATCTTCTTGTCACACACCGGTTGCAGTTTCTGCATGTGGGATTTTTTCTCCTTTTTTTTTAACACAACCACCTCGGCTTGTTATGGTCGTGAGCACTCTCCCGCCCCCCCTCGCGATTTGTTTGTTTAGTTACAATTGCAGTTAGGGTGAACTTTTGCCCCCAAGTCTATCTCCCCTTCGGAATCTTGCCGGTAAGCGCATCCTCAGGTAAAGGGCTTGCCTCCGTTCCTTCAATTTGGCTTCACCCTTCACGGGTGTGGAGACAAGTTTGCCCCCCTCTCCCAGATTTACCTCCACAAAGAGCCTTTTTTTTTCTGCCCAGAGTCTTCTTTCGCAGAGACATTCTCGCCTTCTTCAGGGTGAGAAGGGAAGCCTCGTCGGGGTGCCCTTGAAGGGAGGTTGGAAAGACTTTGAATCCTCGCGTAGAGGAAAGTACACGTATTCCCGGCTTAGATTTCCGAGTACCTCCCTCTTTTTCGCCTGCCCCTTACTCATCCGTTGTTGTTGTTGATCCTTTCAAAAAGCGCGCACGACCTCCTATTAGTCTTCAAAATTATCAGTCTCGTCTTCTTTACCCAAAAGGGGGGACTCCTTGTCACCTTTCGGTTTGTTCCCCAAAGGTAGACCCCTATGTGGTTTCCTCTCGCGGAGCTGATTTTAACCACGAAGCCGAAAGTATACCGTTCTTTGAGAGGCGAAAAGGGACCGTTTAATTCACAGAACGATTTAGCTCGCGTTGTGGGGAACCCCCTTTTTCATATGGTGTACAACTGGTCCTTGATTTCATTTCGGAATCCCTCGTCACTGGCAAGCCTTTTCCTTCTGAATAGGGGATGCTCTTCTCCCCGTCACAGGTGTCGATTTCCTTTGCTGCGCGCGGGCAATGTTTTACGACGAGCTTGCCCCCAATGGTCTTTGGAATAATCCGACTTTCTCTTGAGCCATTTCCCATAAAACAGAGATCGGGTTTTCTTTTCTCGGCCTTACAGCCCTCAACATGCCTCCCCCTGTGCTGCGACGACGTTTTTTTGGAAAAGAAAAGAAGGTCCGTCCCCCGTCACACCGGTTCTTGTTTTTTCCATCGGTTTTTCAATCGATGACGCTTCCCCTTCCAGGAAAGATGGGTTCGCCTTTTTTTTGAGCCACCCTTTCATCTTTGGCCCCCCATTTTTTTTTCAGGCCAATATGGGGAACATATGGTTTTTTTCAAGGGAGAGGGTATGGGAGGCAAGTGAGAAATATCGGCTATAAAAGACCCCCACTTATTGTCTGGGATGACGTTTTCAGCCCCTTTTCCCTTTGTCGTTCAAGCCTTTCAGGCTCGGTGTGGTTTTGTTATTCCGCGAACTGGGGACCTTTGCGAAAACACCACTCCTTCTTCAGTCACCAATTCCCTTGGCATTTTTTTAATCACACGTGCTCTTTTCCTGTGAGGTTGCCCTCCGATAAAGAGGCGCTTTCCTTCTATTTGACCTCCTCCCACTTGACGAATTCGACTTGTTTCGCCCCAAGAGTCGTTTGGGAGCGAGTTATGTTCCACTCCCTTCTTCTCATTTATTTTTGTTTGTGGTTGAGAGTCTTTACCCCCGTTTTCAGGTCCCTTTTTTCACCTAAGTTTCTCCTCTTTCTACCAAGGCGATTTCGGTCACTCCCTTTAAACCATGCGCAGTTCCCTTCCGGCCCGCTTATAGGATAATACTTTTTCTGCCGTCCTCACCGTCCTTGGTTCTTTCTCTTCTGCAGTTCGCGATGAATGGACCTTTACACCATAGAGATGTTCAAATTTCCCCCAGAAAGAAAAAAAGGTCCCCCTAAGCCTCTTTTCCCCCTTTTCGGCAGCGTGTCCTTTTTTCACAAACTTGCTATCTTGAAGAACACAAGGCAAGCCCTCCATCTCTTCCTTCCGGTTCGCGGATACTTTCTCTTCTTGTGCCACCAGAACGCGTTCGGTAGCGGTCCCACTTCGTTTCCCTTTTTTTTGTAGGTGGTAGTATTTTTCCCTCGGGATCGATTTGGTTTTGGACCAAACGCGAACCCATTCTAATCCTAAGCCTCTTGCCTGAAAAAGATGGCATCTTTGGACTCCCCTCAAAGGGTTTGACTGTTCTTTCCTGTGTTTTCGCTTGCTTGCTTGTTAGGGAGGAAGGCCGTCCCCTGTTATGGTTTTCTCGTCTATTGTTCAAGTTTCTCTCTTTGTACTCTTCGTAAAAGATAACTTTTCTTGCTGAACGAGGGGCGCTTGCGTGGAAATTTTCTTCCTGCGTCTTCATCCAGGAGGCCGCCCCGCTTCCCCTTTTTTCAGTGGAAGATGGTTTTCAATTAGGAGATATCCTTCCCTGGGTAACCTCTTCCCCTTTTTGCTGTCCCAAACACCTTTTGCTTGACAGTGAACAATGAGTTCCTAGAAGCTTTTTGTATTCCCCCCCTTTGATAGCTCCCGAGGCAGCCTTTGAAACAAACTTACTGAGGTTTAAAACAGTGTCCCAAGCCTTACCTTGAACTCGAAGTACTGTCTTCTTTTTTTTTAACACTGGCCAAGAAGTGGTGGTATCCCTCCCCGCCTCTTTTTGAGTCCCACAGGGAGGCGTTCTCAAAGTGGAAAAATCGTTCAGTACAGTTACATTTCTCCCTTTGCCTTTCCTCCGGACGGGAGGTTTGTGGTAACCCGTCTTCTCCTAGGGTGGGCAATCCCTTCGTCTCTTTCCTCCCATCTTTCAGTATACGTTTTTACCTTTTCGAGAGGCGGTCCCTAACCGTTTCCCTTTGGCCTTTCATTGGGGATCTTTTTGGACAAGTGTTGTTCCAAACTGGTCGCTTCGTCATTCTTTCTCTCGTCCGGACAACCGCACCCTTGACAATACGGGCTTTTTTTTGAAACCTTCTTATTTCCATTTCGGTTTTCCTTTTTGTATCGAAAGCGCTCGTTCTTCCCCCATTTTATCGTTACTTTACGAGCTGGGGACCCCTCTAACCGGGAAAAATTCCCCCCCTCACACTGCTGTGGCGTTTTTTTCCCCTAACAGACCTTCTGCGACGACGGCACGTGAGGTCCGCCTGCCCTTTCTACCTTCCCGTGCACACGGCTCAGTTTCGTTTTCAATGTCCTGTAGAGTGCATTCTCCTGTCCGCTTTTTTGTTTGTCGCCCTCTTTTTTCTGGAGCCAAAGAGGATCCCGTTTGGCCATACTGAACACCTAACAAAACGTTTTTTTCTCTTCCTGGTACTGTTCCCCGCTAGCCGTGGCCCTCATTTTTGGATGCAAGAATCCCCCCTTATACGGCGGACGTCCTTCCCTTTCACTTTCTTCTGGTGTTTTCCCCTATAGCAAGTTTGTCGCCCTTCGGGACAGGCTTCTGGCGCGCACTGGGTCTCGTCGCGAACCCTCAAACAGGCGGCGGCTTTCTCCGGTCAATCATCCTCGTGTGATCCGGCTTCTTTTTAAGGTCGGCGACTGGTGCTTCTCCTCTAGGAAGATTAAACCCCGGATGACGGTCTCTTCCCCTGAAGCCCTTTGTAAGCTTTTTTCGTTGAAGCCGTTATGTTAAAATGAA
>Ga0179593_1377411_pt1 | contig 12256 bp, 10 predicted proteins | sample CZODoug2_1_08_16_FD_185931 | JGI IMG/M metagenome (GOLD analysis project Ga0179593, IMG submission 185931) | Vadose zone soil fungal communities from Angelo Coast Range Reserve, California, USA - CZODoug2_1_08_16fungal (PacBio error correction) | ecosystem: Environmental > Terrestrial > Soil >... | reverse complement strand
CGTTCCTTCCGATTACTTCTATTCAACCGTTGCTCTTTCCCCCCCCCCCCTGTCCTTAGCAAGAGTAGGGAAGATGTCTTTATCGCCACCTTTGCTCCCTGGCATAACGGAGGAATAGTCCCCTCCTTTCCTTTCTTGTTGAGTGACCAGATTCCCTTCCTAATCCCAGTGCTTCTGGTGTCATTGAAATTCACCCCCGGCTGGTCTCCCCGGTGGTAGAAGACCACGGCCTTTTTCCTCTCATCTTCCGAGGGACTTGCTTGCAAGCTGAGCCCCTTCCCCAGTCCCCCCTGACCTCGCGTTTAGGTTAGAAAGATAAAGAATCCGCTCGGGGCCCCCAACTTTCTTTCTTTAATAGAGGCACCATGTACATTCCCCCTTCCAACAATTCCCTCGTTTTGACTTCCCCCCTCCCACCCCGGTGCCTGAAATAGCGAGGTAGAACAAACACGGACATTTTTTGCGCAACCCCTCCGTGACAAGGTATACATCCGCCGGACTGAGCATTGTTCCCCCCCTACGATAGCGACTAACCTCCCCTTCCCCCTTCTTTTACTCAACAAAGGGAAATGGACCCTTTTGCAATCCTCTCTGCTTTGAGGATGGTAGCGATCCGTGTCCCCTCTTTCTTCTTGGGAATCAGCCTACCTCTCTTTTTCCCCCTTCTGTTTGATTGAGTGAAGGTTAACATTTTAGCTCGCGCACTCCCCCCCCCAGGGGTCTTTGGCAAGGAGCTCGTATCTTGCTCTGTTCTCACTTCACATCTCCGATTCAGAGGTTACCTTCATGACTGTTTCTTAAATCATATTCGACTTATCGATAGAGGCGTTTTTTTCGGAGTTATAGATTATTTTTTCTCCATTTCGCCTTCAAGAGCTGGTTTTCTTGATCCTTTGAGATGAGGTTAGTACACCCCCGCGATTGCGATGGTTGTTTCGCACTTCCCTCTCCTCAGGATCAATGGCCCACTCTTGTTTTTTCTTGACAGACCTTGCTTCACTGCCGATGAAAGGCAGCTGTCTCTTTCTGCACCACAAACAGGTTTTTTCTCGCTGGGTCTCTCGCATCTTTGCGGTTTTGGGTCCAGGTTAAACCTGTTTCCCCTCTTTCTCTGGCGTTTATGTTCATTCCCCGCCCTTCGCCCCCCATTTATTTATAGTGGAGTATTTGACGATGCAGTCTGTTCCTGACCCAATGCCGATCAGTAAGCCGAGTCTTTCCTCTTTTTGGTTTTGGCCATTTGCATTCCAATTTGATCAATTTTCGTTCCGGCCTCTTCCCCTTCCCGAACGGCGTAATTGGAATGGTCCTTCCTTTCTCGCTGATTAGTTCCAGCCGTCCGACTAGAGGTTTCGAGCTTTTTTTTTGCAGCTCGATGAAAACGCGATCCCGGTCTCCCCTTTTTACTTTGAATTTCCCCTATACGTTCACCCTATCCTCCTCCGCGACGGACACGTAGGTAAATGGTTCGCGGCGTCTTGGCTCTTTTGTGCGGAATGGAAAGAATTGCCCTTCCCCCCCTTCCCCCCCCCTGGAATTTCAAACTTGCAGCGACGCCTCCTTCGCTTGTAACCTTCCCGTTATAGTAAAAAGACCCCCCCCCCTGAGCAAAAATTCCTCATTCATTACCTATGAGTGAGCACAACACTGGCCCCCCCCTTTTCCCCCTACCTCAAATACTTGCCCCTTTTGCTCCCCAATTCTTTGTACTTAGATCTTTCCCGTAGAAGATGTTGGTCAAAAAGGTTTCCAGATTGATGGAACTCTGTATCCTCTTTTTTTCTTTTTCTTTCAGTAGTCCTTCATCCTACCTCCTCCCCCACGAAACTCAGTTATTACTGATGGTAGTGACTACTTCGTCCAGGGGGTCAGTACCAAAAAAACAAAAGTTTTGTCCCCCCCCCTCTTCTCTATTGTTCCTACGGTATCATTAATCAATCCTTTTTTTTTTCTTTTGTGAGTCCAGTTTTTTTTTTTTTTTTTTTTTTTTTTTTGTTTGTTTTGTTTTTTTTTTTTTTTTTTTTTATGAGGTGGTGCGATTGTACTGACCCAACTTCCTTTCCTTCTCAAAACATTAGCAACTAAATGTTCAGATCCCTTTGACCTGGTAGGATGAACCAGATAGTAATGAATCATTCCCCGATTTGATCGCTCCCGAGCTTTCTCAGCTTTTGAAAGTTAAACCAGCTCCCAGCTAGATGCCCTGGATCCCTTTTCCCCCCGTTTCCCCTGGTTTCCAAGGACCCTCGATCATTGTACACGCTGGTACCCGATCTAGACGAGGGTTACTTCCCCTGAACTGCCAGGATCTTTCTCCTTTCCCAAGGGCTTCCCAGTGTCTACTTTTCGCGGTTTTCCCTTTTGAAGTGTAGAAGCCCAATAAACTTTCCTTTCAAGAAGGCGCGAGTCGCCTTCCATTGCTCCCTTTTCCCTGGACGGTTTTTTTAGTGAGCCAAGGTTCCGTCTCCCAACTTCCCTCCCTCCTTTTGAGACCCCAAGAGACGTGTCTTGTTCTCCCCTCCTTCTTTTCCTTGGGTCCTTTTTCCGGACTAGAGAATGGAATTTGATCTAGCCAAATGAATCGGCCGGCGGATTCCTCTTTTAGGGAGGCACACTGACCGCCCTTCCTCTATGAATTACTATTCTGATACGTCCCCTCTCTCTGTCTTCATTCTTACTCGTAGTTTTTTTTTTTCGGCGAACCGATTCCAGCTTCACAGAAGAGCAGAGTGATCCACATGCTGGACCCCACCCCCAAGTCCTTCCCTCTTTTCCTTTCTTTTTTTTCAGACCCCCCCCCCTCCTTCTAGTTCAATATAGCGGCGAGTACAAGGCCCATTAACAGCCTCAGGTGAGCGGATGCACCTGACAGTCCTTTTTTTTCCCCTCCCCTATGTTTCATGCTCGCCCCAGGAGCCTTTCTTCCGAGAGCGAGAAAATGACGGTGGTGATGGGCTGGCGTCGGGCCACAGGTCATCGCGCTTCCCCCTCCTTGTACTTCTTCCACTTGGACCTGGTTACTCCCCCTTCCCGATCCTTCTGCTTGAAAAACCCCCACCATCGCAACCGTGATTTCTCCCGCGGCGATACTCGCCCCCCTTCGCGCGTGATGGGCTCCCTTTTTTTTTAACCATTTCACCGGTTTTTGACTCCGCACCCCCCTATAGAGAGTCGCTAAATTGCCATCCCGTCATGGCCGACCCCCCCTTTTTTTAGTCTCGATATCTGGGTGTAGACGTGTTTCCCCCTCTCACGGATTCAGTGCAAACGATCCCCCCCCCTTTCCATTTTTTTCTTGTCGAGGCCCCGGGCATGTAAGAAAGCAACACAATGTAAAGCGCTTCTGCCCCCACTTTGTTCTCCCTCGGAAAGGCCGTAACTTTTTTCATCTTTCCTCCTAGGTCCGTTTTCTTGGTTGGCGACCCTTTTTTCCCTTTATTTGTTCGAAATTTCTGTGATTGAGGAGGGCTCAGTACGATATAGTTGTTTTATTTTTTCAGACTTGGAGCCTATATGTTGACCTCTTTTTTCTCCCCCCCCCCCCCAGGACTTTTGGGCATCTTCTCTTTTCCTTCCCTTTGGGAAGCAGCCAAGGGACTGGAGTTTTTGCTCTGCATGGTAAGGTATCACTGGTTTCCCTCTGACAGTCAGGGTTTGCCCCTCTGTCCTTTTCCTTCTGCTGAACCAGTTTCGGCCTGAATGTTTTCAGTTTTTTTTTTTTTATTTTTTTTCCCCCCCCCCCTTTTTTACAATCAGGCGTGGTTGCGCACGCCCATTTTCTATCCTCTTTTCCCTCTTCCCCCCTCCGTCGTTTTTATTTTAGCCCCCCCTGTCTCCCCCCCTCCTTGGTTGCCTTATTAACGCGCCCGCCCAGGCATAAAGGATGCGGCGGATCGCACCCCTTCGTTCCCTTTCCCCGTGAGTACGTTGTCTTTTTCATAGATTTTTTTTTTCCTTGTCAGGCTTTTATTTGCTAAGGGCCTTTCCGACGATGAGAAGTGAGGTTAATACCTGTGGAAAGACAAGACAACTTCTGGGAATCCCCCCCTTCCCCCCCCTTGGACAGTACTTTATCTATATGTCCTCCTCTTCTTTTTAGTCAGACTTGATACCCCGGTTTCCGTTCCCACTCTTTGTCCCCCTCTTTTTCCTTTTCCTTTTTAAGTTTTTTTGCCCAGGTAAAGTTACTACTGTAAAGCATGCGCAGTTCCCCCTGCGAATGTCCTTCCGTGCAACTCCCTTTCTTCCCCTGATTAACTGGTTCTCGCCGGGATTTCCGCACATCTTCTGCCGGTCAGCGTGGCCGTGCCTGTCCGTAAGATCCGGTGGCCTACCTTCCCCCCCCCTCTTCATGTGTTCCTTTCGCTTGTCGCGTTCCCTCTTGAAACGCCTGGAACAAGGCCCCCCGCCCAATGCTGAGGGCCTAGCAGTTTTCTCCGACGTTTTTCTCCACCCCTGATCTTTTCCTCCTTCCTTCTTTAAACAACATTGCTCGGACTCCGAGGCCCCCCCCCCCCCCTGAAATTTATGGAGCGTTTAACCTCTTAAAGCTCTTCGCCAACTTATTTCCTCTTCCCCTTTTGGAGAAAGACGGGCATTCAAGGTTAACCACACTTCTCTTAGAAAGATTATTTCCAACCCAAGACCTGACCGTAAAGGGCGCAACTCCCTACCCTCTGCCCCCCCTTAAGTCTTTACACGGGTTCCTTTCTGCCTTTTCCTAGGATTCTTTTCCCTCTGGTCTCCTTCCCCCCCTGTTTTTGACTTGTTTCTCCCTGTGCGTCTCAGACCAAGTGCAGAAGAGCTTTTTCGAGTTTTTTCTTTTCTTCGGACCCCCTTTGACTCTCGCAGCACTCCCCCCATTTCTTTTTATGTTGAGCCCGTGCATCGTCCCCCCTCTTTTCTTCCCTTTAGTCGGCTCCTTTCCATCAGAGCTCTCCACGATTGAAGGAAGCATTTTCAACCCGGTTCATTCATGGCCTCCCCTTTCTCTCTCGTGGTGATTTGTTCGTTTTTCGCTTTCGATAAGCTTATCCATTCATAGTTCCTCTTTCCAGCTTTATCGCGCGTATAGCTGTGGGATCCACTCCCGGTTTGCTGATTTCTTATGTTTTTATATCCCTTCCCTCTCAGACTTCACATCCCTTCCTGACTCTGGTGTCCTGCTTTGCAAATTTAAGCCTATATCGCCATCACCACTCTTCTTACCCGATGGTCGTATATCTACTTTGTTTTCCCCCCGACCTTCCCCCCTTATTTCCACCTATGATTTCGATCATGGAGCTTTTTCACTCCTCTCCCCCCCCCCTATCTTTGGGGAACTTTCAGTCCCGGAAACTGTCGGTAAGCTTCAGTCGGTTGCCCCCCCCAACCTCTAGTCCCGGAATTTCCCTCTATTGAATATGTCTTTTTTGGTTAAATTTCTTCTCTCCAAATTGCCTTTCTTTCCTTTTTACCGGGAATCGTTTTCTCGCAGCCGCGGCCTTCCCTCCTCCTCCCCTCATCCTCGAGGAAGCGTAGCCTCCTTTGTCCACTATACCCCCCTCTCTGTGCGTTTCTCTTTGCACTCTCTCCCTGAACCCTTAGAATCCGACGGTTCTCGGTTGCCTATGCCTGATCATTCTCGGGGCATATCCTTCCCCCCCCCCTAATCGTACGCAACCCTTCTTTCTCTTTTTTTTTTTTGTGGTTTTTCTTTTCTCCCCTGACAGAAGCGCTCCCTACCCGAATGTCCCGGAATACCTTTTCAGCTTGACCTACCGCCCCCGCGACTGCAACTTTGAGGTCTCTTTCTCCAAATTTCCGAAAACCGCTCCCCCTTTTTTTTCTAAACCATTCCTTTCCTTAGCCCTTTTATGTTTTTCTCCCTCCAGCCCAATGGCCCTGTCTCCTCCCCGAACGCCCGCAGTTCAGGATTCGTGTCCCCTTTTCCCCTCTTCCTAGATGGAAGGATTTCTTCCTTTCTATGTGTTCCCGTCTTTTCTTTTCTGGTTTTCACCGCTTTTTTTTTTTTTGGTTTTTTTTTCACGGTTCACCCACTGACGGTATGGGAGCGTCCTGGTCTTCGATTGCAGTCATCATCTTTATTCATCCTACCTCATTCACGACCTGGACTTATGTGTGCCACTGCGTTGGTGATATTCCTTTTTCCCCTTTTCCACGCACTCCTAGTCTTTTTTTCATAATTTTTGTGTTGTGCTCGAGCTTTTTCTCTTACCCCGTATTTTCCAGAGTCGCTGCTTGTTACTGACCCCCCCTTTGAAGAGCACTTCCCGTGTTATCCCCCCTACCTTCCGATGTTTTGTCTTTTCCTTGTAGTATGAATGAAGCCTTTCCACCATCAAACCCTCTTCTTCTCCTTTTTCCAGGGTGAGCTGTGCCCAGTGAATCTTTTCCCCTCTTTTTCAATGTCAGACGGTAACGATCGAACAGCAAGCCTGGCAATAGAGTTCTTTTTACCCTCTTTTTAAAAGATCGTCCTTCTTCCCGTAACCTCCCCTCCCCTGCAAAGTTTTCTATCTTTCCCCCTACGGTCTTCAAAGTTTTTGTTGATAAGGTCCGGGTTGCGGTGGTACTTTGTACGAGAGAATTTTTTTCCTTTTAAGCGAAGGCGGAGTTTTTCACTTCTTTCCGTTGTAACCTTTTTTGGGAGGTCGTTTTACCCTTTCCTTCTCTCCCTTTCCAAGACCAGCCGCGCCCTTGAGGAAACGTTCTTCCTGCGGAGATAGGTTTTCAAGTTGATCCTCATATCTCAATTCATACTTCTCCCCCCGATCATTTTTTCTTTTTTTCCCCCCTTCTGCCTACTACTTCACCCTAACCCTTTACAAATCTCTTCCCCCCCCCTTGACGGAGCCCCCACTGTCTCGTAGCGCTTCCTCTCGCATATGTTTTCTTCATCTTACTTTTTTCTGCGCAGAATCCTCCTAATTGCCCCCTGAACTCTCTCTTTTTTTCACCACTTTTCCCCCCTCCCCGGCAACCCCAACCACCCCCCCCACAACCTCAAAGAGTAAAATCTTAGGCTTCCTTGGCTAGGACTTTTTTTTTGGTTCGCCCCCCCATGAATATGTTTTTTTGGAAGACCTCTTTTTTTCTTTCCCCCGAACTTTTCCCCCCTCCGACAGGTTTCTAGCGGTGCCATGCAGGATTTCGCGCCATCGGCTTTACCGCTGGATTGCAGGTCCTTCCCGCAAGGAGGCCCTTCTTTATCCCCCCCCCCTCGAGTCACAATGCGGTTATGGTCGTCCTTTCAAACGGTCACTCGTTAAGTGTCCCCATAGTTTCTTGTCAACCTTCCCACAATATCTTTCGGAGAATTTTTCCCTTGAGCCACCCCAGACAATTTTTCACCTTTTGTGCCTTGCCGCGTCGATTACCTCGCTCCATTCTCATGGCCCTACTCTTTCGAGCGCTATTTTTTTCCCCGAAAGCTTCCCTTCTTTATAACTACCTCTCTCTGTCTACCCTTCAGTTTGACCGATCCCAGGGACGGTTCAAACTGTGCTTCGTCTCTGCTTTTCTTTTTTTTCATCAGCCGTGCTCCAGTCTTTTGTGTTCCTTACTCAGTGTCCCACCTAAATTTTCTTTCTGCTAGAGCCAAGGTTTTCCATGACGCACAACAAACTCAGTCGATTCTGCCCCATTGTTTAGTAGAGAAAAGAGACCCCCCCATGAGTCCCGGTTATTCCTCCTTTCCCTCCTAAAACCTCCCCCTCGAGGTCTCATGTCTCCCTCCCCTTGGTTACATTCGTCACTTTTTTCTCCGTTGCCTGTAGTGCTTGATGCCAGTCCAGGTTCAGTCGCTTCTAGTTGTGTGACATGTGATTTCTGGAAGCGCATCCTTCCCTGATGAGCCCCCCCTTTTTGCCTAGTTGGTCACCTTTGATTCGGCATCGGTGTCCCCTTTGACAAAAGCTGACATTGTGTGGACGCGGAATGTTATTCTTGAACTAGTTTTCCCCCGCCTTAGGTTTCCACCTCAGCGTCTCAGGTTGTAACGGCCTCACGCATGGCCTTTGGTCTTCCGTTCAGGCGTGTTGCAAACTATCTTTAAGATGCGGTTTCCCTTTCCCCTTTTTTTTCCTCCCCCCTTTTCCCCTTTTGGACTCCTCCCCTTCCCCCCCTCTTTCCCGGTCCTCCGGTGCGGTAATCACCTCTCCCGGCAAGAGCTACTCCTTTTCGACTTTTGATGTCCGTTGCCCGAATGGGCTCAGGGCGGCTTTTCGTACGCCTGGCGCATTCTTAACTCCGCTGCCCTTCCCCTTTGCCACTCCCCTTTCAAGACATCTTTGGGTCTTCCCGTTTCCTGAGCCGCCCCTTTTCCTCGTTTTTGGTTTGAGGAGATAGACTGTCTCGGCCCGGGACCGCTCCCCTCTCGTTGTCTTGTCTAAGATATGCATTAACTTCCTCTTTCTTCCAGCATGCGCCCTTGGCGATCTTATTTCCTCCCTTCTCTTCTGCAATTCACGAGGCAGAACCTTACGGTCAAGTCTACGCCGATTTTTGGCTCTCCTCCTTTCATGCTGTCTCTTTTTCTACTTCTTCAAACCCCCTCTTTTCCGGTTGACGGCCCCAACCCCCCGGCCACTGGCAAACTCTCGGGGAGCGTGCGTCCTCTTTTTGTGTTAACTGCACCTTCCACCAGGACCTTTTAGTGCTCCCCCTTTCGCACGCCCGTCAACGCTCCCGTCGGGGGACCTGGCTTTCCGGTAATCTAGTTTCCTTCTTTAAATTTTTTCCCTTCCCCCCCCATGCCCTGTTTTTTTTTGAACCCCCCCCTCTCCATCGACGCGGAAACAATGCCATCGGCCCTTCTGACAAGCCCCTTCCAAGTTGACCGTGCACCAAATGCCTGGCAAGACAAGGACCCTGAGCATGTCACATTAGCCACGTAGCCTTGTCAGACTCACGCACGGGATTAGAAACAAACCGATCCCCCCCGTTTAGTCCCGACACCCAGGTATGCCTATTTTGCGAACCCTCTCCCCCTTCCAGGGGGACCACCCAGCCTCTGCGCTGTGAGAGACGACCCAGTGCAGAAGCGCTTTTTCCCGAGTTGAGGGCTTTCGTCTGGCCAAGTGAGCTCAGACCTCCCTTGAGGGACTTTTTTTTTCACCTGCGCTTCACCCTTTCATTAGCGTCTCCCCCCCTTTGAGCGGCGAAGAATCACGAGGGTGTAGGCATGAAGGTCTCTGTAAGTTTTGGGAGAACTCTCTCTCTTTTTTTGTCAGACGTTTCTTCCTCCTTCCCTGCCCCCTGATCCGCGCCAAAGAGGGACCCGCTGATCGATTGAGCCGCTTGCCACACTCCTTGATTGATTTTTCTTTCTGCATTTTTTCCTAGTAATGGCCTCTCTGTTTGGCAGGCCGTGACACCATAGCTGGGACTGCTCTTTGATGAAATTGGAAGTCCTCCCACAATATCGCTTCTGGTCTCGCTCAAGATCTCTTAGACCCTTCCCTCTAGCCCCAGATTTTTGGGAGCTGCTACTTATGGCGATTTCATCTTTTTAACCTCTCCCTTTCTTTTGAACACTTAGAACTTTCATGTCTGACTCTGGCGGCCCACAGACTTCAGGTCCTCCTCCCCGATTGACTCTGTGGAGTTGGTTTGTGGTCATCCTAAATTTGGGATTTCTCTGCTTCGGTCCTGAATTCCCGTCGCCTGACACCGCGGCCGTAGTACGTACACAGATATCGACCAGGCTAGCTAGCGCGTCAAAACCGGGCCTCCCCAGTGAGGAGAGATGAACGATCCGCCCCCCGCCCCTTTCTCTGAAATAAGCACTTCTATCGGTGTGCTCGTATCTTGATTATTCTCGAGGCTATCAGTACCTCCGCGAGTCTTTTAGCCCAATGTTGTTCTTCTCTTTTTTTCCGCGGCTTTGCTGGGTCAAAATGTGACCGCCTCTCCTCCGGAAACCCGAATTGAAGCCGGAGAAAATTGAAGCAACTCGGCCTTGCTGCCTGCACATTTTCTTCCCCCTTCTTTAACCGTACACCCAAGGTCCACTTTTGCTTTCTTTTTGCGGGTTTCCCTCAAGGGAGTTTCTGCGCTTGAGACGAAATCGAGTCATGATCTCACGTGTACACGATGCTCGATTGCCAGTTGCTGAATCTCTTAGATCTTTGTCGTCGTCTTTGTTTGTGTTGTCCCCCCTTTTCCCTAGATTCCGAATCTCGTTAGATATTTTGGATTGAGCAGGACTATCTTTTATACCTCATTGTCCGGCACGTTCTGTGTGTTGCTGTATCCGACCGCCTAAGTCTCGAAGCTTTTCGTACGAATCTCTCTCTCTCCCCCCCCCCCTTTAGAGATTATGCATACCAGTCTTAGGACGCCGTGCTGCTGAATGACCCAACCTGCCCGTACCAACGCGTTCAACCCCCCCCCCCTTAGGTTCTTAATGTTTAGAATAAGATCCAGGTCCTCCCCTCCCTCCACGACCCCCCCCCCCCTCCCCTCAGCCTTTATTTTGTAAACTTCTACGCTTCCAGCGAGAATGAATTCGTCACTATCGAAGTCCCGAACATGGCCCCCTCTTCCTAGTGCCCCGTCATGTCTAGCTATTTTCTCTCAGCGTTCCCGTTGACCGGGTCTTCAACGCCATTCGGGAGAACAGCTGAAATGCCCGTGTGAGGCGGTGCTGGGCGACCGAACTTTGACTTTTCCCCCTCTGAGTCGCCAGATTCCGTCCCCAATTCGGTTTCGGGAGGCTTTCCCAGTCACAAGTTCCGTCGTCCACAAGTCACTGACAAAAGATCACCAGGGCCCCTTTTTTCGCGCTTCGGGCTGGGTCTTGATAGCCTCCTTAATGCCTTCGAGGCCCCGTGATCGCCGGACGCTGTGAGAGACGGCCTTCAGGCACCAGATCTCGCCACCTGCTGCGTCGGTGCGTCATTCGCCGTCTCTATCTGTGCGTCCCTCGCCTGCGTTCGGAGGATATGCCTTTAGGACTACATAGCAATTTACCTGGCCCAATGCCACGTAACCAACCCCCCCCCCCCCCACCAGCCGAGTCAATCTTTCGTCATTCTCCGGAATCGTCTGGCGACCCCCAAGAATGATCTCCGGATATTGTACTACAGACCTTTTTGCCCCAGAGCGAAGGTCCCCGCTCCCATCGACCCAGTGTACCGCGCCATCGTTTGTGGTTTAGGGCATCGGGATTGCTACAAAGGCTCTGTTGGGTGTGTTGGGTTTTTTGTGGGTGTTTTTTTTTTGGTGGGAGCGATACCCAGCGAGTCCGACTGGTTCTTTCGCGCATGCCAAGGTCATCCCCAGCTGTCGTCATGTTTCCCACGAACAACATCTAGTTTTTCCCTCCGCTTCTATCTTTGATGGTGAAACAACATACGCCACAATTTCGCCCAGTGATCCCCCCCTCGTCGGATACGCGCCCTCGCTATCTTTCGCAGCTCTTGACGCCCTTTCTAAACGCGAGAACGTTTCTCAGTTTTTACCTCCTTCCCTCTTGCTTCCCCATGCTGAACTTTGTCACGATCAGTCCTTTTTCCGGCCCCCATCGTAATCGTCTCGCTCTTCATTTCGTTAGCTTGTGCTTGCCAACCCTAACACAATGGGGGAGTTTTTGGCTGCACGTTTTTTTTTCCCTGACGAACTCCCCAAACCTCCTGGAAAACGCGTCGCATTGAGTTAGCAGCTGAAAGTCGACAACAGTGCGGCACCGAGTACGGACCAGGGTTGCGCGACAAGTAAATCGTCCTCTTTTCGAATCCTTTCTTGCTTGATGTTTTCCTATCGACGACTTAATTCCTTCCCCCGGACAGCTTTAAGGTCTTTACCAAAATTGAGATGGAATCTGTTTATCCCGCAGGCGTCTTTCCCCTTTTTCGGAACTCCTCCCCCCACCTCTTTCCTGGTTGAAGAGGCCCTTGTTAGTAGTCCATGGTGCCTCGTCGGGACCGATCAGTCATACTTAGGCGGGTAACCGGCTATTCCAGGTTGAACGCGAATTTTTTTTCCCGTTTACCTCCCTGGTATGGCACACCAACGACCGAAGCGTCGGCGACAGTCCTTTGCGGTCCCTCCGGTTTACGTCTTGCAAGCCCCCAAAGATGACCGTCTCAGGCTGCGGTCTAGGAACTTTCCCCGGCGAAAGCAGGTCTGTCTGTTTAAGTTGAAGGACTCCTTATGCTCAGGGTTGGTCCCCCTCTCCCTACCGGTTTCTCTCCTTACCTGACGCTGTCCGGGGGCATCAGAAAGACAAGATTTGTGTGGCACTTCAACGGGC
>Ga0179593_1655824_pt1 | contig 12257 bp, 12 predicted proteins | sample CZODoug2_1_08_16_FD_185931 | JGI IMG/M metagenome (GOLD analysis project Ga0179593, IMG submission 185931) | Vadose zone soil fungal communities from Angelo Coast Range Reserve, California, USA - CZODoug2_1_08_16fungal (PacBio error correction) | ecosystem: Environmental > Terrestrial > Soil >... | reverse complement strand
CCTTTTCTTTTCTTTATTGTATCGGTCAGTGGCTTTTTAATATCGGAAATTCCGTTTTTCTTTTTTCCCCTCCGCCTTTTCCGCATTCCGCCGTCTTTCCTTTCACCACGTTTTCCCCCTTTGAGACTGGCAGTTGCTTTCTAGTTTCAGAGGAAGTCGCACACTTTTTCGCCCTTCCTTAGGACGAGATTAGCCTGATTGCCCAATGCCTTTTTTTCGACTTTCCTTTCTTCAGGCCTGAACGCCTAACGTCTCCTGTGAAACGCGTCAGCCAGATTATAGGGACCCTGTTTCGCTTTGTAGAGCCCACACTCTGTTTACATTCGATTTTTTTTTTTTTCTTCCTCTCTACGAGGATCGATCCCTTATTGAGCAAGCTTTAACTTGCCGAGTAGTTATAACTTCCTTGTCAGTTGAACACTTCTTTATGCCTAAGTTCTTCGTGTCGTCTCCCTTCTGGCGTGTACTCCCTCTCCCTTCCCTGTTTCTTTCTCGAATTTCTTTTGCCCCCCCATTCCTTAACGCCCCTGAGCACTTCTCAGCGATCTGTTCCTTTTTGTTGCGGTCCGCTGGAGGCTGCATCGTCCTTCCAAGAGAGTTCATGTTCCTTTTGGCTTCCTCTCCGCTTTCAGTTCCAAGCAGAATCCCCTCATGTATCAGAGTCGTGAAGTACCTCCCCCATGTTCAGTTTAATGAATATTCAGAACCTCATCTCGGACCCTCCCTTTACCTTACTCACCTTTAAATCCGTGTATGAAGTTCTCTTTTTTTAAGAAAGCAGTTTTCGATTTTCTCCCCCTCTTCCTCAGATCTTCTTTCTGGGACTTTCCCTTTTTTTCGTCCCGGTATGAATTCGCTCTGTCCAGCTGAATAAGGTACCTCACACTTTTTTCCAGCAATGATTTTAGATCCTTTACGAGGATCCTTTATCGGTATACTTCTTCCCTGGTTTGAACGGAAGGCTCTCTTTCGACCCCCGGACAGGATAGATTAGACATATTCACGAAACATAGATGACCATTTCCAGATTTCCCCCTGGATCCCCCCTATTTGAATTCTCCCTAAGAAGCATACGCGCGGCCTTTCCCGCCGTAAGTCCCTGAGTGCTATGGCAGGTAGGCGTCAGTCGGAAATAGTTGTTAATTCTTTTCCCTCTATTCCGCGTCCGGTGTTTCTTCCCTCTCCCTTTTACCCTAGCCGCACCTTTCCTTTTTTACAATCCTGGTAAGCCCTTCAGGACGACCCGTACTTCTGCTCAATTTTCCTAGTGCGACGAAGAATATACCTCCATCTCCCTTTCATAGTAAAGGGCGTGTCCCCTAGTCCGGGGCCGTTTTTTTTTGATTTCTTTTGAATTTTCTGGATTTCTGTTCATGGGTGAGCAACCGAAGTACCCCCCCTTTAGGACAGCGAAGATGTTATAGATGGGCGATCGTCCACCCTTGGCCCCTTTTTCATATTTTAGAATTTCCTCCTCACACTTTTTCTCCGAATACGGTTATCCCCTCTATGCCTTCCCGTAAAGTCTAACTCCGTCACCGGTCTTTCTTCTTTCCTTTCGCTTTCATGGTGCTTTCACTTCTTCTTCCCCCCTAACCCCCTTTGTGCAAGCCTCCCCTCTTTTGCTTTTCTCGGTTGAGGGAACTTTGTGCCTATACTCCCGTCAAATCCTCCTGCGCCTGCTTTTCAACGCCGTTTCCTTGACTTTTCCGCGGGCTTTCCCTGCCCCTCTTAATCTTCGAAGAACTTCGAGAAAAGGGACCCGTCTCCCTTCCCCCTTCACATGCTTAGTTTTTCCAGTAACATCACGAGGTCCTAATCTGTAAGCAACCTAACGAATAATGCAGGACTTTTGACACCGTCTTTCTTTTAATTTTATCAGCTCCCTTTTAGGAGCAATTCATGGGTTTCCTCAGCCGAGAGGTCCCTAGTCATGTTCCTACCCAGGTCTTTTTTTTTTCCTTCTCCTTTTTTAAGTATCCTGATCGGGGGTAACGTCGACCACCCTAAATAGGATATGACCTTTCAATGTCGTTTCCATATACAAACAAGAAAAGCCCTTTTCCACTCGAATGAATAGAGACGAGACGGTTGTCTTTTTCAAACCTTTTTTCCAAGGAGACTTTCGGCCCTTTTGGAGTTCACCTCAGCTTTGCAAACCTGGGGGGGGAGGGCAAGAAAGTTTTTCGTTTCGTTTACTGGGTTCCCCAAATTCTTTTTGTTTCCTGGCCGACCACCCGGGTTGCCTGCAGTTTTATCCTCCTTACCTTCCCCGTGTCCTTGCCCCCCGTCCGAAAAGGTGATTTTTTTCCCTAACGGCTCTTTCCGTCCCTTGGTGATTTTTTCCTCACCGTTAACCTCCATTTGGCCGAGTTCTTTTTTGAAAATTTCTGATGTTTAGGCAAAGGTTTACCTCCCCTATGTGGCGTTCCTTTTCCCTTAATTTCCTCGGCGCTGTCTTTCCTCGCCCTCCCGAGATTTTTTTTTCCTTTATGGTATTTGCGATCAACATCTTCTTTTTCTCGCAAAGGCCTTTTGTTTTTTTGTCCAATCTCCTTTCCCCTTTGGTGGAGTTCTTTTCAGCCTGGTCTCCTAGAATGTGGTAGCCCCAAATCGACCGAACCGATTCCCTCGCGTTTAGGATGATCAGGATTTTCGTACATTTGGCCCCCTTTCAGTGACCCCCCCCCCAGGGGCCAGCTCCTACAGGTCTATTGTCCTTTGCGACGCACCATATTTTGCAACCCATTTTCCTCCCCCCATTTCGACTCTTTTTAGTCCCCCCCGCCCCCAAAACCATCGGAGACTCTACTGCCAACGAAGACGAATTGCATTCTTCCCCCACTGGACCGAAATGAGTCCTTGCCTGTCTTGATTTTTCAATGGGTTTTTTCAATTTCAGTTCAGCCCTTAATTCGTTTTCCCCCGGTGTGGGTAGATAATGATTCTTCCCTTTCTTTTCCCGGAATGGGTTATTTAACCAGCAAAACAACGGTTCCCCCCCCATCTTTTTTTTGCCTCCTGTCATTGTCAAGCAACCTACCGGATGGAATTCATCGTACGCGGCCGTTTTGCTTTTCTTCCCCTGCGCCCTTTTAAAATTTTATTTTTTTCGAGTTTAAATGCGAACTTGAGTCCTTCTACTGTGATCGTTTCGTTTCCCCCCCCTGTCCCCTCCCCGTTATTGAGTGGTAAATACCTTCTCTGGCCCCCGGCCGTGACGATCAAATCGTTTGTCTTCCATGAGTTGCCTTACGTCGTTCTGATCGCCCTGCGGCATTTTCGATGGACACTAAGTCCTGCTTCCTTTGCTCATGCATTGGATGACTTCGCCCGTTTGTTTTCTTTTCTTTCTTCCCCTGACCCCCTTTGATGAAAGGTTTCCTATTTTAAGATTTTGCGATATTTTGCCCCCATTTAGCCCTTCTCCTTATTTCCCCCTGCAACCTTCGTCGTGGCCTTCCTGACTGCGGGCCGAGTTGATATGAGGATCTAATCACATCCCCCCACCCACTCTCGACCCCACCCTATTCTTCCCCTTTGAAATGGGTCATCTCCGTTGAATCCCACAAATGAAGGAGGCGACCGCGTTGAGCCTTTTTGGTCCTCCATTTCCCTTTTCCCCACTTTCTGCATTTCCTCTCGATAAAATATCGACCCTTTCAACTGCGTCTGCGGAGAGGAATACTTTGTTTGGACTCTTTCGAGCCTCTTCTGATTCTTGTTTAGAACGATATCCACCTGGACATCGGTGCTCGACGTGGTTTTTTTTTTTTTCCTTCTTTCCTTTTTTTCCATCTTTTCGTCTCTTTCGGACACATCTTTCCCGTTTACGAAACTATACAACTCCCGTAATCTATGCCCTGGCTGCGCCCTTGAGTCGTTTCTCTTGCCGATCTTTTTATTCTTTTTGAGTGGCCTCTGCTCTTTTTTCTTCCCGCGAATCCTTCCCTGGAACCACCTCCCAAGGCTGGAAACTTTTCCGACATTACCCTTCCTAGGTGCTTTCCCCCCCCCCGACCCCTTTCCGGGACGTTTTTTTGTGCTTGCAAAAAATCAGGATGGTTTTTTCACCCCTCGCCCCCGGCCTCTGTCCTCGGTTTCTAGGGTAGTGGAGGAGATGTTCCCCAAGACGATAATTCTTTTTGGCGCCGGCTGCGCTCTCTTTCCTTCTTTCCTTTCCCCCATTTTTTTTTGAATATCATTTCCTTTTTTCTTAGACCCCTGACTGGAACGCAAGAGGGCTGAGTGTTACATGAATAAGATAGGACTACCCCCTTCACCCCCCTCCATTCTTTCTCTTCCCGATCCTCTTTACTCTCTCCTTAGAGCGTTTTCCCGTTGATAGGGAATGAAGCGGCTGTTTTTCTTCCCAGACGTTAAAGACCCTTTAGTTTCCCCGTTTTTTTTGGGCATGGGTTCAGTTTTTTTTTTTTTCCTTGGCGATCTTTCCTCACTTGCCCATGGTGGCTTCTGAAACGACGCGTATACCTTTGCGGTTGCTCCTTCCGACTTTTCTCAAATCCCCCTCCCATTTGCCCTTTCCCCAGAAATTCCAGCGACATCTCTCAACCGATGACTCGATCTTAGGGTTTTGATTCCCGAGTGCTTTTCTCATGACCTTTTGGTTTCAGGTCCTCCCCCTCATTCCCACATAAACTGTCCCTCCTTATCCCCCATTTTTCCCGAATTCTTCTACATTCTCCTCGAAGAGTGTAATTAGTGACGGTTATGAATGCTCTTCGACCCCCGGCAAAGTTCTTTTCTGCGTTCTCTCCCTTTAGTCTTCCCTCACTCGCCGACTTCCTTGAGATTGCGTTCCCCGAACCCGCGATTCCGCCCGGTAAGATAATCTTTTTTAACACAGGTGCATGACCATTGGATGTAATTGCCCGTCCTCTTTTCTTTTTCCCCCCTGGCAAGTTTTTTTTTTTTTTCTCGTCTTTCTCCTCTTTCAGGAAATGTCTAAAGTTTCCCCGGATAAGAATGAAAGTTTTTCCGGTGTTTCATGCGGACCAGTTCTTCTGCCTTTTTTTCCCCCCCGGCTTTCCTTCGTTCTCCACCTTCTCTTTTTTTCATTTTCCTTCGCACGTTTAGCCAACCGAAGGCCCTTTCTCATACTCCTTGTTTTTCATTATCGGGCACTGAGGTTTATACTTTTTCTCGTCACGTGTCTTTTTTTTTTCAGAATATCGGACCGCTCCTCCTTTTTTCCTCCCTTTTTCAGGTTCCTTTCCGCCGTTTGGGTGGGGAATGAACACCTGGAATCGGCAGGATTCTGCCTCGTCCTCTTTCCCCTTTTTTTTCCGACGCCATGATGATTGCCCCGACTTTTACTTACGCCTTCGAGGCCTAACATCATAACGGGTGCACGGGCCAAAGGTTACTTCTTTTTCCCGTCTTCTCGATTCACTATTCCGCCCCCCGTTATTTCCTCGCGACGGCTGGCGTTTCCGAGATCGAGGTCTCATTAGGGATGCGCATTGAAACTTGATCTTTACGAGCCTCCTTTTGTCCTTCCTCCCTCCCTTTTTCAGCTTTAATTCACTTCGTTCCCTTGTAGTCCTCCCTGCTTTGCAGATAAATCCTTATGGCCATAGAATGTGCGTTTTTTGCACCCAACCCGGCGCTTCTCCTCAGCTCCTTTTCACCACTTGATAGATTTTTTTTAACGTTGCTGGCGATGTCAGGTTCTACTGTGAGCTATGCCCCCCCCTTAGAGGGAGGGAGATATTTTTTTTCCCACTTCCCTCCTGAGCCTCCGTCCCCGGTCATCCGTCTTTTTCTTTTTGACCGAACCCCATGGTTGCCAGGTTACGTATATATAGCCACCTTGACTTAGACCCTTTTCCCGATCCCTCTCCCCACCCCCCCCAGCGGCCCCCTTGCCGGATATCGTCCTCCGGTGATTAGCCCTACCTCGAGGCTATTCAGATAAGAAGGCAGTCCGCCAGCGCGCGATAGATCTCTTGCGGGTTTTTTTCGGTTGAGTGTTTTCTCCGACTCTCATCAGGTACTTTGGGCTTTCCAGCGCTTTCTCACGACCCAACATGAAATCTCGTTCACAGACGGTTCGTTTTTTATACTCCGCATCACCCACTCCCCTCTCCCCCTTTTTCCCCAAGATGGCTTCTTTCCTCTCCCACGACATAGACCCACCTCTTTTTTCGGATCGAGGATGAAATGGCTTCCTCCTGAGTTGAAAGTCCTGGTTACATCTCTCCCCCCTGCGCTACCGTCTTAATCCGTTTTTTTGCGAATATCACTAGTTCTCTTTTGAATTCTAAGCAATTTCAGCTTCGGGGGGCTTGGTGGTTCCTGTCAATCTCCGTGTCTGAACTCATTCGATTTCAACTACTTTTTTTCCAGCGTTCAGAAGACGAATATCTGCCTCGCGGTGCGACGAATCTCCTGCCCACATGTTCCCTCTTTGAGTTTTTTGTCATGCTCTCCGAAACTCTTTATGCAAAATGTCTCTGGTCTCCAGTGTCAATCACACGAAGTAAACCCTTTCAACGCCTTTTATGTCGTTTCTCGGCCTAGCGCTTTCCTGCACCGCTTTTTCGCTCTTCCCGACCGTTGCGTTTTTGAAGCGTTTTATCAGAGATGCGCGTTCCCAGATCCCCGACCCACACCCCCTCTTCTCTCGTTGAAACACGTTCGATGCTCTTGCCCCCCATGTCAGCTTTGGGACAAGCAAGCCCACTGATTTTTGAGCTGTGCCGCGTTGGTTTTAGCGTTGGTGGTATCGACAACGCCCGCTCCCCCCCTTCTTGACCATCTTTTCTCGTTTTTTGTTTCGTCGCAGTCCTCCCTTGCTGAAGTGCTTTCATATGAGAAATAGTAGCGTTCCAAGTCTCCCCAGTAGTAATGTTTATGTTTTTTCCCTGTCTCTCCAAATTTGCAAAGCATTCCCATTTCTATGCAGGAATTTTGGGTACCCCCACTCGAGGCAGCCTATTAAGAACATTTCCCCTTTTTCTGACCCCTTCCCTACTCTGATGTTTCGTCCTTCCCCCGTATGACTCCTGGATTTTTCCTCGTCTCATGTCCTTACCCCTCAGATCGGACGGAAGTCGACACCCCTTCCGCCTTTTTCTTTCAAACCCACCCCCCCCGAAGACCTCCCCTTTTCCTAAGTTTATGAATACACTCGGCGGATTGCAAACCCGGAGAGGATACACTTTGACATCTTGCCCTTGCCCCCTCTTTTGTCACCCTTCCCGTCGGGATTCCCTTTTACATTACGTGACTACCCGGTGACATGAAGTCCTGGAACGATTTTTTCCTTTCAAACCGTGCCCTTCCCCTTAATTTTCTGTCTATCGTTTTCGTCGGTTGTCGTCTGGTCGGCATGTTGCTCTCAAGACGTGGTTGAGGACTTTTTTGCACCATCCCTTGGCGCTCGGCCCCCATCAGAGACTTCTTTTTCCGATGTGCCTGTGCGTTTTGAGGTCGCTTCCCCTCTCGCCGGCTTCTTTATAGGATGTAGATTTTTCCCTCAAAAATATGCGTTCCGATGGACCAATTTTCGTGGTCCCTTCCTCTCCTCCGTTGTTTTTACACGCAAATTTTTTTGGCTCGACTCAGCTGTTGCTTCGAACACCAAGACGATGACCCCTCTCGCGGAGCGATGATTTTCTTCCCCCTCCCCTGACCTTGTGACCGGCAAGAGAACTCCTGCTTTGGCTGCCGAGAGCCATCCCCCCCCGTCCCTTTTTTTGCAACCACCTGACCTCCCACCCACGTGCTCTAGTTTTTTCCCTCTTACCCTCTACTTTCAAACCACGACGACCAATTGGACCGGAAAAGCTTGCCCTCTTTAGGTCAACTGGAATCCCCCGGACTTTTGAACTCCCCTTAGGGCTGTGTCGCATCCTATTGACAACTTTTCCTTCATGCACGGTAGGTTTAACGAAAAACACGGGTGTGACAAACTAGATTTTTTTTTTGAATCCCAGGCATCAGTTTTCCCTCGGGACAGGCAATCCGCCCCTTTCTTTTTACTCATGGCCGCTTGGAAAATTCCTCTCTTTCGATATACGATACTCCCTTCTTCCCGGTAGGAGCCACTGATGTGTTTGACTCCCCCCGATTTCTCTCCTGTCTTTTTGAAATCCGTGCCTTTCCCCTTCCCATAAAAAATCCACCTAGGCGCTGCTCAAACCAGGCTTCCTTACTCGACATGGGCCGATCGACCCGGTCCCCCTCAAAGTTCCGATGGATGCGAGGCGCGTTGGTGTTTGGAGACTTGCTTTGACCCCCAGTAACTATTTTCCGAATTTTTTTTTGCGCTGACCTCTCATTCACTTCGAGAGCTGCGATTCACGACTGGCCACGATGACACCCACCGTCTTTTCCCTGGTCTCCCCAACGCCCCTCTCCCCCCCGAGGCCTTTTTTGAACAAACAAGATGAACTTTTAAGAGGTCCCTTGTCCCGAATTTCCCACACTTCTTTCTCTATCTCTCCCGATGATTTGTTTACGCGCACGTCGAGTCCCCGCTTCGGCGCAAATGGTCGGATCTCCATCTCTCCCTGGTCTCGGCTGCGGGCTATTTTAGAAGTCGGTCCCGCCACCAAATAGGCGCGTTAGTGGTGGACTTGTTTTTGATCGGTCCTTTTCAATTTCGGAGCATCTTCCCAGAACTATGACAATCCGTGAAGGATATGGCCATGTCTTTGTCCCTCTTCTTTCTATCTCCCTGAGTACCCCCCCTCTTCCTCAAGGAGTTCACGTAGCCTTCGGCGGCTCGCTTGACCGAGATACCCCTTTAAGTTCCTTCGAACCCGACCCAAAACATCCTCCGATGTGACTCTCCTGCAGACCGCCCAGTAAAGATTTTCGACTCCCCCCGCCCTCCTCCCTTGATCCCTTGTCAAATCGCAGGGCATCTTTTTTGCCCGAGGTTTATCTAGTGTGTGGCGAAGATTGTCCCATAGGACAGCGTGCTCGCGCTTGCCTCCCTTTCGGCCTTTCAATGACCAGACGCACCCCTGTTTAATTCGCCGCTATTGCGTTAGGAGCCGCCTTATGCATGGAACTCTGGAGAGTAACCTTTTCCTTCCTTCTCCTTTTTTTTGCAGCAATCGGCCCCGACGCACCGCCCGATATGCTCCCCTAGCTGCTTTCTTATCTTCTTGACGGCGGGATTTGCGGCATTTCCCTGTGCCGGAAGGTCGGAATTGGGAGGCCGTCTTCCGATGAAAGTCGGCAGAGTTCTCGTGCACCCATCCCCGGTCTCAGCTGCTTACTGCGGTCTTTGCAGATGTGCGATTAATGTGACTGCCCCAAGATGAACCTTTGTTCGACCCGGGCCGCCTGCACGATGCCTTCTCTTGAGGAGACGGGTGCTCCACGTGCTCGGTACTGAGCGACGGGTTGACGGGCATTTCACCCCCTCCCCAGGTTTCGAACGCCCTTCCCTGTCCGACAACCTTCTCGAGCGAATCTTTAGACATAACCGCTCCCTTGTAATGAGGACCTTGCTGTGATATACCCCCTTCCCTCCTGACCGTGCTCCTCAAGTATTAGTAAGATAAGTCCTCTTCCCAGAGATTGCCCCCCGAACAAACCCTACAGAACGTTCCCCCTATGGTCGCCCTTTTGTTCCCCCCTGTTAGGATTCTTCTGGTCTTCACTTTTAGGGGCCAATCCATTGAAAGACTTGCCACCTTCCTCTTCGAAAAGTTAAATTTTCCCCCTTACGCATGCCATCTCGCTTTTACCGTGGTCATGCGGAAAAGGCGGCGCCCAAAGGAGCGGGACGCTTTTAAGAACCCTGAGCCTTCCCTCCTGCGATCGAATGAGCCAATTCTTCCTTCTTTCCTCATAATCTGTTTTGTTGATATGACTCGGTTTTCTACTTCTTGTATCGTCGACTCCCCTTCCTGTTTCATGACTGGAACCTCCCTATGCAAGTGCTTTCCCCCCCCTTCCGGCCCCGCCGGAACATTCCCCCCTGGCAGGGGTCTTTTGCCGAGGTCCCTCGGTGGCCGAACTGACTCGGCGAGACGATTCTCCCCCGCAATCTCCCCTTTTCCCCCTTGAACTTCCACGACACGCCTAACGATATCAGTTCCCGGACCTGACCCGCTTTATCTGCGACTGAAGAGCTTGAGGAATCCCCTCCCTTTTTTCGTATTAGTTCCGGCGGATTGCTTCTTCGCATGAGATAGGGATCGTTACGGATGGCTTCGATCAACCTTCCGAGGTAGATCTCTGAACCTTTTTCCCTTCTTTATCCTAATACTTCTTTTCCATGTCCTTTTTTTTCCTTTTTTCGGTACGACATACCGGATTGGACTCGAATGTATTGATGGATGACCCATGTCCCAGTAAAAAGTCGTTACGAATGCTTCACATCGCGATCCTCTGTAGAGGTGAGATTCGGTGCGCTCTCTGGAGAGGGCCTGTTCGAGCGGTGTTGCAAATGATCGCTCAGACCCCAAGCTACGAGCGGTATCCGCCTCGTGAAGACCGCCATGGGGCCCCATTCCCCATTCCCATCTCCATCTTCTTTCTCCTTTTAACCCTCGAATCACACAAACCAGAGAACTTCGACGGCCTTCAAATGAAGGATTTGTCTTCCTGGGAAGACCTGCAGGCGCCCGATCGAGGCCGGTACGTCGGATCAGCAGATAGAGAAAAGATTGGTCGAGTGTCCTTAGTACTTCTCTCTTTCCTGGATAACGAGTATCGATGAATCCGTCCCCCACTTCCCCCGACCACGATCCCCCGAGTGATTACCGGTTGAGTGCGGTTCTAATACTCCTCCCCTTGAAAGACCCGCTCCCCGACTTTTCCCTCCCCGGGTCCACCCGTCCCTATGTCTCCCTCCCTGAAACTCCTCGGATGGCACAATGATTGGCAGGGCTAGAGATGAAATCGACAGTTGAGAGCGTTGTCCCTTTGTTTCTATTCTTTCCAGGTCCAGGAGTTTCTTGCGTCGGCGAGATACCTACGTTGCCTTGGTGAATTTCCCTTCATCCTTGTGTCTTCTTTTCAATTATTTTTGATTTCCGCCTAAGGCGTACGCACTCATGGCTTCCGCGGAAGCATGACTTCGACCCCGTTTTGCGGGCGTTCCCGACGTCAAGTTGTTTCAATTTTTTTCCTAAGGTTAGCGGGATGGCTCGGTGCCGAAGGGATGGGCTTTCCCACTTGTGCGCTTTCACTCCAAAACCACGAGTCCGGGACTTCTGCGTGACGAACCGGCTAATAATCCGAAGACTCGCACCCCCCTTTAGGATTACTGCTCTCACCAGTCTCGTTCGCCTCTCGACTCTGTTACAAGAACGCATAACCCCGGTATTATATCGATTTATTAGCATTTACAGTTTTTTTTCACACGTCTCTAAATTTCCGATTTTTTCCTTTTTCAACCATCGATTTGCCGATTCTTCCTCAGGCTGATGATACAGCAACAGACCCCCAGCCCTCTTCTCCGCCCACCCTGCCCTTCCCAGTTTTTTTCGCTCCTGCTGAGTTTTTCATTTCATCGAGCCTAACTCGTTCTAAAGCGTAACCCTTCAGCCCCCTTCGATCCGCACCCCTCCCCCCGATGACAGCAAATCCATAATAATGCAAGAAGGGAGGAGGACGTACATCTCTTAAGCAGTCTTTATAACTTTCGGCCGTCAACTTCCTACCTTTCCTTCGATTTTGATAGGATGCATTCAACGGATCACACTATTTTTCTCTTTCAATTCTGATACCATCCCCGTTACATACATCCGGTCTCCAGCCGTCCAGGGTTCCCGTACTAAAAATCCTCCCCTTTAAAATCGAGCATTCTTACCTCAGCCGAGCGGATGGCCCCCGGCCCGTCGTCCTACCATGCCCCCGGCGGTTCTCCCTCTTATACGGTTGTCACAAACTGTGTTTTTTCGGGTTCCCCATTTCAATTCCGGGCAAACCTCTCCCCAACGGTTTGTTTTACCTTGAAGGTCAGTGCTCCGATCCTTTTCCCCCCGTCCTGCCCCTTTCCTCAAAGGGAGTGCTTGTCGCCTAAAGTTGTCTGGTCGTTTCTTGTTTTTCGTTATTTGGGCCCTCCACCTTTTCCAACACGTGGTTTTTCATTTATTTTGCAAACCCCTCTGCCTTTGAACCTTCCTCCATGAGGGCGATGCGCTGTTGAAGTTCACTGCCCCTTAATGGATGAGACTGACTCCGGATCTTGTCCTCTCATTCCCTCTCGCTTTATGGTCTTTTATCAAACCTTTCTGAGCGAACGACCCAGGTTCATTGCGTGTAAA
>Ga0179593_1728338_pt1 | contig 12258 bp, 20 predicted proteins | sample CZODoug2_1_08_16_FD_185931 | JGI IMG/M metagenome (GOLD analysis project Ga0179593, IMG submission 185931) | Vadose zone soil fungal communities from Angelo Coast Range Reserve, California, USA - CZODoug2_1_08_16fungal (PacBio error correction) | ecosystem: Environmental > Terrestrial > Soil >... | reverse complement strand
TCCAGTTCTTCCCCCTTCCCCCATTCTGCGACTTTTTTCGACATAGAACCTTCCCGATGTTACTTGCGGAATCTCTTTTTTCTTCATTTTTCCCCATATCCCCTACCCAGCCGCTTCCCCCTCCCCCTTGTTTCACCTCACTGAGAGACAATGCAAATTCCGCATGCCATGAAATCGCTGTCCCCCCTCCCCCCCCTTTTTTTTTTTTTCCACTCTTTGTGACCGACACAGATGCCCCCCTTTCCTCCCTTTCTTTTCTGGGCATGGACAATAACCCGGTTCGGATTGCTAGGCCGCCTGACCCCTCCTTTTTTTCTTTTTTTTCCTTTCCCTTGTTGTTTCCCTTTCCCTTTCTTCCCCTGGTCTCTTGGAGCACGCTTGACTCTTCATTCCACTCTCCTTTTTCTCCTCCCTTACGGCTCTCTTTTCCCCCGTCTTTCTCTCTCCTTTCCGTGAAGATGGAGAAGGAAGAAGGAAATGTTGCTTTTGTGTCCTTCTCTGACTTTTTTTTTTACCCCTTCTTTCCCCCCTCTACTTCTTTGTTGTGGTCTGCTTATGGCGGTGTGGGAAAGAGAGACAAAAGGGCTCGTCTCCTCCCTTTTTCCCCCCCCTTCCATCACTCCTGTGCTTTTCGGTCTTGTGCGGACCTTTTTCCCCTTTTTTTTCGTTCTCACGTTATGGAGATGACGTAGTAAGGTCAGCGAGCGAGCGAAGGATGCCGTTTTTTTTTTCCTTTTTTTTTCTCTGTTGTCTTGGTGGTACCGATCATTCCAATTCTTTCCTCGTTTTTTTTCTCTCTAGTTATCCACGCGATACAGGATGCTCCAGAAACCGGCCTTCTCCCCCCCTTTGCTTTTTCTACGAAGTTGGGGATCGCCCTCCCTTCCCTTCTTTTTTGTGCGATCCTAGTCATCCAACAACCAAAGTGTAGGCAGTTGGCTTCGGCCGACCCTCCTTTTTTCTCTTGTGTGTCCGGTCAAGGACTAATCCCCTTTCCCCAATCTGAATTTGGATGGATACGCAAGCAACCGTCTCCCTTTTTGTCCACCCCGCAGCTACTTTTTCCTTTTTCGGTGGATGGACCGGGAGGATGGGCCGCCTGGGTTCGCGCCATTTTTTTCCTAAGCCCCCCGTCGCACTCGTCCTTTCTTTGATTTTTTCTTTTCAATGCCTGGCATGAAAGCCAGAAATTCTTCTTTTTCTCTTTGTGGCCCCGACCTCGCTCCTTTTTTTCTTTCGCGCCACGATTGCCGCAGCGCAGCAAAAACATCACGGCCCCCCCTCCCTTTCCTCGTTGCCATTCCAAACCCGGGTTTCTGCTTTTTCTCTTGAGCGACGCGACATGGATGCGGTCGTGAGTGTACCATCTTTATTTTTTCCTCCCCTTTTTCCCGGGAAAATAACTGCGTTTTCCCTCCCCCCCGAGAACTATTTCCCGTCTTTCTCCCCCCTTTTTCTTCGTCGTAGTCCTTCCTCAGTGGCTGCCTTTCCCTCCACAAACGATGGGAAGGATATAAGGAGATAGGCTCTGTTGTTTACGCCCTTTTGGATTCTTTCCCCCTTTTCATCATTCGCATCCGTGAGCGTTCGCACAACGACTTTTTCCCCTTTTCCCTTTCTCTTTCCAATGCTGGTTCCCAAGTGCCTCCCCCCTTCCATCCGTTGGGGAGGGGAAAATTACCTTGTCCCGGTGATTATTTTTCTTTTTTTTTCCCTGTGTCCTTGCATTCAGATTTTGGCCTTTCTGTGTTTTCCTTTTTTCTCTTTCGCTTTCTCGGGGAAGCGGCTTGTTTTTTACTTTTTTTTTTTCCTTCCTTCTTTTTCCATTTTTGTGCACTAGCCTTCTGGGTCATAGTCTCTCCTTTCTCTTTGCTTCGTTCTCGGGGTTTGGAAGCATCGGGAAGGCATCACTATCATTGCTCCCCTTCTTTTCTCTTCCTTTTCTGGGGTTGGAGACGGTTTTCTTTCTTTTGGTGGAAGGGACTCTCCCTTTTCTTTGGCTTATCGATCGATTATTTTTTCCGGCTCTCCCAGGGGTCGGATCGGATCTCTATGTTTCCTCCTTTTTCCTATCTCCGCTCCGCGGCTTTTCCCCCCCCCGAAATGGGCCTCCCAAAATATAGATAGATCAGCAACATGATGTCGGGCCTCCTTTTTTTTTTCCTTTTCCCCCTCACAAGGTTCATCCCAATCTTTTCCTTTTTTTCCCCCCGTCTTTGCTTCCGCATACCCGGGAATAGAAAGAACAGGAATGGTCGCATGATCCCTTCTTTTTTCTCATTGCACTTCCCCTAGTCTGAACTATGGTCCCCCCTCTGGATTTCCTTTCTCCCCCCCCCCACGTAAGTGAGATTACGGAAAAGTACAAGCCGCTTCCCCTTTTCCCTTTCTTCTCTTAGCCCCCCGTAACCGCATATGGCCCCCCGCCTTTCTCCATTCAGTCGTGGAAATTGCATGTCCCGAGCACCAAAATCAACCTTTCCCCCCCTCTCCCCCCCCCCCAGTTCCTGGCATGGCCGAACTCCGAAAATATGGTGGGACCAATGCATTTTTTCCCCCGCCTCCTTTTTGGGAACACCTCTTTTTTTTCCCACGCATCAAAAACTGAATGCGAATGATGATTGCCCCTTCTCCCCCCTTTTTTCTCCTCTCTCCTCTAGAGTCCTTTTTTCCCCGGACCGTGGTCAGCCAGGATGAAGATAGTCGACCCAGGGCTCTGGCTTTTCTTTTTTTTTTTTTTTTTTTTTTCCCTCAGACCATAGTCTTTTCTTGACCCCTTTCTATTTTTTCTTCTCCCATGTAAATACGGCAAAGAATCCAGGTCTCGCGTCGTCCTCTTTTTTTTTTTTTTTTTTTGATTCCACTCTGATCTGGCTCCCAAATCCCGGTGATTGTTTTTTCCCCCGGCGAGAATGCAAGGCAATCGTGGCCTTCCTTTCCCCCCTTTTTTCCCCCCCCCCCCGTCTTCCATCCGCCTTTCCTTCCTGGCAGTTCATGCAGGCATTGCTTTCAAACACTAGCCTACTGCGCTTTTTCTTTTTTTTTTTTTTCCCCTCCCTGCCCCCTTTAAAATTTTTCCTCCCCCGCAACGCGGGAAGCAGCATTTTTTTTTTTTTTTTTTTTTTCCCCCCTTTCCCCCCCAGGTCCCTGTTCTTTGCTTCCTCCCCTTCTATTGGGAGGTGAGGATGAGGGTCGGTTTGCCTTTTCCCTTCCTCTCCTTTCCTTCCACTTCCTTCCCCGGGACTTTTTTTTTTTTGATTGATTAGGATCGCTACAGGATGTGAAGTTTCCTTCCCTATTATTCGAAACTCCCCCTTGATTTTTCTTTGACCTGTACGGCGATGCCTTTCTTTTTCTTTTCCTCTTCTTTTCCCCATGAACCTGGACCCCCCCAATCATTTCCTTCTCTGCCAAGCCAGCTCAATCTGAGTGATTCCACAAAGGAGCGGGCTCCCGGCCTTCTTCTTTTTCTTTACTATCCCCCCCAGTAAGTGGGCGGACCTAAACTTGGTTATGCAAGCCACAAAGACCGACCCCCTTCCCTTCTTTCTTTATTCGTGGTAGCAACAGATTCTTGGGTCTCGTCTTTTTTGGCTCGCTTGCCCACAACGCAATAGCAAACAAAAACAGAAGGACTTTTTTTCCCTGTTCCCCTCGAGTGTTCTTTCCCACATTTCTCGTCGGCAGGGAGAAAAGTCAGAAATTCTTTCTTCCTTTCCCTTCTTTCCTTTCTTTCCCCCTCTTTGCTCCCCCTCTCCGAGTTCCGATTGAATGAAGAGACAAGCGTGGCCTTACCCCCCCCTTTTTTCTTTCTTTCTCCCCCCGCGTTATTTTTCCCCTCACGAATACAGAAAATTAATTTTGTCAGGCTTCCTTCTTCCCTTTTTTGTGTATGTCCTGCTTTTTCCTCTGTGTCGTTTCAAGAAGCGGGGAAACTAGGCTAGGCCCCTTTCTTTTTCTTTTTTCTTTTGTTTGCCCCCGCGATTTCAGGCATGTTTTCTCCTTTTTCTTATGTGGCACACAGAAATTAAAAGGGTTGCTCGGGGTGCTGTTTTTCCTTCTTTCCTTTCTCCCCCCCCCTTTACCCCCTTTTCTTCAAGGCTTTTTAAGTTTCTTATGTCGAAAAAAGTCGCAAGATGTAGTGGGGAGATGCTGGATCTCTCTCTTTCCTTCCCTCTTCTTTTTTTTTTTCCCTTCTCCCCACCCCTCCATCTGGCCTACTTTTTTCCATTCCGATTTACGGGCGATCGAATAGTGGTACCGCGGGTGCACTTCCCCCTTTCCCTCCCCCCCCTCCCGAGCCCTTATTTGTTTCACATCACTGAGAGCCCATGCAATTACGCGGCATGAAATCGCGGTCACAACTGCCTCCTTTTTCTTCCTTTTCTTTGCTTTAGACCCCCTGCTTGACCTTGGGACCCGTTTTTTTTTTTCTCCCTCCCACCCGGTTAGGTGTAGCGAAGGACAAATAATTTTTTTGTCTTTCTTTCTTCCCCTTTGCGATGCCCGCCCCGCGTTTTTTTTCTTTTTTTGTGCCCGCTTGAGGAGTAAGGAAATCGAATATGAGCGGTAAGTCCTTGCCGTTCCTTCGCGGACTTTCCGGCGGTCTGGTGCTCGCCTTCCATTTTCCTTTCTCCCGGAAGAGAGAAATGTGGATGTGGAGAAAAGCCTCGGAACCCCCCCTTTTTTTTTTTTTTTTTTTTCTCTCCTTCTTCGGTTTTGTCTGCTTCTGTTGTTTTGGGACTTCTCCCCTTTTCTGTTCTCCTAACGAAAAAATAGCTTGGCTCCGCCTCAACCCCGTGTCCCCCTTCCCTTTCTTTTTCCTTGTCCTTTCCCCTGTCCTCCTTTTTTTCTTTGTTCTTTTGGTTAGCTTCCTTGAGCGGGGCGAAGGATTCAGGCAGGGAGCCGATCAGGTGTACGGAAGCATCTTCTCGTTTTTTTTTTTTCTTTTTTTTTTGTTTTTTCTTTCCTTGTGCCATTGCTGAGTTCTCCTCACCCGTCTGCTCCAGAAAGGCAGGAGATGTAAAGGCACCGCTGCTTTTTTTCCCCTTTTGTTTCGTCTCTCCTCGTTGGGGATCGGTCCCCTGACCATTCCCCGGTGGCGATCTAGGCAGCAAAAACAAGTTCTGCAGTTGCTTTCTTTCCCTCCCCTTCCTTCTCCCTCCCCCGCCCCCTTCATTCTACACCATTGAAGGTTTTTTTTTTTGCAACGCCAAAGGTAGCTTGATTGGCCGTTTTCCTTTCTTTCTTTTTCTTCCCCCTCCCTTTTTGTGTGTAAAATCTTTCCGCATGGGTTAGAGACAGAATGTCTTTTGCTTTTTCCTCTTCGTTAGTGCGAGTGTTTTTGCGAATTCTCACTGCCAGGAATGGCAGGAACCCTTCTTTTTTTTTTTTGGCCCCGACGGTGTTTTTTTTTCCCTTTCCACCATGATGCCGCGGAGACGCCAAAAAAACTCACGCCAATCTCCTTCTTCTCCCCTTGCCTTTTCTTTCCCCCCCCCCTCCCTTTCCTCTTCGCGACGCGTCACTTATTTTCGTACATGGAGAAGCTGAAATAAGGACGTTCGTCCAATCTTCTCTTCTTTCTCTTATCCCGGCGCCTCTTTACAAGCAGACCCGTGCGTATAAGAGCTTAATCAGTTGTCCTTTTTTTCTATCCCCACACATCTGGTCAATCTTTTCTATATGCCTTCATCTGGAGTAGAGGCAACTAATAATTGAGCATTAAGTTGATTGCGTTCGCCATCACTCTTTTTTTCTCCCCCTCATTTTACCACCCCATGTTTCTTCTTTTTGACCTTTCCCCCTTTCCCCCAATTTACCTTGTAAAGTTGATGATTGGTGAGCGGGAAATGGCATTTCCACGACTGCTCCCCCTTTCTTTTCTTTTTTCCTTTCTCGTGTGAAGCGGCTGTCCCTTGCAGTTTTTTCTTTCCTTTTTCCCGTGTGGGTGGGTGGTCGTACAACCATGGGGGAAAGAGGCATTCTCGCCTGGTCATGTTCCCTTTCTTTTTTCCTCCTCTTTACGCCCTTCATTTCTCTGTGTTGCGATGCAAGGGTATGAGGAGAAATCGTATGCCGCTGCTGGTGTGTTGCCTTCCCCTTTTTTCGTCTTCCACCCATCGGCTGCCTCCCCGACTTTTTTTTTCTTCCCCTCCGATCTTGGGGAGGCCATTCTTGAGAATAAGGAAGGAGGATCGGATTCCTCTTCTTTTTTCCTTTGTTTAGTCGGACTCCGATCTTCCGGTTTTCCCCTCGAAATGGCCAGAAAAAATAGCAGATCGCTTCCTCCTTCTTTCTCTCCGGGTGTAATCGCAAGCCCACTCCCCAGGGGAAGAAACACCAGAAGCGGCATCCTTCTTTTTCTTTACCTCTTTTTCTCCCCCTCTTGTCGCCAAGGATATTGATGGCCGGTCCCGCTCCCCTTTCCCTCCTCTTCCCTCTTCCCCTCTCTCCTTCCCCCCTTTTTTTTTTCCCCAAACCCAGTCGTGAGCTTCCGGCACCGTAAAAGCCGCTTTCCCCCCGAGCCTTTTTCCCCCCCCTCCCCTCCCCCCTCTCTCCCCCAAGCTGCTTCATTTTTCCCCCCTTCCCCTGTCCCGCGCACCAATCATCAAGGGAAAGGTACTTGGGCCCTTCCCCCCCCTTTTTCCTCCCCTCCCTCCTTGTTTTTCTTTTCCCTGCGGTTCCAGACTTCCGGTGATGAAACGACGTCTTGTTCTCCTTTTTTTCCCCCTTCTTCCCCCCCCCTCTTCGCCTCCCAACTCTTCTCCCTCCTAGCCTTCCAAGCTGTTTGTGATAGACCGTGGTCAGCCACTTGCTCCTTTTTTTTTTTTTTCCCTTTTCCCTTCTTCTTTCTATCCCCCCTTACTTCAAGTCCTAGTGAAGAGTATCCAGGTAACTCACGACCCCCTTCCTTTTTCCCCCCCTTTTTCGTTCTCTTCCTTTGGCATTTTTTTTTGTATTCCCTCCCCTGATCCTTGGATCCAAAGACGGAGATTGGTCGTGAGGTTTTTGTCTGTCTCTTTTCCCTGCATTCCAAATGCGTCCCTTTTGTGCCAACAGAGCTTCTGCGGTTTCATTATTGAAGGGAAGTCTTCTTTCTTTTACCCTAGAATACCTGATATCCTTTTCCTTCTCCTCTCGGTGTCTTTCCTTGTCGAACAATGAGGGCCCCTTTTCCGGTTCCCCCCTCCCACGCGGCCTTTTTTTTTTTCTGTTTTCCAAGTAGCCTTTTTCCCTTTTTTCCTATTCCCGGTGTCGTGGCGGATCAATACACATTCTATTGGGATGTGTTCCCTTCCTTCCTTTTCGGGAGGGGCCAATGGAAACGATCCCCGGTTCCCAAAAAGGCTTTTTCCCCTGTCCGAAAGCCATGTCCATCATGGGTTGGCTTGACTTACCTTTCCCTTAGAAAAGGCGATGGGAATTCCTTTCTTACTCTCCTTCTGATAGAGAATAATCTCACCCCCATCTTTTTCTGTGACTGTACCTCCCTCTTTTCTGGAGAAGACTTCTCTTTTTTTTCCTCTGCGCAGTGGCCTTTACACCGCCCCACGAAAACGAAGGGAATTTCGTTCTTCCAAGAAAGAGTCAATCTTCCCCTTTTTCCCCCTTGAGCTTCCCGGCCGGCATACTTGCTCGATCCTTTCCTTCGGGGAAATTTCATTAAAGGGTAGCAATCCACTCCCCTTTTCAAAAATAGTCCGTTAAGGAAAAGAAATCCGACCCGACCACTCTGAGGATAGGTTCTTGTGTTTTCTTTTTTTCCAAAGAGAGGGGTGACGGTATGTTGTCCCTCCCCCTTTTGGACTCGCTCCCCCCCTCCCCCCTAGCAGACCAAAAAGACTCGAGTTCGTAAGGAAAAAAAGCCCCCCCTTCTTCTTCCCCCCCTTTTTCTTTCTCTTCCGTTCTCCAATTAAGAAATATTTCTCCACCTTCCCTTTCCTTCTTCTTTCCCCTCTCTCCCTTACCCTCCCTTTCTTTTCTTTTTTTCTATGAATGAAGAGAAAAGTGCTACCCAAATCCTCCCTTCTCCCCTCTCTTGCATTCCCCCCCGCACCCCTCCCATTATTTTGTTCAGGCGGGGATAGCAGACGAACCGGTTTTTTTCTTTCCCCTGTTCCTCTTTTTGTCTTCCCGCTTCCCTTTAGGCCTATTTGGATAAAGCGCAGTTTGTGACGCGATTGCATGCAGGGGAATTGCTGGTGTTCTTTTTTCTTCCCCCCCTTTTTTTTTTTCTTCTTCTTCGGCAAACTTTTTTCCTTCGCCGTACCCTCCTTTTCCCGTGGAAGGTTCTTATGTCGAAAAAAGTCGCCAGCCTTTTTCTTTTTTTTTTCTTTTTTTTCTTCTCTTCCCGCATCTCAAACAATAAAGAGGGACTTTTTTCGACATAAGCCCCTTCCTCCCTTTTCCCTCTCCCCTTTCACTTCCCCGTTTGTATTTTCCACCCCTCTCCCCCTGGTATTCGGGGTTCAAATAACTGAGAGCCCATGCAATTCCTTTCTTTTCCCTCCCCTTTCCTATCCTTTTATTGCTTTCCTCCCCTATGACACTTGACGCAAGAGGAATAGGATGACACTCCCCCCCCCCCCCTTTTTTTTTTTCCCCCCCCCCCCCCTTTTCCTTCTTTTCGGTTTTTCCTCTTCCCCCCAGTAAATGAGAGTGCCTCGGCGCTTTTTTCTCTTTTCCTCCTTCTTATCCTCCCTGCCCTTTTTTTTTTTGTCATCAGATTAAGGAGAGAGGTCGAAGTCTGGTTTTCTCTTTTTTTTCCCTCTCCCTCCTTTGGCCAATACGCGAAGGTGCGGTGCCTTACGCAGACCCTTCTCCTTCTTTTTGTGGCCGGAGCCCCTTTTTTTTTTTTCCTACCCGCACAAAGAGCTTGCTCCCTTCTTTTTTTTCCCTTTTTCATTTCTTCCTTTCTTGTTTCCCCCCGGGAATATTGTAGTGTTCTAACTCTTTCTTTTTCCCTTTTTATTCCGGACGGGACCGGCTCATTTTCCCCTTTTTTCCCCCTTTCTTTTTGCCTAAGGCTTTTTTTCTGTTTCCTGTTTCATGGCAAAGGCGAGAGTATCCCCTTTCCCCCCCCCCCCCTCCCCTTCCTCGTCTTTTCCCTTTAATTTCCCCCTCCCTTACTGGTGGGAGTGTAGATATCCGAAGTTTTTTCCTTCCCCCACCTCCTCACCTGTGAGCGATCCTATCATCCAACACCCCCCGTGTCTGCTTCTCATTTTTCGAGGAAAGAAAAACCATGTTGCTTTTCTGCAGGAAAGAAAGAAAGAATGAGTACACCTCTCCCTTTTATTTGTTCCCGCCAAGAAAAGGTATCTTCTCTTGTCCCCTTTTTCCCCCCATCCATTTCTCTTTTTCGTTTAGGTGGATTGGAAGGAGGATTTGCCGCCGGGTTAGCCCAATTTAGACCACAGGCGAAGACACCTTCCTTTTTTCCTCGCCTTGTTTTTTTCAAGCAATGGCCTGGCTTCCCCCTTCCATGTCAGGGAACCTCCCGAGGAGGGAAGACTTTTTTTCCTTCCCCTTCCTCGCCCGGATTCACCTTCTCTCGCACAAAAAAAATAAAGACAATTCCCCTTCTTTTTTTCCTTTTTCCCTTTCCAACCCTTCCCTTCTTTATTCCCGACATGAAGAGAGCTCTTTTTCCTTCTTTCTTTTTTACTCCTCTGACAATAAGGACGTTCCGTGTGCCCCCCCCACCCCCTCTCCCTCTTACCTTTTACCCCCCGGACAGACAATGGGTCGACGTCTCTTTTTTCCCTTGTCCTCTCCCCCCCCACCTTTTTTTGTGCATTCTCTATAGGCTCTCGGCTCTTTTTTTTTTCCCCCCTTTTCCCCTTCTTTTCTCCTTCTTTGCTGATTCACAACGACTTCGTGTCAAAGGCCTTCTTTTCCCTTTCCCTTTGTCCCCCTCCTCTTTTTTCGTGCCAAAAGGAAAGTCTGTTGGTATTTTCCCCCCTTCTTTTTTTTTTCTCGGTCATTTTCATATGTCTTCCCCTGAATGCATTCAGATGGTGGCTTGTTCTGGGTTTTTCCTTTTTCCTCTTCCTTTCTGTTTTTTTTTTTCTCTTTGTTTTTGGTGGTAGTACGCAACCATTGGGGGCACGTTCCTTTCCCTCTTTTTTTTTTTTTCCTTCTTTCTCTTCTCTTTAAGTATCCCTCTTCCTTCGACAATTCTGTGATGCGATGACCGGGCGCTTTCCCCCCTTTCTTTGTGGAGGAAAAGGGGAAGGGAACGGACTTTTTTTTTTTTTTGCTGTCAATCATGTTTATTCTTTCGGCCCATTTCTTTTATACTCCTTCCTTCCTCCCTTTTCTTTTTCTCCTTCCCCCCTTTTGTTGTTTCTCCTTCCCTTGAGATCAAAGAAAGGCCTCCCAAATACTTTCTCTCCCTTCTCTCCCTTTTTTTTCGCCCCCCCCTTCCCTGCCCCCTGGACAGGTTCATCCACACCAGAAGCGGCATACATTCCCCCCTCTTTTTTCTCACTTTTTCTTCTTTTTCGGACGTCCCCCTTCGACGAGCAGCGACAGAGTAAAATGTCGGAATCCCCACTTTTTCTTTCCCCCCCTGTCTCCCCCCACCCAGTCGGTGAGATTACGGAACCGTCAAGCCGCTTTCCCCCCCCTTCCCCCCCTCTCCTTCCTGCTCTTTTTCCCCCCCTCTTCATGCATTCAGTCGTGGAAAGTGGCCATGTCTCTCTTCCCCCCCCTTTCCCAGGTTTTCCCCGGACTGGAATGGAAAGAAGGAAAATCATGGTTGGTCCCTTTCATTTATTCCCTTTTTCTTCTGATTTTTTTTGATTTTTCCTTTTTTTTTATAACTAAGTCGTTGTCGAGAAAGAAATCAACTGAATGCTGTCCCTCTCTCTCCCCCTCTCCCTCTCCCCCAACCTCTCTCCTCCTCGAGAATTCAAAGTTGTTGGTGATTGAACGGAGTCCCCTCCTTCTTTTTTTTCTCCTTTTCTGCCTTTGATTCTTCCTCCACTTTATTTTCCGGAAAGAATTAAGTTGAGGAGTATCCATGTAACTCACCTTCCCCCCCTTTCCCTTTTCCTTTTTCGTCTCTCTTTCTTTTTCTTTTCTCAGCTCGCCGGGTTCGGGGGTGAGTTGAAATCGGACTTTCTCCCCCCCCCCTTCTTTTTTTTTGGCGTCTTGTTTTTTTAGTGTGATAATAAAATGCGTCAGTTTTTTCCCCCCCCCCCTTCGGTTCCGCATGCATGGAAGTTCATGCATTACTTTTCTTCCCCCTCTTTCTCTTTCAGATTTTTTTTCGTCTTTGGCGCGAAAAAGGGGAGGAAACTTCCTTCTTTCTTTTAGTGCGCCCTTTTTCTTTTCCTGTGTACCTTTCCCCTGGCAAGAAATGAAAGAGCTTTTTCTTCCCCCCCCCATTCTTTCTTTATGAGTTAGGAATGAGGCGGTCTTGCCCCCTTCCTTTTTCTTTTTTTTTCCTGGGATCGGACGAAAGAAACGCAGAAGAAACTTTTTTTGGTTTCTTCCCCTTCTCTCTTTTCATTCTTTTGGCAGGACGATCCCAACTCGGCTTTCTCCCTCCCCCTATCCCTTCCCTCCTTTTTCCCACATTTTTCTGTTATGTATCCTGTATCGAGTGGATCACTCGAGGCATGGCCATCACCCCCTCTTTTCCCTTCTTTTCTCCAAGTTTTTCTCCCCTGAGCCGGCTAAAGGAAGGACATCCTTAGCCTCTTCCCCCCCCTTCCTTCTCCCCCTCTTGAGTTTCTCTCTTCCGGTAATGCCAAGAACACCCAAAGAACGACAAGTCCCTCCTCTTTTCCTTTCTCCTCCTTGTTCTTTCTTTTTTTTTTCCCCCCCCCCGCGCAGACCAAAACAGAAGAAGTATGTCTGCGTAAGAAACCCCTCCCCCCCTTTTTTTTCTCCTTTTTTTTTTCCCCCTTCCATTTCCCCCCCTCCTTCGAAATCGATAAGTAATTCTTATGACCCCTCTCCCCTCTTCTTCTCCTTCTTCCCCGATCCCCTCCCCCTTCCCCCTCTCATTTAATGAATCGCAACCCGCTCTCCCCCTCCCCCCCTCCCTGCATTTTTTTCTTGTCTCCTAGCCTCTTGCGTCAAGTGTCATCTGTGTCTTCCTCCCTTTTTTTTCTTTCCCGCCCTGTGGCGCGGAATGCAGGGGCCTCAGTGATGTGGACCCCCTCCCTTTCTCTTTTGTTCTTTCCTCCCTTTTTTTTGTCATTGGCGCCGTACCCCTTTCCCCCTTCTTTTCCCCCTTTCCTT
>Ga0179593_1652142_pt1 | contig 12258 bp, 14 predicted proteins | sample CZODoug2_1_08_16_FD_185931 | JGI IMG/M metagenome (GOLD analysis project Ga0179593, IMG submission 185931) | Vadose zone soil fungal communities from Angelo Coast Range Reserve, California, USA - CZODoug2_1_08_16fungal (PacBio error correction) | ecosystem: Environmental > Terrestrial > Soil >... | reverse complement strand
AGGAAATAAGAGGTCAAGAAAGAAGAGCGCCTCGAGGTGACCCTCTCTAGAACAAAAAAATGGGTTCTGAGGGGGTTGGTTCGGCTGTGTTACGTCTTTTGCCGGAATTGTCTCAAATTTCCCCCAATTAGAAAAACTCGTGGGGGTTTCGGTGTTCGGCCTCATTCGCATTCATGGAACTCCCATGGTGGGGGAGTTTGCTCGGCTCCCGGGGATTAGGAAAAAATTTGCGTTCTCGCCGGACCTTCAAACGTTACTTTAGACACCTACGGAAGTTACCCCCCCCCCCCCCCTTTTTTAGAATAGGTATTTTTTTTTGTGGACCAATGTTAGACCAAAAAATGATGTACCCACAATGGCGGCTTTTAAGTGTTTGGGACTTTGCGTTCTCTTGGTCCCCAAAAGGGGAACCGCCGTCTAACACAGAAGACCGTCACTCTCCCCGCCAGGTCGTAAGCGCCTGTTCCCCCCTCCGCCACCCCGGTCGTCCTGATTTGCCCCTCTGTCAACCCCCTTTCTTCCGGCGCCACTATCGTCCCCGGGGACCCCTAGGGGGCATTATAGCGGTCCCTTTTCTTCAACCGGGGTCAGGTGGGTGATTGAGCCCCCCTTTTGTTACGGGTCCCAATGCCGGATTTGTTTCGATGGTTCGGAAGGCTGGCGCTGGAGCTTGAGGTGGAATAACCAAGTTCCCACGCCCCTCTTTGCTGCCCCTCGATTTTTTACTGTGATTGTCTGATTCGAAAGTCCTTCGCCCCGTGTATGTCTGGGTTGAACCCCGAACCTTTTGCGGGTTCTTGGCCGATAGGGTCTTTCTCGGCCACCGCCTTTTCCTATGCGGTCACGGCCGGGGACGGGTCTCGGAGGGGTTCCGTATCTTGAGGGGGGGACAATGAGGTAGCTCGATTGACACCTTAACGGGTATCCCCCACTCTTATTCTCTTTTTTTTTCTTTTCTTTTTTTCCATTTACACCCACCGGATAAATTATTTTTACCAAATTAGGTCTTGCATCTTTTTTCGATCAAAACATTTTTCTCGATATTGGGCGGCTTCTCTCTCCCCTCCACTCCCCCCCCTCCCCATCCCCCCACCCCCCCCCCTCCCTCCCCCCCCGTCCTTAGTTGTTTTGGTAACTGGTAATTCTTACCCATTAACAAATTGTACTATAATCATTGACAGGCTTTTCTTTGGGAAAGAATCGGGCAGGACTCTTGTTTGTTCCCCAGCTGCTGTTCCCAACATTATGGGGCCGCCTACAGGCAACCCGGACCCTTCGCCTTTTCCCTGCAATCGGTTTAAATCCGCGGCTAATTTTTGCGAACGGATTTTTGCCAATCCTTTTCCGGACACAGGTCTTGGGGGTCCGTTTTACTGGGATTTTTTTCAAACCAGGCCGGTGGAGGGCTGGGGGAATCGATCCAATAACCAGTTTTTATTAAATCTTTCTTGTTAGGGGGTTCGGAATGCAGGTCAGGAAGCCAGTCGGTGTTGGGCCCACAAAAGCTGGTTCGGAAAACGGCTTTCTCCGAGATGCCTAGACCTCCCGCAGCATTGGTAGGGTGTACGCTTTTCTCCGCTTCGGTGTGTCGGGTGAACACAATGAAGGGAGGTTTCTTTCAAACGATAAAAGAGGGGGAGGATCAATATCGCCCGCACAGTCGGGCGAAGTTCTCGGGCTCTTTTTCTCACAAGTCCCTGGGTAAGGTTTTGCGACCGGTGGACCCGTTGGAGCAAACTCTTGAGGAACGGCGTAAAACCAGAGGGTTTCGAGGAACATTTAAAGGATTGTTAACCCTTATTACGCGTTTTAAAAAGCCTAAAGGAGTCGTAGGCGTGCCCACACACAGACCGGGGGCAATGGATTGTTTTCCTCCTTCGACCGGCCTTCCCCCCAAAAGCGGCCGGCCGCCGCCCTTTTTCTTTCATTTTGAAGCGTCCACCCCCGCTTTTTCCGGAAAAGCCCCAGGCGAATGGACAAAACACACGAGGTTTTCCCGTTTCTTTTTTACTTTCCGGCTTCATTTTTCATCCGCATTTGGGACAGCCGGCTTGGCCCTTCGGGGACGATACGGCTTGGCGGCTACCCCGTTGCTTAAACCTGTCTCACAGTACCCACCTGGACGCCCACTGGAACAAACTTTCTTCCTGTCCATTGTCCCCTTTCTGGAGGCTTGTTGGAAAACCTTTTCTTACCGATGCTTCCGCCATTTCGCCACTTTTTCCCGAATTTTTACAACCTCGCCGCTTGCTACGGAGTGTAGCAAGGCCTTTGCGCTCCCCGGACCCAGCCCACGCAACGTGCGCCTGCGAAAAGCCTCGGCCTAGCCACAAGGACACGTTTTCCCTACCAAACAATTCTTTTTACCAACCTTGGGATGCCGGCCCAAGGGTCTGTGGTAAAAAACTTTCGGTGCAGGTGCCGCCGAGGAAGATACGGGCCATATTTTTTTTTGCGGCCCATTCTTTTCCCTCATGGGACAAATGAACTGTGGGAAAAACTGGAGTGGTTTTCTCCCCATTCAACTTTCAGTTGAGTCCCAGACCGCATCCAGCGCGAAAAATTTCCTCCTTCACAACAAACTCGCCTTCGCTCGGGCCAGGTTTCAGCCGCCGACCGTTTCTGCTCGAAGTCAAACGCCACGGGACATTTCACCCTCGGCACCTCGATGGTCCCTTGGAGGGGCCTTGACCTCCCCGACCGTTGGTTGGTTCAGGCCCCCCCCTCCCCTTCTTCGTCCTTTACAAATATTCCAGGCGTGGGTTTTCTTGGGGAGAGGATTGAGGGAGTTCCAAAAACTCTTTCGGCGCTGTATTCTCTCTGGGAAGAGCTCTTTGGAGCTAATTTTTAATTGGGGGGAACATGCTTCCCCGCACACCCTTTTCGGCGGCGTTACGAACTTTTCAGGAACTACCGGCCAGCCCCTGGCTTTATTTTTGGCCCCCCCCCCCCAAATACACCCCTTTTAGGTCGGGGCAGAATCCCCCGGGTGGTAAGGTCTTTCAGGGGGTTCCCTCCTCCATTCCCATACGTTTTTTGTTGCGGGGGGGTTAAACCGCTAGTTCCTGGGCACTTACGGAGCACGTCACCGGCAAAATTTGTGGTTCCCGGATTGCTGATCGGCCGTAGAGGTGGGTTCCCCTTGGCTCTCCATTGTGAACCCCCCGGCGTGCGAGAACTTCCATGGTAGCCTCTTGGCTGGAGGCTTCCATCTTCGCTGCACACCCGGCTCTCTCTCTTTTTTCCCTCCTTTTCCTACTTGGTTTGTTGTGTTTGGTTTTCTTTTTTCTTCGATCGTTGCCCCTTTTTGGATTTTTCATCTCGCTTGCTCCTGGAGACGCGGACCTAGGTTCCCAAGCGAAGGTTACAAATTGAAACCGGACTTCCGCCGGATACTGCTGCGCCCCTCCTCCGGGGACCCACAAGCGTTTTCCGTTCTGGCGCTGTTCCCTTTAAGGGTCCTTGTTCCTCAAAAGTTAGCTCATAATTAACCCCACTCTTTTAAACAAAAACGATTGGGTGGAATGTCTGTCCTGATCAGAAAGTACCATCCTTCTGGACGGACGAGTTCTTTTTGCGTGGCAAGCCTCCCCCCAAATAGTCTGTCCTTTATTCTCACGCCCGCCTTCCCCGGGGTTACTGGCCGGTCCACCTGAACAAACTTTTCTAGATAGCGCTTTTTCTTTGATGGCTTCGGCAGCGCATACGTTTTTCCCTTCCTCTTCCCCCGGGTTGGAAAGTAAACCCCCGGGCTGAATGTAGTTGGGGAAGGAAGGATCGCCTTACCACCATGCTTTCCTTTTTCCCTCCCTTCGCATCGGATTGCGAGTGCAGGATAAAGTTTTGAACCTTTTGCGTTTTGTCTCAAAGAGAGGATTTGTCGGAGAGATTGACTTAGAGCACCGAGGTTTCGTTTTTTCATGTTCCGTGCCGATTCCGGCGGTTTGATTGCTTCTTAGGAACCAAACTGACCCTTGAGGAGCCCCCCGTTCATCTTCGAATTTTCATTTGGAAGATCTTCGCAGCCCTATGGCGGTCTTCTTTTTCTTCGCCCGGGCGGACGCCCCTTTTACGCCTTGCCTGGCGGAGCTGGGAAGCCTTTCGATAAGATTTGGGTATGGGTCAGAGGAAGAAGTCGGCCGAGCGCCCCCAAAGAGGGAGGGGGCTGCGGCCCAGTCGACTTCCTTTAGTGTCGCTGGTCGATTTTCTTACAGGCGATGTGTTGGGTTGTCTTTCGGGACCCAGCGCCGGGCTCGGCACTTAAGTTAAGGCTGGTTCCAAACTGCATCTCCCCCGTGTTCCCCGCAAGTTTTTTCCCGATTTGGCGTCGGTGCGGTGAGGAAAAAAGGTTCCAACTCGGGCGGCCCCAGGCCGCCCCCGCGTCATCAGGGAGGGGCAGACCAGGGCGTGCAGGATTTCTCCCTCATTCTCATCCGGCGGACCTCTTGTTGTTTCGCCTTGGGAGGGTCTTTCGAAGAGTGGGTGCAAAATGGCCACCTCCTTGCGCTGCCGCCTCGGCAGGGCCGGTCTCTCATCACCAGCTGGCCCGGTCTTTCCCAGGCTCGGATTTCGTTGTGCTTTTCGCTTTACGGGTGGACCCCCTTAACCGTTAGAAGGGATTTGGGAAAGCGGATTCTCGTCAGATTCATCAATGTTACCACCCTTGCCCTGACAAGGCGCCCGGAAGGTAGCTGCGAGAGCAAAGAGACTGTGAGCTCCTTGCTGAAGGGGGTCGATATTATTTAAATTGGACTTACCGCAAAATCCACAGGGTTTAAGCCGACAGAGGCCTCGAACTGGGCCCCCAAGTTTTTTTCTGCTGGTTTCTCCTAGGTCTCGAGTGGGCTTACTTCACTGGGGCCGGTCACAAAAAACCGAGGGACGACGCTCTTTCCCGCTGTCACGAATCAGGCCATTTGAGGGACGAAAACGGTTATTGGGAGGTTCCATGACGCCCCGAGCTCCTGGGGGCAGTGTTCCCCCAGGTGTTAGGCCCCCTAGTTCCCGGCAAGGATTAATCACCCTTTTCCTGGGCCACATCGGGGCATTTTTTCCGTCCTCTTGTTGTCAATGGCAAAGCGGGATTTTCCTCAAAGGGTAGGGACGTGCGGGCATATTTGAACATCAAGGCTTCCCAACCTCTTCCTGGCCGACCTCCGGCGGAAAAAGCTTCCTTTATTATAGTACCATTTTTGACCCCATTCAGGCGTCCGGCCCTTCAATTTCCCTGTTCGGAAAAACTCTTCCAAGATCCTTTTCCCACCGATTAATTTCTTGGTTCCCCTAAAGTACCTAAATAAAGATACGTATTGGCAGATACCTGTTTTGCCATGACGATGGGGGGGGGACTATTGTCACCGACCACGCAAGCATTTAATTTTATGAACGAAAATTCCCCCCTGAAGGAGGCCTAAAAAAATATTTTTTGCCGGGGCTTTTGGCGTTAGTACGACTAACCAAGGCCCGCCTCTGGACAACACAGTTTTCTTTTGACGTGCCACACTGGCGCAAAGAACCTTTAGATCTCTGGCCTCACGTTAGATCAGACATTTTTAGGCCCCTGAGGGCTGTTACGATGGAATCCCCTTTCCGCTTCCAAGCCAATCTTCCGTCCCACAAATCGGGCATAATTCCGGATCCTGATGGGCTCGGGGGTGCCTCAACCGAAGGTGAAGAATGCGGCCCCTCCGGCTTCCGGTCTTTCTTGGTACGGTTTTGAGCAGAACCCAAGCCTAGGGGTCCTTCGGGAGTTGTGGGTGAAGTTCGTGGCATTCAAATCCAAGCGGCCCGTTTCTTTTCGGGCCACGAATCGGCGACAGCACCCACCCTTCAAGCCCGTTCACATAATTTTTCTCGAATTTCCACCGGGTCCAGATGCATTCGAACTGCTGGGATCGCAATCCCGTTTCTTGGGTCGGGCGAGCATCAATTTTCTTTCAATTCCGTTGCGGCGGACGAACCTCCCGGACAGCATGGGCTCTTGGCGAATCACCGGTCGATTTCTGCTTTGGGAATGGACTGTGGGCCAGCAAACGTGATTTCCACCCACTCCCTCCAGCCAAGTTCCTGGGATAGACTGGTTCCGTCGGCTAGAACGGCGTGCACCGGAGATCTCTTCTCTCCGTTTGTTTTTTGAGTAGTGATTATCAGAGCCCGCCGATTAAATCTAGTACGGGCCATGTTCCCCTTCGAAACTTGTTTCTTGGTTTGGTTGGGGTTCGCCTCTTTGGCATTGGCACGGGGTATTTCCCCATTCGAAAAACTCGTGGATTTTTGTCGATTTTGAATTCGCATTAGCCTTGGCATTTTTTGCATATCCAGGTTTCCTCGTTCCCCCCGCGGCCGGATTGAAGAAACCCCTTTGGCGTTTGCTCCATCGACCGAAAAGGACCGGAACCCCCATCCGGAACGATTCGAAGATGGACGCGTTAGAGACGGAGAGGGTGGCAGCGGAGGGGGCAAGGACACGGGGAAGCCGCAAAACAATGCCCAAACCAAAACCGTCTGAGCCCCCAAGGCGGCCTTTCCGTTGTGAGGGTCCGGATCGTGGGAGAACACGCGGGAAATGGGGCGGCCGGAAAGCTCTGGAGGGGTGGGAAGAGGAAACAAAGCTAATTTAAAGAGAGGGCCATCTTAAAAAAGAAAAGGGACACTTGAATGTGACAGGGAGGAGGGCATTTGAGGAAAAGGACTTTGGTGAGGAAGAATCGAGTGAGAATTTTCAGATTTTTGGTTCTGTTGGGTCCTTAGCCGTTAGGACTTTGCAGTGTCTTTGAGCGTATTCCTTCCGCCCCGACCCTCGTACTGGTCCTTTTTTTAAAAATTCCCTCTAAAGCTTCTTGCCAGAAGCGACCCCCAAAACTCCCTTTTCTTCCCGGAACAGAGGGAAGCCCCAGGACAACAAAACCCACCCAACAAACGACACCAAAAAACTGTGGATGCTGGGCGCTGGCTTCTGTTCCCTCCCTCGCCCCCTCGTGCCTATTCCTTACTCCGTGGGCCGGCAGAGAATGTTGGCCCTTCACGCCGTGATCGGAGAGGGGCGTGGAAATAGTCGCGCGTTATTGCCACCGTGCGGGAGGATCTTTTGCAGGAGTCCTTATCTCGGGGAGGGGAAGGTCGGGAGGGACCCACCCTTTTAGAAAAGGAGGCCTTCCAAAAAGTAGTCGTTACCGGGGCGAGGGCAAACAAATGGATTGTGATCGGCGCACCGACCCCTCTGTCAAAGTGTTCTAAATTAATGTGGAAAAGGCTCCGGAGAGATTATTAAGGTGGAGGGCCGTGGGCCGATGGCTTTCACTCGGTAAGACCCCTACCTTGATCAAAAAACCCAAGCTATAGCCATCACCCCTGGGCACTAGGCACCGCGGGCAGGGCCCCTGAGAAACCATTGCAATCCTTAGGAAAATCTTGGGGGGCACAGGACTATGGTTTGAAAAAGAACCACGGGAAGCGCGTTTTAAGGACCTGATACCAATAAAACCCTTTAGAACTTTGATAACTTCTTCTTTGGTGGGACTGCAGGAGGGGACGGTCATAGTTTGGTTTGAAAAAAAATTCCCCCAGGATGAAGGAGCTCGAGTACGAAACCTGATCACTACAGGACTCCCACTCTTTTCAGTCGAGGAGGGGATCCTTTTACGGGTCTTTGCACCCCGACATTTCTTGGAGGTTCAGATGGCGATTAACTAAATTCCCGCCCTTGGCTCCGGGAATCCCCCTCCTCCTTTATGACAAGGTTTGCTTCACAGTTGCCCAGGTTCTCCAGGGTTCTATTTGTCCATGGAATCTTTACCCCGACCAAATCCCAGATGTCAGGAGGTAATGAGACCTTTTCCCTCTAAAAAGGAAGAAGAGGAACAATCGCTCAAGGCCGGAAAGAGTTTTCCAGGAAACACAGTGCATTTGCGGGGTTTCCTCCCCTTTTTCGAACGGCCTGCCAGATGGAGCCCCCGCCGCATCTTTTGAACTCCCACAAAAAGCTTATCGGGCAATGGGGGTGTACCCCTCTCCGGCGGAACAAAGACCGAGGGCCTTTGGACGGGGAAATTCTTTCATTTTTAATCCCTCCCCCCTTCCGGACCCGGGATTTCCCTTTCCCGGGGGTCCGCGTTGGATGGTTTCTGTACCCGTCCGTCTTGACTTTTTCCCCTGCAACCCCCTCCCGCTTTTGACAAATGCGGCATGGTTATGTTCCAGGCACAGGGGTGTAAAGTTATGAAGTGGACACCCGCTACGCTTATTGCCCCCGTCCTGCCCTCAAATTTAATCCCGAAAATACAAAAACCTTAGCGCTTTTAGATGCTCCAAGGAACGCCCTCTTCTGGGTTTGGAGGTTCGGTAACACGGCCCAAGTCCCAACCTGCAAAATTGGAAGAGAGGACCCCCCCTCCTGCGAGAAGTAGGGCACCTTATAGATTGATACCCCATCCCCCCATTTCGTCACACCCCCCATCGTAACAAAAACCTGGCCACTGGCAGTCAAGGGGCGGAAAACCCGGGTGGCAGGGAAGTCCAAAGCCCCCGGAAGATCGCAATTATTGGCCTTGTTCCTTCGATCTTATCAAATTTTTTGGAGCGAATCTCCACTTGTTTCTTCATCCTTTTAGTTTCTGTGCGAAAGAAATCCAAGTCCGGGACTCCTTTGACATTTGGACCAAGGAACCATCTGGCCGTCAGGCTAGCCAATCGCGCGCCGGGGCAACGTTTTCTTCTTCGAGCAACAAACGCCCCCCTTACCCCTTAAATTTTCCTCCTCACTCCGCGAGGGCCCCCGATTGCTTGGGGCCTGCCAAAAGTAACGAACGGTGGGTCCACACGAATCCGGCTGTCCCCAACTATCTTCCCAGTTGGGGGTGTGGGGGGGTATGTATTGGGGCTCGGATGGAGAAAACCTCTTCCAGCTGGACTCCCCCACGCGAAGGCGCTCGACGGATCCTTTAGAGGGGGGTCACCAGCCAGGAGGGAGGGAGGAGGGAATTGGTTCTTTCGGCTGTTTTTTTTTTCCGTTTAAAGTCTACCGGCCAAGTCCGATTGAGTTTGCCCCGGCCCCCCCCTTCCAGGCCACAATAAAACCCGTGCGGACGAAGGATAGTAGAGGATGGTCAGTCTTGGATCAGGTACGAGGGGACCCCACTGGGTTTTCCCCGGGTTGGATTTTTTCCACTCCGCTAAGCGTTTAGGGACCTGGGGACCATGGACTGGGTTAGGTTCCAAGTCCCCAAAGGAAACGGAACCCATTGTGTTCCCCGGATTCTTTATAATTCTAGGCGGGTGGGGCTTGTCGGGGTACCATGTGGGACCCCCCGTTGCGACTATTTTTCCCCTATTGTTGGTTGGTCGCGCAGAGGAGGTTACAGATCTTAATCTTTTTCTTCCTTCAGACGTTTTTGAGAGTCTTTCAGGGTCCACCTCTTCCTCTTTCTCTGCTCGCAGGAATCACGCGACGTAGCAACCTCCTTTAGTAAAAATGGACCTTGCAGCAGACGCAAATCACCGCCGCTGCAGGAATCCTTTTTCCGGGGAAAACAATTCTTTTCTTCGCGGAGCTTCATGTTTTTTCGGTCTAACACCACGCTAGCGGGCCTTTTTCCAAAGAAGGGGACACAAAAAATTGGAAGTTAATGGTCACTGGGGGGGGAACCTTATATTCTTCCTCTTATTCAGACTACTTTGAAGGGGGGGCCCGAGAAATCACCGTTGGAATTCTTTCCAACCCGCCTCCGTCCCCCCCGGGGCCTGGTCATTCTGAAAAATTGATACCTTTCTTAGCTTTTCGCGTGATCTTCCGGGCAGGACGGTCCCTTTTTTCTCTCTATCCCCAAAAGTCAACCACTTTTATATTGTAGGGACCCCTCTGGCAGGGATCGCTTTACCCAAACCGTTCGGGCTTATCGGGTCCATTCCCCCCTGAGATCGAGGCTCGCTGGCGAGTCCAGTTGATTTCTTTGGCGTCTCGGAAGGCCGTCAACCGGGTCGGCGCGGCTTCCCTTGGGAATCCGGCCGCGAGGCGTTGGTTTTTCCATGTTCTAGGGATTAACACGGTGTGTTGGCTTCTTTTGCAACACTCCCCAAGTGATTAAAAAAAAAACCTACAGTCCACCTATTAGAGCTCAATGGACATTGATCAAAGTATAGCCACCTTACTAGGCGTCGACTTCTAGGCGGCGTTGGCACCGCCTTTTTTACCAGACTTGAAGGCTTGCCCCGAGTTTTGAGATGTTTTGGCCGACCGTGTATTGGTTCTCTTGCTGAAGGCTAAGTCGAGCCAAACCCTATGTTTGAGGTTTGAGGCGGTCTTCCGCCACGGATTCTGCTTCCTTGGTCGGTCGGACCGCGCGGTGGCCTTTTGTTATTCGTGATAAACCGGCGGCTTGGACAAGATTCTAAAGCGGGTTTTAACAAAAAAAATCATTGTACCTGTGCATGGAACCATCCGGCAACATTCAAGATGGGCGGCGGTTGCCGGTGTCGAAAAAACTTCCCCGAAAGCTTTTTAACAGGCCTCAACGTCGGCGATTGCCTTGAATCGTTTTGGGAGTCGGTGCTTTTATTACCATGTCTACATTAAAGTTTCTCCGATTTGGTTTTGGTCTTTGAGGAGGTCTTCTCCTACGCTTGAAACTTACCACTGTGATGCGGCCTCACCCTTGTTCAAGCCTTGCCCCTGGCTGCCCCCCCAGAGGGTGGTCGGTCTGCCCCCCCGTCTGATTCCTTTTGAGTTTCGCCTCTACTTTGGTCTCATAAGACGTTGCGCGGGACCGGATGGTTCTTCCAGCTTACTTCATTTTAACTAGTGCCCGTTTCGCCCGGCTACTCTTGGATCCCTCTAGGTTTTTTTTTGGGCCATCTACGGGCGGGGGCTATTCTTCTCATCTTTCACCGCAGAAATTTTTTTCGGTTGACCCAACGGACATCCAGGCCGGGGACTTGCCCACTTGTCTCTCGGTTCGAGTTTCCGGTCTTCTTTGGGCTCTACCCGGGGGCTTGTCAAAAAAACTAGGGGGGACCCCCCTCCCCTTCCGAGAAGTATTGAAGGAAGCAAAAGGGCGCTTTAAAAAAAAACCGTTTTGGGAATTCCGTTTGGGGCCCCCGGCATCCTTTTTCGTTTCTCAAACCAGCGGCCCCACCTACCCCTTTTTCGGAGAAAGGATGCAAAGACCCTGTGTGAGTCAACTAGGGGAGAGGTTGAAGACGGGGAACGGAGGGGAAAGGCAACATTAGCCTACGGGGGATTGTGTTGAACGCCGGTAGGGCGAGGTAATGGTGACCCAAAAGGACGGAAACCAAGGTTCATAGAGGCGAATTTTTTTCTCCTTCGAAGCCTTAATTCTAAGTTACACTTTACTCAGCGGGGGCCTCCTAAGCCCAATTTCTTTTGATCCTTTAAACCTGCAAGACTAATGTAAAAAGGACCCTGATCTATTGTGCCTTCACGTACTCCCCAAAATTCGTTTCTTCTTTCTTCGTCTTTCCTTCGGGCCTTGGAAGGACGAGCGCTATTTCCGCCATAAATCCCTGATAAACTGCTGGGGCCTCCCATTTCGATTGTTTTTGGAACCTCCTTGCCCGGGGGTGGCGAGGGACTCCAAACCAACTCAAAGAGCAGCACCCCAAAGGTTCGTTTGGTTCGTAGACTTTCCAAAGGGCCCTCCCTCTTTCGATTCTGACATTCCACGTCTAGAAATTTCCAAGACAGGTCGATTTAGGTTTTGGCGGATGGTCTTTTGAAATTCTTCCCCCCCATCGCCCCCACTCCTTCCCCTAGAACAAATACTTATTACGGTCAAAAATGACTGGGATCGTGTTCATCAAAACCCTCCTCCGCAAAGGGCGACCGCCCTTCCCAGTCTTTCCTTTCTTGTTTGAGATAAAAAGGGATTTCGCCGTTCAGGAGGTTTTTAATGTTCCTTTCCCCAGAGCGGCCCGGGATTGAGCCCAACGATCTCAAGAAAACACCCCATTCACCCTCCCGGTAACATGTGATCGAACCATTTTTAGACCCGGAAAAACATCTTCCCGGATCACAATGCTTCTGAGAATACTTTTGTCTTATTGAGCCAAAAGGCTTTTTATTTTAAATAACGTGAGTCCCTCTCCCTGGATATTTTTGCCCCTCTTATATGAGAATGCCTTTGACAAAACCTAAAGATTTTCGTCATTTGGAAATGGAACTCCATACTGCAATGGAACCGCTGGGAACCCCCCTCTCAGCAAGTTTCCGGAAATCTACTGGAAGTAGTCGATAGGCCGTTTTCC
>Ga0179593_1550150_pt1 | contig 12258 bp, 10 predicted proteins | sample CZODoug2_1_08_16_FD_185931 | JGI IMG/M metagenome (GOLD analysis project Ga0179593, IMG submission 185931) | Vadose zone soil fungal communities from Angelo Coast Range Reserve, California, USA - CZODoug2_1_08_16fungal (PacBio error correction) | ecosystem: Environmental > Terrestrial > Soil >... | reverse complement strand
TCCGTTTTTTCTTTCAGGTAGGTCTACGCCATCCTCTGCCCCGGTCACCTCGGCAAAAGCGTTGGCCCATCTCTGTTTTTTTCCACTTGCTCCCAGTTCATGGTAAATTTTTTACCTGATGACCAGCGGGGCATCAGCTAGCTTTTCTCAGCTCTTCCTGGAGTCTTAGATTTTTTCAAGCTAACTTTACCTTGTCCTTTTTTTCTTGCTCGGTTAGCGAAAGACGATTCCTTTTTTTTTTTTTTTTCCTTGTAGCTTTCGGAGGAAGAAGGACTCGATCTTGCATTCTCTCTCTTGAAGACCTTTCCTTCCTATGACTTTTCGTGTTTTTGCCTCTCGCCGCAGCAGACGCACCGGGTTTACTTAGGATGGGCTGATTTGACCTTGGCGTTCTTCTGACCCGGTTTTTCCATCCGCGCGGGACCGCTTTTATTCTCCCTCTCGCGCAGAGGTTCACTTCCCTACTCGGTGAAGACTCTTGACCTGTTATTGAGGACCTTATGGCTTCCCCACCCACGTCCCACAGGGTCGGCCGACCCCTTTGTTCTTTTAAGAGGGTGCCCATCAATTCATGCTCTCCCCTCTTCTTCTTCCGTGCATCTGGGTAAGGAAGAAGATGCCATTCTGGGCGTTCTTTTTCTTCCCCTCGCGACGCAGATGGTGGAGCGTGCCTTTGTCCTTCAAAGTCCTTTCGGGATCTTGCCGCGGTCGATTTTCCTTCTCATGACCCTGTCCTGGTCTTATACGACGGTGTTGTTTTTCCTCGAAGCCAGGCCTTTTCCCTTATGCTTTCCTCCCGGCTTTTCTTTGTGACTTAGCGCCGCCGGATTTTTTGGTATATGTGTTGTATTGCTTTGCTGATATTCCGTTCGGGGTCTCCGTTTCCGGCGGGGAACAAGTTTTCTAATCCCTCCCTCCCAACAGAAAAAGAAGACGCAGTAACGCCCTTTTTTTTTTTCTCCTAAGGCACGGCTGCCTCGACTCTCAGTTGGAGATCCCCCCTCCCGAAGTAGCAAGTTCTTTTCCCCCTCCAGGACACGTGCGGGATTACATTGGCCTGACCCCTTGAAGGGACTGTCATCTCGTAGAATTCGACCTCTCCGGTTTTCTCCAGGGTCTTGTACGACCTTTATATATTTCCGTACCTTTTTCCCCCGCATGAAAAAGGGTAAGAACTTTCCCTGTCTCCAGGATGGCCTAGGTATGAACAAGGCTGTCTAGTTTGGTTCTTTTCCTTAGCCTTTTCTTAGTCACCATTCCCCCACGCACGGTCTGGACGGTTTCGTGAGATAAGGATAATCGACCAGTGACTCTTTGGGTTGTAGACCCTGCCCTCCCCCCCCCCTCGGTAATTAAGTCCTCCTTTTATTTTTTTGTTCAGTGCTTCTCGGGCCGTTTGCCTTCCTCTTTTCTTTTTTTTCTACCGGTTCGATGGCGGTCGAGCTCGGCACCTCCCCTTTTCCGCGTATTTACACGACGCGTAGTAGCCTGGTTCTCAGGTAGGACAAGCTTGCCTCTTTACCCATTTTTTCCTTGCCTCCGGTTTCAAGTTCCTCGTTTGAATCCTCAAGCGACGGATGGATCATCCTTCCTTTGTGTTTTGAGGGAATCCCTCGTCTTCTCCCATGGTGGTTTCCCTAGCTTATTTTCTTTTCCCTTGCCAAGGGAATTCGTTTTCTTCTTGTGTCGATGTCACGGAATACGTCCTGTGGTCATCCAGCCCGGTCAGTTTACCCCAATTTAAATTTCCCCGGAACCGGAAGGACCTGGCCCCCCTCTTATTCTCACCTTTTACCTCCCCCCCCCCTTTTAAACCCGCAAGGAGGGTGGCACCTCTCTTCCCTTCGAATCAGGAAAAGTGAATCTTGCACGTAAAACTGACCTTCGGCCAGACAGAATTCGACAAACTTTTTCCCTTTCTTTACCGTGGTCGGACCTTTCTTTTCGTCCGGAAGCTCGTCAGACACACCATAAAAAGTGAGACCGCATTCCCCCGTAAACGTTCATTGCTGCTCCTGGTCTTTGCTGTACGAGATGATCTCGTTACCTTCTCTTAGGGTTGATTCTTCTAGTTGTTTTTTGTTGAGGAGAGGATCCCCCCTTCCCCCTGTCTGTCCCCCTCTATAACTCTGCTTCCCTCCCTCCCAGATTAGACGAACCCTTTTTCTTTTGGTGGCCTGACTGGAACTGGTTTATTTGGGGTTTCTGCTGAGGACATGCCTATTTTGACAGACCAGGCCGTCCCCAAGTTTCCTCTTTCCCCGGGACGCTTATCCTCGGATGTAGTAAGAGTTCAGGATGCTTCTTCCCGTTGGAGCCCTTTCCTTATTCTAAGGGTGTCTTCTACCCCCCCTTTTTTTTCCCCCCACCTCCTGGCTGCTGGGTCCTTTTTTCTTCTTGTGTGAGCGAGGGGGCAAGTTTCCCCTTTACAAGTCTTGGCTTCTTTTTTTACTTTGAAATGACGGTCCCCCGGCTGTTAACTTTTCCCTTCTTAGTGCCAGTTCCCTACCTTCCCCTTTGACAGGACCGGTCAGCACCAGCCCTTTTTCCTCCAAATCTCCATCATTACGATTTGATCCCCCCCCCCCTACTCTTTGGCTTTCCCCCGTAAGCCCCTTCCTTTCCCACGTGTAGTGACCCAACCGTTTCTTTTTTAAGGTCGGACCTGCCCCTTTTTTGTTCACACTCCGCCCTCTTTTCCAAATCCGCTGTGAAGGTTGATACACGCCGTCGTTTTTCCTGACGCGGAGCCGAACGTCTTTCCCACGAAAGCTCCACCTGAACGAGGACCTTTTTTTTGGTGAAACCCTTTCACCCCCCCCCTTATCGGATCTTTCCCCCTATTAAAATGAAGCGGTGACTTCCCCGATGGCAGCCTCTACGTAAGAGGGCAAACTGGTCGTTCGGCCCCTCAGTAATCGTGGCCTGACTTTAAGGCTTTTTTCCCCTCCTGTTCTCCGGAAAAGAAACCCCCCAATCTTTCCTTCCCGGCGAAAGCTTGTTAATGAACTGCAATTTTTTTTTTATCCCTCGGAGCCCGGCGCGTCGATGCCCGTATGTGATGTGTCGGGCCTGGGAGACTGGTCAGTCCCCTTCTTGAGAAGGAGGAAAGTTTTTCCCCCTCTCCCTCGGTAGACGACGGAAAGTCCCCGAGGACTTTCCCCTGACTACCGTTCCGGACAGGCCTTCTGGGGAGGCGGGCAGAATCTTTCAATCCCTTTTTCTTCAGTTCAGGCTGGACCTTTTCGGAGTTCATGGCGGGCCTTCAGGTGCTTTTTGGCGGTGGGGGCGGCTCCCCGTGTCCAGACGTCCCCCCTTTCCCCCGAAGAAAAGCACTTTACTCCCTTTCCCCCTCCCCCACGAGTTTTTCCCCGCAGCAGAGGAGTTCCCTTTTGCACCTTTTTTCCCAAGCCCCCCTTCTTCTCCCCAAGCAGACATAGCCTCTTCTCGTTTGAACGAAAAGACCTTTTGAGACCCATTGAACCCGGCCGGATCCGCACTCCTCAAGCGGCCATGATCATTCTCCCCCTGGTTTTCCCCCATGCACGACGCCACCAGCGGGTCATTTTTTCGAACTCCCTTCCCCCCTAAACCAGCGATTATTTCTTAAGTCCCACGAGCTCGAGGGCGACTTTCTCAATCCTGATAGGTTCCCCTTCTGAAGCTCACCCATCTTCCAGTGAAGCGTCTGCCCCCTTGGAAGTGGACGTTTTCTCCGGTCAAGGAATCCCCTCTTCCCGCGGCTTCCCTCTGCCCCCTTTTCCCGCGAGCCGAGAAGAATCTTTTCCCTGGAGATTCTTCTTCTGCTCCCTTCTGACCCTACTCAATCCTTTTTTCCCCTCTCTGAAGAATTCCGGTGCGTCCTCTTTGTGGCCGAGGGCCAAGACCTTTTTTCAGTAGACGGCGGGACATCGCCGCCCAGTTTCCTTCCTGACCCCGTACTCGTCCCTTCTCCCCTTACCTAGGTCCAGATCAAGAAAGTGGTATCCCCCGTTTTTTTTTTTTCCCCGCTCATCAGCGCCACGCGTCGACCTGAGATTCCCCCGATCTGAGGTCAAAGCTGTCTCTTTTCCGCTGTCTTTCCCTCCAAGGTCGTCCCTCCCCTTTTCCTGTTTGAGCGGAAGAAGGTAGGCTCTCTTTTCTGCCTGCTCCCTTTTCCACTTGCAGGGAACCGCGACTATCTCTTTTTCCCCATCATTCTGGATGTCTTTTCTGCGTCGAGGTACGGCGGACAGCTAGGTCCCCCTTGTAAATCTTCCCCCTCCTTTGTTCACGTCCCTGCATTCCTTCCCCCCTTTTTCCCCCAGTTTTCAGCTAAAGGAGAGGGACAGCTCCGGGGACCTTCTTTTTTCCTAGCAGGCTCGATTGTCGCCTTCATTCTCTTTTTGAGCAGGCCGGACCTGGTGCGAGCCCTCTTGACCTTTCCTCCTTTAATCGATAAGTCTCCTTCCCAGTTAGGGTAAGATCTCTCTCCCCCTGGGCCGCTGCGATGTAAGAAGGGAAGACCCCCCCTTGATTTTTCTTCCTCTTTCCTTTTCCCGCTGTTCAGAGCGCAGACGCATGCAAGCCTGGGCGATGAACTTTTAGTCTTCTCCTCCTGGACTGGGGCCCCCATTGCTTTTTTACTTTCTATTTTTATAAATCTAGTTCAACCTTTCCCTCCCCTCATTGCCGCGATGGTCTAAGGTAATGGGGGAGTACAAAGTAACCCACGTCACCAGGGTCTAGGCCCCCTATACTCCTCCTGAGTCGAGTTCCTTTTTTTTTCCTTTCCTCGAGTGAATCCCGCTTTCCCCCTTCGCGCCGCTTTCTCGTGTAAGGGAAAAGATCTGTTTGATCGCCCGTCGTCCTCTCCTTCCCGTTCCCTGTCCCCCTCTTGGCGCGGTCTTCTCCCCTGACGCGGTCGAGATGTACTTGCGGATTTTCCTTGCCGTGTAGTCTTACTTCTGGTTTTGGCAGACACCGCTTTTTTCGTCTTACGAATCGGGGACTTGGTCCTTTTTCCCTCTCTTCCGGCCACTGCGGAGGTCTGTCGGTGGATATCTTTATACGGAGGTTCGTCGGAGTAGCACGACTCAGTTTCCCGGGTAGTCATTCTCTCCAACCACCCCACATCCTCGTCACCTAAATGTTTTTCACGACACCTCTTCAAGGCTAAATGGCGACGCTGTCCCTGGGACTCCGTCCCCCTCACTCCCTTCTCCCCTTCCCTCAGGAGGGCGATAAGGTTTCCCTTGCCCCTTTCTTTTTTCCCCCCCCGGGACGGACGACGTGTAACTTCCTTTACGGGATTCTCGCCTTCCTTAAGACCCCCCCTCGAACGCCGCCTTTTTTCACTAACATACTCCCCAGGCGAAGCCTACTTTCCGTCTTCCCAGTGCCGAAACCCACGTTGCAGTTACAGTTCTTTCTCCTTTCTTCCAACATTTTTTTTCTTTTTCCCCTGGGGCGGAAAATACCCGTCAAACCCTCGCACGTTTTCGGTGTTTTGCCGGATCATCGACCAGTTTTTTTCTATAGTCTTTTATGGGTTTAGCCTTGTACTCAGCATACAGTGAACCTCCCCCCTTTTTTCCCTTTTCTTTTGACCTGCAGGCTGGCCTCGTAGGTTGCTCTCGAGTTTTTCACTCCGTTCGGCTCCCTTTTTGAAAGCTTAGTAGACTTAAGGATTACTGCTTCCCCTCGGGCTTGCAACACCTCTCCCCCCCCCTTTCATTCCCACGAACTTGTCCCTTCACGATTGAGAATCCCCAGTGACCTCTTCTTGTTGATTTTGTTTGATTATTGATTTTTCTTCTCCCTTTTTTGCTGAATGTAGGAACGCTCCTTCTTTCTTTGAGGCCCGGTCATTACGTGGAAGGATAAATTTTTTAAACAGAAGGGTGGTCCGCCTTCACCCGGTATTACTCCCCATCACACAGTTTAGTTTCCCCCTTTGATTCCCTGATAGAGCACGGTGCCTCCCTTGGAAAAACCCCTGGGTGGTCAACGTAACCTTAAGGCACAGTCCGTCGTCCCCCTTTCCTGAACTCTCCTTCAGACCATCCCCCCCCGAGCAGCAATCCCCCCCCTTTCATCTTTAAATTGGTGGTACAATTTTAATCGGCATGTTCTTACCCTAAAATTTTCCGCTTGATTACTCCTTTCCATCCACCTCCCTTCTTGCGGATGAATGGTCGGGACGTTCCTTCCTCAGGCAAAAGTGAGGGCAGAGGGCTGATAGCTTCCTATCCTTTTCCCTTTCCTCATCCTTGGTCTCCCGTAAGGAAACAGCTGCCAGGGTTTCGAAATACTTACAGCCAGACCAGGCATGCAGTGGCTTTTCTAGTGCCTCCGGTCCCTTGGTATGGGTTCCTTTCCCCCCCCATGCGAGGACGAACCAAACTCCTTTTTAAAGATGCCATCTTAGTTATGTCCTGGTCTTCGGACTTTTTCTGGACTTTCCCGAGTTCTTTTTGTTGTCTTGGACGGGATTCTCCATGCTTGAGACACTGCCTTCAAACGGTTGACCCTTCTTTTTTTTTCCGGAGTATAACCTTTTTCTTTGGGACACACAGTGTCCGGCCGGTTCCTCTTTCTCTTGTAACTGACCGCGGCCTTTTTCCCCCGGCCCAGTAGGGTCTTTTTTGATCCCTCTCCTGCCATTGAAGGACGGGGCAAGTCCTCTGGGACGTTTTTCCGACGCGCCATTACTTTCTCCTCTAAACACCCCTTTCTCCTGAGGAATCGTCCGTTCCTCCCCCCTTTTGGGAGATAAGGTCAGTGACACCCCGCGTTTTTTTTTCGGGTCGCCTCCCGACATAGACCCTTTTTTGGAATACCCGACGAGAAGACTTGACGGCTTATCCTCGGCGGTGTCCCTGACGCTTATTAGGCCGACAACCGTCTAGATCCCCCTATCAATTTCACGAGGCAATTCATGCGCCGGTGTCAACTCTTAAGCACTGCTCCCCTTCTTTCCACTGCGCGTAACCCCCCTCTTCCTCTAGAACAAATTCAACAGATCTCGTTCCCCCCCTTTTCTATTGATACGAGCTCCGTTTAAACACGGTCGGACCCCAGTGGTGAGGTTCCGTCGATTCATCGGCCCCACACAACACTGATGCCCTGGCAATCTTCTTCCCCAATTGTGGCGTAAGATGAAGAGTCCCCGCTGACAGGGATTTGGGTGTTTCCTTACTTTGAGGCTCCAGAGTATCTTCCCCACTTCGTCAGGCGAGAGGGAGGTCGGTCGAAGGTCCCCTTGGCCCGTCCATGCGTTTAATTTTCGTGCCCCCCTTGTCAATATAGCCCGTTATGCCTTCTTCCTTTGGATCGGCGGCGGGTTATAGCCGGAGGTTCCAGGGCGATTTTTCCCGGATCGCTTCCCCCCGGGCCAGTTACGCCCCCTTCCTTGTGGGGTTCGGGGGCGCGGAGTCAGACCCGTGGCCACCTTTTACCTCAGACGTTCCCCAGCACTTATATCACAGGTGTGACGAGAATCCCTCCCCCTAGGGCTCAATTTGCCCCCCCACCCCCCCCGATGAAAGCCTCCGTCCGCGGTTTCTTCCTCCGACGACGCGTATGCACTTCACACGGCCTGTCCCCCCCCCCTATAGGTCCCTCTTCCCAGATGCCCCCTCCTTGGTGACGGGCACCCTCCCCTCGCCAGCGGGATTCGGCGATAATTAACGCCCGCTGGCTTCCCCCGAGCCCCGGAGACGCCCGTTTTAGCAAGAATGCTTATTTTCCCGATGTCCTCATCCTCAACGCACCGTGATCGGTCTCGGCTTGTGGCCTTGGATTACGCTCCTGGATCCATTCTCCCCCGGAGGCTCGCTATTCCCCCCCGGGCCGCACGAGTAGTCTGGGTTTTTTGGGCCCCGGTCCCCCTAGACCTTCTCCCCACTTTATCGTCCTCTCCTGCTGTGAGGATTCTGTCCCGGCCCCTTTTGGGGAAAAGGTCGTTCGTCCGGCGGACATTCCGCTGAGGAAGCCCTGAAGACCCGTCCCTCTCCCCTCCTTTTCCCGCGACAGATAAAGGAAAGTGCGCGCTTCGAACCCTTTCCGGGCCCTTTCCCCCTAGATAAGCGCCGCCGTCGACTAGTTTTTTGATTAACCTTCTAGATGAGGTCCCCGTCTCTTTTAAGTTCGGATGTCTTTCCCTCCCCAGTTTGGCCTTCCTTTCCCCTTTTGCAGCGTTGGAACGAGGCAGACGGTCGGGCCTGGAGATCTTCCTCTTCCTTGACGCGATCTATCTCTTTATCATCCTTCGCTCGAGGAGTCCCGGCGGCGTCGAGGCTTCAGCTCCTTTTTTTTTGTCTCCCCCCCTCGATCAGGTCACCTCCCGCTCAGGGGTACCAGGCAAACGGTTCTTCCCGCCCTCTTTTTGCCCGTCTGTCCTAGCGGGACTCAGTAGGGGACCCTCTTCCTTTCTGATGTCGACGGCGGCGCTGATTGGTTCTCGTCCCCCTTACATTTTGTCTATCCACCCGGTCTGATCGGGTTTTCCCCCCCCCTCTCCGGCGCCGGTCCCTAGTTTCCCTCCCGTTCTCACGGCCGCGCGATGTCTATCCCGAGCCGAATATCCCCCCAGCTCCCGTCAGATCCTCCTCCCCCTCAAAGCACGCTATCTTTTTCCTTTCTTTCACATTGTTGAGAAGGTGCTGATCTACTTTCGCCTTTCTTTCTTTTCCAGGCGATCGCTTCCGGCGCGGGCTTTTCGCGAAGCCGCGCGACTTTCCTTCCTAGCCGGACGCCACTTTCCCCACTTAACCCAAGGTTCTCCCTCTCCCCACTTCTGAGGATTCTCCCTCGTTCTCTCAAGGCTGAATCGTTTCAGAGATTCCCGTGCTCGTGTACCAGCCCGCCCATGCGGGAGTTTTGTGTTTTTCGACTGTCATCTTGTGAGTGTTTTTTTCCCCCACGGAGGGGGATATTGCCGCGGTCGAGAGTTCCTTCCCGGTGCCTGTAGTCCCTAATTCGTGTCCTCCCGCGATCCCCCTTTCTTTTCGGCTTGAGAATCTTTTTTGGTTTCCTTTTTTTCTTATAGACGCCTGCGGCAGGGAAGTTTGATGTTCAGAAGGGAGTTTTCGTAATTCTCTTGTCTCTTTTCCAACGAGGACGACCCCCCCCCCCCCCCTCCCCCCAGAAGAAGAAGTAACCGCTGTTACCTTTTTCCCTTTTTCAAGTCTGCCATGGCCGCTTTTGCGTAGCGCACGAGGACGATAGCCGTCTCCCCGTAGCCTCTGTACGCACAGGCAAGTTCTTTCTTTAACTTGGAAGTCACTTCAGCGTTTTCTCCCCGACGTCGAAAAAGCACGTCCCTTCCCTTTTCGCCATTCTTGGTAGTACTCCCGAATCCGTCCTAACACCCCTCTTCCCATGGAAGTTACATTGACCTTTCCACAGTTTCAGATGAATGAACAACCTTAAGGCCGCGAAAAGGCGGCGTACTTTTGGTTATTGTAGATTACCCCCTTGGGGTGGTCTCTCTTCCTCTCCCTGGGTGGAAGGAAGTGGGTTTTTCAACTGATTTCCTTCCTCGACCGGTTGCCCGCGATCCTTTCATTTCTCCGGCTGAATGGTACTCCGCGCAGTTTGTACTCTTTCCCCCCTTTTTGCCGGGTTCCCTTTTTTCCAGTCGGTATGGTCACTTTTTGCTATGGAGGTAGAGCTCTCTCCCTCCCCCCTTCGCCAGGTCCACGACGTCCAGGACTCTCGATCGGGTAGGCCCGCTTTTCACGATGTCTTTCTTCCTACCCCTTTCTCCCCTGATTTTCCTCCTTCGGAATCCCTAAAGGACCCTTCGACCTCCCTTTCTCGAGTTGGGTTTTTCATGATCAGGCGCGTCTTCCCCCCTGATGGTTTCTTGAAAAGGTTTGCGGTCCACGCATACGACGGGGAACAGCCTGGTTCGCCCTTTTCAGTCAAACATAATCCATAGTGGGCCCTCGTTTTCCCGCTAGATTGCTTCCACCCAAGCCCTTTCGGTGTCACCCCGTCTCCTTCCCCCCGTCGACTTAAGGCAACCTTGAATTTCCCCCCCGGCGAGCCCCCGGACTTCCCCAGCAGCACCGAGCCCGCAAAGTCCCTTTTTTTTTTTTCATTTGTGGTTCTTTTCCTCCCGCATGTTCCATGGACACCCAGGACCTTTTAATCATTCGCCACCTACACTCTTGCTGCTTGGCTGGCCCGTTCCCTGATTCGTAACCCCCGAGGCGAGGTCCCTTTTTTTTTTTTCCCTTATCTCTTTTTCCTCCTCCTCCTTTGTTGTTTTCTTTTTTCTCCGACCAGGACCCTCACGCTGATCATCTTCACTACAGCCCTCCCTGGTGAAGAAAGGTCAAGGTGCGGTGTTTCTCTTTTGACGAACTTTGCACTGGTCCTGGTGCTTATCTTCGGAAGACCCCTCCCCCCCCAGTCGCCATTCCCAGGGGTATATGTCTTTCTTTTTCGTCCGAGTTCGGATGTTCTTTAAGGCTTTTTACTGTGACCTGATCGCCGGTCCTGTCCTTTTGACCAAATCTGGTGTTTTTTGTGGGGGTTTAAAAGGATTCTTCCCCCTTTCTTCCCTGCGGGGGGGAATCCACAGTGTCCGGGTCTGTCCCGTCTTCTGATGTTAGGTAAATCCCCGGTTCTTTAACCCCAATTGTGGTTCCATTTCCTCCGACCCCCTACTGAAAAGGTGAATGATGGACCCTCCACCCCCTACAGAGGGAGCTCGGACGCCATGCGCCTCTCTTTCTCGACCCAATCTCGAGTCCCTCCTCTGAGGGCTCCCTTCCGGTGTACCCCTTTCAAGGTGAGAAGACCTCCTGGTTTCTTTGTTTGGCTACCCGATCGAGAAACTAGTCCTTGGACCGCGGACCACTGTCTATTTTCCCGAGATAAACCTTACTCTTCCCCCCTTCCTTCCTGCGAGACCAAGGTCAACCTGTAGCACTTCCAGCCCGAGTATAAAGTATGATGGCCCCTCGGTTCACCCCTTCCTCCTTTCAACGTGTAGATGATCAGGAGCGTCCCCCCTTGCCAGGTGGGGTGGCGCGTTTCCCTCCTAAACACTCCCAGGTTACTAGAACAAGCCCCAACAAGGAAGGCGAAAAGCCTGTTCAGCCTCATTTCGTTCAGGGCAGAGTGATCCCTTTGTCTTGTAGGTGGGACCCGGGGCAGATTTTTTTGGTGGTGATAGTTTCGTTCCGGACCTTGGGTTAACTTTCCCCCCCCCCTAGACCAAGGAACGATCCTTTTCCTTTGGTACGAGGTCGAGGTGCCCCCTTTGGGAACGTGAGCGGAAGGAATAGTCCGGTATTGCAGTTCGGCATATCCTTCGGCTACTTCTTTTTTCCGATCGCAGGGCAGATTCAGCGGCGTGCTGAGACTCCTTCTTTTTACCAGGGGCCTTCGGATCGGTGGGGGGGTTTTTTCTTCGACGTTTACCCCCGACGCAGGCTGCTTCTTCCCCTCCCCCTTCTATTAAAAGAAAGCAATTCATCCCCCCCAACCTACACGAAGAAGGATCCGAGTAAAAAGGCCTCCTCTTAGTCATCCTACCTCAGTTTTTCTCTCCCACGACCAATACCCTCAGGTATTCCCCCCCTTACCCCCTGCAATGATCCGCAAAGTTCCCGATTCCAAGATCCGCGCAAGAGTTTTTCGTGGACCATTCCTCGCACCCATTTGACTTCCTTGTCCCCCCCTTGCTCAAAAAGAAAGAGAGATTCCTCTTTTTCCTAGCCGGGCGCGCTTTTTCCTTTCGAGGAACTTGCAGCCTGATGAGCTCCCACGCCATTTGAATTCTTTTGAGCTTTCCCCTTTCCTGGTAATGGTGGATCTTGTCAGGCTCGGCCGCAATTAGATCCCTCCTTTCGGCTGCGCGGAACTGTTCTCCTCTACTCCCGTTCGCTCCCCCCTCTGAACCCTCAGCGGCCCTCTTCTTCGACACGAAGACGACAAGGTCAATAAGGTTCGGATGCGGCGGGAGCGACCCCTTTTTTATTATGATCTTTGCATTTTTTCCATTCGCGGCCGTGAGAGAGGCGGGCCCCCTCCCTCCCGGAGCCGGATCGAGTAGCGAGATTCCCTTTCAGTCCGGGTTTTTACCCGCTCATCGCCTACGTCTGATTTTCTTTTAGTCCACGAGCTGAGGTACCCCCAGTTCTTTTTTCCCCCTTGTACCGGCGCTTGGCAGACCGGTTGGCCGTCTGAATCCTTTTTCCTGATTGTTGTTTTTGACCGCGGCACAGGGTCGGCTTTGTAGGACGCCTCTTTCCCATCCGG
>Ga0179593_1522364_pt1 | contig 12258 bp, 17 predicted proteins | sample CZODoug2_1_08_16_FD_185931 | JGI IMG/M metagenome (GOLD analysis project Ga0179593, IMG submission 185931) | Vadose zone soil fungal communities from Angelo Coast Range Reserve, California, USA - CZODoug2_1_08_16fungal (PacBio error correction) | ecosystem: Environmental > Terrestrial > Soil >... | reverse complement strand
AAGGCCCCTTTTTTTATCTGTCAGCTACTTCCTTTCTTTTGGATGACTGCGCGTTGATTCTCCCATGGTTGACTATAATATTGACGGTGAGCGTCCCAGTCACATTTTTCCCCCGAGTTTCTCTTGATCAGCCCTGTCCCCTTTTTATTCTTCAATTGAACCCCTTGGCGACTAAACCCCTCTGGTCCGTCTTACCCTTTTCCAACCACCAATGTATGTTTACGCCTTCGTCTTTTGTCTAGGTGCATTCTGAAACAGAAATGAGGACAAGACTTCCCACGTGGCCCGGTTTTTGCCAAATATTTGTGACCTCCGCATCGCTGCACACTCCCCTCCCCCTCATCCTCGATTTGAGACCCTATCCATCTTTTCCCCGTGTGTTTCTTCTTATTATTCACACTGTGTCCCTTTTCCCACTGTCCCCGCTTCGGAGTCAGGATGTCATGGACCAGCAACTATCCTCCCTCTTCCTTCCTGGACTTCTCTCGACCCCCCACCTTCGTGTGTCTGAAGTCGCACTATTCCCTTTCTTTGTGCTTCAAGTGTGATTTTCATTTTTTGCACCGAGCAACGTCTGAATAGATGATCCATTTTTTTGGATGCTGATTCACGGTCGATGCCCCCCGCCCCTCTTCCTGGTCGGTGATGCTGTTGAGTGATGATGAGTATCCCCACCCTCGCAGGAACCCTGAGGTTGTCCAGATTTCTTCTGATGTGACTTTCATGAGGCCCCCTTTTCTTTCTCTTGATGGGGTCCCTCATCCTGTTTCTCTTCCCCCGGTTCACTTAACTTAGGTCCAGGTGTGTCTTCGCTATCACCCTTATTAGTTGTCCAAGTCCATCATTCCCCCAAGTCTTACTAGCCCCAAGCAATTCTAACTTGGCATGGTATCCATCCACTTGATGCCTCTTTCCCCCCCCCCTAACCTGATCCCTCCACTTCCTGCCGAATGTAGATGTCACTTTTTCACTCCCCAACAGCAAAGCAACGAGAACCTCTTCTCCCCCCCTCTCCTACCCGCTCAGCTGGTCATATTAGAACATTTTCCCCTTCCCACTTTTTTCAAGGGAAACACTCTAGGAGTAGTTATCCATCCATTCCCTCCTTCTGTGGAATACCCATGCCCCCGGCCCCCGCCTTTTTTCCACCGTACAGGAATGGTCCCCCCTACAACTTCTTTTTCTCACCCCAGACATCCCCCCGTCGTAATGTCTTTCCCTCTTTTGTAGTATTTCGTTCTCTGTCTTGTACTCCCCCCCCCATATCAGACGTTTTCCCGTCCCCACGAGGATAGCGTTGTTCCCGTTATTTCTCCCCCAGGGGTTGGTATCTTTGTCATGTTATACCCCTCCCCCTTCTGGATTTTTTTCCTGTTTGTTGTCAATTTTCGAGTCCTCCCCCCCCCTTTCCTCGTACTTACATGGGAGAATGAATTTTTCCTGGCTTCCCAGTAAATAAAGCGACTCCAACGAGATGATAACACGCCTTTTTGACGAACTAGACCTCATTTTCAACCTGTCCTTTTAAACTTTTATTATTAGCATTCTATGTCCTTTTACCTCCTCCTTCAACTTCCAACTGTCCGGGTCAATGCTTTTGTCTCCTTTCCACAGTCCAAATTTGTGACAAAGTTCCTGATTCCCCTGTGAGACTTACCCCCTCCTACTTCTCTATTTTTCTTATTTCCTCTTCCTCCGTTGGGTTTCGTCTCCTTTTCTGGAGAGGTGAAGTCAATTTCTTGTTTCTTTCTAGTCACTTTCCATCATTTGTCCTCGCCGTTCCTTCAACCCCCTTTCATTGTTATAGGGCGTTCCTAGGCCTCTCCTCCTCACAGGCTGTCCCCCCGTCCCATTGTTTTTTCCAGTACTTTTCATACTTAAATGTCTAGGATTTGTCCATCCTTTCATGTTACGCTCCCAACTTTTCATTTCAAGTGTGATTCGCCTCTGTCATATCAGTCATTCCATCTATTTTTTTCTTGCGTTTGTCGTTTCTTCAAATCCCCCCCCAACATGACCTACTTTCAACATTCCGATTATGACTTTTTTTTTATTAATAATTCTAGGGGACGATTCCCCCCCCCACCTACTGGATCTGATACCTTACCGCATCGTCCCGTTTATATTCCAGTCTTATATGCCCTCCGACTAAGAACATTTGTCTACACAAATACAGAATCCACCTGACCCTTTCCCTCCGCCAGTAGTTTTTTTTGGTCCTCAAGGGACCACATCACAGGATGATTTTGTCCCCTTAGTTCCTGACTGGTGGACCTGTTTTTTTTTCCCCTAATGAGACCTATGATACCTCTCCTTTTCTCCTCATGTTGTCTACTGGATCTTGGCTTTAACTTTGCTCCCCTCATGCTTTGCGTGTGTCGTCTGCGTACTTCTTTACTTCTTCTGTGCTTGGAATGTGCTTTCCACCCTATCAAGCAGGCACGCCCGAACATGGTGGGTTCTTCTTTTTTTATTTTCCTTGTCCTGGATGGACTCATGCCAAGATTCTTTTTCTTTGGATCTACTTTTTTCCTGGATTGTTTCCCCCTAGTTCCAGATAGGCATGGTCACCCAACCTTAAGATCCTTACATCCTGAGGACCCGAGTTGTCGCCCCAGGCATGTTCCAGGTCCCCCTCTCCGAGGGCACATCAGCCTCCGAATCCCATTTACCTGACCAAAGCCTCGTCTGCGGAACAGTTTCCCTTCTCAGTCTTTTTTCTCTCAGAAATACCTCCTTCCCCTTCCTTCCTTCTTTTTGTGTTTTCTTTCTTCATCCCCATTCTTTGATCTTTTTTTTTCTGCTTTCCCCCCCCGCCGAATCATGCCACTTTGCTGACCGACAACGTTAGGTCTCCGTCCCTCATCTGTCTATTCTCGTAAAACCCTTCCGATTGATGTGATAGATAGATCGTTTCTTTGACGAACTCTGATTGTCCAGTGAACTCCTCTCTCTCCTGCTTAAGTAAACATAATTCATAGTGGCACCTTTTTTCCCCTATGCCCAGGACACCCGGTATTGCACTGTCAAGGACCACGATTTCAACGACTCTCCCTGCTTTTTTTCGTCTGCTGTGTTTTGGGAATTCTTGATGTCATCCAAATTAGGTCTGCTTTAAAATTTGTGCCCTTTTTTTTCATGGTTTTTTGTTTATGCCCCCTCTCATCCAGAACACCCCCCTCAGCTGGCAGCCCATAATAGTTTGTCATCTTCCCTGATGAACAGAACTGTCTACCCCTGTTCAATTGTTCATTCTTTTTTCCCCCCTTATAGTCCTCCGGATAAATGGCGAATTAGTGGAAAAACCGGTTCTCTTTCTGTTTTCAACCCATCAATATGATAGTCCCTCTTTCATCTTGCCATCCCCCAACACAGCAGTCCCTTTCCCCTCCTTTTTCAGGACCCCCCAAGCCTACTTTCGTATCTATATTTTCTCTTCCTTCCTACTTGTTGTGTTTTGCTCGCTCCCAAGATGTTTGTCCCTTTTCAAGCGATTCGAATTTTAGGTCGGACTGCTTTTTCTTATAAAGCTCCCTTTTGTTGATTCCTGTTTTAGCGGTAACAGGTCACCCGGTCCATAATAATGATCTTTCTGTTCATTCCTTCCCCCCCTCCTTTCCCCTCCAATTCTTGGGCCCACCCTTCTGAGGCATGCCAAAAACGTATGGCATGCCTCCTCCCTATGTCTGTATTTTAAACCGAAAATGGTAGCCACATTTGCCATGCACCCATTTCCTTTTGTACCGTCTATGACGGGAATCTTTGCTTTTCGGCCCGACTGGTCCAAAAATTTATGGCTGTAGTCGGGATTCGACATCCGTGGTTGTTTAATTTTTCTGCTTTCCCCCCCCCTATGCCAACTGGAAAGGAGCGATTTCCCCACTTTCCTCCCCTTCCCCATCTCCCCTATTTGATCCTCATTATGTTTTTTACTTCCGAAGACCCCACGACTTTTTTTTCCGCCTAAGAAGCCTTTTTCGACTCCCCCCATAGAGGCATGGCTTTCTGACCCTCAATGAAGCAGTTTGACTCCCCCTCTTCTGATTTTAGGATTCAAGGACCAAGAACCCACCTCTCAAGGTGAAAGGAGTTAGTGTTTAGTCTGTGATGAGATCCTTTCATATCGCAGGCTTCCTTTTCAGGTTTCGTTTTTTTTTGATGGAGGTAAATGATGTTGGAGTTTATTTTTTCTTTTTCCCTGGGCTTTCTCCGCTGGGACAACTCCTTTCCCAAAGGCGTATGATCTAGTCATTTCCTTCGCCCTGTTCAATCTATCCCACCTCCCCCCTTAGACTAATAGCTCTCCAAGCCCCTCCTTCCTCTCTCCCTAACTGTTATGCCCTTGCCATTCATCACACCCCCATCCCCGAGACATGGTTTTTTTCCTGCTGTAGTTTTGGAACCACCCCAACCTCTCCCCTCCTCAAAAGTCCCCGTCCTTTCTCCTCTCTCAGTGCAGGAGTAGCCCTGTTTTCAAGACGTCTCACACCTTTGTTTTAGGAAATGGATTCTTCGTAGCCCCTCTTCGCATGTTTTTCATCAACGTTCCCCCTGGTCCATCTTGTGTTCCCCAATAGTCCAGGTGGTTCCCCCCTCCCCCCTTTGGTTTATAATTACAAACGCGGACTACGTTCGTCCCTTTGGTAGGTCTTTTTTCCTCCGTATTAGTAGTTGTGACTCCAAATCCCCTCAACTTGACTGGACTCCAGACTTCCTCTCTTTTTTTTTTCATCCAGTAGGTTGTTGAATCTTCGCATCTCCCTTTTATCCCCATTACTGTAAATCGCTGTTTTCTTTAGTTTTTGTGTCCCTGTTCTTTTCATCCATTCTCTCACCTTCTTCTCCTGCTCCTTCATAATTGCAACTGATTTGTCCCCATGCAAATAACGTGGCACCCCTTTTACTTTAACCCTGGCAGACTGTTCAGAATGATGGACAACTACTCTACCTTTTTTTTACCTCCATTACACATCTTTATTATTTAGTTTCCCTTAAGTCTCGAAAGGACCCTTTTCCTTTTGCCAGACATGAGTAATTAGGATGTGTCCCCAGCTCACGTACAATATGTGACCAGACTCCACTCACTGTACAATATCCTCCACCTTCCTATCCAGCTAATGTCCTTTCTCTTCCTCCTCCTATTTTTGTTTTTTCCATTTAGGCTTGTCTGGACCCTCTAAGTTATGGATGATGATATTTCCAGTTACTTCCTCCTGTCACTTTCCTTTCATCCTGTTCTCACCTTTCCCCCCGTAGGTGTTTCTGGTTGGCATGTAGACCGGCCGCTCTCCCTCACTTTAAAAGGAGGTCCTTCTTCCTAATTAGTTTGTCCCATCATTTTTCCCCTTCTCCCTTTTTACCCAGTCCCTTTATTCGGGCCCGTTATTGCCCTTTTCCCAGTTGCCCCCCTCTCCTTTTACTCCCACTCGATGAGGTTCGGACCCCCCCTTGTTCCCCCCCAAAACAGGCCAATAAATCGTCTTCCGTGCCGCACGGTATGGTGTAATAATTCCCCCCACGCTGCACAACCTTTTGAATTCTTCTTAATTGCCCACCCCCCCCTCTTCCCGTTCTGTCCTCCCTTCATTTTTTTGTAGTCCATCGTCCCCGACTAACGCTGACACTACATTCCTGATCCCCGTCATTAAATATCTAGTCATAAGCGGACCCAAATCTACAGGAAGGTTTTTCGATCACCCCCTTTCTTGTCCTGCAATTTGCCGTGTTGACTTGTTTCTTCCCACCATTAAGGTCCCCCTATGTATGATACTAATCTATTCGTTGACCTGTCATAGGGTTTTACTGGTATCTTCCCCATATGGCATGTTTCATATGCTCCTCTGAGTCGTCCTTGTCCGTTTCGATTTCTTCTTTTGCTTCTTTTGTAACCCCAACATTTTATCTTCTACGTCCCAGCAGTAACCAGGCTCTTTGTTGTTAATGGATCGCTTGCTTGTCATTACCGTTCTTTTCCTCCACCAAGATTTTTGCTGCTCTTGTTTTTCTCCGTGTCTTTTTGATATGGTTTCTCAAATACCGTTTAGTAGTAGTCAGTCCTTCAACCCCATGCTCTCCTCCTTTTGGAAAGTGTAACCCCCTTTTTTTTGAGCTCTTATCACATTCTTCTCATCAGCCCTCTTCCCATCTTCGAAACTCCTAACTCTGCGAAACAGGACATCCCGTTAATGCTTCTCTTTTTGTTGGACTATCATAAATTCCCCCCCGACCCCTCTCCGTTCCTATTCTTTTGTTTGCATCCTTGCCTATCCCCTTTGAGTCGTAATCCCTTTTCGATTCCATTTGCTCGTCCCTTTTACAAATAGGAAATCCCCCCTCTCTCCCAGTAGTTCATTAGTTCTTTAACTTTGTCCTTTCCCTCATCTGTCGAGGAGTCAGTCAACCTTCCTTGTTTGGCGCTTTTGACTGCTGATGTTCCCCCATGGGAACTCCGCGCCCCCCTTTCTCCCCTCCCGGGTAGTTGGTTCAAAATAGCACTCCAAATTACGTAGGCCTGATCCTACGACGCATCAACGGACTTTATCCATTCTTTTTTGTTCAGTCTTTCGGTTATTGACCTAGCAGGATTCCCGCATTTGCCAGGTTCAACTTGTGCCTTTTTTCCTGGTTTCCTTGCTCCCGTTCTCGCCCAATAATGTATCCCCATCACTGCCCTGGCCTTCAACCTAACCTTTCTTTGAATTTCTGGGCCTCTGGTCCCTTGGGTTTGGCCTCAGGAACCCCCAGCTCTCCAATACTGATAAAGCTTCAGTCTTCATTTTTTGGGACCCCAGTGAGTTTCCTTGACGTCCCCACCTCAATCTGCTCGTTCCCCTTTCTCTCTATGCCCCACTAGCCATACCATGAGTTCATCTGCTGCACCCCTTCCAACCTTGTCTTTTCCTCTCCTTTGTTGTGTTATCTCAACCTTCCCCTTATTTTGGTCCTTTGTTTAAGTAGATGAGAAGTCTTTTTCCTGATTTTTTTTTTCTAAATCCGGGTCCTCCTGCTTATGGGTTGGCGTCAGTTTCCTGTCTCTACTTTTCGTTCTCCTTGCTCATCTGGTTTTACTTCATTTTCTCACCATTTTTGCAAACTTAGGGCCTCTTTGAGTCATCTGCCCCTATTTTCTGCCTCAATTCTGCCTCCTTCTCGATTGCTTTAACACAGACCTTTCTGCCACAGACAAGTCCCCCCTGTCATCCAAACTTAACTGAATTTTGGTACCTCCTGCCTTCTTTTCCGCTTCCAGACCAATCTGACCTGCTTATCCACAGTATGATTTTCTCTTTAGTTTTCGTTGTTAATTTCGCTTTTCCCCCCCTCACTGTTCTTTAGGTCTCCGGGCGATTGTCCACATGGTACCCCCTCCGGTCCTCCCCTTCTGATCCCCGATAAACTCCGGCAGTGTTGCACTTTTGCCCCTCCCATATGAGGGCCCAAATTGAATCGACTCACTGTTTTTTCGAAATTATGGGCAGCTTCCGATTCCCCCGGGTTCCCTTTCTTTTTCACCGAAGACACCGTGGATGAATAAGAGCTCTCTTCTCTTTCCGTAAGAATGTCAAAAAAACGAGGGAAAAGGATTTGACTGTTTGTATTTATTCTTTTCCCTTCAGATTCTAGCACTGGGCTGATTCGCTGTTCCCACTCTTTGAGAGTTTTTTTCTTCCTGACTGATTGGATCTTTTTCTATTATGTTTCCCCGGTCTCCTCTGCCTGTGATGCACTCCCCGTTCATTTCCCAAAGGATGTAGGATTTTTGCCATTTGCTACAGAAATGTTCCCCCCTAATTTTCACCTGACCAGAACTCTATTCCCCGGCTGCCTTTCATCGACCATAAATGTTGCCAGCAAGCATCATCACCCCTTCCCCTCTGGACCCCTTTACTGGCTGACTTCCTGTCTAAAATGTGCCACCACACCGAAGCAAACAGTAATCCGGCGCCTCTGACCCGATGAAGGATATTATCCCCCCCAAGTTGTCAAGATCCCCCTTTCTCACCTTGTGGGAGGAACCTTATTTTTTTTTTTCTCTTCGGTCGCCTCCCTTCTTTCTTACTCCCTGTGATAACCGTCCACCCAGGCCACTCTGTGCCATTCCATTACAGGTAATGTGACAACTCCCCCTTCTTGGTTATAAGAGTTTCACCCTGTTCTCTTTTCTTTTTCTTTAATTTTAGTTCCATTTGGAGTGTCCACGCTTTTCGCTGTGCCACCTATCAGAATGACTGCCTCCCGGACGACTTCTGGTGGTCCCGCTCCCCAGCTTTGCAATACCACATATTTGTCTCCCCTTTAATTACCATCGTCCGGTTTCTTTTTTTTTACTTTTTTTGTTCCCATTTTACCAATCAGTAGAGACATTGTCCGTTTTTCATGTACTTGTCACGGAGTGAATCACAGGGCCCCTGTGTTCTCCTTCCCAATGGATGACTTCGGCAGTGGTGGTCGTGATGGGACACTACCTGATGTCCTTCACATATGGACCTATTCTATTCTCTTTAGAGTCAATTTTCCAACATGAACAGGCCCCCTTACGAGCATGAGCTTTTTTTCAGTCTGACTACAGGACAAAATTATTACCAGGATGGAATTAAGGACCATAAATCACTTCCCATCCCCCCCCGCCCCCCTCCTCTTTTGTGTTCGAGTCCCTTTCGGATGGGACTTTAAGATATGAGAGGCAGTTATATAGCTCCCTGTTTGTCCTGTTGTCATCCTTTCAAAGTAATCACGTAGTTCTTTCCTGTTAATTACTGTTCATAGACAGGCCATCTTTAATCAAATCTTGATCCCCACAGTTGATGGGTAACACAGGTCTAATAATCTTTAGCTTTTCCCCTCTGTCTACAATATGTGTTTTTTATATTCTACCCTATTTAGTGCCTTTATTTTCCCCCGTGTCGAAGTGCCCCATTATCCTCACCTCATTCCTAGAGATTTTCACTCTGAAAATTTCCCCCCCCCTTCCCCCCCAAAACAGACGTTGTTAATGACATGGGGAATACAGGACCAATATTGTCTCCCCCCCCCTGCCCTGGATGACGTTTCATAACTCCCCCCGCGGCCCGTTTCGTAGTCCTCATCATTAGTCCTATCTCAGCGATTCTAATGGTCCCCCAAGACATTCTTTGACCATTAAATCGAAAGTATTCTCCCTTCTTTTTTCCCTTTATAAAGTGCCCCCCCTTTGTCACTAGTGCCATTATACTATGTCATGCACTTTCTGTCCTCATGGTTGATTCCCCACTTCCGGCTGACTACTATATGTCTGCCCCCCTATCAATTTTCCCTTTTCCACGGGTTTTCTCCCCTTGTCTCTTGAAAGTGGAAAATGGGGCTTCTTTCTTGAGGGCGTCTGACGGTCCCGTACGGATTTTTTTTTTTCTCCTTCTTTTCAGTCCCGTATCCTAATAAGCGGCAGCCGCTTTTGTCTGGGGGGTCTCTTTGTTGAGGTGTGCTTGGCGTCTTCACCTTTGATGGATCATCCATACCTATATTTTGGGTTATAGTAGTTCCGGTTTGATTCCTTGTTATAAACCCAGTCTTAACCCTGCTGTAACACCGACCTCTCCTACTTTGGTCATTTCCCTGCGGTTGCATCCCAGGCCTTACTGTCCTTCCAGTCTCTGTCACCCTTTTTTTCTTCACAATCTCCCCCCCCCCCCCCTCCCCTTTACCCTTCAACCAGATCTAAGTATTCTTGAATTTTTCCATCATACGTTCCTGCGATAGGCGAATCTTTTTTATCTTTATCCTCACCAATCCTCCCGTTTTTTCCAGTTCCTATTTTTTTGATTATTAATGGAATAATAATCCCTCTTTCACTTTCAGTAGGAGTTTCTCTGTCCGAACCTTCTCATCCCTTGCATCGAACAAATGCCGTGTCTCCCCCTAGTAAGTCCTTCAATTTTTTCGCATCTTTGATGGGTGTGTAGAGTCCCTCGGTTCTTCCTTCTAACGTAGTTGACTTGGTTGAACTGATGCCATGGGGAACCTATCCTTCATTCCCTCCGTAACACCTTGAAGGATAGTTGGAGAACTGACTCCCCTTCACCCCCACCCGGTACGTCCAATATCACCTTACTTTTTCGTCCCCTACTTCCCCTTTTTAGTCTTTGCGGTTTGATATTTCATGCTAGGTATCCAAATTCAGGTATGGTTCCCTCCCCATTTTTTCTTTTGGTGTCAGTTTCGTGTTATGCCTACTACAGAACAGCGTTATGGAAGAATACCATCCCTCTTTGCCACCTGAGGCCCACAAACTGGGTTAGTCTCTGGGTAAGTTCCTCCTTGGCCCTTCCCCTCAAGTGAGCAATATATTCTGATCTCTTTCTATTTTTGAAAAACTCCCTTTCGTTTGCCCTGTACTCTGATCTCAACACATTCCAGTATGAGAGCACTTCATCTTTATCAAAATCCAACTTTTCCAAATCACCGTCATTCTTCATTCTGCCGACCAAACTTTGCCTCCTCCTCCTCCTTCCTTTTTTGTTTGCGTGGAGTTGATACAAGCTTTTTTTTCAGTTGGCAGTCTAAGAAGTTTCTTTTTCAGTGCTTTCTTGTTTCTTTCATCCCTTAGACGGGGTTACTATCTATTTTTTTTTTTGTGAGCTCCCCCACTGTTCACTAATATGGTCTTTGATCTCCCATGCCCCTCTGGTTTTCAATCATTTTCTTATCCCCCCGTTTGGAGAATCAACACTTGATTTCCCCTCTTTCTCTCCCAAAAACATGTATGGTATGCCTCCATCCTCTTCCGTTCTGCTCGGTATTATTTGCATCCCAAATTTCCAACAAAGACCCCCCCCTTTTCACACTGTGAAACTACACTGAACGATCCCATCTTCCTGCTCCTCTTTGTCGCCAACAATAGCATGGAGAATCCGTTTTCTGTGAGGGCTCCTTGGCCTGCCGTTTTTCCTTTTTTGTTATCTATTCCCCTACATCCTTCTGTTTCTGCAACTGAAAGTGCTTTTCACCACACTTCCCTCCCCATTTCCTCTGCTCCCTCAACGTCAGTCCATCATCCGAGCCCCATCAAGCTTCCCCTTTTCACTAATGTTGTGGTTTTCTCGACAAAAGGGCATTGATTACGATTCAAATTTATTCCTGTTTTCCCTTCCTGCTGAAGACCACGCTGAGACCGTTTTTTTTTATCTTGATTCAAGGAAGCCTGACGCCCACACCCCTCCTGGAACTTAGTGCCTGCGTTGTGCTGGATTCAACAGATAGCCTCAGGAAACTGCGGCTTCTTTTCTCTTTTCGTGCTTTCTCAGGAGGGGTCCAATGATTTCTTCCCCCCCTCATCCGAGCCTTCATCCTGCTTTTCACTCCTTCCCACCCTGAACGGATGTCTGCTGGGTCTTGTTCCATGAAGATATAAATGTACCTCCTTTTCTTTAGTTAAAACCCTGTCACTGCCAGACTTCCTTTTCTCAAGCGCCGAATCTTGGAATTGCACCTTTCTAGTTACCTCAACCCCCCACCCCCAGATTTTCCCTGGGTACTGTCTTTCCTGCTTTTCCTTTACAATTCCCCCCACTCAAAGAAAATTCTACCCATTCGTACACAAGTGACTCCTGACCTCTTGCAGTCCTGAGCCCAGCTGGTAGCCCTTCTCCCCCCTTTCCTTTTTTTTTTAAGTTCCCCAGGATAGGATGTCTTCTTCTTTCCTTCATGTTGAAAACAATGTCACTCGTCAGGACCTTTTATAATGGACCAACTCAATTCCTGTAGAGATCCCTCTATACTCGGACCCCATCCTCTCCCCTTTTATTTTTCATGGTAGTCTTCTTGGCTCCCCCCTCTTGTCGTTCTTGACTACACAGATTCCCTGGACTACTACTGGGCGATTTGATGGTTCCCTGCTTCTTCTCCCTTTTACAGTCAGGTGGTGTTGCTTCTTCCCCTTTTTTTTATCCCATGTAATTAATGTCCCTGTTGTCATTTTCCTTTTCTCATCACCTATCTAGACAGGAACTGGCATCTTATGCCTAATTTGTGGCAACTGAGGATACAGGCCCCTGGCCTTAATACATAATGGTATTAGCTTGATGACTGGATCCCCCCCATATGGGGACAACTACTCTTTTCTCCGTACACCCTGTGAGTATTAGAGATATTATTTCCCAGGACCCCAGAAATAGAACATAACTGACGGGATTATTGCATGCCTGCCAGGATGACCCCCATTTTCCCCCTTTTGACAAGGGTGATTTATTTTCTTTACAGATCATTCCTACCTCAAGCCCCATG
>Ga0179593_1485751_pt1 | contig 12258 bp, 19 predicted proteins | sample CZODoug2_1_08_16_FD_185931 | JGI IMG/M metagenome (GOLD analysis project Ga0179593, IMG submission 185931) | Vadose zone soil fungal communities from Angelo Coast Range Reserve, California, USA - CZODoug2_1_08_16fungal (PacBio error correction) | ecosystem: Environmental > Terrestrial > Soil >... | reverse complement strand
TCTTCGTTAGTGATTGCCCTGCATGAGCACCTATTTTTTTGTTGTCGACCCCTTGAACGTTGGCTCTTTTTTTGTCTCCGACGTGAACTCAAAAACAAAGAAAAATCCCCCACTCCCGAGTTTCCTCCCATACCTCACTTCCTTGTTTAAACGTGTCCGTGCTCCTTTCCTCCTTGATTTATTCCGAGACCGCTTTTTGAAAGGATTTTTTTGCGTGCGCCTTTGCCCCCGATTCACTTTTTTTTTTTCCTTGTTCGAGCCAGCGCGTTTTTTCTCTTAGGCCTTTGCAAGCGATTCTTTCCCTATGTTTTTTTTCGCTTTTTCCGTTTCCTCCCTGTTTCCTGAACTGATGGCGAGGGGATCTTCGTTCTGTAGCCTCTTTCGACTCACGGGCTTTTTTGGATTTTCGTCTCGCCCGTAGAACGTTTCCTTCCGCTTTCCCCCCTTTTCAGGTTCTTTTTTTTCCGACGCGATGTCCTGCCGATTTCCAGGGCCCGCTTTATGGATGAATGGTCATAACCGAGGGCATGGAACGCCTTCGCTTTTCCGGCCATTTTTTTTAGTGACGCCTACGGTTTCTTTCTTGATTTTTTTTGCCTCCGGCGTTGACGAGTGCGCTTCTTTCAAGTGGCGCGTCTTCAGTCCAATTTTTTGTCATGGCTCTTTGGAAACTGCCGTTGCTTTTTGCGTCATGGTATGTTTTTAAGACGGATGTGCGACGAGAGTCCTTTTCCCCACGTGTTTGATCGTTTTCCCCACGTTTTCTTTCTTCCGTGGCGGCCCTTTCGACGTCTGCTTTTGCCTTTTGCCTAGCTTACGGTGATTCCCTAGAAGATCCTTCTGACCCAAAAAAGGTGGATTTTCCTGGCTTATGGCTTTTCGAGCGCCTGAATTACACGTTGCGGATGTTCCCCGCTCATATTTTGGCGCATCCCCCTGACCCCTGAATTTCCCCCCCCCCATTTTTGCATGGTTCTCTTTTAGTCGAGAGATCATTCAGACGACTCGTGTTTCCTTTTCTTTGGCCACGTGTTGTGAAGGTCATTACCTTTCACAAGCTTGTCTCCTTCTACCTTTTGCCAGATGGGGGCGATGAAATTTGAATTTAGCTGGCGCCCCCTTAGTGGCAGGAGTTTTCCTTTGCGGGGTCTCCTTGATGTAAACCGTAGGCCGTGAATTCCTCCTATTTCAACGAGGAACGGCGCCTTCCGAACACTTCTTGGTTTTTTTTGACTTCTTTTAGGCGTGCCACGCGTTGCACGGAGCTCGCGGCTTTTCTGTGGTCCATGTTCGTTGAAATGGATGGCTTCCCTGTTCTCTTATTCCCTTTTTGGTGGTTTCTTCCGTCAGCTCCCCGGGGCAAGCCTAGCGAGCGCGCGATGGTGCGGCCTACCTTCAAGGATCGCCTTTCACTCCTCCTCTTCTGAATTTGCTCCCCCTTCATGTGAAGATTTTGTCGCTTTGTGCGCGGGGAGGCGATTTTTTATTTTTGGCCGAAGACCTCTCCTTTCCTAAGAATTTTTTCTGATGGTGCTTTGTTCCTTTTGAAGGCCTTTCTTTCCGGGTTTCGGTCGTCCTGGCAGTTGGTTTTGACATTTTTTGAGCCTTGAGAATGTACGCGTAACCATTGAGGTTTGTGCAGATCTCTCCTTTTGTCGGCGCCCATATTTTTTTCTAGCGGGAATGATCTTTTGTTTTTCTTCGGTTCCGACTTTCCCTCGATGCTTCTTCTTCTGCGTTATGGAGCCTCCCGCCCGCGATGAGCGATGGCATTTTTCTGATTCGATGGAGCCGATCCGATTTTTTTCCGTTGAGTACCCCTCTTGCATTCTTTTTTGGGAAATGTTTGACTTCTCCCCTTGCCGGCCCCCTATTTCCTGATTGCTGCTTCTGGGTGAATTGACGGCATCCACGCTGCCCCGGGAGTAGTCCCTCTCATTCTTCCATGCAGTGTGGTTTGTAAATGTGTGATCACTTCGGACGGGATTGCTACCCACCCCTCCCTACGTGAATCCTCCCGGTCTTTTTTTGTCGCAGTGTTTTCCCCCTCAGCATCCGGAGTTTTGGGGACGGTGCGCTGTCTTTTTTGGTTTCCTTTTTTGCCACGTTTTTGGTTTAGCCTTTCCGGATGACTGGTGGGTTTTCCAAAGTAGTTTTGGATCGATGCGTTGGATGATCCTTCAGGCGCTTGTTGTCAGTTCTAGTGGAGCGCTGGAGATTATAGGATTTTCCTTCTGTGCCGCGGCTTGTAAGCCGGCTGGATCATGCCCCATCCGGAACCCATTTTTTGGTCTTTTCTCTTCTTCTCTTGAGCTCCCTCCTGGAGCAGGGGTGTGGGTTGGACAACGACCAGCGTCCGGTAGTAATTTGTGTAAGTCACATGTTCCGCCTTTTTTCATTTTCGCCGACGGGATCACCGTTTTGGAGGATCGGCGTTGAAGAGCCGGAGCCCCTCCGAGTTCCCAATGTATTTGAGAGAGCGTCACCGCCTGCCATGTTTGCGTTTTTCCACATTCCCGGGAGTGTTTTTGAATGTCTCTGACGGTGAGGATGCCGTCTTCCCCCCCCTTCCTCGCGCGATTTGTGGACGGCTTGGAGGGACATTTTTTCGTAGTTTCTTTTTTTTCGCAGTTTTTCTTTCCCAGACTCTTCTTCCCATGCTGGTGTGACCCGCAACGCGGCTTCCTTGCTAGTTTCGGCGGCGCTGGTTTGTTTTTCTTTTTTATATCCTTTAAGTCGCCCCCCTCCAGCCGTCATCGAGTTGTGCCTCCGGACGGTATCGCCACTCCTAAGGTCGGTATGTTCGGGGTCATCTCTCCTTCTCCTTTTGTAGAGATATGCCTCCCCCCGAGAGACCAAGAGCCTTTTTTGCTCCAACCATGGTCTTCTGAAGTCGGCCTAAGTTTCCTCGGAAGATCCCCCACAGCCTCGAAACTCCCTTAGAAACTTTCGGCCTGGACCTTTTGTTCGTTCTCCCTTCCCCATAATGTGACGCACGTCGGATGAAGTTTATTTGAAGAGCGCCCACGTCAATCTATAAGCACTTAGCCCCTCAACTCGCGTTCCCTTTCGCTGATCCTTGCATCTACCCTTGGCTTTTTTTGAAAATCGACTCTCGTCCCTTTCAATTTTTGACTCAAAACCACGCCAAAAATGGCCCGGCTGTACGCTCCCCCCCCAACAGTTATCCCAAATTCCAATCTTCCTAGGTGGTCGCATTCCACCGCCGCGATCGCTCTCGGTGAATCCGGCACATGACCCCCGCCCATGAAGAAGTAATGTTTCTGCCTGTCGCCGTCGGCCCCCTTCGCTTCACTCCCTTCTCAATCCCGCTCTTTTCCAAAGGTTAGGTTGTGCATGAGCAGGCGGGTAATCTTCAGGCAGTGGCCTGCGCCCTCCTCCGACCCAGCCCTCGTGAGACGAGTCGGCGCCCAATCTCCGTTTCCGCCGATCACGCGATGTAACACCAACCTTCTTTCATCTTCGACTTCTCTCCCACCAACCTTCAGTGCAACTCTTTCTCTGTGCGCTTACAACGTCCCCACACTCTCCTGCTTTCGTAACACTGACCCGACGTAGACCGGCTGTGAACCGCGCATTCACTTGTTTGGTACCAATCCCCTTTTTACCATTTCACTCGTCGATGGCCCCCTCGGTTATAAAAATCTTTTTGCTCTAATACCACTTTAACACTCCTTTTCAGCGTGGATTTCTTCACCTCCGTAGCCACCTCTGAGCTTTTCAGGCTTTCTTGATGCCCCGACGTCTCCCATCCACGAGATCCTGCCCAGCTAGCCGTTATCATCTGTGCCTCCCCCTTAACCTTTTCACTCTTTCGCCTTCAGTCCCATAGAAGTCCCCCTTCTGGCGCTGGGCCTTTCAAATCGTTCATCGGGAAGAGCCTAGTATGATTCCCTTACTCTTCCCCGAAGCCCCCTTAATCTTCCCCCATCTCCGCTCAGGGGAAATTGAATCCCCAAAGGATTCGCCTGGCGTCATCCCTTCATTCTTTTCCGATGTTTGGGGTGCTGGCAGGCACTTCCCCGCACCTTTGTCAATTCTCCCTGTAAAAAACTTTCCATCACCAATCTCCATTACGCCGCTTCGGCCATGCCCCGCCCCCCCCCCCATCCAAATACTCTCATGAATCTAGATCATTATCTGTCCCAGGCCCCCCCTAGCACCCCCCCCAACGTCCCCCAACCACACAATATGCCTCCGCGACACTCAATGACCTACGACAGCCCCTTCCCCCCCATCTCCTCTTCCCGAATGAAGGTCACCGGCCTCGTCAGGAGTTAGCTTTCACATATCCCGTCTCTCTTCTCCAGGAATCAGGCGACTCGTTCCCACTTCATCCGAACTTCACGATATACGCGAACTTTCAGCCTCCACCTTGCATTCCCGAAGTCGAAGACGCGCCTATGCCGCTCTTCCCCCCTCACCCCAGTCTCCATACTTCAAGCCTTTTTCGCTTGCGAAGTGCCCAGGTTTTTCACCCGCTGTAACAAATTACCCGGCGGCTCCCTTGGTTCATCACAGGACCTACCCTCCCCCTCCCCTGTTGAACAATTGCCCCTCCGCCCGCCTACTTTCCCCCACTTGGTTCTCGCCCGACAGCCTTGGCAAATTTTGACACTTATTTGCTGCGCTCTTTCCAAACTCCCCGTCGGCCTTATCTTTCGCCCTCCTCCTTTCATAGCCACCATGCCGTCCGTCCGTTGCCCCGGAACCCGTATGTATGTCCTCTTCGTGCACGCGTTTCCCCTTTGGCTTCCTCCCCCTTCACCTCCATTGAAAAATCTCCTTGCTCCCCTTTGTCTATTGTTCCTCCCACCCTTTCCCCTCCGTCTTCTAGGGTCCTCACCGGCGCTCCGGCAATCAAACATCTCTGGCTTTTTTCCTTCCCTCCCCCACGCCCCCCACTTTTTGAGTCATGTCTTGATCCCTCCTTCCCCCCGGCCCTCTTTCGCCTTTTGGTATAGCCCTTCCCTGCGACTCGGCATTTCATCCGAGCATGGCCACATTTCGGACTTCGCCCTCCATTCCCCCCTCATTTCCCTCTCTTTCATGGACGTCGAGGGCACAAACAAAAATCATCTCACCCCCCCCGTTTTTCCCATCGTGCGCTCTTTCGATTTGCCCTTGTTCTCCGGCCTCCCGGTGGACATTCACCTTGTGATTTTCCGGAAGTCTCGAAAGCTTCTTCCCCCGCCTTCGTTTCCTCTTCCACGCCCCTCCCTTTTTTCTCCGTCATGAAGACGCGGAGGGAATCCGCCCGTTGATTGCAGCCCCCGCCTCCATTTGCCCCTGAACCCCTTAGAATTCTTTTTCCCCCGCTCACCACCCATCAGGAGCATGGAAAATCGATTGATCTCCTAATAGAATGTTTGCCAGTCAACTCCCCTGTGCTAAAGCGAATTGGTAGAGGCTCTTCACGCACCCCTACTTTCACCGCAGCTTCTCCGGAACTACTTCTAGGATTGTCCACCGATGACTAAAGAACGCCCCCCCCCACCCACACAAACCCCCACACCCAAACCCCCCCCTCCCCCCCCCCCCCTACCCCCCACAACCCCCCAAAACCACACACCAACACACCCCCCCCACCCCAAACAACAACAACACCCCCCCCCCAAAACCCCCCCCCACCCCACCCCCCCCCCCCAACCCCCCCCCCCCCCCCCCCCACCCCAAACAACCCCCCCACACCCCACAAAGCACCCCCCCCCCCAACCCCCCCACCCACAACCCCCCCCCCCCCCCACCCCCCCACCCCCCCCCCCCCCCACACAAACCCCCCCCCCCCCCCCCCACCACCACCCCCCCCCCCCCACCCCCCCCAACCCCCACAACCCCCCCCCCCCCCCCCCCCCCCCCCCCCCCCCCCCACCAACAAACCCCCAACCAACCCCCACCCCCCACCCCCCTCCCAACCCCCCCCCCCCCCCCCCCCACCCCCCCCCCCCCCCCCCCCCCCCCCCCCCCCCAAACCCCCCCCCCCCCCCCCCCCCCCCCCCCCCCCCCCCCCCCCCCGCACCCCCCCCCACCCCCCCCCCCCCCCCCCCCCCCCCCCCACAACCCCCCCCCCCCCACACCCCCCCCCCCCCCACCACCCCCCCCCCCCCCACTCCCCACACCCCCCCCCCCCCCACCCCACCCCCCCCCCCCCCCCCCCCCCCCCCCCCCCCCCCCTCCCCCCCCCCCCCCCCCCCCCCCCCCCCCCCCACCCCCCCCCCCCCCCCCCCCCCCCCCCCCCCCCCCCCCCCCCCCCCCCCCCCCCCCCCCCCCCCCCCCACCCCCCCCCCCCCCCCCCCCCACCCCCCCCCCCCCCCCCAACCCCCCCACCTCCCCCCCCCCCAACCCCCCCCCCCCCCAGGCATCGTCCTTTTTTCTGGCGGGTATTCAGACGTTATTTTTTGGTTCTTGTGATTCTCGTTTCTACCCCATGATTTCCCTAAACCCCCCTTACCTTTAAAAATCCTCCCCCCTCCCCATAGGAGTTCCCGGTGGAGTGCCAGGTCCTTATGCAGGGCCTCAATTTTTGCCAGCTACTTCCTCCCCTGTTTTGGAGCGTTTTTTGGATTATTGGGACCTTCCTTTTTAAAGGGCCCCCGCCACCGAGGACTCTTGGGTGGTGATTGGCGACGCTTTTTCTTACCTAATTTTTTAGAAACCAAACCCCCTCAAGACCCTAACCGTTTCTTTATACCTCCCCCTTCAGAGGCCTTTTTTTTTGTGGGAAATTCCCCCTCTTTTTTCAGAGACCCCGTTCCCTGCTTATTTTTTGAGAGAATTCAGAGGACCTCTCTCCCTCTCCTTTTTCGCCTAGGAATGTACGGCGGAAAGAGCTCCTCTCCGACCTACTGATTTCTGTCAATCTTCAATGGTCCCTCTGTCAGGCCCTTCCCTGAGGGAGTCAATCCCCTTTCTGTAGAGTTGGTTTAAATAAAGGGCGCCTTTTTATCCTCTGCGTTTATGCTCATCGATCCTCTCCACATGTCTTGTCGTGGGTGACGTGAGAAGATGTCCCTGGATTTCCATTCTTTTAACCTCTCTGCCCCAGTCCTTTACCGAGACCCCTTCCTCACGCAATCGGCCCTTTTTCTTTGTCACTCCCTCCCCCGGCCCGAAGTCCCTTACGGTTTCAGATGAGGATTGTTTTCTTAGGATCAGTCCTCTTTCCTTCTTCAGGGGATTTTCGACAAAAGCAAAACGAGGGTTGTGGACAATGAAGCGGAGTGACCTGGCGTTCCTGATCTTCTTTTTCCCTTGAGAATTTTTTCTTTTCCCGGATTGTTTTATCTGCGCAATGACTCAGAAGTTTTTTCTTTGCGATAGTTTCCTTTTTTCTTTCCTCCTAGCTTTTTGTGACTTTGTCTTCCCAGAGAGCTAAGCGGCCGTTGCGGAAACCTTTTTCCTTGGCGGAGTATGGTCTGGTTTTTTCCAATTTGCGGTGTTTTTGCGAGAGGTTCCTCTCCGTGTCTTACTTTGTGTTGACTTTGTTTACAGGATTTAAATTGGCGACACTCTCTTCCTTGGCACGGTGAAGGCAAATTTCCTTTACGTCGCGAGCTACCCACCGTGCACGGGTGAGGTTCTTTCTTTCACCGAATAGCGCCCTCCTTTGAGTGTCTTTTGCCAAGAAGATCCCTCTTCACATCCCCCTTTGTGCCTCTGACGTGCGTCTTTTTTTGGCCCCCCCAAGGCGGATCCTTAATGATTTTCTTTACCCTGTCTTTTGTCCATTTGTACCTCTCGCTTTTCCTTTGCGAAAAGCTCTTTGGTGGATTGAGGGTTTCTGAATCGGGAAGTTTCTTCACGCGGTCCTTTTCGCGCGGATCTGGTTCTCCTTGAACCGTCCGGGCATGAACCTGATAGCTTTGACGAATTTTTCGTTTTTTGTAGGTTTTGGCCGATTCGGACGTAGCGACTTGCGTGGAACCCGATCTCGGTCCAGGTTTATCTTGGAGTTTTTTTTCCTTCTCCCCTTTTTCCGATTATTTGAAGTGGTCGATGGAGATCGGCATTTTTTGTTTTTTGTTAACTTCACTGCCTTCCCCCTTTTCCCTTCACCGATTTTCAGAGATTCGGTGACTGGCCATGGAGAAGTGTAGGAGCCTTCAGAGTGGTTTTCTCTGATCCCTAGACTTTTTTTCTGGAGGTTTTTGAGAGTTGACGAATTCCCTCTGAGCCTCTGGTTGTCTTTTGATGGCGACATTGCAGTTTTTCCCCTTTTTTTTGACGAGTATTTCTTTTTTTGCCTTCTTGAATTTTGTAAATTTTCTTCTCATAGCGACTTATCTGGCTTCGTCGCGACTTCTTTCCTAGGACTGACCCGTATCTCTCTCACTCGGCAGGCCCCGTATTGTTTTGGGTTCCTTCCTTCGATATCTCCCACTGTCTGCTTCTGTTTTATCTTTTTCATGTCCCCTCCTGTCCTATTCACATAATTTCCCCTTCCGAGATTTTCCCCGGCATTTTTTCGTTTTTCTTTTTTTTTTTCCTTTTTTCAATCTTCTTTTTTGACAGTGTTATCCCCAAATGATAATTTCTTCCCCGGAGGAGCATTCTTCTTTTCTTGCATTTGTCACCCCCTCGGCTCTCGTTCCTTTCACGTTTTTTTCCCTCGGATTTTAATGGTCGTTCACAGCGGGCCTTTACTATGCATTTGTTTTCCTCTTGGACGGTTTGGGAGGGCGAGCTCCCCAGACGAACTTTTGAAAGAGTAGTCTTCTTTGACTGATTTCGTTTTCTCGCCATCTCCCTTATTGGTGCGCTTCTTTCTCGCGGCTTCGGCTATTTTTGATTTCCTCTCGTTTAGGTTTTCTGTGGCTTGAGTCTTTGATTTCTTTTTTCCTCGGCGTTTTCTTTTATGCGCATTCCACCGCCGAACTTTTTTTCCGTGATGCGGGATTTATCTTTTGTTCTCCCCTTTCTTTAGATGCGACCTAACATGATTACGAGATTGCTGTCAGTGACGACGGATCTTTCCTCCTCTGGTGTCCTCCTTCACCGAGTTTATCATTGTTTTGCGCAATTCCCCCCTCTTTTTGTTATAGAGTCCCCTTTTTCCTTTGTGTTTTTTCCTATTGAAAATTCTTCTTTTTCGTTTTATCTGCGATTTGGCGTGTCACGGCTTTCCTTTTCTCTTTTTTCCCGGTGAGGATGTCTTCCTGGTTTCTTTTTTCTGCTTGGCTTTCTTGATGTTCGCGTTTCGTTTCTCCTTCCCGACAAATTCCTTTGTTCCCCTTGATTTTCCATACTTTTGAGGCGATTTTTCTCTTAAGCCGGTCCCTCCCCTATTTCTTCGGCTGTTGAGGTTTCTGAATTTTTTTCCCTCGTAGCCTAATGACTTATCCGGTGCATCTTTCCTTTTTTTTTCGTTCCGATAATCCTTTCTCCTCATTTTGGTCCCCTCATCTCGATCTCATTCCCCCCTGAACTGTTCCCCCCTCCTATCTCTCCCCCCCTTCACCGAGTGCGATTTTTCATTTTCCCCCCCTCATTCGGCTCCCTTGTATTTCGCCCCTCTTCCCACCGCCTCGCAAATCCCTCAATCGTTAGACGTGTTTTTTCCCCTTCTTTATACATTCCTCTTTCCTGCACGTCGTCTCCCCTTTCGAGGCGCAGCCCCTCCCGCCTCTCTCCTCCATGTTCGCGCCGTTTTTCTTCGACTTTTCTTATGGCGTCCCTACGATTCATCAACGCAGAAACCCCAACCAGGCCGTCTATTCTACACCTCATCATCTCGTGTTTTCCAAACCTCCCCCATGGGCAGCGGTCCTCTTTCTATCCACACCCAAGTTTACCTGCGCACTGTGCTCCCCCCCACAATCTCGAATCTCAATTTCCACTGTTAATACGTCCCGTAGCCCATCCAACTCCAAACTTCCCTCCCGCCGTATGTTCTTTGGAAACAAAGCGAAAGTTGATTTTTTAGCACTGTTCTCTTAAGCGATAAATCCCGATAGAACAACTGTTCGGCGTCAGTTCCCTGTATACGATTTCTGAGGCTTCTCGCCCCTAAGTCCTCAACAACACTTAAACGACGTTCACCCATCGAGATCTGATCCAAATTCCGGCTTGATCGCTCATTGTTACCCCCCCACCCCAAGAGTGCCTGTCCCTTTGCAATGGTGCAAGATGCGAAAGCTCTTCCCCTTCACGGGTAATCTGGGTTGAAAACCTCCGTACGTTAACCTACTGTCGACGTTCAAGTCTTGTGCGCCCTCTGCCCCCCTTGTCCTCCCCCAACTACTCATCGCGCGTTGCTCCCCCATATCCCCCCCACCAACTTGCTAGGCCCATATCTTTTTGGGGGGTCTTACTCCTTTTTTTCGTGGATTGATACTCCACCAATAAGAGAGACAACGCCATTTCACTCCGAGAATTTCGAAGTCCCTCCTCCCGAATTCTTTGATTCAGTCCCCCCCCTTTACCCCCTCAGATCCTTTTCAAAGCTGCGAATTTGGTCCTATTCCTTTTCATCCCCCAATATCGGCCAGAAGGCCTCTCTTAACTTATTCAGGCATCTTTAAACTCGTTCCCATCCGGATTTGCCTTTACACCTTCGATCTCTCGCTAATTACAAATTCTCACCTAAGTCACCCACCCCCTGAAATCCCTCTTTCATGCGCCCTCGGCGACCCTCAGGTCGCCCTCCACTTTCTTCCCCCCCGATTTGACCCCCCGCAGAGCGTACAATTTCAACGGCTCAAACCCTCCCCCGGCCTCACACCTGCCCCTGGTTACCCAGAATCTCTTGGCCATCCTTCATCTAAAGGCATTTTTCTTCCCCCAAAAGACCTCCCCTCCCCCTTCTCCTAACGTTACGCATCATCCACGCGCAATGGAAAAGATTTTGGGTCCCTTCCTCTCCCCCCCCGGTTTTTACATTGCGTTCGCTCTTTCTGAGGATGGCAATGTTTCTCCTTCTCGAAGCAGCCCCCAAGCTACGCCCCCCAACGCACCTTCTTCCCTCCTCCAGAGTACTCACCTGGCCGCCCCCTAAGGCTTCCAGGCCTCTTCGTTGCCACGCGCGGGTGCCCGCCCCCTCCCCCCTCTTTGAACCGCTTCCCCCGTCCCTGGCCAAGCTTTGTACAGCGATTCGCCGTCCGCCCCCCTTGCCCCTTCTTTTACCCTTTTTCTTGTTTCCAAGGTACTACCGCGAACCAGTTCCTCCCTCGTCCCTCCCTTTTGGACCCCATCGCATAAACATTGGTCATTCCCTCCAGATCTTTTGCAAAAGGGTATTCCACTCTTGGCTGCGCTTTTTCCTCGAAAACCCTTCATTTATCTCTCCTAATAAACCCTGCCTTGGACGCCCTTCCGTTGTCCCCTTTACCCCCCTTCCATGAATCCTAACCCAAATTCCGCGCCTGTGGTGCTGACGTTCGCGCGACTCAAAAGAAATTTTCTTTTCCTCCCGTTGATATTTTCCCAACTTCTCTCTCGGTGGAATCCCCCGGCGCCTCCCCCGGCAAAAAAGCCCTGACCTCCCCTTCCTTCTTAACTATCAAGCCTCCCCCCCCTCCTCATTTTCACAGACCGTACCTCCGGAGGAGCAATTTCCTCTAGAATCCCTTTCCTGCATCTCCCTTTTTGAACCTTTCCCTTCAATTTCCCCTTTTGCTTCTCTCTTTGCGCAACGCAGGTCGCACTCGTACTTTTCGAGCGGACAAAAAACCATCCATCATCTTCCCCCTCGGCGTTCCTCTGACCTTTCCTTACGTTTTCGCCGTTCTCGTTGAGACATCCTCCATGAAAGCTTCAGATGGAACTCGACCTCTAGTTCTTCCCCCCAGCCTTGGTCCATCTGTTCCCTCGAGGCCCCCCGCATGTATGACTTTGAGATTGACGGCTGGCATCCGTCTCTAGAACGTCTTCTAGTCCTGTCCTGACTTCCTGAAATCCCACCCCCATCGGACACCCGCGAAAACAACATCAGGACGAATTTAGCATCGCTGGCTCGGCCTATATAGAGCTTGCTCGAGTTCTCCCCTTTTTGAGGTTTCCCCCCTCCTTGCGGTCGCCCAACGCAAATTACTTTCACGCGGTTCGGAAATACCTCGCCTGTCTCTTATCCTCCTGAATTCCTCGAACTCTTCTGTCCTCTCTGATGGCTTTCTTAAGACAAGTTCATTTGCTGTTCTTTTGAGGTGTATACTCGGTCCCAAATGAATGCCCCCTTCCCCTAAAACCTCCTTACCCATCCCCCCCCCACCCCAGCGGTGGTTGGCCTCACTCGCCACGCGA
>Ga0179593_1451891_pt1 | contig 12258 bp, 12 predicted proteins | sample CZODoug2_1_08_16_FD_185931 | JGI IMG/M metagenome (GOLD analysis project Ga0179593, IMG submission 185931) | Vadose zone soil fungal communities from Angelo Coast Range Reserve, California, USA - CZODoug2_1_08_16fungal (PacBio error correction) | ecosystem: Environmental > Terrestrial > Soil >... | reverse complement strand
ACCCGTTTCCGACTATCTTGGAGTTGGGTCCCCTCGCACTGATTTTTTTCTGCCTGAGAATTGGATCTCCCCCAGCACCTCGGTTCTTGTTTCGATCCTTCTTTTGGAGAGGGTGAGACGCCTTCGGGCGGTCATCATTTTTTCTCCCCTTTTCACGACGTGATTTGCCGTTGTCGCTTCCTCAATAACTTTTTTCTGCCCAATAGCTTTTCACAGTCGAAGGACCCCCCCGGCCCTTTTTTTTTCTCTATTTCTCCACTCTTCGTTGAGTCTCCTTCCGCCTTCTCATTGCAGGGGTCCTGGATCGTCCTAGGCATGCCCTCGCCGGATCATGCTTCCCCCCCCGATCCTCAAGCCATCTCTCCGAAGTACGCTCTCTTTCTCTTCCTATTGACCTTCCCCTATGACAAAGCTGGCAGAGCTTGTTTTTGGTTTTTTTCCAGAAAAATCCGATGCGACCCTTTTCTTCATGTCAATCTTTTCCCATTTCATTTTCTATGGAAAGTCTCCTCCCCCTTTCCCCTCTTCCAAACTGGTGCCTTTTTTCCCCCACAGTTTCACCGTCCCTGTCTTGTCTTCATTCCTACACCCTACCTTTCCCGTCTTGATTTGATCCGCTTCTTCTGGGCTTTCTGCTTCGTACGCCCTGCAAATTAGTTTCCCTTCGATCACAATTCCCTTGCTGCTCTTCCTTTTTTCAATTCGGTGACCCCCCAGTTTACACCTAGGTCCCCGATCGTTACCTTTGGGAGGTTTACCCTAGATCTTTCCTATCTTGGGTCGCTCTGATTCCTCCTTTCCCTAATCTCCCGCTGAAAAAACGCTGGGTAAGGTCTGACCCGCGGTCCCCTACCATCCCGGAACGTCCCGGTCGTTCTTCCTTCCACCCGGTAGTTATTGGCTTGGCAGTCCTCTTTTCCGATCCCCCTCTGCAAGGGCGCCCGTTCGAGCTTGGTGCCGAAGCCTCAGATCGCCGGCGCCCAAGTGCCTCGCATCCTGATCCTTGAAGCTTCGCGTCCTGCACCGTTTCTTCCCCCTCTCCTTTCCTCACCCCTGGTGCGGCTGACTTTCGAGATGATGCCCCTGGCTTTTCTTTCTTCCTTACGTGGGCTTCCTTGACCATCCCCCCTTTTTTTTTCTCTCCACAATAGAAGACGTTCCCGGGACGGTATTCCTCCCCGCGCTTCCTCACCGTGCTCTGCACTGCCACTCTTGGTGGACAATTCCTTTCAGACGCTGATCTACGTAGAGTCGAAGTCCCGGCTCGGTTTCCTACCTTCCTGATCCCCTCCCGGGTTCGCTTCATGTCTGAGTCTTCCCCTTGCTGTAAGGCCATTCCGTCAAGCCCCGCAATGTTTTTGAGCCCTTTGGATGCGTTCATGTTTTTTTTCCTTCCGTCTTCCGTGATCGTCGTGCGCGCCCGTTCTTCCGCGAAACCCCCCTTCCTTCTAACGGTCCAAGGGCGATTGGTGCAGCTTTTTCCAAATCCCGTTTCATCGTCCGTATCTGCCTGAGGCCCGCCTGTTCAGGCAATGAGATCCCGATCTGCTAATGTTGTTGTGCTTTAGGGGCACAGACCGATTCTACGGCCTTTCCAAGACTTTCTTGTCTCGACGGCGACGAGTCGATCTAAAGGACCCTCTTCATCACCGAATCGACCCCCAGGCCGGTCCCCCGGCTTGACTGGATTGCCCCAGCGTTGACGGATCGTCGCCCGCGGTCATTGCCGACATTCCGATCCTTTACCACAGACCGTCGATACATTTGCCCGAAGCCTCCTACACTTACATCCCGTTGATCCTTCGCTGTCTTGACGCACACCTTCCCTCCCGCGAAATTTCTAGCCCTGTGATGCTGGTAACCCCCCGATCGTCCCTTCTTGATGGCTGGATGCTGTTTTTCCTTTTTCCCCATCTTCCAATATCAGTCGTATTAATCGAACGCGTTTCCTTCCGCCGAAACAAAGTTGTCGCTTCCATTACTGATTTTTCTCCTGTCCCCTGTTCCCGCGGGTTTTCCGCGACAAAATCCCTCGAATAGTCCTTGTCCTTCGACCGTCTGTTGGGTCATTCGAAGCGTTCTCTGGTCTATCTATGTGTCGTGATTCTCTTCTGTACCCCCATACGATATTTCAGGCCTGCCCTCGGTACTGGTCTTAGTCTTCCAATTTTTTGCGCCCATCCTCCGTACAAGGTATTCCTCCTTGATTCCTCGCGTGGAACTCGTCCGGTACGGAACCTCGCTTTTTTCTGGACGCCTCTCCTCACTCCTCGCAGTGCACTCAGCGTCTCTGGATTGCCATCGTCTCAGGGGAACCTTCCCCTCGCGTTTGCCTTCGGATAATGTAGTCCGGCGAGCTTTTCTTTTTCCCTTCTCTATTGCCTCCCCCCCCGTTTTTTTTTCTTTTGAAACCGATTCCGCCTGTTCGTATTCCCTCCCTTCGAAGCAGAAGTTCCGCGAGTAGTCTTGGTTTTTTCCCCTTATCGCTTTTCCCATATATTCGGCTTTGCCTCCCCTATTTTTGGTTTCGTGGGGGGGTGGTTTCCCGCTTTTACAGCCTCTCTACGGAAGTTGCAATTGGACACGTTTTCCCCTGCCGAGTTTTCACCGAACAGTGGCCCCGGAAGTGCGAAGACTTGTCAAATCTCGTTCGGGCCGCCTTCTGATTTTTGCGGTTCGCCTACACTCATTACATACCTAGGTGACTGACTCAGTCGAACGCCTTCGACCTGCTCATGCCTTCGAATAGTACCTTTCTCTCTCTTTAAGCTTGGGTCCCTTCCCACCGCGGGCTTACGGTTTTCAAATGGCGAAAGGCTGCTTCCTTTGGCAACTCCCCCTTTGTTTCGAAGCGGTACTTTTGTCTTCCCCTACGACTTGAGTCTTTCCGGCTGTCTCTTGGCCCCCCCCCTCCGGGTCTTTTCCTTTTCTTGGCATACTCCATCATCGGTCGTCCTGAGTAGCCTTGCCCCCTTTTTTTTTTGAGTAAGTTTCATGGAAGCTCGGTCCTGGTTCTCCCATCTCTTTTGGGGCTTCTTCGCACTTTCTTGCTTTCTCCCCTCGTCGCTCTTCCAGCCGGTTCTGTTCCTTCCCTATTCGGTGAGGAACCCTTATGGATTAGCAGACGCCGCCGGCGTCTTGCCCTAAGATTGCGTTGAAGGAACGTTTCTCATTGTTCGGTGGTTTTTACCCCCAACCCCCTCCCGTGTACCTATCCCCTACTTTCCTGTGCTACCTTCCTTCCGCTATGTCCGGTAGCTGCTTGGGAACCACCTTTTGACCTCGTTCATTCATTTTCACGTTCTGTGGACATAAGCTGCATTTTCGCTGACCCTCCGGGCGTAGCATTCACGTTCGTTTCCCCCCGCAAAATTCCGAAACCCACATTTGCCTGTTTTTTCCCTTTTACCCTTGACTTTTCCCTGCGTCCTTCTCTCGCTCCAATGTAGTGCTAGCCCCTTGGATTGATCTCTGTAAGGTCTCCCGTGCCCCTAGTCGCCGCTCGCCGTAGATCCTTTCCGAATTGTCCCCACCTCCCCTTGGACTCCTTGCTTCTTCTCTCAAGGTCGGGACGCTTTGCTTAAACCCCTGTTTTTTTTTTTTTTTTTTTTTTTTTTTTTTTTTTTTTTTTTTTTTTTTTTTTTTTTTTTTTTTTTTTTTTTTTTTTTTTTTTTTTTTTTTTTTTTTTTCTAGTCCCACTTTACTGTTTTACTATTTGAATCGTGCCAGTCTGATTCCGACTCCGGAAGCACGGCCTCGCCTGCCTTTCCATATTCGCGCTCTTATTGCCCCTGTTCCGATCCCACCTTTCTTCGAGGCGACGTTCTCCGCGGCCGTTCGTCTCTTCGCTCGAGGAGGATGCTCTCCTGACTTTTCGCCGCAGTTAGGATCGTCTCGTTTCTTTGTCTTCTCTTTTGACAGCCCTTTCGCCCATTCTTGTTTCTCCTTTTCCCGATCCTTTTTCCTGCTGTGTTATGGCTGCGATTTCCACCCTCTTTCGGCGTTATTTTCCTGGGTTCCGGAGGTTAACCCTCCCTTCCCAAAGAGCCGCTGCCACTCATCGATGTTAAACCCTCCCATTTATCCGAGGTATTTGCGATAAAATGGGCCGTCTTGCCCCACCATCCGGATGTTGCGGTTCCTGCCTCTTCCCATAGCCGCCTTGCCGTGCGGGATTACTTAAATTCCCGTTCCGCTGTCGTGCTCCTCGAATTCCCAAGAGTTTCTTTATAGGGTGGGGGACATTGCCCCATCGGTGACTTTTTAGTGCTTCAGTACTTTTTGTTTTCTTTTCTTTCCCCCTTGGGTCCTTCTCTTTCCCCGCTGCATGCGTCTCCACCCCGGATGAATCCGTCTTTTTCTTGATTTTTTTTGCAGCGGCCCTCCAAGGCGGCGCTTTTTATTTTTAATATCATTCAATAGTCCTCTCTGGCTCCCGGTCGCCTTACCTTTCTGGCTCTTGAATTTGACGCATTTGATCCGGCTCGGGCATGTTGCGCGATCCTGAGGTCCCCCCTATTGCTGTAACCTCCACTGAGGCTTTTGCTTCCTCCTCTGTCACTGGAAGTTCCTTTTTTCGCTTGAAAATGATTCACCTCTCATGGCCTTTTGCGGGCCAGGCGCTCAACGGTTGACCGACTGGTTCCTTTCGCCCCTTTCCCCGTGGTACTTTGAACCCCGTCTGGGATTCAACCTTCCCCCCCCTTTTTTTGCGTCGCCCCGATGGGCCTGAAATGGTTTTTTTCTGTTGCTCCCGAGACTGTGCGTTCTTTCAGGTACGCAGGATCGCCTGACCCCTTGTTATTTTGTCCTCCTCTCTTTTTTTCGATGGAGGGGGCCTCGAGGGTAATCCCTCGGACTGACGATCCTGCGTCGCTTTTCAACAGAACAGAACGGGGATCTCGATCTCCGTCGCAATACCCCCCATTCCGGCAATGCTTGCTTCGCCCCGTCTGGCTGTTTTCACTCCTGAAAGGTCCCCGGACGGTTTTTCTCCTTTTTTGGCTTCAATGTCCCCCTCTTTTTCCCCTGAAGTTCTTGTTGCCGGCGGTCAAACACTTCGTTTTCTGCTGCCCGCTGCGCATTTCCGATCCCCCGACACTTTGTTTACACCCTTCCTCCCCAACAGCCGCTTCCCCCTTTCCTTCTTAGCTTTCCAGCAATAGGCAGGTTCTAACCTTGACTTTCCCTTCCTTGCCTCTAAGTTTCTTCTTTTCGATCCCAGCATCTTCCCCCCTTCGAGAACTCCTCCGGGCTCCCCGTCTCCCTGGAGAATGCTCTTGCTCTCTCCCCATGAACAAGTTCGCAGCGCTTGAGGTTCCGGCACGACAACCTTCGGCATAACACGATCTTCTTCAATCCGGTTCTCAAATCATGCGCCTTGGCAGTCTCCTCCTTGGGCTCCTCCACCCGGTTAATTTTTTTCGAACCAAGTCACTGAGATGTATCGAGGATCCGACCCGAAAATTACTTTCTGATCTTCGAGGAGGCCGTCCCTTGACCAGGTCTATGTCGTACCCTCCACGGCAAATCGTCCGCTTCCAAGTCCGATCACCTTGCCAATCAAAAGCCTACTCAGCTTTTTTCCCCGTTTTTTTTCGACCAGTTGATTCACCCTTCAAAGTACCGCGTGATGATTTTTGGTATCGATGCGTTGCCGGCCTCCTTTTCTTTTTTTTGTGACATCCTCCCGCCTTCCCCTAATCGTCACGCTAACCCACGATTGGTTTGAGACTAATCCATGAATTTTCAGAAAAGGCCTTTTTTTTGATGATCTCTTCACCGTTGTCGTCCGGCTGTCTTACCGCTGTCCGATCCGATGCCAGGGCTCCGCCGATACTCTTCGAAGACCTGATCCTATAGCGCCCCAGCTATCGCCTGCTTTCCCTTTCGCCGCCTGAAGCTTCCCTTTTCTCTCATTCACCGTCGTCTCTCCACCTTTCGAACATTATTCGGCATGAATCGCTCGATATTTTACCTTTTGCTCCTTTGGCCTTCGCTCTTCTCTGAGCTTCATCTGCTTCCTGAGCTAACTGGTATATGCCACGTTGTCCCGCCTCAAAAGACCCTGCGCCCCGGCAAACGCCCTGATGTTGTTCCAAATTCGCGCCTTTCTTTTCATGTCGGATCTCTATTTTTTACTTCTCACGTTGGATTCCCTCAAGTTTGGGACGACTCCATTGTCGCGTCGTTGAACCTTACTCTGGAAGGCCATTTCTAAGTGTGACCCTTTTTCTTAGTCATTTGGATGCGTTCCACTGTGCGCCGGTCGCCTTCGTTTTTTTTTCACCTTTATCTCTTGTCCTCGGAGAACCTGACAGTGTCATTTCCTGCAAAGCGGTCCCCCCCCAAATCAGCTACCGGACGAATCGCCGTCGCTCGCCTAGTTCCATTTGCTCTCTCCCTTTCCTGAAACAAACTTTCTTTTGGCGTCTTCAACACACCGATTATAACCGACTTTCTCCCCGTCCCCTCCATAGGATTGAGTTTTTCCTCGTCCGTCCCCGTCGCCTTCTATACTTGTCCGTTTCCTCCCCCCGATCATGCAGACCCGTTTCCTGGTATTCCCTCCTGCTTGACAGCTCTCCGCCCTGGACAACAGCGTTGCGGGCTAATCTTCCCACTATGACACTACCTCAGAAATGTGGAGTTAAACGTTTGCTCCGTTGACTTATTCGTCTGAATGACCCCAAATGCGAACCACGCCCGGATTCTGATTCTCCGAATTTCGTCATCCCCCCCCCCTTCCACTTTGTGTTGTGGTTGCGGCTTTTGGCCCCGACCATCTTCCAGTTCGTATAAGCCTTCCTTTTTTTTCGGTCCGTCAACCCAAGTCCCGTTTCCTCCTTTCTCTTTTTCGCATTCTTTGACCCGTAAGCCATGTTTTCGTCCCACCCACCGGCTAATACTATGTCGACTCGTCCTTTTGCGTTTTCCCCTTCCGACTTTTCATCCGCTATCCGTCGATCGTTGTTTCGTCCGAACCTTCCCAGCCGATCTTCCGGATGCGCGTCCATGGTCTTGCTTATTTTCCGGTTTCGCGCAATGCGCAACGGTCTGATATCATCTTCGGCACGTAGTGATAGGAGTTCCTGCTTTCCGGGAGCTGCCTTCGTCGATTGCCGGCCCCTCATTCGGCGGCAATTTTAGATAGTTTTGTGCCATCGGATCGGGAACTACCTCCCAACGCGCTTGGCTTCGGTAAAGGTGGCTTCCCCGTCCGGCGCCTTTTTTTTCCGAGAATCCTATTTTCCCCCCTCCTTTGTGTTGTTTAGCGTTCATCTCGGAAGAAGGTTAGTTTCCCCCCCCCCCCCCCCCCCCCCCCCCCCCCCTCTCCACCCCCCCAACCACCCTTCATTCTACTCGAAGTCCCCCCAAGCGCGTCGAGGTGTTTTCCCCTCTTGATCATTTTATGTTGCCCTTTTTTTTTCTTTCCGTATCGACTTGCGCCTTCCCCCCCCCCCCGACTCGCTCGGATGCAATGGGACCCCTTAGTATAACGTTACGTCGAGATCAAGTAGATCCTGTTTTTTTCCGAACCTGGAAAACTTCTCCCCCCCCGACCCCCTCGTGAAGAGGCGTCTGCGTTTTCGACAGACGTTCCTCATCTTACGCTATATCGAGCTGAAGATTCCGAAGTCGAACTTTTCCGACCCGCATCACGGCGTTTTTTTGACATTACCCACCCAACATATTTTTCGCTTTTGGTAGCCCCGCTTTCCCTTACGGTTCAAATTCGTTTTTTACGGCGATTCCCCCGTTTTCAGTTTTTTGTTTTCGAGCTTCGAACTCATCATTTTCCCCTACTCCCTGTCTCTTTACCCTGATTGATTATTTGGAACAGATTCACTTCGCTTATTTTTCCCGATCGGATCCAAGCTCTTCCTGTCGTAGAGTTTCGCGTTGTTATTTTTTTCTTCAGCCGAATGCTGTGTACTGTCTTGCGTTAATCCCCTTTTCTCGGTCGTCTTTTTGTTCGTGATTCTTATCGGCAATGCAGCTTTTTTCTTTTTCCTCCGGGCGATACCTTCCTCTTCTTCCTTCTTGTCCTTCCCTTGATGTGGCAGGTTATCCCTTTCCGCCGCGCTTGACATTTCTCGATTTGACGTTACGTCTTTTTGTATTTAGGTGTGTCCCTATCTCCCCAGACCTTTTTTAGTCCCGACCTTTCTCCCCTTCCTCTCGACGGGCGATCTCTTTTTCAGGTATTTTTCTTTAAAAGCTTTTGTCCCCTCTTTTTTCACTTTCTTTTTGAAATGGTCAGAATTTAGGGTTTCTCAGCGCTTCTTTTGGAACGGTCCGAACACCCCGCAATCCAAAACCAAGGTATCCGTGTTTTGACGTCCAAGGCTCGGTTTCCCTCCCTACTCTGAATTTTTCTTTGCCTTCTGACACTTATTCTCAAGCTTCCTTGTGCTACGAGTTCTTTCCAGAGCCTCGAAGTTTAGCTTCCTGCCTTTCTAATTGGTCAACCACATCATTATACGCCGGGGCCTATCACTGTCCCAGGTGGGACGCGTTTCGGTCCCACCGTATTTTCCCTTCTATTTTCTTCAATCTGCCAGTGTGGCCTGACATTCATCACGGTCAGCCATTTTCTCACTCCGAGCGTCATTTTTTTTTTTTGGGTTTTGAACATCTTGTCGCTGTGAATCTTCCTCTTCGACGTTCTATCGAGGCCTCTTCTCCCCTCGGAGATGAGCTTATCTGCGGCCGGGCTCTCGCTAGTCGGTCAGCTAATTGATGCTGTTGCCCTTGACTGATTCCCCGGACAGTTTTACTGTCCCGTTAGTACCTCGGTGGTTGCTGCTAATTCGCTGCTTTTCTTTTGGCTGGATGGGATTACTGTTTCTCCTTTGTTTGGCGTTCCGAAGTCTCCTTGGTTTTCCCCATCCCCTCCGTCGACCAAGTTTGCATCTTCCGCAACTCTATCTGTTAACCCTCCCCATCGTACCTTCTTTTTTTACCCCGGGTTTCAACTGGTCTGACGGGTCACCTTTCTTATTGGGCCGGGCAAGTTCTTCATGATTTTTTTTACTCCTACGAATTGCCGTTCTTTCCCTCCGTACATAGAACCTGCGCGCGGGCCCCTCCGTCCTTTCCTTGTATTTTTTTGGACTTCGGGATCGGATGGATCCATCTCTTTTTTCACACCTCTTCGAGCGATGTAGTTCCAATTGATGCTAGCCCTTTCATATCGGTATGATGTTTCTACCACAGTTTTCCCCTTGTACGTATGTGTCTGCATTTTTTTTCAGTGCCCCCCGCCTCCCCTCTGTCCGGATTTTTTCATCTATAATCCTTCACTAGCAGCTCACTGATCGAGATGTTTTCTCGCCCCCCTCGTCAAGATGGCTTTCTCCGGATTTGAAGCATGCCCTTTTCTGGGTCCGTGCGCCGGATAATGACTTCCATGACATGCCTTATTGATGCAGAAAGGTCCCGAGCATGAATTTTGATAATGGTCCTATGCGTTCCTTCCGGCGTCTGGCACCTTTGCTCAATGTCCGAATTCGGCAGTTTTTCGGCCCCCCCCTTTCTGATTGACGCCCTTCAACCACCCGTTCGTGACGCCATGGCGACCAGGTCATTCCCTCACCGTCCCCCCCCTCTTGGCGGCTTCACCCCCTCCCTTTGATCGGCGCCGCTGGGCATTTGATGTTTTTTCGTTGACTGACGGCGTATATTGCTCCTGTCAGAATGCCTCCTGCTTAAGCTCTTCTGCTTACCTTTTCCCCTCCTTTGTTGTTGTTTGTTCTAGCTATACGCGAACTTTGGTCAGTATCTGTACGATTTACCTGAGGTAACTGATTCTTGGGTCTTGCTACGCTCAAGCAACGAAACCCATTCGGCCAAGTGGCCCGTCATGCCCAGGACGGGTCATTTTTTTTTTTTCCCTATTTAGAGTGACTTTTAATAATCCGGGTATTTTTTCATTTTTCGAGCCCCTACGTTTCTTTTGTGCCGTCCTTTTCCCATGTTTTTGCCTCCAACCCTTCGCCCCAATTCCTAATTGAGCCCCTTCCCCTGACGCTGAACCGGCCTATCTTCCGCAACCTTTCAGTCAGGAACTTCTTCTCAGCAATAGGCCTGTACTGACATTGACCTCCTTTTGCGCTTGCATGCCCGCGCTTGGGATTATGTGCCTTCAATCCGACTCAAGCCTTTACTTCGACCCCCAATCATCCTGCGCAATCGTGAGTCTACTGACTCTGATTATAATATGCCCTCCTGGCACCGCGCTTTGATTGGCTTTTCCCCTACCCCCCCATCCCCGCCCTGCCGAAACGATTTTTTATCAATCCGGTTGGAGGAAACACTCTTTTTAAAGTTATTTCATCCCGTTGGTTGCTTACTCGCGCGGACAAAAGTGACTTCCGTCCAAAGTTTCACGCCTGACCTTAGCGGATTTCGCATCCGTCCCTTCTACGTCTTTTCTCTTTTTTTCTTTCTTTTTCGCTTCCTGTCTATGCTCCCCGGTACCGCACGGTCCCCCAAGTTCTTCCGCCCCTCCCCCACATGGCAGGACCCCTTCCCGGCCTTTCTCAGGAATGTTTTGGGTCTCGGTTTTTTTTTTACCTTCTTTACACCCCCCATGCCCTCCGCGGATACTTGGGTTTTTAATGATGAGTTTCTTTTCCTCTCTTTTGTCTTGCTCGCTTTGCGTGCCCAGAGACACATTCTTCCTTTTTTTCCCCAGAGGTTTTTAGGAAGCCACCGCGTCAGCCCCCAATCCAGCCATGCCGGAAAAGGCGCGTTTTTTATTCAACCGGTTCGTGTCCACTTGTCCTCCGATGCAATTGCGCTGGCTCCTCGGGCGGCCTTGGTACGTCTCGAGAGCCTTCTCCTGTGCTGGCCTATTTCTCCGATCCCCCCACCTTCCGGAGATTCACCCCCATCGCCTTTTTTAATTTCCCCCTACAGGAGGTCTACATCGCCGCTGAACCTGTTCTCCTGGCCCGTTTCCTTTTCCCCCCTTCCGATTTGGGGTTTTCCAGCACTGGAGATTCAAGATTAAGACGTCCCCATTGAAGTCTACAGTTTTTTAACCCGGCCGTTATCCCCGGCCAGGATGATGTGGGTGGCCAATGTAGACCCTTTTCTTCCGTCTTTCTCCCTTTCGTCTTCCTCTATTGGTTCTCAACCCGGTTGTTTTTTGATCATTTCCTGTTCAATCCTATGAAGGCCCCCCAAGTCACGTCCGCACAGTTTTTTTCTCCCCCCATGTTTGTTGGATTTGTTTCCCGGCTCTTGAAGGCGTTTTTTTTTGGTTTTGCTGGGCGTCTTCCTCCCTGGTCCTGTTAGCGACCCAATGCCCACTTCTGTCCGCGTCAGTGAGCCTTTCGTCAAATGAATGAGTGTTGCATTTCCCAAATAAGTACTGTTCCTCGCCCTCCTCGGAGCCTTTTAGGCACCTGACTGACGATAGGAAGGAACCCACTGGTTTTTTGAGGTGGCTAGCTCCTTCCCTTGACCACGTTTTTCCCATCCATCGGACTTGTTCTTTCAGACGCCGTCCTTTCCCTTCTCACCCTACTCGAAACACGGCCCTTTCCCCTGGTTTTATGGATCGCAGCGCTGAACATTTTTGATCGACGCCATTTGACGAAACCTGTTTCATTTTTTTCAAAGATACCGCCCGACGTCCAATCCTAGTAATTTAGGAACGCGCCCCTTTACCTCTTTACTTATTCGGTTTTTTGAATTCGCCCCCCAAGACCGCCTTTCCAACCTTATTTGTTGAGCTTTATCCCGATCCCGTTGCCCTCCTCTTCACTGTGGTTGCAGGGATGCTGCCCCCTCCATCTTCAAAAAGTACCTTCGTTCCCTCGGTAAGTTCGCCTTGCGGTTCTTTCCCCCCCCCTCCCCCCAAAGGTTTCCACGGCCCTTCGCCTTGCACTGAAGATTCAACGTCGAACTCTCGAATATCCATGTCTCTTCGATTCTGCTGTCCATTTCGAAGCTTCGTTTCCTCGGTCCCCTTTCGATGCGTCCGCTCCTCTTTCTGCCCCACGTTTTCAGACGATCGTCTTCTTTCCGCCTCCTCGAGGATTTCCCCCCGTTTTCCGCTGTCCGCTTGTCTTCCCCTTGCTCCGTTTAGTAGAGGTCCTTGGTCCATCTTTGTGCGGTCCTCTTTTTTTTCGTCTTTGCCATCAGAATCGTCCGGCCCCGCCGTGATTTTCGGCCTGAGGAACCGCACTCGAATTTTTCGGATTTGAAGTGTAGGATTTCCTACGACTTCTGCCCTTGACTTTTGTG
>Ga0179593_1423084_pt1 | contig 12258 bp, 13 predicted proteins | sample CZODoug2_1_08_16_FD_185931 | JGI IMG/M metagenome (GOLD analysis project Ga0179593, IMG submission 185931) | Vadose zone soil fungal communities from Angelo Coast Range Reserve, California, USA - CZODoug2_1_08_16fungal (PacBio error correction) | ecosystem: Environmental > Terrestrial > Soil >... | reverse complement strand
CCCGAGAACGTCCCCTTATGCCTTAGCAGCGGTCCTTCTTACCATCCTCTTGCCTTGCCTTTGATTGCCGTCCTTTTGGCCCTCGCGTATCCCCCCAGCTGTCACCCAAATTGCTCTGACCCCCCGCCCCTCTGCCGCGGCCTTTCGGTGACGCATCGATTTCCACGTTTTACGGCAGCCGTTTTATTTCGGCTTCAATACCTGCCTTATTAACTCTTTGGTGCACCCCACTTGCTTTTTTCTCGACCCTCCTTCCCTGAAACTTTGAATTCTGAAGTTTTCTTTATTCCCATATTAAGTTAAGGTCGCACCGGTTAAGGTTTCTCGTTCCGCGGACCCCTCTTATGCTAGCGCCTTCCTCTTTGTGATCTACTCTTAGTCCCTTCAGGGTCCTTTGCCCCCTTCAACCAGCCAGTCTTCCTTTTTTTGTTTCTTTCACCCCCTGCTTCAGCTAGTGAAGCTTTCCTTCTTATTTCCTCCGACACTATCTACCCCGGAAAGTTTTTGGATCCATATTTTTTTCTCTGAACGAGTATTCTCCACGCCCGAGCGACTGCTTACGACTTTAGCCTCCTCCCGTCTGCATTACTCTGTGCCGTCCTCCTCCCTTTCCCAGAACACAGTGCCGTTAACCGGTCTGGTCCCATGCTTTTCAACTGTAGGCCGGTGTCACGGGCGGCATTTATGATTTCCATTCTTTGAACTTAGCCGGCGACATACCCATCTCCAAATCCAAGGCGAACAGCCTTTCTCACGTGATTACGTTTTTTTTTCGACCTTTTTTCCTTTTCGCTTTTTACTTGTGTACCTGATGCCCTCCTCACCCAACCCGCTAGTTTTTTGACCCTCGAATTCGTATTCCCTTCCGTATCTTTCCCCCTTAGGGTTGTCTTTTGTTTTAATTGTCCCTTTATCTTGGTATTTTCCCCTCTTCCCTCGCCTTTAGCCTGCCCCCATCGTTTCCACCCTTGTGTCCCCCATCACCTTCATTCTTCATTCCTTTTTTCGTGTTTCTTCTGGATCCCCGATTGCTTTCTGTTGATCCGATTGCCAGGGTTGATTTTCCCCACTGTTGCCAGCGCCATTTTTTTGCCTTCGCCTCCCCCAACGGTTCTCCCACCTTTTTTTTAGGGAGCTACTGGAAAGGCAAAAAAAACCCCAAAACCTCTCTCTTACCTTTTACGTCTTGTCTTTGATTTTTCCTCCATTCCACACCGTTTCAACCCGGCGCTTTCTCATTTTTCGCCCCCCCCTGGAAAGAGATGGACTTTTTTTACCGTTCTTAATGCTTTACTCCCGCAAAAAGTTACGCTCTCCTGTCTTTCCCCCTCTGGCGGGTCCATCCAGGGCTCGGGATGCTTCAGGCCGCATTCTAACTCACTTCATTTTACAAGTCCTTTTGTCCGACGTTTCCCCCACGTCGGGTGTTTCGGTTCACCCTTCCCCTTTTTGTCTGAAAAGCGTTCCGTCTGACTTCTGATGACGTCTCCCCCCCTGGGCGATGCGTGTTTGGCCCTTCCGACTGCACATCTCCTTCTTCCTTTACTTCTCCCCTCCCCTAATGGGGTGGATTCACCGTCATCTCCCTCTTTCTGAGCCTCTATTCGATAGAGTTTCTCCGTCCATTTCTCACGGCGCCATTAGTATACCTCACTTGCTTCGGAAGCCCCCACTTCCCCCCCCCAAGATTACCCCTTTTTCCTTTCGAAAGTACTGACTTTCGACCCCTTTTTTCCCGCCTGGCTTCCTCCTTAGCTCTCCTTCCCTGACGTCCTTCCCCAGATCCGTTTTCATTTCTCGCTTACAGCTCTTGACCCTGTCTTCCCCTGGCGCCCGTTCTATTTGGATTTTTGGCTTTCTTTCGTTTCGGCTCTGCTATACTGCTCCTTTTGCCCGGCGATGACCCCGATGCGGTCCGAGAACCCTCCCTGCCGATTCCCCCCCCCCCCCTCGAATCGTCCCAGAGTTCTTAAGCGCCTGAACATCCTCCTGCGTTTCCAACTGCGTGAAGTCATTGAACTTGTCTTCCTTTCCTTTCTCCAACATGCATCCGATTCTTTGTGTTTTACCTTTGACTGCGACTTGCTGTCCTCGAATGCTCCTCATCACGGCGCATGGCTTCGGAGACCCCGTTTCTCGGCGTCGCCGATCTACTGCGCAAGACGTTTGCCAATTCCTTCAAAAAATAGCTTTTGATTTCATTATTTTCATTGCCTTCTCTTGACTTTTCGGGCCCGGAGTTCGTCTTGTGTATTGAAGTTCATTCTTACACGCTCCCCGTAATTGCTCTTTGATGTCTCCTTCTTTAGACCATCCGCCTTGGTTCTAGCCTCTGGTTTTTCTTCCCCCTTTTCTAAAGATCACACTGGTCGCTCTCTCCATCGCCCCGCCCCCCTCTCGCGGATGATGCCTTCCCTCCAGTGCTGGTTTTCCACCAGCTTTTTTCCCTTTTTACCGTTTGGCCACCCGACGTGCTGTTGACGATACTCTTCGTGGAGCGCCTCCGGCAACCCAAAACCCCGTCCCCCCAACACTTCCTCTCGGCGTTATATGGGCCATTTGGCTTGTTTCTCAGTTCGCGGATACCCACTCGACGTTGTTGTTTTTTTTTTCATTTTCTCGTCATCCCCTTCCCCCAACGGCAAGTCGGCTTTGATGAGTTAGCGCCCTTGGGCGTTTTTCTGTGACGACGGCTTTTCTCACGTCGGTTCGTTTTTACCGATGCTTTTTCCGCTTCGTCCGCCTGATCTCCCCTTTTCCAAGTCTTTTCCCAGCAGATTTGCGCAGGGGCTATCCCCGTTGTTGCATCTCCTCCCTCTCTCCTCTTTGTGTTGGTAGATCTTTCTCCCCCCCCCCAAAAGCCTTGGTCTATTTCTCCTGCGCCTCTACTTAACTAGTGTTACAATGCCTAATACTGAGGGTGGCCTGCGTTACGAATTCGGCTCTCTTTTTTGATCGACGTTGCCTGCAGCGTTGTTTAGCCCTTCCGTTCCGTCGACTGACAGCGGAGATTGTCCGACGGGATCTTTTCTTGGGTAAGTGAGTTTTACCACTTCCTTTCTGCCAATGTGAGATTCGCATCTGTGGTCCCCGAAGTTTCAGTGAAGAGGCAAATTTCCCCCCCCTATCCTTTCATCCCCCCTCCTGTGTTTTTTCCGGTTGTCCAGGGTTTGGGCGGTAGTAACAATACCTCAAGTAGTTTTTAGTCGAATTTTTTGGTTACCCCCCACTGGCACTTTCCCCCCCCGTTCCCGCCCCATTATCACTTAGAGGGCGGTCCCCGCTAGCTGCGGTCAAGTTTTGATTTTTTCTTCGGAGAGTTTTTTACCCCTCTTCGTCTGGAGGCACCGACTGACCCTCCCCCCATCTTCTTCGCTGGTTATACTCCTTTCCCTCCAGCTCCATGAAGGCGTTTCTTCACCTCCTTCTCTCAGACACAATCGAAACTCCCCGGTTCCTCTAGATCACCCGTGACGGACCTTTTCCCCCAAGCGATTTTGCCTTTTTTCAACGTTTTCTAACTGTTCTTTCCGGTAGTCCCGCGCCGAGTACCTGGCCTTCCGGAAGAAAACGCCCGGGGACAGCCCATCTTTTATAGCCCGGCGCAGGTAAGCCACACACGATTGTGCCCCGTTTTGACCTAGATGACGGAAAGGATTCTTCTGACAGCAGTTGATTCTTTTGACCTTTTTGATTTTCTGGCGCTGCGACTCTCGAGGTTCTTCTCCTGGGGCTTTTCTTGAGATATATTCCCCGCCCGCCGCGAAGGAGATGATCCCCGTCATTTCCTAAAGAATTTCCCCCCCCCCCTCACACTTCGACTGTCCCGTCTACGGCTCTCTATCCCCCTTTAGCGCGCGAGACCCGGTTCCGGATCTGTCCCTCCGTATCTTAGCAGTTCCTGCCTTCAGGAAGTGGTCGCTTTAGACGTACGCCCCCCGTCTTTTTATTTTTTCCGTGTCAAATTCCCTTTTTGGTTTTCTCTCTGTAGACGTGTACATTCGTCCTACCGTCTCGGCCGCCGTGTCATCATCGAGGAACCGTTAATTCCCTTACATTTCGCTGTCGTAGGCCATCCTCTTTTGGCGGATTTCTTGTTCAACATTCTCGCCCTATGTCGTTGCGCTCTTATCTCCGTCCGCGGACGCTGCCGCGCAATTGGCCCTTTTCAGACCCGGAAAACGTACCTCCAGTACACCGGGGCGGGTTTTCCTTCTATGTTAGTTAGTGTGTCGCCTGCCCATTACTCCTCGAGAGCTTGTTCATCACCGACGCCCCTTCTTTCCGCGTTGACGTTCATCCCGACCGGCTTTCGCTCGTTTTTCGAGTCATGTAATCCCCCTTGTCTCGTCCCCCGGCTTCCGCGAAACCTGACTAGCTCCTGTGGCCCTGGTTGTTTTTGGCATGTCGCGGACCCTAAAGCCCCTCTTCTTTTATACCAAGGGTTCGAGACAGCGCCTCCATCGACCTGTACTGTTTTTTTCGTTTCTCCCCGTAAAAGGCGCTTTCCAGTTGTCGTTCAAAACCTTCCCCTCTTCCGCCGACCTCAATCTGTCATTTCTTAACGACAGTGGTGACCGTTATTAACTTTTCCCCACTTGGTTTGCCTCTCTAGTGTTAAGGCCGCAACCCGATTGAACTGAAGTTGTCCTCTCGAAATTTGACACATGCGCCGGTGAACCCGTTCCCCCCCCCATACCGGTACCTCTCTAAGTCTAGACCTTAGCTAAGCCTTCTCCGTCAGCCCCTTGCTGATCCCGTTGGGTTTTTTTCTTTTTCAGAATGCCCAGTTAAGGTACTTCCCCCCCGGGACGCCCAAGGAGTGTTCCGCGAGACCAACCGGACTGCCACGTGAGGGACCCTTGCGAGCATTGTGAGTTTTTTTTTGCTCCTGATGTTCATTTCCCTGTCCAAGCCCTGCCGCTCTTTTGCGCATCATGACGTTCCCGGTCACCCTCATCCCCCCTAACCTGGTTACCCTTGTCATACCCTTTTCCCCGTTCCCCCACTGGACCTTGTTCTGCGGGGATGACTGCGGGATTGTGAATACAGCCAGTATTTGCCTTTATCCGTCCCCCTTCTTTCGTAATCCTGTCGAGCAGTTTTCTTTTCTTTTTCTTTTGACTTTGCTGCATCTAGTTCCCATTCCCCGATAAATACGGAGTTAGGCTGCGGGTCGTCGTAGTTTCGTGTTAATGCCCGCTCGGTCCCCTCCACCCCATATGTTCCCCCCCCCCCCCTTTCAATTGACTCCCATCATTTTGCACGTCCTCAGCGGTCTGTTGTTTCCGCATCTTTTACGCCCCCTTGGATGAGTCTTTTCTGAACTTACAGTCGTCACCGGCAGCGCTCTCTTCCTCTCTTGCTGTCCCTCCTCCCCCGTAACCGTCCCTTAATTTCCTTTTCTCTGCAAGTCCTGCTTCGTCCGAGTCGAATATTTGCATTTGGTTTTAGCCTTTTGATTCAACTCCTGTATGCCGTCGGCCGTTCTCCACTCCCGGTTCCTTGGTTGCCCTGATTGCTTCCCCTGAACCATCGCGCAGGTGACCGTATGACCTGCTGCCCATCGCTGGGACCTGATGGTTAAGGCCCGCACTAAAGCCGTGACCCACTCTTCTTGGCGGTCTTGATTTTTTTCCGAAAGGGGATTCTCCCCTTTTCCCTTCTTCCCTCATCCTTGTTTTGTTCTTAGATGCCCGCCTAAATCCCCTTTCAAATGCTTGAGCGGCAGAATTTCCGGACCACACTCCGATTTGCCTGCCGGATTGCCCGGTCCGGCGCCCCCTCTGACGTCTCCCAGACTTTTTTAACAAACTTTTTTGGGATATCTCGCGATTTTTTTTTCCCGCCACTCCGAGGGCCACTTTTTTTTTTTGAAGTCTTCCCGTGCCTCGCGTGCTGTCCTTCGCCTGACTAAGCTGAGCGCCCCCACCTCTCCCTTCTCCTCCCTCGTCGACGAATTTATACCCTGAACTTTCTGTTCAGACATAGAAAGTCGGCCTTTACGGTCTTCGCCCTCGGCCTTTTTCCCCCCAAGATCTGTCCTCCGCTAAGTGCCGTATCATTTTCCGTTGATATCCAGATGCCTTCTTTCGTCAAGCTGTCGTCAACCCTCCCGTGCTCGCCTTTCTTCTTTTTCGTAACAAGTTCGCTCCTATGTGCACCGATTCCTTATCGGCCTTAATTCTTCGATTACCCCTTGCCATCCGATCCCGGTAGTATCTTAGATATTACGCGTGTCCTACCTTTTTCCCCACCCCGACTGGGTCCTCACATTCCTTCGCCTTCAATCTTCCCGGCAATTTACTTTTTGTCATGGTCCAACTCTCAATCCGAAACACACAGGCCCCGGCTTTCCAGGGCTCTTAATTATGCCCCCAACCGTTTGGCTATTCGTTCCACCGGCTTTCCCCGGATGAGCCTCGTCTCCGTTTTTTTTTAACAGAGCGGCGAAATCCTTGACCCATAGATCCCCCTCCCCCTTCGCCTCCGTCCATCAGTCTTTTTTCCTCTGGAACAACTCCTGGGATTTCCCGTTCGTCTCTTTCTTTTACCCTGCTGTCCTCCACTTTTCAACGGCGCCCGTCTTTTTTCCCGTAAGCTTAGGCTCTTACCTACAGATTCATTCTTCACATGTAGTTTTGCGGTTTCGACCCCCTGCGCATTCCTCCTCCTTGCTTCGTTTTCTTTTGTTGTCGGGGTTCCCCCTCCGCTTCTGCACCCAATTCAAGCTAATTTCCCGGTTTGCCCCACTTCGTTGCTCCCCTTTTACTTCCTCGGATTCTGGATTTGTGGTTTTGACCCCCCCCTTTCACGCGCCATTCTTTGAACAGCCTGCACACTCCCGTACCTAGGTCTCATGGCGTTGCTATCTGGACCCCATTTTTTTTCTCTTTTAAAATTGTCTGTTAGTTGTTTTCCGAGCCGGCCAACCCACCAGGTCCACCCCGTTAGTTCTATTCAGGTTTTCTCCCCTTTCACTTGATCGGTTCTAATGCTGTAGCAATCCTGCATCTTTTAATCTTTTTTCCAACCTACGCCCGGTCTTTATTTCACCCCTTTCGGCCTGTTCCCTCCTTTCTTCTGTATGATTATCTCCCTATCTGCCATATTTGCCACTGTACACGAACCCGACCTAGACCCCCCCCAGACGCGTTTCACTTTTTTGACCTTGTTTCGGTTCCCCTGCATTTTCTTTTCGGGCAAAGTAGGTATCTGACCAGTAGATGAAGCTTCCCTTGGTCGGTTTGTTTTCGGTATGTGGTTGTCTCTCCCTCCGATACCAGCTGCCTGTGTGCCTACTCCGTGGGAACTTTCCTTGGCTTCACCTGTTCTTCCGTGATTGTTGTGCTTTTTTCCCCCTATCTTCTTATCTACCTGCTCCCTTCGCCATTCCTCGACGACGCCACCCGGTTTGGCGATGAAGGAAGTTCCTTCCCACCCCACGACCCTCAACACGGCCGGACCCCTAACGGAGTGAAACCTTTTCTTTCTCCCACGCCTGTTTTCTCCCGAGACCTAATGAATAGACTGGTCACCAGATACGTATCTTCTATCGAGCTCCTTTCCCGAATCCCGGATCTCCCCCGTTCGTCGAGTGGTATTTTTGGTCTCTTTTTTTCGTTTGACAGGCTCTCTCTTTTGATCGGGGCATCTCACGTCCTCTCTCTCCCGAGTCCTTTGATTTGCTTTTTCAGCCCTGCCAGCACGACTTTTGCTTCCCCTTTGCCTTTGAATAACTGCCCTTTTATCGACCACCTGGCATCCCCTCCTTTTGGTTGATTCATGCTCTTATATCCGCCCCCCCGAATGCTTTCCCCTCCCTACCCCTTTCCTTTGCTCTTTAGTACTTTTCTTGGTCCTCGCCGGACTCTCTTCCTGCCGCAGTGTGCAAGTTGAAGTTTCAAACTGCTTTGATTTCCTGTATCATTAGTCTTAATGATTCAGTTGCTTCCCCTCTTTTCTTTTCACGACTTTCGGATCCGAGACTTAGCCTTATTGAGATCTGTCGATTATATTTTTTTTTTTTTTTTACTCCTTACGCCCGTGTGTCTGATCGGTGTTGCCCTGCGAATGAGGACTGGTTAGCCTCCTCTCAGGCACATCACCATCCTTGACGCAATCTCGTCGTATGATTTCCGCACTCGAATTTCTGGCCCAGCTTGTTCTGTCCTTGCCACTCCCGTTTTGGGCGTCGCCCCTCCACTATTAAGTGTATCGACTTAATTTCACCGCCCACCACCGTCGCACCCCACCATTCTTTGAGGGCTCTCCATTTTCCCTGTGCGCGCGGCCCCGAGCGTACCACCTACGTCTGATGTAAATTTTAATCTCTCTGTCTTTCCATCAGCTTTTCCCTTGGTCACCTCACGGTCCCGATCTTTTCTCGTTCGAGCCACATACTCAGTCTTGTCTTCTCCTTGCTCCCGTGTCGTCCCCGAAACCAGGCTTCGGCTGACCCGTCGCTAGGCTCTCCGCCGAATGTATGCTTGTTCCGGCACGCGGATGTCTGTACCCCTTTTTTCCCCCCCCGTAGCGCGGGTCGCAGGGTTACGACAACTGCTTTTCACCCCCCCTTTGCTGGTCCCCCTTCTATTTTTCTAATAATAAGTTGGTGTGTTCTGGAGGGAGATGCGCCCCCCTCTTGTCCGCAGTTTTCGTACCCCTTTAGCCCTCTCCCTGCCTTTTGGACAAGTGCTCATCATGAGGCGTCCCCTCGCGGAAGCCTTCTTCTCGAGCGACGTCCATCTTGTCGGTTAGCCATTGCCTTCGAATCCCAGGGGCGTCGCGCATCGACTGTTCTTGATTGACCACGCTGCTTGTTGGACAGCATGAGAGCTGCCCAAGGTAAGCAGTTTTTTTTTTCGGTCCCCGGATTTCTCTAGAGCAAATGTTCCATCTTTACTGTCCTCTCAATCCAGGGTGTTGTTCTTTTTTTGATTTGTTGGGCCGTCGTCTCTCCCTGTCCTTTCTTAGTTTCGACACCTCTTTCGGCCACCTTGACAAGAAACCCCCAGCTGGTACAGCCGCGCTGCCCCCATTTCACTCTATGTTAGTCTTTTTCTGCCGTCGATTCTCCCCCTGTCCGTGAACTTTCGACACCCGCTGGCCCGACACCAAGTTGATCCCTTTTTTTTAAAGAGTCTCGCCATGCCAAGCGTACTCGAGCTCCTCGACCCAATCGCACCTTTTCCCGTCTCACGCCTGTCCTCGCAAGTGCTCCGTAAATCAAATCGATTTTTCCGGTTCCCACTGCGGGCCCGCGGTTCTTTCGCGAGCCTATTCCAGCGTCTCCGGTCCACTTCCTGCTTGAGGAAAGCCCTTTCGATTGGATACAGGGCAAGTGCCCAGTCCAACCCCCAATCCCCCCAGCCCCACTTATTCCCCCCCCCTCTCCCTTCACGCCCTCCTCACACTACTCCCCCCTTCCCCCCACCCCCTCCTCTCTTTAACCCAATACCCTCTCTTCCCCCACCGCTCCCCCTCTCCACTTCTCGCCCCCCCCCTCCCCCCCTAATTCCCTCCCCGCCCCCCCCCCCCCTCCCCTCCCCCCACCCCCATCCCCCCCTTTATCCCTACCTCTCCTTCTCCACGACATTTCCCACCTTCTACCGCTTCCTCCGCCTCATTCCCCCCTCCCCCCCCCCCCCCCCTCCCGTTGTTTGGTTGTGGCTCCCCAATCCTACTCCCACCAACTCCCTATCTCTCTATTTTCCCAGTATACTCTAAACCCCTTCCCCATCGCCCTCCCCCCACCCCCCCTCCCCCCCCTCCGCCCCCTTCCCCTTCCCGCTTCCTCCCCCCCCTTATCTCCCTTTCCCCCTCCCTCCCCCCAACCCCCCAACCCCCTCACTCACCCTCTCCCCCTCCCCCCCCTCTTTTCCCCACCCAATCCACCTCCCGCCTTCTACCCCCCTCCACCCCCCCCTAATTCCTCCCCTCCCCTCTTCCTCTTCTAACTCCCTCCACTTCCCCAGCCTTCTCCCGTCAAGCTTCTACGTTACCTACTTACCCCAACACACGCCCCAGCACCTTTGCCCCCTCATTTACCCCTTTCTTTTTTTTTTGTCATTCTTACCCCTCCCCACCCCTTCCCCCCACCCCTCCCACCCTTCCCAAGTCTCGTTTCCCTTGTTTAGTGCCTTACAGGATTCGCTGCCTGGCCAGCCGTTTTATCCGGCAAGTCGTATGTGCTGCGTTCTTTACGCTTTGTCTTCTCAGTCTCGGGTGTCGAGTTCCCCTGCTTGTATTGCATCGCCGATTCGATTTATCCTCCCTCTCAGCGCCTCACCGAAACAAAGAAGAGCCCCCCCCGCCACTCCCCCCGTCCTACTAATTTCTGAGATCAATCTTTTTGCTCCCCCCCGAGACGGATGGGCATGGCCTCTTCCCTTCTTCTATGCTTTCAGCCCAGTCCGTGGTAGACCTTTTCGACGTCCGTTCCGTTTTTCCGTTGGATCTGTGACCGAGGAATTCCTATGAGTGGTGGCGCGTCCGCCCCGGACCTTCTGAGCTCCTACTGGCTCAATCTCCCATTAGTGCCCCATGTGAATCCAAGGACCATTTTTCTCCACGTGATAGTCTTTCCAGCCGGCTTGGTGGGGTCCGTTCTGCTCAAAAAAGAGCATTACTTCCAACATTGTCTGTTTCGTTTTCCTGTTTCATCCCGGAAAGCCTTTTTAGAGCTCCCGTGCCGTGTGACCGGACATAAACACTTTCCTAACAGTGAAACGCGTCGGTTAATTCTATGTCGTTAGTTTTGCTTTCCCAAGATTGATTATAAGGAGAATGCATAATTCCGATTCATGCTGGATGCCCCTCTTTTCATCCCCCTTCCGACCGGTTTTTTACGTTTCCTCAACATTGAAGCCGGTTATTTTTTCCCGCACAGCCTTTTCATAAAGAGATTTACCGCCGCACCCCCATAGCTCAACGTGTGTAACTTCTTGGTTGGCCTGCGCTGCAAACTCCCCATCGTCCGTTTATCGTCCGGACAATGGTTGTTAAAGGCAGAGCCTCCAGATTCCACTAGGTTGTTTTTTGTTGCGACGTTCACAGATTGACGCTTTCCATGTTGTCTGTTCCAATCCCCCACACGGAAATTCGCTAAGCCTCCCTGCACTCTGCTCCGTATTCGGTCACCCTTCCTTGGCTACGCCTCTATACCCTTGTCACCCATTTTTTCCTTCGTTGTGCAGGCCCGCCCACAACGCGAGTGTTTCTCAAGCCTCGCCCCACCCTCGAAAATGTTCCATTTCCTCAGGGGTACCCCCTCCAGTTAAGCCTGATAGTCTGTCTAACTGCTCCTCCTCGTCTACGTTCCTCCTCCTGCGCCGGTGGTAGTGGCTCAGCATTGTCCCTTACGGTACCCTACACATTGGAAGAACCACGTGCTTTTTCCTGCGATGACAACCCGGCCTCCCCCCTTTCTGGGACAGGTGGGCGTCCTTTTCGTTGTTTTCTATCGTGATTTCTTTTTCCTCCGGCTCGTGGAAAAGAATTAACGCGTGCGCCTCATCCTTGCCTTGTCCCACCGCATGTCCTACCTGTTTTGGACTACTCCCCTTCCTTGTACCCCGGCTCACTGTGTTTCGGCTGGGATGACTTTTTTTTCTTTACCTTCACCATCCCCTTTCCTACTGTCATTAGGGAGGCGACCTCTGTTTCGAGACGTCGTCGTCTTTATCTTTACCTTTCGTCCTGTTTTCATATGCTCCGATCTTCGTAGCTCCCCTCTTTCCCTGGGCGATCTTGGCGCCTGATATCAATGCACGCTCCGGCCCCTCACCCTCGGCGCCTTGATTTTCCCCAGCCCCCTAAGAAAGTCTGACGTGGCTGTTCTACACCGCCTTTGACGTTCCTTCATCTGCCTTTGATCCCCTCCCTGAGAGCATCGTCGCGATCCTCTCTTGTTTGGCCTCTCTTCCTCCCTGTAACGTCCGGAAATTAAGTTCTACTCCTTTCAGGTCTTTACAGTTTTATTCGTTCGCTTTTCTCGTACGGCAGTTTGTGCAGATTGCACCACATTTTTCTTTCCTCCCCTCGCCACTGCCACTGACCACAAAGGCCGATTTGCATTTTTCGTTGCCTCTCTGCATTTCCCGAACCCCACGCTGGAAGAGGAGTATCCTTTGTTCCCTTTTTTTCCACGTCTGTCTGGTTGACTTCGCTGTCACGGACCTCCCATCCCCCCGCGCCCAAATCTTCTTGTCGTCCCTCTTCAGCTCTAAGAGCCTTTTTCTCAAGTTTTCAATTTGG
>Ga0179593_1671376_pt1 | contig 12259 bp, 10 predicted proteins | sample CZODoug2_1_08_16_FD_185931 | JGI IMG/M metagenome (GOLD analysis project Ga0179593, IMG submission 185931) | Vadose zone soil fungal communities from Angelo Coast Range Reserve, California, USA - CZODoug2_1_08_16fungal (PacBio error correction) | ecosystem: Environmental > Terrestrial > Soil >... | reverse complement strand
GCAGGGGAAATGCCTGCCGATTTGTCCCCCTTTTCTTCTCCAGAAGATCCTGACCGTTTTTTTCCGTCTTCAATGCCTTGGGTTTTGCCCCTCTTCCCGCGATTACTTCCTGGCGTCTGGGGTAACGACCTGACCCGCTGCCTCTTCCGTCTATCATGGCTCTTTTTGACAGTTGCCACTCCTTCCGTGTCCACCGTTCTCCCCCTGTGGCCCTGGCCAAGGTAATTCCCCTCTTCCTTTTTTCCACCATCGTCGTCCACACTCCCGTTAGACACAATTACCATCCGCCAGATTTCCGGTTCCTCGAAACCGAACTTACCCTTCGCCAAGACTCCCCCGTCCTTTTTTTGATTGTGGTACTTCTTGAGGCCACGTCCCCCTCCTGAGTCTCCCCCCTCTCCATCCCAGGGGCCTTCTCTTTTTGACCCACACAGACCGTTTGGCTCAGTCGCGAGACCTTCCAATCAGTTCGTGTCCAGAGGCGGCCGGTCCCCGTTTTCCTCGCCGCTTCTCCCCCCAGAACGAGGTTTCGTTCCACCGGCCGCCTTCTTTTCAGGCCGACAGGTTTCTCGTTCTTTTTTTGTCCGCACGACCCTGGGTGTTTTTTTTGGCTGCGATGCTTCCTGGGCTCAATGTCTATTCTCCCTCCTTTCTCTACAACGGGAGGGTTCGGACGCACGTCGGCGGTCCTTTGCAAGGAGGAAACGACAGCGCCAAAGCCGGCTCGGTCGCCAGTGACTTGGAAACGCCGCCCTGGCAAGGATTTTGCCTTCAAGGGCGTAGTTTTTTTCTTCCCTACACCCACATTTAAAGGTTCGATCCACGAGCGTTCTCTAACGTCCTTTAATCGATGTTCGGGTTCCACCGTCTTGCCCGTACCGGGTGACCACCGCCCGGTAACGCCCAAATATTCTTTCAAGTGGCCGGATATCCCTTCCGGAGCCGATTGCTTTGCCTCCACCGACCCTTGGACCCCGCGGGGCCTTCGGCGGAGTTGGCGATTTAAACAGACGAAATGTTAGACAGTGCTGGGAAAATCGTGCCCCGCACATTAGGTTCAGTCGGGATAGATTGTTGATCACCCCTGTTTTCCCGGGTTTTTTTTTTTTACCTTTCATGTTCGTAAAAGTCATACCAACTCGAAGCCGGTCTGCCCTAGCAGCGTCGGGCTGCCCCCTCCCCTGGCCCCCCCATGTCCGTGTCCTTCCGCCGTCTGTTCGGGTATCTTCGATGCTAGAAGGTGTATGTCCCGGCCTTAGTCCGTCCCGCGGGTGTCACGCCCCGTATCTCCCGGCGGGGTGAGTTCGATGTGTTACTCCCAGTTAGGAGCCGGAAGTCTTGACCTGCAGGGCGACCCTGAGAGGCATCTGGCGGACCCTTTCCGTTTCCGGAGGGCGTTCCGTTGTAGCTTCCATAACGCTTTTTCCTTCGTGTACCTTTTTCGGTTTAGGGGGAGTAAGTCTGAATAGGACCTCTTCGGCCGAGGGTGACTGACCGATTTTTAGCTGGACGGAGATCTCTCCCCCACGGTCGTCTGTCCTTTCCGTTTTCGCTTCCTGGTCCTATCATGACATGTAGAGAGGGACTTTGGCCGGATCATTGCGTTTGAAATATGGAGGAAGAAGGTAGATTTACGGCCGCACGCCCCTGCGTTTTATGGAACGCTAGTTCCGGGACGGGCTTTGTGATCGTGACCAGGAAGACATAGGAGAGCCGGACCCTTGACAGAGGATTCATACAGGACCAGAGACGGCACTCGTCTCCCCCGACCCGCCCCGGGCGGATCTCCGTTTATCCGTGGGGAAGGGGCGGGCGACACCAACACTCCCAACCCCAACACCCACAAGCCCCCAAATCAAAAAAAACCCCCCCCAAACAAAAACGCCACCCAAAAAATAATAAACACAACCGCCCCCAACCCCCCCCCCCCCCAACCCCACACACCCCCCCCCCCCCCCCCCCCCCCCCCCCCCCCCCCCCCCCCCCCCTCCCCCCACCCCCACCCCCCACCCCCCCCACCCCCCCAAAAACCAACCCCCCCCCCCCACCCCCCCCCCAATATTCCGATGGGTAATCTTACTGCTCTTGTTCATTCCCCCCCCCCGTCCCTGGACCAGCGGCGACAGGGTCGGCCCGGGTGAATCGTGGTCACTCTCTTGTGTGATCGCTCCCTCCCCTTTTTCGCGGTTGTTGGCGCCGAACTGTGTTGGACGTCCCCCCCTTCTCTTGAAGTGACTGCCCCCAAGAGCAGGCCTCCTAACGGGGCACCAGCTTGAGGGCCTCCTCCCTTCAAAGGCTGAGCCTCTTTCCGGGGTAGAATGGTCGGTAGATTTGGGTCCGGCCTGTGCTCTTCGCTGCTTGGAGATTTCTCTGGTCTTCTGAAGAGTGGGTCGTACTTTGGTTCCTTTTTTCCTTTATTCCAAGTCTCCGCTTTCTTACGCGAGCTTTTTTTGCATGCAGTGTGTTCCACCCGGAGGTTTTCTTTTTAAATCTGAAGCACAGGATGGTGGCTGGACCGGAACGCCTTTACTAAATAAGCCTCCTCGGTTATTGTTGATGACATTCTCATTAAGGCGAACCTTTTTTTCGATTGTCGAACTTCCTCACTCCATGACTGTAGGAATGTCGGCAACTGACTGACCTCCGTTTTGTGCACCGTACCCCCCCCTAAGATCCCTCGCGTCCCCCGTTTACAATTTTACTTTTTCGTGTGTCTTTTCCCCACACAACTTTTCCCGGCCTTCTCCCGTCAACGGCACTTAGTGATGCCGTCCGAGATCTGCGCCCCCCGGCTTGGGATCGCCTTCTGCTCGCCTTTGGGTGGCGCCCTCACTCCCCCCTCTTTTCTCTCAGTGGAGTTCAGCAACTTCAGGCCCCTGGCCGCATTAAAGCCGTCTCTCTGCTTTGATTTCCTCCCCCCGGCCGCCTGCACTTTGACACGTTCACATTGTCTCCGTGTTTCTCCCCCCCTACGGCTCGCTGCTAGTCTCCCTAAGTCCCTTCCACTACCCCAGGCGGAGGCTTTTTTTGGGGACGGCCCCATCTGTTCTCCCCCCGGTCGACCAGGTTCCCGTTGCTGAGACATACGAATAACAAATACACGACGACGGCCGAATATGATTTGACCGAGAGCCCATGCCGGTTTCTGACTCTTTGTTTTCCCTAAAAATACGAACTCGGAACCTTTGTCGGTGCCACGGAGCTTGGGCTTTTTTCCTTCCGCCTGAAGTTTACAAAACTGCGGTCCGTCACGGGTAGACTGTTGGGTAGGGTTTACCCTTTCGGGAGGTGGTACTGTATTCAACACGAAGATGTTGACCTCCCTCCTCTCCCAGTTTCCGTTAGGTCGATCAGATTATTACGACCTCCGTGAAGACGGCTGATGTTGGGCGTGTTTCAGGCCGGCCTCCTCTGGAAGGAGCCGCTCTCTTTCAGTTGGTCCTCCTTGTCCTCCGGTGTCTTGTCCATTTTAGGTCGGCCTTTGGCTGTTTTTTGTACACCGAACGTTTCTTTTCCGTGAAAAGACAATCAGGTTGAACTTTTGGGGACTGGGATTTCCCCTCCGGGACTGTCTCCACAACCCCCCAGGACCTTCTTCTCAGTGTCTCTTATTAAGTTGAAACCTTCTTTTCCTCCAGGAAAGAAGTGAAGTGTTTTTTTGTCGGGGCCAGTGCTGGAACGCAGGGAGGGAAGCTGTTTTCCGCCAATCCCTCAGCCTCTTTGACGACACCTTCTTCTTTTCTCTGTCCCTCATGAGGATGCCGGTGCGTTTTGTGTGTTGTCGACCTTCTTCGGATTTTCCTTGGTATCGTTTCGGGCTTTACCAGGCTGTTGACTCTGTCCTTTTCTGCCAAACCTGGAAATCTGACTGTTCGTCCTGGGAACGCGTACTGTTTCTTTGGCGTTTAGCGTTGTTTGAGGTTCGTGGCAGGATCGTTGGGATTGGTCCCTGGAGGTTTCTTCTTCCTTGCAGCAGCGGTGCGTTTTTTCAGCCCGGTTTTGCCCTTTTTGGGGGACCCAACGGGTTTTGAACACCTGTCCACGACCCCTGTTAGGCCCTGACTACTTATGCGCACTCCTGCTGGGCATTTGGTTCGCCCCCCCCGTGACAGGAATTACTGTAGTTCTTGACACGACTGTGCGTTCTGTTTCCAGTGATGGAATCGTTTGTTTCGTTGAGTGTCTCTTCTTTTTTCTTGAAGCCCCTTGTCCAAGCCTATGCAATTGTCCCCTCTCGTATCTATCGTTTCCCCCCTTTTTTTGTTTTTTCGAGAGATTCGGCCTGCTGCCTGCAGAGTCGTGTCACCGGGGATTCAACACTCTCCACTCCCCCCCCGGCTTCCTTCATCGTGTTTTCACTTTTTCCCTTTCCGTCATTCCTGTCTTTGTGAAACCTACCCCCCCTTTCCTCCTGCCCTTTGGAGACGAAGTAACTCTCATGGCCCTAAAGGGTCGTACTTACTTTTCTCCGGCCCTGTTTCCTGGTAACGCCACGGTCGTCCCGCAGCTGTCCCTCGGCCCGGCTCCCTTTCTGCCCATCTTCCCCGGTTCTTAAAAACGAACCTTTTGCATCTTCCTTCCTTCCGGGGCGTCCCCTTACGTTCGAGACATGATATTCCCTTTTTTCCTTCTTTTTCGGCCTCGTTATCCCCCTGCCCCTAACCCATTTCTCCTTCCTTTTGAAGGAGACAAAAGACCTTCGGCATCAGTCCCTTTCAACGCAACATACCGTGCTCTTCTGCCGGTCCGGTCGTTTTTCAGTAAAGGAGGAAGTAAGGTTAGGATACCACCAGCCACGCGGTCGGTGGCCCCCAGCAGAGGCACCTTTGGAGTACCTTTCTAAACTGATTTGGTCTTCGTTCTCCCTTTCCTTTTTCCCAGACAAATTCTCCGCCTTGTGGGGGGCCTCCAGTTGGCCGGAGTTTTCCTTCGATCCCCTATCCCCCCCCTCACCGGGGTACGGACCCCTCCCCTCCTTTTTTAATGTAAATATGGAGACTCCGGCTCACCGCAAGAACCCGGAGACGTTTCGCCGGCTTCCCCTTACCGCTGCTCCGTAATGGGACCCTTTTGCTTAGTAGGAGGCCTCCACACTCTCCTTTAGGTTTTTGCCCTCGAGCTTTTACGTTCGCTTTGCGACGGCCTCTTAGGTAACGAGGTCCGTGCGATTACCGGGTGACCATGTCAGTTTTGCACCAAGTCTCGTTTTCCCAGCCCGATGGTGGTTGTCCGCGTGGCCCACCGCCTTTCTTCAGGAGAAGCAGGTTTCCTTTCGGCTTTTTTTTCGATTTGTCAAACATCCACCTTCCTGGTCGCTCCTAGGATGGTGCGCCGCCAGCCGTGAATTTATCATGGAGACAAGTCGCACGGTTCCGGGTGTTGGGTTCCCCCTTTCCCCGTCAACACCAGGATTCTTTTTTGTTTTTTTTGGATGATAGAAACGCAGACCACCGTTGGCTGAACACTCTCTCCCATGTTCACGGTGCCTGCTTTTCCTCTGCTTCCTGGCCTCGCTTCTTTTTTCCCCTGGTAAGTGGTACCGGAAGACGGCCAGTGCCCTCCGTCGAGCAGTGTTGGTCCTTTCCCTTTGGGGAGCCCTTCGAGGTTATTTGCCGTCCCGGAGCCGTTCTTTTTCCTTTTAAGAACTGCCCTTCCTGGTCGAACGGCGTGCCTCTGGAACAGGCCGCCCGGTCTTCTGATTCGGCCCTTTCGGTGGTTTTCCATTCACCGAGTCTTCGACTCGAGGTCCGGCTTCTCTTTTCTCCTCCATTTGAAAAAAGCGGCCGGCGTCTTCGGGTGCGACCTTTCCCGGACGATCAGAACACTTAGTGTGCCTCTTGTTGCGTGTTCTTTTTTGTGACTTGCTCCTGTCGCAGATTTTTTCTTTTTTTAAGGATTACAGGAGTTCAAGACCCACCCGAGGCGGAATAGTCCCGTTTTTGCAGCTACGTCATCCCATGCATTCTCTTTCCGCGTCGTTCCTTTTTCCCATCCTTTTGAACCACGACCACTCTGGGACCTCTACGTCAAGCCAGGGCCGTTCCGACCTTTTAGCTCCGGACCCACTTGAAACAGACCCGACACGTCGGATCGTCCCTCGTCGAGAAGCCGGTTCTTTTAGTCTTCCCCGCCGATTCCTTCGGTGAGCGGCTCGGACACAGGCCTACTCTTTCTTGGTCCCCCTCACCGGTCCTGGGCGGAACCGGGTCGATCTTTTCCTTACGTGGTTTTTCTTTCTTCGACACGGTGCCTTGTTGGCCCCCTAGCGGGTGCTTATTCTTTTATGAGTTCACCTGATGTCCGTATACGGTACCACCTCCCTCCTTGGTACCCCTCCTCCTGGTTCCCTTCAAGTGGAGCGTTCGTAGATTGCTTTAGGGGTCCTGTTCCCGCATTGATTTTCTTTAGACCTTTTGTCTGGCCTTTGCCGCGGGGTTTTCTTTCCTTATCCACAGAGGCTTACTCTTCCCCGCTCGCGGTCCAGTTTTTCCTTGTTGACGGAGGCGGGATGGGTTTTTCCCTCGCCCCTTCTTTTTCTTCTGCCTTTTGAGCCCCTCCTCCCGCCTCGTAATCTTCTTCTTCTGCGGGACCATCGAGACGGAGCCAGCCGCCGGCGATTGGTCCCTAAGAAATTATCTTATTTTGGGTCCGCCACCTTCTCCTTTCTGCTTTCTTCCCCCCGCCGGCGGACCCTCGCAGCCTCGGCCTGGCTTCAACTCACGGTTATGGACACGTACACAACCCCCTTCGAGTCCTGTCGTTCCGCCGGTCGGCCGGCTTTCCGTCATTTGTGAGGCTTTGCTGGCTTCCTACGCCTCTCCTCATGTTTTTCCTCGACCCCCAGGAGCCGCTACGATCCGACCATTGGATAGTCAGGCCCACCGAATTTCCGGCTTCGGCCTTACCGGCACCTCTTACACCGGCTCCTCCCCTTTGAAGACGCTCGCCTTATTCCGACACATTGCACAGTTTTCACCTCAGAAGTCTCGTTTTGGTTTTTTCTTCCTAAAATTCCCCGGCTTGCACCTTGTTTTGGGGACGGGTTCCGTTCCAGCTTTTACTCCCCTAGATGGTTTTTAGCGCCCCAATTCAGCCTCTCCCCCCTTTCTTGCCGCGGTGGTTTTTTGCCCCATGCGCGGCCTTCGTTTTTCGGATGTGACCCGCACATCCGCACGACGTAAATTCCGTTCAGTTCCGACGCGCGTGGCCCAGGTGGCACATCCGGAAGGCGCACCCTTTCCCGGGGTTTTGTACGGCACGGTTTTGCACTTTAGTTCCCGGGCGGGTGGTACCCCATTGTTCGGGAAAAGCGTTTTACAGCCCTCAGTCAGGCTGTTCTCTTCCATGCTCGACCGTCTTGAAGGCGGCGTTGGTGGGTCGGTCCTCTCTACGGTCGGCCCTCCGCCCGGTTATGCCGTTCCGGTCCCTGTGCCGTTTCACGCTTCTTTCGCCCCTGTCGTCTTTTGGACTTTTTTTTCTGGGACCTTTTTCCTCCGGGCACATTGACACGTCCCCTCCCGGTTCTTCGGGGGGGGCCTTCGCCTCTTTTCGTTCCCCCCTGGCATCCCCTTTTTTTTTCCTGTTTTGTCGGGAGACACTTAGCGCCTGTCGGCCTCCTGTTCGACCCTCCTTTCCACGGACGGTGGCCTTCTTTGCACACCTGTGTTGGGTGCTCTTCTCCAGGACTTCTGTGCCCCGTTTTTACGACCGACCGCCTTCTTTTTAAAAGGAAAAGTAGGCGTGGCCGTCTCGACCTGAAGGACGGGTCTTGTGTTGTTCGCCAGTCACGGGACGGTCTTCATGTTCTTTCCGGCGTTTGGGTGCTCTCTTCCTGTCGTGGTTCCTTTCTCCAAAAACAAAGGTCTCTTTTCCGTGGCGTGTCATCCTTCCGGACCGCTGGCTGCGGCGGTTTTCAAGAACCCCCGTTTATTCGTGGCCGTTGAAGCTGATTTTTGGGGAGATGCACGGCATTGTGACCGTGGCGTGTCCCGTGACTTACATTGGAACACCGGCTCGGTGGACCACCCTTGTACGACCCCCCTTTGTTTCTGCCTCTTTTTGACACGTGGCGGGTTTTTTCCCCCCCCCCAGGGCCAGGAATACTGTCGGCTGTTCTCCCCTGCTCGTCGCCGGTGGCACTAGGACTTTCCGGCGACCTTTTGCTTCCGTTTGTTTTTTCTCCTCTGTTGGACCCCGACTCGGCAGGCTTTCCCACTCTTTTGAATTCTTTTTCCCTGTGTGTGAGAGAGATTCCTCTTGAATCTCTTTCTTTTTCACAGATTTTTTCTTTTTCCCCTTAAAACACGACTCTCGCACACGCAACCGTTTTTCTTGGTCCTGCCGTGGGGTTCCCAAGGTTTTCGTCGTCGTACTCATGGCCGTTTACAGCACCGGATTTTTCTCCCTCAGTCCGGGCCTCACAGGGGTTCGTACAGTTGCACTCTCAGTTTTCCCCTGTCGCAAGTTGGCCCGATCCGGGCGACCCCCCGACGTTTCAGGGGATGTCCAACTTGCCAGCTCAGGTCCGTCCCTCGACGTTCTTCCACCGCCCGCGCCCGGTCGTCTTTGTCTTCCCTGTCCTCCCCATGACGTCAGCCCAGTCCTTTTGGAGAATCCTTGTTTTCGCTTTTTCCGCCAAAAGGTCTCCCTCCCGCTCTCCTGTTTCTCCCTGCTTCAGGCACCTTCCTTTTTTTTTCTTCTCATTGAGAAAGGCAAGCACCAGTCCTTTCGTGTCCAAGAGGCGTAACGTGGCCAGATGCTTGTAAGGGTGAATGCCTCGTTCGGTTTCCCGATTTCAGGGAGGCTTCCCTTCAAGGGTGAAAGGCCACGGGGGCCCGGCAGTTTTCCTTGTTAGACAGCTTAATCGTGTATTTTGTTTTCTTTCTCATTTTTTTAGAGAGTCGTATCTCCGTCCCCCATCCCGAGGGTTTTTCCCCTTTTTTTCCTAACCTTCTAGGATGTCCCCCGACCCTGCGGCCATTTTCCTCCCTCCATCTCCGGTTCAGTCTGTTAGTGACGCCACTTGGCTTTTGCTCGGCCCGCTACGGACCCTTGCGTCGGGTGCTCACAAACCTCTCCTTCTTCCCTTTTTTTGAGAAGGAAGACTCTTTGCCGACCGTCGGTCTGATGAGGGCACCGCTTTGCCTTTTTTTGAACCCCGCCCGGTCCGCACCCCAACTCCCGGGCCGGACCCCGCCTCCGTCAAGTTTTCGTTTTTCTGTGAATGCCTTTACACCGGGACCCGCCGGGGCCGTAGGATCCTTTTGGGGTAAAGAAGCAGTTCCAGAGCTCCGACGTTGCCTGACCCCTCCCGCCGCGCCGTCAGGGTTTTGAGATGTCTTTCTTTCTAATGTTGACCGGGGGCTTGTACCGACCGCCCCGGCCACACAGCCTTGTTTTGGCTTTTTTGACAGAGCCGAGAGTGGGGTGACCTGGAGGTGACAATGTTCCTCCCTTCCGGGTGCGGATCTTTTTTTTCGCTGAAGGTAGAGAAGCTCGAGTCCAGTTTTGCCCGGTACTTTTTTTGGATGTCTTCATGTACCGACACTTCTTTTCAAGAGTTTTTCTCGTCCGGCGTCGTCCAGCACTGTCCCCTTCTACACATTCGGAGAATCCAAGTGGCGTTTGAAGCCCCTTCCGGCTTCTATTCTCGTGTCAGCAGTTCTGAGAAACCTTCCTCCCGGGATTAGAGGGGGAGTTATCCCGCGTGGTTTCAGTGCCCTCCCCGGTATTTTTTAAGGTGGCCGCAGGATTTTCCCTTTTTTTGGGATACGCCGGTGCCTCGGCTGTCGGCTGCCGGCAGTTTTTTCTCCCCCGCAAGGAAGAACGGAGCAGATATGATTTTTAACGGTACCTTCCGGTTTGCGTGCCGCTACTTGTCCTCTCATGTCGACTGAGTTTCGGATCCAGGTTGTTCCCAGCCCATTGGGCGTTTTTCCCCAGTTCTCCGGTTAAGCTGTCAGCCGGCATTCGACTGGCCCAGCTCGGCGTCCGCTTTTTTCTTTTGGAGCGTTGCATTTCTTTCCACAAACCGGCAGCCATCCTCACTCCAGGCAAGCTTCTTTGCGCCTCTTACTAACTCTTTTCCTGACCCTGGCCCTTCCCAGGATCTTATAGCATGAAGCAGACGGGCGTTTTTTCCTATGATCATTAGGATGTCGGCTCCCCTCAGTCACGGCGTTTTTCCATTCCTGGACACCGCGACCTTCCGGTTTTCCCCCCGGGTCCCCCCTCATATATCTTCCACCTCTCTGTATGAGAGGTTCTTACGCGCGGTGTTGCGCCGAGGGCTTTACTTGACGGCCTGATCCCCCCAGAGCCGGACAAGCAGGTCACTCTCCCCCCCTGGAGGTGGCCCAGAACTGCACCTGGCTGCTCTCCTTGTGGCCGATTCTTCTTCTAGTTTGTTTCCTTTGGTCTTCGGCTGACTTCCGCCGTCTGTACTGGCGGCCTGGCTCGCCCGGGGTCGTCTGTCTCTCTACGGGTAGAGATGGCCCTGCTTGGGCCCCGTGCGAATTGGTTTTGGAGTGGTTTTAATACTGCGCAACATGGTTTGGCACGGCACGCCCCTGGAAGTCGGTCCCCTCCTCGGTCTGTCTTGGGGTGCCACGCCTTGGACCCTTATCGGTGGCTATACAGATCTGATTTGGCGTGCGTCCCCCCCAGACGGGCCGATGCCCTGCGCAACCGACGGCCGGGACTTCCGCCCTAGGAAAACAGACGGTAATCCGTTCTGGGACCCGCTACCCACTGGCTTAAAGACCTTGGACAGTTCCGTCGTACCGGATGCTGCCGCCGTCTCTTCGTCTCGTCGACCGGACGCATTTTTTTTCTCTGCTCCTTCATCTATAAGCATGTGGGTGCAGACCCCTCGCTTGATTTTTTTCAGTTTCTAAGGGCAGAGTTTCGTTCAGTCCGTTTTTCGACCCTGGCCCGTTACGGTCCAATTGCCCGTTTTCTCTCTAGACAGGCATGAACCCTTACGCCGATTCACTCGCACAAGCCCGTAGTTGTTTATTATAGCCTTCTTTGTGATCAGCACAGCCTCCTGGGATTTTTTTTGAGAGGCGGACCCGCGGTACAGAACCCAAGGTCTACACCTTTTCTCACCGTCTGCATTCTCCTACTCCCCACGTCCTGGCTGGCTTTTCGGATTTTCCCCAGACTCGCGTCGACGGAGTGGGTTATCCCAATCAAACTGAAGGCGGCCTTGTCCTCTGGCGACACGGTGCTTAGCCCGGATTTTGCCCATTTCTTCGGATGGGGTACACGTGTTTTTTTTTTTTGTGGGATTTTCAGTTAGGAATGAGGGAGGTTTAAACCCGGTCTCCACTGACCGGTGCCGCCATTTCCCCGTCCTTTTCCTTACCCCGGTTCGATAGCTTCGTTTCCGTAATTGGTCGGATTTGCGGTTTGGGATCTCGACGGATAGTTCCCCTTTGGGGGGGGGGGGGGGGTTGGGGGGGGTTTGGGGCCCGGGTTCATTCCCCACCAAAGAGGTGTCTGGCAGTCCCCCCGGCCTTTCCCCGGACGGGTCTTTCCCCGCGGCGGTTTTGAGGAAGGATCGGGGGACATTGGCCGGCTGGTGAAAATCCCTTCTGTGCTACCCTTCCTATCGCCTTTCCCCGGACGGCCCCCTGCCTCCACTTTTTATGCGAATGTGGGTCGGGCGACACCTAACACCGCGAGGTCCCCACCGTGGTCGTTTCTTCCGATTTTAAGAACGGGCCCGTATTCGGGTCACACCGACCGCGTGTTTTTTTTCACTCCTCTGTCCCCCGTGGTACGACACTTTCCCTTCAGACTCTGGGCACACCTTTTTTGGTGCTGAAGGTTGTGTTTCCTAGGTGGACTGACATCAGGTAGGCAGGCGTCTTGTTGCTCCCCCTTTACGCCCTCTCGACCACAAGGTCTCTGCATGTAGTCGGCGTTTTGCTCCTTCACTTTCGGTGGCCGACACCCTTTCTTCCGATGGCTTCGTCGGAACCATCTCTGTGATTGTGCTTTTCGCGGGTCCTTGTGTCTATCACCGGCAGCCTCCCGGCGGCTTGACCCGGGGCCCTGGAACCAATGGCTCTTGTGCACAACTTGTTCCCCTACCGGCTTCCGCGTTCTTGCTTTTCAAGCCGGCTCCCTTGGGTGCGTCACACCAGACTTCTTTTCCTTCTTTGTTGAAGAAGGCGCTCAGGTGCACGCCACTTGCAGTGTTTCCGGTTTTTCGGGAGTTTCTTCGTGTTCCGGTTACGCCCTTTTTGACTTC
>Ga0179593_1703518_pt1 | contig 12260 bp, 14 predicted proteins | sample CZODoug2_1_08_16_FD_185931 | JGI IMG/M metagenome (GOLD analysis project Ga0179593, IMG submission 185931) | Vadose zone soil fungal communities from Angelo Coast Range Reserve, California, USA - CZODoug2_1_08_16fungal (PacBio error correction) | ecosystem: Environmental > Terrestrial > Soil >... | reverse complement strand
CCCTATATTTGGGGTCACCCCCAATTTGCCCCTCCAAGGGTTCTCCGCGACGTTCCTCCTCTGGGAACATTTTAGTTTTTCCCCTCCGTGGATGGAATGCCTACAAATTCACACGTTCCTTCGAGTCTTAGTCATTATCAAGTTGTTTCCCTTGACACATTTCTTTACCCAATTTTTTCTCCCGCTTCCCTGCTCTGCTGGTCGCGGTCATTCCCCCTTTAAAATTCAGAATTACGGTGAGAACCCCCTTTTCATTTGTTTATGCGGATTCCTCCAGTACGTCTGGAGTACAAACCCTTTAGTTACAAAGGGTGATTTCACTTCCACGACCTTTCCCCCACGATTCGAACTTGATCCTCGGACCCTTGACCCATGACCTAACTGTCCCCTGCTCATAAATCCTTCCAGACGCTCCTTTGGCATCCTAATCCTCCCCCTTTGGGCGTGTTGAATTTTTCCTGTAGAAGCCCTTCTCGCTGGTGAAATTCATCCAACATATTTCTTGCACACCCCCCACGCATATTTCCTCCTTTCCATCTTCTTAATCTGTGCAAGGGTCAAGGCATCGTTCCGTATGGTGTCATTTGAAATACGATTTTTTTGCAAGAGTCAGGCTGTGAAACTTTAGACGAGGGCTGCCAATTTTTAAATTCGGCTAGTTCTCAGGAGCACATAGACGAGGTCCTCTATTTTTGAGTAGACCATTTTTCCCCTACTTTCCCCCAAACTTTCCTCCTGGCTGCAAGTGGAACTCTTCTTCTGTTCAACACATGGCCCGCTGTGACCCCCCCGAGGGGTCGCCTCCTTCCTGTCACAGCGTGAAGGGAGGTTAAAAAGTACGACCCCCCTTTTTTACCCCTCCCACGGGTACTTCTTCAGAGTCTTTTCCCCGCGTCTCATAAATCTCCCCTTCTTGAGCTGTTTGACTTTCCCTTCTAATGTTTTTTTTGCCTTTTGCCGCAAGGTAAAGTTTATCCGGTCCTGGTTTTGAGGTGCGACTTTTGCATGCAAGGGAATTGCCGGATCAAGTGTCCCCTTTGTCGTGTTCCTAACATGATAAGGGGGAAGGGTTGCGGGAGTCTTTTTCAAAGAGGCATCTAGGGTGTGTTTGTTGATGCGTCTTAGGTGCGACCATCTCGAGCTGATCCTCCTTTCCTTTTAGATTGGACCCTTTTCCAATGCACCCCCTTTTTTTTCGTTCAGCTTCCACAGTCCGAATGCTCTTTGTATCAAAATCTTCCGTAAACAGTGTTTTGCCTAAGTCGCCTCGATGGCCGTCATCCGGTGCGTTTGTTCTTCCATCCCCGAGGGCCGGATTCCCTCCCCTTCTAGGATTGAATAACGTTCTTTTTTTTTTGTCGAATTCTTTTTTGCGTGGTTTGCAGCTTTACGAAAAACTTACGTCCTGTAGTTGCCGCCATCCTTGTTAGTGTGAAGTTTTAGATGGACATTTTTGTTAGAATTCGTTTGGTGTCCCGTTCCCCGAGAATCTTATTTTTTGCCTCCTTTTCCTTGTTCTTTCCGCTCTCCGTATCCTTGGGTCCCGTCTCCATGAATGTACTACCAGTTTAGAGTCATTGCATGTTATGACGAACCCCACCTGCGTATTCCCTCCTTTGAAGAAGGCACCCCTATGTCGCTTTTCGTTTCATAAAGTTTTTTTTCTCATTTGTCGATCTCTCGCCACATTTTTTAGTCCGGGTTCGTCGGATCTTCCCCTCCGTGGTTGTTTTGAGTCCTATGGCCAAAAGGAAAAAACATTGCGGCACACTCCTTCGTCCCCCCTTGCTCTCCCTAAGCGACCGTATTCCTTCCCTTTTGGAGTCCGCTTTTAGAATTTCCCCCTTTCGGTGAAACCTCGTAATTTTCTGCTGCCAAAGTCTTCTCATTTTTTCCTGCTTCAATGTGCGGTTCCGACTGTTTCTTCTTCTGCTAGAGGCACCCCTTAATTCGTGCAAACACTGATTTGTTCGGGATAGATCACCAACAGCTTTTTTTTTTTTTCCCCTTCCAAGTGCAAGGTATACACCTCTCCCTCGGTAAGTTGAATGAGTCACCCCTGGGATTCCACTTTCGTTTATTAACATTCTTCTAAAGTTTTCCCCTCTCCGAGTTGTTCTTCCTCCCGCCTTCTTCCAATCCTACCCCCATTAACGCGCTTTTTTTGTCATCGGCAGGAACTGCTCCCGTCAGGCGAATGCCACGGGGAATTTTTTCTCCCCCAGATTTTTAGTGTGCCTTCACTTATGCCGACCCTTTTTCTCTCATTCTTCAAGTTGCCAGTTCATCTTTTTATGTTTTCCCCCTTCTACAACAAAAACCGTTCTTCATATCTAAGGCTAGATCGCATTTTTGATTCAGAAATGTTATTCCATTCCCCTTTTCCAAGCTGGATCCGGCTCTATTGGTCTTGGCTCAGTGATTAAAGCACACAATAAGACCCATGCGATCTTGGCTTTCCTTATCTCTCATCGGGAGTGAAAGTTCCCCCCCCAGCTCAAGCCCCTTTTTCCTCTCTCTTTAGCTGCCAGAAGGCCGATTAATGAAAACTCGTTAATTACCCCCCCGCAGTTTAGTCTAACTGTCCTCCCTCCCTTCTTTTTTTCCTGCAGCAGGCAGCCCTGTTCTTCTTTTTTTGGACCAGCGCCAGAGTTTTTTCCATCTTTGAATCTTGCAACGAAACCGTTAAAGATATTCAAGGTCTCGTTTTTTTCCAGGTGGATATTTTTCTGTTACCTTCCTGGTAGTGCTCTTTTAGCTTGGCCTTTCTTATAGTGGTTCCCCCCAAGACCGGTTCCTACTACGAGCTGACCCAGCGGCTTGCTTGTTCGCCTTTCCCCCCTTCGTGCCTCCTCTTAGAAGATGGTTGATAAACTCATTTGAGTGTCCCAGTGGCTTCTGATATTAGGCCCCAATAGGGTGCGGATCCTTATGCATACATTCATGTCTTCGGATTCCAGCCTTGGCAGTTATTTTCTATCGCACTTCCTGAAAAGCTTTTATCGTCTTGTTCTTCGTTGTCGTCTCAAGACCCGTCTTTTTCTTCGCGGGGTTTTTTGACCCCCCCTCTTCTTCTTTAATGTTCCCCCCCCATCCGATAACCAACACTTTTTTCACCTCCAAAAGTCTTTACTTCGGTTGTTCTGTCCGTCCGAGGGGCGATAATTCCTAGTTGTGCCTTCCGTGTTTTTCATGTACACCTGTTTTCTCAATGGTCGATAATCCCCTTTCTCTTCTTGACTTTCACTGCTTTCTTTCTCCCTTTGAAACGAACTTTCACGTTTCTGAGCAGTTTTACACCGTAGTTTTTTTTTCCCCCCCGGTTTCCCTAGGATTGGACCGACTCCCCCCCCCTTTCCTCTCGGTGTTTCCCCGCAAGTTATTTGCTTCCTTACCACCTTTGTTCTGCTGGTTAGTCAGTCTCCCCAGGGGAACAGTGCTTTCTGTGCATGACGACTCCGTGGATTTTTCAGGTTCCTTTTCCTTTTTCTTTTTTCGACCCCAACTCTTTCACGTCGGTCGAGTCCCAGTGTTTTTTTCTTTGTAAAGGTTTGAAAAACCATATTAATCCCCCTTGATTTGGACCTTGATTATATAACGCTCGCACCTGACGAGGTCCTTTCCCTCATCGCACGTTTCCCCCCCCCCCTTTGCGTTACACTTGGTGACACCTGTTTTTCCTTTTCGTCGGAGCCTCGCCCCCGACCTTTCTAGCAGTCAGCAGTTCCTGCACCTGAACGTCCTCCCTTCAACGCTTTTCCTGTGTTTATTTCCTCTTTTCCCCCCCACCCTAACCGGAAACTGTCATAAGCCCCCATCCATGTTGGAGTCATCAAGTTTTTTTTGGTTCTGTCTTTCCTCATAATCACCCCGCGGCTCAATATCGTTCTCCCACGCATGTTTTCTTTTGCCCCCCCCTCTTCCTAATCGGCTAGCATCACTTGTTTTTTTTCAAAATCTGGGCGTGTTACCGATCGGTTGAACATCGATGACGAGTGCCGGGTTCCTGGCTATCCTCACCCCATCAGCCAGTCCCCTGCCCCTCCTCGAACCCTTCCCCCCTGACCACTATTTGACGTGTGCAAATCGGGTCATCGGCTCGTTCATGAACCATTGCTTTTTGTGCCTTCCCGGTCACACCTTTTGCGTTTTCATTCCTTTTCGTGCAGTTTTCGGTTCCCCCCGTGCTAACCGATGTTTTCCTTCCCTTTCATTTCGGTTTTTCATTTTTTCCCATTTCAACAGTTAAAGAGGTCCGTTCCTGGTTTCAGGGTCCCCCTTTCAAGTTAGCTGCCCTCTTTTTCCCCCCATGGCCCTCCCCCCTTCTCGTAGAGTTGGCTTTTCTTTTCCTTTTATTCAGCGTCAGCAGAAAGGACCAAGGCCACTCGCGCCGGCTTTCACTTCCCAGTATCATTATAAAGCTTTCCCTGAGTCTCTTCGGAGGGAGGTCGATTTTCAATGGCCTTGTTTTTTGGCGCGCCTTAACTGAGAACCATAACAACTCACCGTTATGCTTTTTTTTCGAATTGTCCCGCGTCCTTTCCTCTGTCCCCCACATTTTGGGCGTCGGCACCCTCACCTCCTTCCTCTTCCGTAATTACTCCCCCCCCTTCCTCTACAGCCTCTCTCGGTACTTATCTTTTTTTTCCACCTCCACGCTGGTCTTTTGTCGACCACCCTTCTTTTTTTGAAGCAATGGTCCTAATTCGGGATTGGTTGCCTCTTCCTACGTTAAATTGTCCCCTTGTAGCTTTTGTCCATTTCCACTTCCCTGTCTGTTGTGTTCTTTGTGCTTTGGTTCTACTTTCGAATATGCCTGGTCAGGTCCCCATAGTCTTCGGGATCAATCTTTTCCCCCGCCCAACGGAACTTTTTTGGATCTGTAACTTTTTCCATAAGTTTCTCATTTTTTGTTCGAGTCATCAAGGTTACTATTTAGTGTTCTTTTTTTTTTTTCGCCAACCTTTTTTTTTTTTCTTTCAATTTCTCTTTTTCCCTCCCTAAGATACCTTCCCCGCCCCGGAAACCGCTTTGACACCATTTCTGAGAAGGAATGTCCACCCCTTTTCCCGCCCGGGTATCCTACACATTTTTTGTCTCCTCTTTCCTTATTCGTTCTTTCTCCCCCTTCATTTTTCTGTAGCGAAGCCCCCCCCTCTTCTTTTCGATCCCAAGCGAGACCTGGGTTTCGTTTCGATCCGGAGACTCGTTGCCAAAGGGCACCTTCTCGCTCTCCTGTTGCTCCTCCCCCCCCTTTCACTCTCTCAGAACTTCGATTCCCCCCCTTTCCGCTGCTGTCATAGGTTTCACGTTTTTTTCTCAATGCAAGGACACAGACCTTTTCAGTTTTTTCGGTACAAAGATTCCAAAGGTGACTAATTTCGTTGCATCCATTCTAAGTTCTCCCTTGCCATTTACACCCTCCGTCTCCGTGTTCAGGTACGGGGCCCCACAATCATTAACGCTCCCCCGGAGAATGTTGTCCAGGAAACCAATTTCGAGGTTTTAAGGCTATTTCTCTTGCAATTGGCCCTTCTTTTGGCCACTGTCCTTCCTTCCTTTGGTTTTTGCCCAGCACGCGAAACCCCTCGTTCTCTGTTACCTCATCTCGGTTCTTTTGTTATGGTTTTCCTTCTACCCGCCCCAAAAGCCGAGATTTGAATCCCACCCCCCCCCTATTTGTGTACTTTCATGAAATCAGCCGACCATTTCCAAGTTCCCAAGGCTCTCTTTCCCCCTTTCCTTTCGGCTATATTTTCCTGCCACAACTCCATCAAATAGATCCTGGGGTGGTAGTTTCCATTTACCGCCGTCATTGCCTGTTTTCCCTTCCCCCCCCTTCCAAGCCCTGATTGATTGTTTCCACCGTTTTCAGTCTGCGAGAAACGGTCTGATGCTCAAGTAACAACGCATTGTCTCCTTTTGCAACGCCCCCTCTGTTGGGCCGCAGTAAGTCGACCATTTTGCTACTTTTTTGTCACGGTTCCTCGCGTTACGAGCCTCATCCCGCATTTTAGCTTTTTTCCTAATTAGGTTTCATTTTGGGATCTCTCGCATTTGATGGTGTTTTTCTGGTTTTCATCCCCGAATGTGTTTCCCCTTTCCTCCTGTTTCCAACGTCCCCCCCCCCCCTTTCTTAGAGGGTTAACTACGCCGTATTTTCCTTGACCTCCTGGGTCTGTCGGTGTGATTCCCCCTTCTCTGAAGATGGTGTCCCTGTGTCCAAATCTTGGATATGAAGATGACCCCAAATCCTTTTTTTCTTTCTATATTTCTCTTCCTTACACGCACATTCTGGATCGTGGGCATGATAACCCCCCTTCTTCTTTTCCTTTTCCCGTATGATTTTCCGTTATGGTCTCTTGCGCCTTTTTTTTCGAGGAGTCGTGATTTCTTTGATTGGACGTTATTCTAGTGTATCTGTTGGTTTTTTTCTCCGCAATTCGTCGTACTGTTCTCCTCCCTCAATCGTCTACTTCTCCTCTTCTCCATCAAATTTTGCTGGAACTTTCTTTTTGTCAGTTTCCAGCGGCAGTGAGGTGAGTCCATTCCTTTTGTTTCCCTCCCCTATCGTGAAGGACTTGTTTTCCATTTTCTTCTCCAAATTTTGCTCCCCGACTCCGACATTTTTCCCAGCCAATCGAACTTCCCCAGCTTCTCCCTTCTTGGTCTCGCTTCCCCATTTGAACGTTTCCATTTTCTGCAGAGGTTGACCGTTGTCCCCCGAAAACGTGTCTCCCCTGGTACCCCCTTTGCTAAGACATAGCGCTTTGCGATATCTTTTCAATTGTTGTTGTTTAGCTTCTGATATCTCAGCACTACTTTTTTTAGACCCCGTTTTGGAACCACTGCTTCATAAACACTCCTTTTTCCGTCACGTTCCTCTTTCGTGCGATTGGACAGTGCAGCGCCAGCGTTTCTTTTTAAGGCTCAAGAGCTGTTCCCCCCCGCTTTTGTTCAAGTTTTTTGATCGTCTTCTCACTGGTGAATCCGGCTGGGAAACAACGTCTTCAACGATCTGATGGTACTCCCTTTTTCCGCTTCGCCCCTCTCTCTGCCGTTCCCTTTCCCTACTCTTCCCCAGGTCCCATCCCGCAGGTACGTCTCATTGGTTTGTCCCCTCCAATTCACTGATGCGGATTCATTCGTTCCACAGACCTCCTTGCTGAAGAACCCTAGTAGCATCCTTTCACGAGTTCTTGAACCCCCCCCTCAAGACGTCCTTTCCGGAGACCTCTTTTTTTTTCTCGGACAGACTTCCAGGGCCCGCATAATAAGTCATTAAACCGCGTGTTCTTATGGCGACGCCTATCCCCTTTGCGTTGTTCTCTGACCTGATTCCTAAACCTCTCTTCCCTCTTTTTACCTACACTCTTTCAAAGAACTTTTCCTTTGACCACTTCTTTAATCCAGTTACACGAACCCCACCCGCTCTGGGCAACTTCCCTCACAGTCGGGGACCTCTTCTTTTCCCCCTAAACCTGCGTAAGAACTTCTGGATATTTCCCCGATAAGGTCCCCTGGCCACGAAGCGAACTCCCGCCCTAATTGTTTTTTCCATCTTTCAACTTTAGGGGGTCCAATCCCTTTCCCTCTTCTCTTTCTTTGAACATTGGAAATACCAAACCCTTTTCCCCTTTTCAGCTCATCCCGGTTTTTTTTCCCCCCAGGGCCCTTTCCCCTCTAGCATCCCTGGTAATGAACGGTGTAATCGTACTTCTTCCCCCCGCTCTCCTTTTGTAGAATTATGATGAGCCCTTTTCCCCCCCTTTTCACGCCCCCCACTTCGTGTCGGGCCCTTACCCCCCCCTTCCCTTTTTTGTTCCTGCTTTTTGGTGTGTTTCTTTCGATCCCCATCTCACAATCCCCCTTCACTTCCACCTCTGGTGGAAAAGCTTCACGCTGTCCTAATTTTACTCTCTGGCTTTTGTGTTTTTCAATTTTGCCTCTTTTTGTGTTTTTGCTCTCGGTGAAGACCCTACAACTCAACCAGTTGTTGCCCCACCATTTCCCTTGAAACGCGATTCAATATGCACCCGAATTGTCCGGACCATGGTCTTTCTGCTAACTCCTTCTCAAATATTCTTTCATTTTGCTAAGTCAACTCCTTTTGGTCTTTTTTTTTTTGCTTCATGGGACCCCCTTCGAGGGACCGTATTTTCCTATCGGATTTAAGTCCCGCCCTTGTTTTCCTTCTCATTGCGGTGTTTTTTGCTGACGGTCCCCATGATTCCCCGACCCACTCTTACTAGTCCGTGCAAATATACCGTCTTTTTGCGACTTTGTTCTTTTTGTCTGACTTGTTTTCGAGGTCGATTTTCCCCTTCCCGCTTGCCCTCCCTGTAGAACCCCTCCCGTCTCGGCCGCTTGCGGTCACGTTTTACGACCCGAAAGTGCGTTTGTTACCTCAAGCATTCCTTTGCCTCCTTTGGTAGATTACCGTCGAGGGGCAAGATCTTTTCTTCCCCTGGGTTTAGGCTTTGCTTCCCCTTTTCTCTTTTGAGATTTTTTCTTATACCCCTGGTGTTTTCTACTGCAAAAACATGGCGGAACCTCCGAACCCCATGGCCTTCTCCCCTTTCTTCCAATGCGGACCACTCAAATCGGGTTTTCAGTCTTCTTTCCCCCCCTATCCCTCCACCCCCATTTTCATTCCTTCTCGAAGTCCTTAACCTCCAATTTAATTTTTCGTCCCGTCTTTTTTTCCCCTTTTTTTAGTTGTGTTTCCTTGACTGCCCAAGGTTACGTCCTGAAAGATCCCCCAATCCCCCCTTTCTTTTCCCTCTCTCCCAAACCTTAAGAGGGACACGATTTCTTATTTACCCCCCTTAACAAGCGCCCCTCGGCTTTCCCTCCTTTTGGTCGTGCACCCCCCCCTCTCCCCCTTGATTGAATGTCTGCCCTTTTCGTAAGTGCGACAATGCCCTTTATCTCCAATCGAGGCGGGTAATTAGCGTGAAGTTGCTCAACCCTCACTCGTTTCCCTCGCAGCCCTTCTCCTTTCCGGAACGATTGGTTATACCTCTTCCCCACCGTTTCTTCTATTGACTCCTTAGGGCTCCTTCTGCCGCTGAACCGTTTGGCCTATGTCCTGTATGATTCTTTCCCTGCAACTTTCCCCCCCTTTCTTTGGTTTCGACTCTCCGCAACCACCGAGTATTTTCCACTGCCCCTTCCCTTTTCCCTCTCCTATCTTTCCCTCTTATTCAGCTCCGATTATCCTTTTCAAGCTTCCGACCGCTTGCACTTTTGGGGTATCCGATCGCTACGTTTTCAAATCACCACCCATCACTAAAAGATTTTCTTTTTTGGTTGGATCTGAAATTACTGGGCAAGTTTTACCCCCGTCTGCACTTCTCCCCCTCCCCGAGGAGTACATTTTCGGAAACGGGTTAAATGAAAAGGTTTTTTTTCCCCCCCAACGTTCGATTCCCCCCTAATTAGCCATGTGAAGAATAAAGACTGGTTCTCTCAAACATGTTTCTCCTTTTTTTTCCCCTTTTTATTGCCCCATTCGTCCTCTCCCACGTTTTTTTTTAATCGAAGTGAATAAAAGTGATCTTTTACCTAACTTTCTGTATTCTCTTTTTAATGGTGTCCTCTGGGTCCCTAGCCCAATCTTTTCTTTTTTGTAGTGCTATTTCTGTTTTTTCCTCCCACTAATGGCATCATATTTTATCCTTCCCCCCCCGCAGCCCCCTTGAAGTTTACCAAAGTATCCTGGTACCCCAGCTTGCGTCTTATGCCTTCCGTCGTGCCCTTTCCCCCCACACTATTAGAGAGATTTATCCACTCAAACTCCTTCTTTCACTTGTGCAGATACTATACACCCTTTGTGTTTTCCGATTAAGACACCGCCATTTGATTTTCTCGTGTTCTCCAGGAAGATCACCCTTCTATTGCCGGCCTCTCCCTCTGGTGACCCCGTTAGGAACTTTGTAAGGCCCAGTATTGATCCGTTTGCTGTCTTCTTTTCTTGGATCACAGAAAGCTTCAGATGACCGAGGGGTTTACATCCTCTCCAGCTTTTCTCTTTCCTTGGTGCTTTACCTCAGTTCACGACGATCCATTTCTCCCCCCCCTTTCCCTTTCTTACGTTTCCCCATGCGGGGATTTAGGGTGTCTCCCCCTCGTCTAGAGGGCTGTGTGAGACCCTTTTTGAGTCCACCCCTCCTCTTTCCTCTCTTGGAATTTCCCCACTTTCTTTCCTCTTCCATCGTTCTTTCCCCCTCCCAATAGTGACCTTGGTCTAAAAGCTCTGAGTAACCTGCGCCGTTCGCCCTTTCCTTCCCCTTTCCCCTCTCGTACTGCGAAACGAGTTTTTCTTTTCCTGGTTTCACCCTTTTCCAATTTTCCCCATTTTTTGTTCTTCTATCTATACTCCTCCCTGAGTCTCTTCCCATTTATTGATTGACTCCCGTTTTTTTTTTTCCACTTACCTTTTTCCGACCCCTTCCTCACTTTTTTCCTGATCGTCTTCTCCCTTTTATGGACAATGAAGGACCCCTCTTATGAAGGCCCATCCCTCCCTCCATTTCACTCGTGGTTTTTACGTACTGGATCGAGTCCTTCGGTAAATCCGGGTTCAGGCCCTCCCCTCCCTCGATTTTTCTGGTCCCCCTCCCCCCCTTTTCCTACTATCCCCCTGCGTCGTCCCCCACTTACGGCCCACCACGTCCCCCTTCCTTTTGGAGTCTTCCCTGTAGGTTTTTTAGTCACCCGTAGAAGTGATGTTCAGGTTTCCCCCCCCATCGTTTCGCATCCTCCCCCTCTTCCCTTGCCACTTTTTTCCCTTCCTCCTCAGGACGGTCATCCGCCTTCCTTGTTTACAAACATTTTTGAAGTCACTAGAAAACTCCATTTTATCTTCTGTCTGCCCCGTCCGCCTCCCAGAGTGGCTTTGCCCTCCGTACCTTATATTCCCCCGCTTCTTTTTTGTAACTACATTTCACTCTTTTTGTCTAAAGGGGTGACCCATCTTCCCTTTTTGGTGCTTTCCTGTCCTTTCCCCCCCTCCCCCTCGTCTGGGTCCAACGTCGTAAGCTCTCTTTAACCCTTTTTTTTTTTCTGACGACTTTTTCCCCCCAAAGAATTGGATATTACTTCTTAGCGACAAGGCCACAATTTTTTGCGCAAAAAGCCCGCCCCCCTCCTATGTTTTCTAAATGTTGTTCCTAGCCTCTCTCTTTGAATGCCCCCAAGTGGTCTCTGTCACGCTGCTTTTAACATTTCCCACAGTTTCCCTCCTTACTTCTCCTCTTTCCTTTTTTTCCCCCCGGTGCTACTCACTCCGAGAAAGTTTCAGAGTATCCTTTCCCCCGCGTTCTCCCAGACCGCGCTGATTGAGGGGTGAAGTTGGTTTTCCCCGCCCAAGCTATCTTTCCCTTTCCACGGTCTGCCCTTCTCTTTTCGTTTTCTAGTCATTGATTCCTTTTCTTCCTTTTCCGTTTAGGAGTGGCAGAAATTGACTTAATCGCGCGGAGACAAGTTGGAAAATTTTAACGTCGTTTACTGTTCCATTCGAATACTGACCAATCGTTTGCCTCTCTTAGGCGGGAGTCTGTAGCGTATCTTCTCTGTTGTTTGTTGAGTAGGTTTTGTTCCAAACCCATAGAGGATCCTTGGTCCCCCTATTTTTTTGCCCCCTGTCTCCTTTCGTCCCCCCTCTTTTTTTTGTCGGTCAGGCCCCCCCGGAATGCCCGGTCTCACAATCTTCTTAGGTGTTATCCTTAACATTCCTTTCCTACAGTTAAGTGTCCGTGAAACTTCCTGTGTGACGTTTAACTTGGTCCCCATTTTTTTTTTGATCCCCTCCCCCTTTTCCCCGGACCCTGCCTTTTCCCACTGCTATATTTCCTCTCCTTGTTGCACTATTTTTTTCTTTTTTGATTTTGTTGTCAGCCTATCCCACACGCGGGCACCCACTGTTTCCCCCCTCAACCCTATCCCCCTTTCTTTGTTTTGTTTTTTTTCTTTCTCAAATCGGAACCGGGAGCGAATTGTTTTTTCCTAGACGTTTTCCTTCTTTTTTTTGTTTCTTCGTTTCGGTTTGTTTTTTTGGTAGACTAGTGACCCTCATATTCCTTCACTGACCTGAACCCGTCTCTGGCTTTCTTTCCCACTTTTCTTTTCTTTCCTAGGTTTTTTATTCCCCCCATTTCGGTTCCTTTCTTTTAAAGAGGAATATGGCACCGTCGAAAGGGTTCTCTTTCATCCCCTTTTTTCTTTACTCTCCTTTTTTCCGCCCCCCTTTTTTTTTA
>Ga0179593_1599574_pt1 | contig 12260 bp, 14 predicted proteins | sample CZODoug2_1_08_16_FD_185931 | JGI IMG/M metagenome (GOLD analysis project Ga0179593, IMG submission 185931) | Vadose zone soil fungal communities from Angelo Coast Range Reserve, California, USA - CZODoug2_1_08_16fungal (PacBio error correction) | ecosystem: Environmental > Terrestrial > Soil >... | reverse complement strand
AACGCTTAGTTTCTACCCAAAAATTCTTGTCCTTTTGAAATTCTTCCACTTGCCGGTTCAAAGCAACTCTTTTAGCTCGCCCCACTATGCCAAGTCGGATGCACCCCTCTTGTAGATCCTCAGGAATTCAAAACCCTGGTTTTCAGCCTCCGTCTGATGTCTCGCGCTTGCAGGTGTGCCGATGTCTTTCACCAACCATCCTTTTTTTCATTGCATTGTCATTTTCTTCTCCGGTGACCCCCTGTGCCGGCGTTTTCACTTAAAGTCGCACTCCGTTGCCTGTGAACGACGCTCGCCAAGCTAAAAGCGATACCATGCACTGGTCCACAGATACGTACTTCTTATCCGAGCTCAGTCAGTATGACTCTCCGTTCCAAGGCTTGAGTCTTCCCGGCAAGAGTTGTCCAACGATTTGGTTTAGTTGCTCCCTGGAGTGACCTTAAGTAGGTATACCCCCTGAAAACTTTCGTTCCCTCATCACCTTTTCTTTATCAGCTTCTGACACCGATTGCAATCCCAACTTCCGCACTCCCTAAAGGTCGCACACCCCTCCACGGCGACATCCCCTTTGTTCTAATGTCGTCTCACTTTCCGGAACCCTTCGCCCGCCCTCGATTTTTAGGGCCAAAGCAATGCCACGTCAATGGTCTACCCCCCCCCACTCTCCGTGAGGGCCTTTTCCTACCAATAAAGGTTATGGAATTTAAATCAGTGTCGTTCCAAGTTTTCTCTTTCTTTGAATATCGTGACGAAAAAATTCATCTAGCTTATACCTTTCTCAAGCCCCCCTTCTTTCCACCCCCAGGTTCCTTCGGTGGACATTGACCCGTTCTTCTTCCCCCCTCGGGCTTCTCACACTCCCCCTTTCCCGCGCACTGCCGCCGGCCGTTTCTGTCTCATTCCGGCCGGTTGCGGACCTTCCTGGCCCAGAACGCATTACTGAACCCCACCCCTGCTTTCCTCCCCTCTTTGTGGAGAGGAACCCAGAGAAGCCTAAACCGTATTTTTTTCGACCCGGTACAAAAACTCCTCACTACTCCCTGTTATTACTTCCTGCCTTGCTGGGAGGACAAAACCTCCCGGTTCGTTGCCCCGGACTCTTTAGTCGACCCCAATCGCCGACACGAAAATATTTCTCCCCTTTTTCCCTTTTGTGGTAGTCCTTTCTTGCCTTGAAGAAAATGTTTTAAACCCTCTCCTCCCCTACGGCCTGCTCCCAGTCCGCGTTAGGTAATGCGCACTGTAAGTCTTATTTTCCTTCTCCATCCAACGTCTCCTACCCCAAACAGTGGGCCCCGCTAGGGGCCTCCCGGTCATGTATGTGGAACATACGCTTGCTCCCCCCCATGGCCCCTCTTGTTTTATCCAACGCAGGTCTCCGTATTATCTCTTCTTTCCTGTTTTTTTTGGCGCTATATACGTCTACTCTTTTGTACACGCTACAATGGGAGCCAACTCTCAACGGCCAACTTTTTGCCTCACTTTTCCGGGATAGTATTTTTCTCTTTCTCATTTTCCTTTTCACACACCCCCCCCGGCATGTCCCCAGACAGCCCCGCGTACGTTTTTTTTCTTTCCCCCGTTGAATGTTTCCCATACTTTTACCTCCTTTGCTCTCGCCCTCTTTTTGTTAGTATCCGTTCGATTTTTTCTTCCGGAAGTTCCTCCCCATACCTTCCGTACTCAACGCTCCTCGTAGCTTATCAACCAAGGCTTTTTCGTGAGGTGTATTTCGAGAAGCGTTTTTAACATTGTTTCCTTTTTTCGGCTCTTCTTTTCTCTTGGGTACTCCCAAATTCTCAGGTCGGAATCCATCCCACTATTTTTTTCTGTTTTTCTTAGGCTTTCGGATGGCATACGTTATTGTCCCTTTTCAAGCCGCCTTTTTCTTCCCTTCTCTCCCTGTTGAGAGGATGGACTTTTTTTTTTTTCACCCTTCACCCTCATGTTCGTCGGGCTTTCTCACTGCTTTATTCCACATACTTGGGCGGATTGCTGGTAATCTTTTGGGGTAGACGTTCCTTGTTTTTGTCTTTCTCGCCATCGTGCGGTTCCAATGGTAGCCGCCATTCCCTTAACCCCCTTTAGCCCGTTTTTTCGCGTCGGATTATTCGACCTTGATTATTGTGACAAGGTGTATGGTACAACCTTCCTTTGGTGTGCCTTCTCTACCAGAACCCCGCGTCTTTTCCCCTAGATTCGGGTAATACCGTGACGTCCGTCTCCACACTTTACCTCCCCCCCAAACAGAGGTTTTAAGACCAAATATGCAGGGCCTCCCCCAAGCCCCTCAATCCGCCTTTTTCGCTTCGTCTAATAATTTACGTGGATTTCAAGATTTTCCCCCGGTGCTCTTCGTAGCTTTTCTTCTTTCGTCGTTGTACGTCACAGGCATACAAGTAGGTGACTTTCCGTTTTCGTCTCCGCGATTTCCCCCCTTGCGGGCCTTGCATCCCCTCGGATGCGTTGTGACGACCTTTCTGCCCCAGGCACGCGTACCCTTTAGGGGATAATACCCCAGTGAAGGTGGGAACGCGAGGAGAACATCCTCCGTGCACTCCTTTTTTCCATAATTGTTCGTCGGGACTAGCTTCTTAGTGAACGTGTGCATCGCTCCCACCAACAAAGGTTTCTCCCATCACGGTGGGAGTAACTCTACGGTTACGTTATCTTTTCCCCCGTTTGTTTTTGACCCTTTACAGATAGAGTCTCCCCCACATATGAGTTCGTAGTTTTTCGATACACTTGTTGGTTTTTTTTAAGAAAAGAGCTAGTGCGCCTCTTTCTTTAAGTCGGTTGTCCCTGGACTTTTCCCTACGATTCTTCACCCACCTGCACCGGGGGAGTATCCCAGCTTTCTGTTGAAGGTGTGCAGCGGACCCTCAAAACTCCTCGCTTGTCTGATGCCCCCCCCCGCCAATGGTTCCCGTTGTTGCCGCCGAAACTTTTCTCCCGTTCAACGCATCCGGGTCGCGTGCCTTTACGCCTCTTTCCTTACCATATCCCTTTTCCAGTTGCTCCCACAAGTAACTGGCGTCGACCCGACCTCGGATTGACCCCCCTTCCCCCCCTCCGGCGTCGGAGGTACACGGCAATTTTTGGCTGACCGTCGGGGTCGTTGGATGGAAGTCTTTTCCCCGTTTTGTCACTTCTCCCCCCAGCCCAATCATATTCCCCTCCCTACGCTTTCTGTCTCCGCTCTTCCCCGGTCGGTGGACCTACCCCCCCCCAGCTACGGTCTCAACGCTGCATATCCTCCAGCTCAGCTCCCTTCTCCCTTGTGTATGAACCAGTTGTCTCCCCGACCCAAGTGAGCTTTTTTCCTCTTGCCAAATATCCCCCGGACCGTATAACCCCCCCCAACCGTATCCCCCCCGGCTTCTTATGTTGCTCCATTTCAGTGAGGCGTTTTCCCTCCCTCAAACTTGATTTTTTCCTTTTGGACGAAAACCCCTTTCCCGCCTGCAGTATCCTTTCCTTGGCCCCCAAGCAACACGTAACAGTAACCTTTGACATCTGTTTACCCCGCGGAACGAAATCCAGAATTCCTCGACTTGCCGGCCCTCCCACTAGCTTCCTCTGTCTTCCGTCTTCGGTATGTGGGAGTACGAGCCTCCTCCTTTTCAATCCGTCGGGTGTCGACCACCCGTCCACAACGTTCGCAGCCATCCCGCGTCTTTTCTCCAGCGCTAAGTGATGCTGGGAGTCCCCTTCTTTTTCCTTTTCTTTTCCGCCTTTCCTTATAGCCACCCCAATCGGCACGACACTGAAATAGAACCTCCTCATCAACCTTTAGACCTTTCCCGGCCTTTTTCCCCCTTGGTGTCCACCAGAATATATTCCCAAGTTTTTCCCCGTCCCTGCTTTTTTTGGGACTGCGCCAATTAATGTCACGTTTTTTTTCCCATTTGCCCTTGCGCGGCGTACAAAGAGATCCCCCCCCGTAAACAAGTGATCCCCCTTCTTCCTCCCCTTTCCCCCAACCTTCTGGTCTTCCGATTTGGATCCCACCTGTCTTTATCTTGAAAACGAGTCCTGACGTATTACTTCTCCCTCTAGAGATCTCCTTTCCCTCCGCCCTTTTTGTAACAAAGCTAACTCTTGGAGCCCCTTTCCCACCTTGGGACTTCCGGCTTTCGGGCCTCGGGTTACTGGATCGGTTGTCTCCTTTGGTTGGTTTTTTTGTTTTTCTAGGTTTTCCTTTCCCCAACTTTACATTGAATTACCACGACATTTACGCGTACTTCGGTCCTTATTTTTCTCATTTCAACCCGTTTAATGCTCGCTAACCTGGTCTAAGCGACTTTCTTAGGTTCGTCCCCAGTTTTTGACGTTCGAAAAAGGCGTAATCCCTTTCACCCCCCGACGTCCCGACGTCCCCCCCTGCCGAGTGAGTATAAACGTAAAGCGGTCTTGTTTGGTTTTTTTTCCCTTTTCGACCTCCCCAGATGCGGAGCTTCTCTTGTGTCCTCTATTTCGGAAGTCCTTTTCGCATTGTTTTCGCCGTTGGCTCCCTATCGTCCTTACCCTACTGGGTTTTCCCCACTGTCCCCAATGAAATTTCCTGACGCCGGTTCCTGAATTATCCTTTCCGTGCAATATTTTTCGTCACCTTACCAAGTGAATTTCCCTCCCCGAACACCCTAAAACTTTAAAGCGGCGCACTTTGGTACAGGTTCTTGTCTGTTTTCTGCCGGCCCCCCTTGGGCTCCCTTCCCCTCCCTCAGCCCCCCCCGTCATGCCCCGGGGAGGCAATATCGAAAGTATCTCCCATGCAGCGGTTTTTGTTGTCGACGTTTGTCCGCAGTGCTATAGCTTATCCCTCTGCGCTGATTAGTGCTGGTCGGCCCCCCTGTTGTGCTTTCTCTCCCCAGCTTGACCGTTGTGCGCTGCCGAAGAGTCGAATACCTTCTCCCTTTCTCTGCACGTTTCGATTGTTGCCCCTCACTGTTTATGAAGTTTGACGTGGGTTTAGCAGATTATGACGGCCCCCCCCCCCAGTGACGTGTCAACCCCATATTTGACCCTTTCCTTGCTTTTCCTGTAATGTCTCATCCCACGGGACAGGCGTCGCGACACACTCTTGCCGGCTCTCACGCCTTCTTTCTTAGTATTTTTTCAATTCGTGGCTGTCTCCGACCCCTTGCGCTACCAATGTCCTAACCCACCGCCATGGAGTGTAGCCGTGTATTTGCCCTCCGTGACACAGATTTGTGTCCCCCGGTCAGTCCTCCTCCCTTCCCTGTATGCCTCTCACTGGCACCCGAGCGCTACACCCTCCTAGTAGATGGGCTAGACGAGCCCGTGTCTATACCGGTTTCTCCAAACATTGTACCCACTCCCGCCCAGCCGAACCGTCGCCCTTATCTACCAACAAGCGGCGTGCTCTCGCACCGGACCCCCTTTTCCCCTTGAGCCCCGCACACACTGGTACAACTAGAAACCTACGACCCTATTTACGCGCTTTTTTCGTGTTCCCTCCCTGCACTTTGGCTCCCTCTGGCCTCCCAAGTTTCCCTCCGCGCCAACATCCGCCGGATCACCCCAGTGATAGGTGGTCGGCAATGCCGTGTCATTGTCACACCATCTCCCTCTCCACCCTTTTGCATTTCTATAATTGCAGTTCTTCCTGACCTGTAGCGCCGCTCTTCACTCTTTCTTACTAATGGTCATCTTTTCAGATCCTCTGTCCACGCGCCCTTTTGTGCCGTTTCGCGATAATGACGCGTACTTCTGTGACTCTAAGCAGGTACTTCCCCCCTCCTGCTCCTCCTCTTAGTTCTATTCTGTTCCCTCTTAGGGGGTCTACGCTCTATGCTTGAGTCCATTTCTCCCCCCCTCTAGGCATGATTGTCTCAGTCCCCCCCTGATTGAGCCTTTTTTTTTCCCTTTCGCCCGACGGTCCCTCACACTCTAGCGCTTGAATGCCAATGATATTCACTCCTCAGCTTGTTCCACTTTCTTCTCCCTTGTTACACTGCCTCATGCTCCATGGGGACTTCCCCACACTGCAATGTTCTGTAGCTAGTGTCACCAGCGATTGACTGCAGACGCGTTCGGGTGCGGTCCTCTGGGTTTTAAAAGTTTCCCCCTATTAGAGCGACAGACATAACCCCCGCGCACCTCGGCGTTTTTAGTGTGTCCTGCACGTTTCGCTCATCCTTTGTTTTGACATAGAATTTGGCTTGCCCCAGTGCGCCTGTAACCGACAATGTTCACGACCTAGTTCGCACACCACCCTTTCCTCTTGCTACGAACTTTGTATCGTCCCTCTATACCCAGTGATGCAGCTTTCTGACTTGCTATTCCAGCTTTATTACGTTCTCCTGTCGCACCGTGAACGCTGCCTCAAGGTGATCTTGACGAGCACTTTCCTGGGACCTTGCAGCCCGGGCCCAGCCCTTCACGTCGCTGCTGCCCCCGTTAGGATGCTATTCTTCACCGCCGCCACCCCTCCACGTTTGGTATTTGCTCTCCTGCGCATTAGAGACCTCAGAGAGCTCCTTTACTTTTTGTGGTCTCTCCCTTCAATCACTTTCGCCTGATTTAGTGCACATTATCGACACGAGGGTTTATTCCCCATAGCCACCCTTTCCCACCTCTACGCCTCATAGGCCTCGCGAAGGTTCGTGTTTGATCCGTTGAAGGGTTCTGTCTTCACACGACGTACGTCCCTCTCCTTAAGGAGTATGCACCACGGCCACATCCACAAGACGCCTTCCCCCCCCTCACGCCCGGCCTTATTCCCTTTTCAAGGGTGGACATGAACACAGCGCTCCCTTGTCCCCCGCGAATCTCATCTTCCGGGGATCCGATCGGGAATTTTTATACTCTTTGGTTGTTTTCTGTAGGTGCAGTTGCCAAAAGGTTTCCTGTTCGACCCTCTCGCTTCTTATTTTCTCACGTCGGCCAGCATTCCCTGTTGGAGTCTGTACCATCGTGTGTATTGCTTTTGATGGCATCTTTTCCCCTGGGTCCCCTCCTCCTCAGTCTAAAAACCCGCGATCATTCTCTGCCCCTGCAGCCCTACCCCGGGGCCGAGATCTGCAACGCCCCCACCCTCGATCTTTTTCCTTCAATACCCCCCAGCGACACAGGTATCCCCCATCGCTGCACCCTAGCATAAAAACTTGATAAATGCGAACAAATCCCCAGATGAATCTTCGCTGCCTTTCCCAACTCCCCCCTTTTTAACCTATCGTGTCATTCGGCCCCTCCGGACCTTTTCGATCAACCTTTATCCCGAGTTGAAACAACCCCGACCGATGTTTTTCCCCGGTGGTCGTACCCATTACGGGTTTCGCTTCGTCCAACTCGTCTCCAGGGTCAACCCACGTTTTCCGCTATTTCACACCTTTCCGCCGCTTTTTTTGCGGCGCGTCCGATTTTGATTATCGTTTTTTTTTGAAGATGTACTAGGCTTTCTTGTCCCATTTTCCGCTTTCGGTCGTAGGAGGCGAGCGAAAGACCCCACCCTTCCAAATCCACAACTGGTTCAGGTGGTGCAGTCTCTTCGCAAAAAATATTCATCTTCAACCTTCTGCCTCCTGTGAGAGAACGTCTGCCGCTCCCGGAAATTGTCCGACTCCCAGTGAATTTATTTTCGAAAACCCCCCCTGAGAGGCCCTGCTTTCGACCGTTCTCATACCTTGATCAGCGTTACTATTCTTCTCCCTCTTTTCCAGAAACGCACCCCGGCTTCACTTTGACTCCCTTTTTTTTCTCCGCCCTTTTTTCTTCGAATGGACGTTAAAGTATAGATCCCCTTCCCTTCACTTAGTCCTCCGGCGTCCGTTGCCGGTTGGGGGCTAGAGAAAGGTCCTGACGGGTTATCTCCCACCCTTCTTTTTTTTTCCTCGGACGTCGGATAGGGAATTACCTCCTCTCCTTGTTCGTGGAGTTTCTGTGGTTTTTCCCCCGCCATTTTGAGATCTAAAGAGTTTTTCCGTTCGCGCCTCTGGATCTCTTCCAACACGCAGTCGGTCGGTTTTTGAAGATCTTTCCTTTTTGAATCTTGGAATTGGTTTTGCCGCCCAACAATATCCTTAAGAAGAACAACCTTTCCTCTCCACTCCGACCGTAGTCCCCCAGGAACGAACATTTCCGCGCTCCTTGACGGCTTCCTTTCCCCCTTGGCGTAGAATACTCTTTTCCATCTCCTAAGTGTGTTGTTGTCCATATATTCTTTTTGTTTTTCTTTCCTGTTTCTAGCGCGTCCTGTTATTTATGCAGGAATGTATCGTTGGTCTCTTTTCTTTCTTAATGATCTTGAGGCCCCAAACCTTCAACTATTCCATCTGTCCCCCAACTACCCCCTTTCTTTCTTCCCCACCCTCTGGAACTCCATCTCGATCTTTGCTCGAGTAGGGCGCCGACCGCGTCCTCCCCTGGGACAAGCTACCCTCCACAGAACCAGCCCCCGACCCCCTTCTCCGGCCATTCCCGGGCCCGATCCTTCAGGACGTTCCTCGGGCAAACCAGTCCTTCTTAAGGGTCCTTCGGTCCTTTTTTTCCCTACTACTCAGTTCAGGTATGACTTCGCATGAAGGTATGTCCCTTACCCCCCCCTTTCCCTTACAGACCTGATCACTCCACTCTCTTCGGATCTCTCCTGGTGGCGGGTCGAATGGAGACCCTGCCCGCGCCCCGTCTGCATAATGCTTAAGACAGCCCCCTGGCACTTCCTCGTTTCCTTGTTCGACCCAGACACTTTCCTTGCAACATGTCGTTAGAGGGTGCCGCCCGGTAGCCAGAAGAATGACCCCCTTTCCGACTGTCTGGCCCCTTGACTTTTGATTGTCGGACTATGACTGCCCCGTTGAACATTTATTGTGTGGAGCCTTCTTTTTTCCGTTTCTTTCCCAACGTAGACACTTCCCCCCTCCCCATGCAGAGCCTCTCCCCCTCCCCGCACTTTCTCACAAGCCTCCTCCGTATAGGACAGCCCCCTGCAACCCCACAGATCCCTGTATTTCATTCACCACACACCAGTCTGGATCCTTCTCGCCATCTAACTCGGAGATATGTTCGTGTTTCCGCATCAATCCCCTCCACTTGGAATGGACCGACCCCTAGCGAACCGACAATGACCATTCGGTCTGTCTACTTTCACACCCCACTATACGGTTCTTGCCCAAGGCTCCCGAACAGTCTTCTGGTATGTGATTTGCCTTCTTCGCGCCGATCGCCGCTTCCTTTGAGCCAGTTGTCCTTTTCTACGTTGGTGGAGGTAAGATCATTTCCTATATTTTTTCTATGCGTTGGGTGGGGAGTTGCGTCCGTCGTTTCCCTGTCGTTTGCGCCGGCAAGTCAATGCTAGCTGTGGTCCCCGTTTCTTTTCTATCCGCTGCCGATTAAGCCACCCGGTCCTTCATTTTACGTTCAAACGAGGTCCTATACTTTTCCCCGCGAGATTGCCGCTTAGAATCCCGGGCGAGACTGCGAGGTCCGCCTTCGGCCTTTTTCACCACACCCCTCGGTTGAAAATCAAAATTTTCCGCCTATGATCCCTACCCTCCCCACGCCCGTTTCTCTTCCCCAGCTGTATCGTAGCGGTGACCTTTCCCCAAACGGCGCCATCCCTCCACTTTTGACCGAGTGCCATTTTTTTGCGATTGGGGATATCTGTGAAGTTTCAGCGCTCCGAATTTTCCCCAGAAGAGGCCTGGGTCAGAGTCTCCAAGAGTATGACTTTTTTACCTCTTCTTTCCCTCTTTCTGGAAGGAGGAGCTGCTGCCTGTTAACCCTGGTCGATTTCCCCCCTCCAATCACTGGTAAGGTCTTTTGTGTCGGAACGGGTTGGTTTCCTCCCCGGCTGTTGGGATTCCGACCCAGATACCTGTCCAGCTTCCAGCGGCATCCTTTTTCCCTACGTGTTTTTTTCCGCGAAACTCACGGCACCTTTCAACTCTTCCTTTTTTCGGAGTTACCGCCGCCTTGGTGTAGCTTCGGTGTATTTCCGATCCCCCTTTCCTCTCCCTCACGGGGTTGCACGCTCTATCACCTGCGAAAAACTTCTTGCCCTGCCTTTGCATCCATCGCCCATTTTTTTTCCCAAGGTAAGATACGGCCGTCCATTCGCACAAACTAGCTCTTCTCCCCCATCACGCACCCAACTGAAAAGGACTCACACGTACGCCCCTGGTTCTACGCACTCCTTTTACCTTCACAAACCCTGAGGAACCCCTCACCCTCGACAGAATCTCCTCTCTTTCCTAATAATCCTTTTTTGTTGTTGATTCGGCTTCTTTCTGCTCCCCCTCCGTGTATTGCGTACCCCGAGCCCAATTGTTGCCCGCTCTTGGGCATCCCAGTTAAGTTGTGTAATTACTTTTGATTCTCTTGAGCGCCGCGTTGTAGCAAACTTCCCACCTCGCCTTTGAAACTTTTTCAATCGGTGAATGATGGGATGATTTGAAGCGGACGAATGGTTCAACCTCCCTTTAAACTTTTTCCCGCTTGGTCGAGGAGACCGTGTTTCTTCACCCCCAGCCTGTGTCGCCCCCCGGAAGCGCTTTAGGAATACCCCCATATCGCGTGTGACCTTCAATTTCGCGTCCGTAGACGTGATTTTTTACTCCCCCCCCAATTTTTTGTTTGTCTGAGGGACACTTAAAGAAGGGTCCGCCGCCCGTTTGCCCCTCCCCGTCCCAAGTGTTGCTTTTCCCGCAGCCCTTTTGACGGCCGTCAGAGTTTACCCGCACCCATCTCCCACTCCTCCTGATTTTTCCATCGACGCCGGCCCCCCTCGATCGTTGTGCCCGTCTTCTTTCTTTCGGGATTTTTACGCACCTTCCCAGAGCAGCCCTCAGGAAAAAATCTCGGCTAGCAAATGGGATCTCCCCTTTGGCCTGTCACCCGGCGGCCATACCGTGTCCTTTTCGACTCTCCCTTTTGGCGTGCGGGTCTCAGCTCCTTTAATGGTTAAGGAGCCGGTGTGCGTTGCTCCCCCCTGTCTATTTCGACGCGATTTCCCTCACGGCTTGCCTCCATGGACACCCATGCTCGCGGTTAAGGATTGACGTTCTGTCTTTTCTCCCTTAAATTCTTTTTTCCGGTTGGGTTTACCCTGCCTTCACCACAGCCCTCTGCAAACCCAGCCTAGCAATTTTGGCGGGCCTGCACGATCTCCCAGGTTTCATTTTAACGCTCACTCCACCACAGATCTTTCCCCTCGATACACATTACAAACGGATTAGGATGTCCCTCCCAATTTTCAACACACAACCCGCCCCACAACAAACACTTGCACCTGGCAAAATCTATGAGATCCCTTGATCCTTGTATAGTGAATTCGTGTATTCTTGAGTCCTTTTTCGTTCCATGCGGAGCGGGAACGATAACAGCTCCCCTGTATTTTGGCCTTGTCCGTTGTCCCCTCTTGGATTCCCCTACCGTTCTGGTAGCTTGATTTTTCTTCGACGAGCTTTTTCCAGAATTTAGATTTCGAATCACTGGACTTTTGGCTAATACCCCGCCCTTTTTTTTCTTCGGTTAAGGTGGCTTGAAGGGAGAGCCCCGTGCCCTAGAAGAGGATCTTATGGGGTTAAGTATTCAATCTTCCCCCCCGTTCGAGACGCCGCCCTCCCCATCAAGGTTCCTAGTTTTGGTTCCGTTCATCTTTAGCCACTAGAGGGTCCCTTTCTTTAACCATCGAAATTTCCCGTTCCCTGTTCAGAAATGGACCAGACCGCCCTGACCTTTCAAACCAGTGTTGATTTAGAACACATGACGTTTAAGGCTCTGTTTTCCTCGGAGATACCCTTTTCAGCGGTCAGGAACCTATTCCTTTTTCATTCCCCCCGCAACCCATGCAAGAGAGAGTCTGGAGCCCGTTTCTTGGCAAGCCCCCCTTCGGAACTTTTCCCCTTATCATCGAAATGAACTTTCAATTCTCAGTACGTCGGTTCTATTTGTCCTTTTGGGAAGTTGGAAGCTGAGTCCCTCTATTAATGTTTCCCCAGCGGCTGAAGGACGGGAAGGGACTGCCTTCTGCTAGTTTCTTTTTAGGTTTGCCCTTTTTGCTTTTCAGCAACTCGCTTTTTCTGCCCCTTCCGACGCCGCCGAGCGGTCCATATGCCGTATTTAGGTTTTCTCTCTTTCCCTGTCCGAGTTTCCTGCTTTCCTGAGTGGAAGTTTTTTTGCCTAAACGCAGCCGACGATCCAACTCTCTCCCCTTACCGGAACCAAACATTTCTTCCATTTTTGAACAGTCCATCCTGCTAACTGGTCCGCTAATCCCTTAATTTCATGAGTATTAT
>Ga0179593_1386095_pt1 | contig 12260 bp, 14 predicted proteins | sample CZODoug2_1_08_16_FD_185931 | JGI IMG/M metagenome (GOLD analysis project Ga0179593, IMG submission 185931) | Vadose zone soil fungal communities from Angelo Coast Range Reserve, California, USA - CZODoug2_1_08_16fungal (PacBio error correction) | ecosystem: Environmental > Terrestrial > Soil >... | reverse complement strand
CTTGGACCACGATTTCCCCCAGACTTTGAAGCTTTTCCCTTTCCGTCTTGGCAATCTTCCCCAGCCAACCCCCTTTGGACTCATTGACAGGGGTTCCCATGGTTTTTTTTTTTTTCCCCCGTTTTTGGGTTTTTTCCCTTTTTCGTTTTTCTTTTTTGATGTGATAATGAGTGCGCGACCCCTTTCACTCCCCTCCCCCCCATTCAGCACCTCCCCTTTTAGCACTTTCTTTTTTTTGCTCTACGTGGATTAGATTTCTGTTATTATCCTTTTTCCCCTTTTTTGTGGGCAGCTTTTTCCCTGATCCAACTCCCCTGGCTGTGTCTCGTTTTCTTTCAGGACGCACTGACAGGGCGCGGAGTTTTTCCTCCTCGGGGTTTTCTTGCTGCCAACCCCGCCACTGGGTTAGCTATTCTTTTCCCTTTTTGTCATTTCTGCGTGTAACACTTTTCGCGTCTAAGTTACTTTCCCTTCTCTTCCCTGGTCCGGCGTGGCTGCGTTGCCCCGCCTTTTTCCATTTTTCCGTTTCAATCGACTGCTTTCCTGACCCCCCCGGTGTTTGGGGAGGTGACATGCTTTTCTCTTATTCCTGGGAGTGCTATCGGCTTTTTTTTTTTTTTTCACAAACTTGACATTCGTAACTCTTTTTTTCGAACGTACTTGTGTTTTCCCTTGTCTTTCCTGAACCCAGCCGTTGGTGACGATTCTTCGTATTTTTGGCTTTTTTTTTTTACTTTTTTCCCAAGAGCCCTGCAATACTTTTTTCGCTTCCCCATTTCGGCCCCCTTGAAGCTCACCCCTCTTTTTCTTCTGGATTGCCGGGGAGTTGATTTCAAGGGTGCATGTTTTTCCACTCCTCTTTTTTTTACCCTGGTTTCGGGGATTATTCTTTTAATTCTTTCTCGATTTTTTAAGTAAGGTCCTTGCGATCGTTGTTGGGGCCTCCTTCTTGTGGCTTTTGTAATATCTTTTAGGCAGTCTTTTTGTATGTGATCGCTTTGCCCCTGATCCTTTCCCTCCCCTTGGTTTTTTTGTTAAGCGCGGACTTTGTGTCCATCAGTTGTCGCCCCCTCGATTTTTCTGTTTTGCATTAAGGAGCTGGGGGATCATGATGTTATTTTCCCCTCTTTTTTCGTGGGGCAATTTGCCCCCCGTGTAATCCTTCTGTGCGGCAGTCCCCCCGTTCCCCTCTACCATTACACTTGTCGGGCTCTTGACCTTACTCTGGTTCCCGGTTCAATTTTCCTCGAATCCCTTTTTATGGATTCTTGTAGCCGTTTTTTTTCCTTTTTTGTTACGCCGCTCTCGAGGACCCGAGTGTCTTTTTTCTCTCGCAACCTTGTTCCGGCCGGGACCTGTTTTCGGTTGAACGCTTTTTTTTTCCCCAGCTTTCATGCGCAGACATGTACCTTACCTGGGGCTGGTCCTCTTCCCCCTGGCCCTTGGTGTCTTTTGGTTAGTTTCCGTTACTTTAAGTGTTCCTTTTATGCACCCACCCCAGTCTTTTTTTCAAAGCTCTCCTCCATTCCTTTTCCCCCACTTCGAGTAGAGTTCTCTGTAAAAACGTACTTTTCGCAGTGGCCCTTTCTTCTTCTTGTCCGTTCGACGGTCTGGTTTGTTTCAGTCAGTTCCTGTCTTCTTACCTCGATTTTTTCTTTTGTCCAGCTGATATCGTCTGCCCCGTTTCCTTTCTCCTCAATTTGCTCTTTTTTTTGGATTTCCCCCCAAAACAATGCTGCTCCTCAGTCTTTTTAATGTGGGTCCCTTCGATTTCCTTCGGGCTTTGATTCCGTTTGGCGCAGTTGTACTTCTGGTTTTTTTGCGGCGTTTACCTCGTTTCCCCCCCCCTGTTTGCCCCCTGCTCTCTTGTATTGTTTCCTCTTTTTTACCTTTCATAGGGGTCTTGTTTTTTTTTCTTTTCTGAGTCGTTTCTATTTTTTTTTACCGGATTGGGTAGAAGGCCAGCTAAGCCCCCCCGACACATCGTAATTCCCTCCCTTTTTTTTCCCCTATTCTTCTTTCTTTTTCTGTTGATGGAGCCTTTCACTGAGCGATGTGAGACTCCCGAGATCTTCCCGTTACTTCTGTTTTTCTCTTGTCCATTTTTTTCGACACGGCGGGATCCCCTTTCGCCTCTGGCTCCCTCCCCCCTCCTTCCCTTCTCACTTGTTGTCAACCTTTTTTCTATTCACGTTCGCTGGGGCCCAAACTGTGGGGTTTTTTGTTCCTAATCTTTTTTTGATGGTAGAACTTTTGCCTTTCACCCCTTCCTCTCTTTCCTTAACTAATTTATTTGTGTTGTTGGAGTCTATGCGCTTTTTTTTCGTCCCCTTTTAACCTCAACCCTGATCTTCCAGTTCCCTGCCTTGTTTTTCTATTTCCCCCCTTTTTTTATGGGGAAGTCCCCTCTTCGCTTCTCAGGTGAGACCCCCTCTTATTTCTCCCTTTTTTTCTCAACCCTACTCTGGACAAAGGACTTCCCTTTTGAACTGTTTCCTGTCCCCTTTTCCGCAGGGCCTGATCCAAGCCCTTTTCTGCGCTTAACAGGCAAACTGGATGGTGTTTCCCCCCCTCAAAACGGATCTGGATATCCTTCTTAGGTGAGTTTTTTCCTCCCCCTATGGATTATTTCTCGTTATTTCCCCCTACGGTTTTTTTCCTCAATCCCCTGAGTGGGTAATTCGACCCTTCCCTTTGTTGGCTGTCCCGTGGCAGTCCTGTCGAGTTATCCGAGAGGAACGCCCCTCCGGCCCTTTTTTCTATCACCGCCTCCTTTTTTTGTTATTTGTGAAAGGTTTTTTCACCCCTCTTTTTTTTTTCCTTATGCGCCTGCCTTCCCCCCCCATGTTTTTGTTCATCCCCCCTTTGCACCCCTTTAGGAGTATGGCACCATCTTATTTCAAGACACCCTTCCCACTTCCCTCTAGACCCGTGTTTTTCGCTTCCGTACTGTTTCTCCCCTTTCTTAACCTCCTTCCTCCTTTTCCATGGACTCCCCCCTATGAACTTTTTTTGTGCGCTTCGTTCGTAGGAATAGCATTTTACCTTGCCTTATGCGGACCCCACGTTCCTCTTTTTTCTTCACACTGGTTTTCCCGATAAGGTTTCCACCTGTCCCGCTCACCACGTTGATGCTTTTTTTTTTCATCTTCCCGGATTCCAGGGTAGATGTCCCGCGGCATGTCTTTCGCTTTTTTTTTCCCTTTCCCTCTTTTTTTATTCCTTGCACAGGTCCTTCACCCTTCCTTGCCCCGCGGGCCGAGGTCGGATTCTTCTTTTTGCTGCTTACTGACTGGGTCCCCCCTTACGCCGCCCGTATTCTTTTTGCGTCCCCCCGTTTTCATACCCCCCTTTTCCAGACCTTACCCTTGTGACCTTTTGATTCTTCCCTGTCCCTAATTTTTTCGTGCTGTTCCTCGCCTCTGATCCGTTTACAAATTTTTTTTCTGATACTGTCTTTCCCCCACCAGATTCCTTTCGTCTTTTGCTTTTCCCTCCTTTTACGATGGAGTGGAGACTTTTCAACTTTTTTTTTTTTTTTTGGTAGTGTTTTTTCCCCTTCTTTGGTCTTTATTTTGGCTGAGGACCCCCTCTTTCGTTGTCCCCTTCCGGCTCAGCGCTTTATTTTTTTCCTCCCCCCCCAGAAGCCCTTCCTTTCATCTCTTGGATCCCTCTTCCGTCCCACCCCATGTACGTCAGGCGCTTTGCTTTTCCCCTGGGTTCAAGGGCATGTGCCCCCCCGTCCCTTCTGAGATTTCTTGACCGACTTTTTGGTTCGTTTTTCCTCTTTCTCCTTGCTTCTGTCGTGCGTTTTTGCTTTTCCCTTCTGTCTCTCGCCACGTGACCGAAGGCCCCCCCTTCTCTTTTTTGTTTGCGCATCCCAGTATGCTCCATCACAACTTGTGTTTTCTCCTCTTTCATTCCTGTTTTTTCCCCTGTTTCGAGGACGTCTCGTTCGACTTCGATTAGCCACCCCTTTTGATGTGTCCAGTCTTCGTGTTTTCCCCCTACTTTCGTTTTTACACGGTTTTTTGCACCCTTTTTTTTTCAGGTCTCGGACCGTAAGGTTCCCCTGGTCCTTTTCCCTGTTTCCTGTAAACGCCCCTGTCTTTTTGTGCGTCTATCTCCTTTCTTCTTCTTTTTAGTTTTTCCCGTTTTCCCTCAAACAAAGTTCCCCGCTCTTTCTGAAAGTTCCCCCCCCTCTTAAGGTCGTTTCAGTACCCCCGCTCCCCATCCCTTTGTCGAGCTTCTTTCGCATTCTCCTGCACCATAGTTGCCGACTTTGAAACCCCCCTCTCCTTTTTTCACAGATCCACTTCCCTTTTTCCTTTTAAGGGGGTGGGGGTTCTGGGGCGTTTTTCCTTTTTTCAGGCTTCCTCGTTAAACCCAGGCTCCCCGGTCGTAGTTAGTTAGTCTTTTTTTTTTCTGCCCACCAGCATCCGTGAAAGTCCCGGGTTACAGTTTTTGCTGACCTTCTTTGGGGGTTGTTTAGGCCTTTTTTCTTTTCTCGATTTCAGTTCTCGTTCTTTTTGTTTCCGTTGGATGCGTTCCTTTTTTCCCCCTCCGTTTTTTTTGTTGCGATCTGTACCAGTCTTTTCCCCTCCCCTTGGGACGGCCACTTCGCGTGCCCTTCTTTGGTCTTCCCCGACCAAATTTTCCCCTTCCCGTTGCCGACAGGTCCCCCCTGTACCTTTGGGCATTTTCACGCGCGTGTGTCCTATCCTAAAGAGACCGTTTTGGAATGTAGTGGTTTGAACGTCTTCCGCCGTCCCCAACGTTAACGATTCCTCCCCCCAACCTTCCTTTCCGCTCCTTATTTACTTAGGAGGACTTTTTCGACTTTCGTGTTTTTTCATAGTATCTTTTTCCGATTGGGCATCGTCTGGCCTCCTTTCCCCCTTCTTTATTACGGTTGCCTTTTTTTCCTCCACCGGTCCGCCCCTTTTTTTTTCCAAACTTTTTTTTTTTGGAGATTTCTTCATCTTGAATCGGTGTTTTGGTGTTCTTCCACGCCCCGACAGATTCGTTCCCTCCTTTTTTTTCGGACGCCCTTTCCGTTGGTGTCTTCCCACACGTTATTTTTTCCTTTTCCGTGCTGTACTTTCCCGAGTTTTTTTCTTCCCTTCTTTGCCTGGCGTTTTCTTATCCCACGGGTTGGCTTTCGAATCTGGACTTTCTCGCACTCTTTTTTCCACGGGGCGACGTGGTCCGTCCCTGACTTTTTTCTCCTGATTCTCTCTCTTCTCCCCCGTGAAAATTGACCTCCCTCCCGCAACTACCGTGTAGTGATTCCCAGAGCCATCTGATTGTTTTGCCTCTTGAATGGCGACTTTGACGATTCTTTCGTTTTTTCGAATTGGCCGTGATTGGACCTCCGATCAAACCTTTCTTCAAACATAGTGTGTCCCCGGTAACCAAATACTCCCACCCCCCCACCGGATCTTGGTACCTCTTTTCTGCTCCTGGGCCGCGTTTTTCCCCTTTGTTCCCGTGAAACCCTGTTGGGGATTTCACCTCTCCGGGCAACTTTTTTTCTCCGGTGAGTTTTTAGTTTTCTGTATGCAATTCCCGGTTTTGCTTTGAACGTCCGTCGTGCAATTGTCGCGGCTTTTTGTTCTTTTCTTGTGCTAACCCAAGAGAGTTCAGGACACACCCTTTCGTCCCTGGTCCGGGATCCAGTCCCCCCCCTCGCGACTAAGCCTCCTTCTTCCCGGTTGTTTTCCCTTACCTCGGCCCCCCTCTAGATGGCAGATTATTTTTGTTCGTTGAACAACCTTTCCTTTTCTCGTCCCAATCCAGCGGGTTAATCCTTGCCCCGGATTCATTAGGCGTTCCTTTTCTCTCACGGCTGCCACATGTCTCTCGGCCGATCTCTTAAAGTGGTACCTTTCTTTTTCTCCTGATTGAGCCCGTGTCCTGGCCTGGTCTTTCCTCGGACTTCCATATTGCTTCCTTTCGACGTCCGACAGACATGTTTTTGAGTCTCCCTTTTTCCCTGCAATTTTCCCCCCGTTGTTTTTTTGAATCGGCTCAATAGTCGTTCTAGCGGACCCCTTTTCATGCCTAGGGCCGCGGTGCTCCCCGGTACCATTTTCTTTTGTTTCCTTCGTCACTGTTGTTTTTACCATTTTTTTTCTTTCGGTGTTCCCCCTTCTTTTTATCGACCCCTTAGGTCCATAAGCGTGACTGTTCGCGAACCCTTTTTCCCCCCCTCCCTTGACAATTCGAGTCAGTGCTCCGATGCGTCCTCGCTTTTTGAGGGTGTATGTTTCAGCGCCGGCACTTTTTTTCCTTTTTTCCTTGCTTTCCTTTTGTGCCATCTCTATCGCCGTACGTTTTTTGGTACTGTTCCCAACAAACTGTGGTGCCCTCTTTTTCCCGTTTGTGCCCCCATTTTTTTTGCCCCACCCTTTAGTGCTGGGCCACGATCCGCCCTGCGTTAGCTCTTTCCTTTGGTCATTCTCCTTTGTCCCTCTTTCGTGCCGGCCCCAAGTCCTGATCTCTTGTCCTTTCTGTAGCATACGGGGACATTCCCACCCAGGTCTCTGTTTTTTTCCTTACGCTGGCATAATTTTACTTTTCTTTGCCGAAGCCCCCCAGCAAGCCCCATAACGAGTACAGCCGCCCCTTTTTTCCTCATTTCCGATCCGTTTCTGATTTGTGAAAGTTTGAGGCGTAGCCGTGCTTTGTTGTCATGTGCCAACCTCCTTTTTTTGAGCGTTGGATCCTGACCTTCTTTTCTCTTCTCTCGTCCCTTGCACGTTTTTTTCAATCGTCTTTTGTCTCGCAAAAAGAGGGCCTTCTCCCAAGTTTTTGATTTTTTTCCCGCCAGGAGCAGCTAATAGTGTTCTCGCCCCCCCCTTATCGTTGCCTTTTCGTCATGCTTCCCAACCGGTTTACGTTTGATTTTTTTTCGCTGTCTGGACTCTTTCCACACCAACACCCCCACCCCCCGGTTCGTAAAAGGTCTGTTTCATTTCTCTTTTTTTTTTCTACTAAGTTTTTTTTGGTCTGATAGATGCCAGTTCGGTGCGACGAACTTCTGTTGCCCTCTGTCCTCGACAAACGCCCGGTTTGGGGCATAGACAGTACTGTCCCTTGATTTTTCTCTTCCACCGTCTTTTGCTTTCCTGCTGGTTTTTTCGTTTTGAAGGGATCCCCACCGTTGATTTTCTCCCCCCCCCTCCCTGTTGCCAGACGTCCCCGGGGTAACCTTAGTGAACTGCATTTCTTATTTCCCCCCTGCGCCGCGTCCTTCTCAACAGGCACCTGCACTCTGTTTCCTGTTCACCCCTTCAACTGTCGGGAATATTTCTTTTTTTTTTACGTGTCCTTTTATCCCTTCGCTTATTTTTGTTCCCCTTTTTACCTTTCCCCCCTCGACAAGCGCTCACATCATACCCCCCTAATTCCCACGGAAATCGTTTTGACCAGGCTGCTTGAACGTCCTGGCCCTCAGGTTTTTTTTTTCTCCTGCCCCCGAAGTAACTTTCTTTGCGAACTCACAAGATCAGGGTGAGTTATTTCGGCACGTTTTTGTAATTGCAGGGACGTTTTTTCCGGTTCTTTTTCTTCCCTTTCCTTTTTTTTGTCATCGCCCCCTCAATCGGCGAGGAACGGCATCCCGTACTCTCCTGCAATAAAGGCATCAGAGCCGTCTTAGTTTCGGATTTCCCCTTACGTCCGCAACTTCACGAAGCGGTGTTCCTGTTTTTTTCCCCGACTAGAGGTAGATGCTTCGTTTTTCGCTGTAAACGTTTAGCGTTTTTTTTTCTTTGCGACCCCCTCCTTCGCCCTCTTTTTGTTACGGTCCAAGTATTTGGTGGGACGTCTGTGTACGGACAAGTAACGAACCACCCCCCCCCCTTCTTTCCGATTGTCCTCGGGAATTTTCCCCCTTTTGTCTCCGATGTAATTGCCATTCCACCCTCTCAGGAAGAGATTTCGTTACGATGTAGAAGCTTTTTTTTCCCCCCAATTTCTGGAGAAAGTTGGTTGGTGCTTCCTTTCGTGGCCCGATCTTTGTCTTCTTATGTTTTGTGGAGAGATATCTGCTCTCTGTATGATTCCCGGGGACATGGGGGCCGGATACTCGTGAGGGGAAGAAGCGAGAATTACGTAACCATACGGTCGCAGTTCATGGTCACCCGAGATAGAACCGCGAAAGGATAATAGGGATGTCGAATCAATAGATGTCGAGCCCCCCCCCCCCCGCACCGCCGCCCACCCCCCCCCCCCCCGCCACCCACCGCCCCCCCCCCCACCTCCCCCCCCCCCCCCCCCCCCCCCCCCCCCGCCCCCCCCCCACTCACCACATTTACCACACTGCGTCTTTTTTTTTTTTGTCCCTTTCGGGTTGGCTCCATGCCAGAGTCCACTTCCCAGTCTACACCCGTAGGGGCACCGTGATGCAAGACCTTAAATCGTCGTGGCGTGGAAGGCCGCGACTCGTCTGCCTTCCCGTTTGCCTCCAAGTCGGACTGGTGTTATCTCCCATTTTTCAAGTGTCCTTCCCCCCAAATTTCATACTCGAATTTCGAATCCTTCTTTCCTTCGTATTGAGTCACGGGGCCGGGAAACCCATTTTCCTCTTATTTTTTCTTCGTTTTACTCAGTTTCATTCGGCTTCCTGAATTGTCGGACGAGCCCCATTCTTTTTGGGCATCCCCAACTCTGATGGTCCCTGCGACGATGTACAGACCTGCTTTTGCTCGTGCTTTTCCAGGTCCCTCCCCCCCAATATGCGTGTCCCCCCAATTTATAGTCCAATTCCCTCTTGATGTGATACTGTTGTTCTCTGTCTGTCCTTAGGTTCTTGCCGACGTGTTTTGATCGGGTATTGCCTGAGGTCCGAGCGTCGGGAAGTCGTTTTATGTCCTGTCCCCTATCATTCCCCCCGGCCTCGCCCATTCTAAGCTTCTTCAGACTCTTTAGCTTAGGGCCGCCCTATTGCGCCCTTTTTCCCCTTTTTGGCTCGCGATTTTTCCTTCTGTCCGCGTTTTGCGTTCCCGCTCTACTGCCCGTTTGCGCAGTCGCCCCCGGTGTTCATGATTCAGTTCAGTTCATCTGGGCACAGGAGCATGTACAACTTTCTGCAACAAGTTTCAACCTCCCATTATCGGTCCCTTTTCACAACCAGAGCTGCTGTGCGTAGATCCTGTCCCCTCAGTCCGGTGTTTTCACATGGCATATAATTTCAGTGTTTATACGCCGGCGTGCCGTTCTGCTTATCTTTCGTTGTAGTTGCCGCACTACACTTGGTTTTTTGGTGCGTCCTCCCCGATGGTTCTGATTCCCCCTGCAGTCCATCGTAATCCCTCACTCTGCCTGCGGTCCTTTCCACTCCACCACAATTTTTTTTTTAGACATGATCACCTTCCTTCACCCTTTCCCTTCTTTCAAGAATCGCCCCCTCCCAGTCGTCTGGCGTTTGTCGGCAGGGGGGGCGGATCGTATATAACTTTCCCTTGCTGCAGGGATCACTAACGTTTTTCGTCTTCCCCTCTGACCATTGGTGGACGTCAGTGCCCCCCCCCCCTTTTCCCGTTTGTCTTTTTGGTCCCTCGTCCCTGCCGTTAGTTGTCGCAGGTAAGCGCTTTTGTGCTCGCGCCGTACGTTTTGGCCTTTTCCTGCAGTTCCTTTCCATCTTCTTTTGGAGTGTCGAGCTGGTCCCTTCGGTTGTTTCGTTGGCTGATGTGATGGAAACGCTTCTAGTTTCGACCACCCCCTCCTTCCGTTTTTACTTCGCATCTTAGAACGTGTCTTGCCCCTGTTTTCTCAATACCCCCCCCCCCTGTGCCTTCCTGCCGGGAATTCCGGACCAGGGGTACTGGTTCTCTGTTCACCGAATTGGCCCTTTTTTCTTTTGCTCGTTGACCACGCCGGGGAAGAATAGAGGTTTGCTGATCTCTGCGGTGTTTTGACCCTTGCAGACTCCCCCCTTTTTCCGTTATCCTCCCCCCCCAGGCGACCCGCCTGCCACTGAGCTTATTTTCGTTCTTTTTTTTTAGTGGTCTCGCAGTCGGTAATGTTGTTTTTCCATCGGTCCTCGGTAACCTCTTTTGTCTCAAGAGGGACGGTTCCCCCCCTTTTTTTCCCTCTGGTATCGTCTGGTGTAATTCGATGGATTTTGTACCCCCCCGGTTTTTCCTCGGGTCGTCCGGGCTTCCCGTACGACATATTTTCGTTTATGCTCTGTGCTGTCACTGCCCCGGCCAGACTTCGGTTACGTCCCCCTTTCCCCGTTTCTCACAGAAGCTCGTATTCTGGCTTTTTTCTTGACACCACGTGCCATTATCCCCACATTTACCGTTCTTGCTCAGAAGGGGCTAGAAGCTGGCTTACCTTTCCCCCACAAGTAAGGGAGACTCGTACAGACAATCCGCTCCCATTTTTCCTCCTGGGGTTTGACTGTAGTGCAGCGGGGATTACAGCCGGCTATTTTCGTTCTGAGACCTTTTTGCCCCTTTCCCCTCCCTCTCTGTCTCCACCTTTTTTTTTTTTACGGCATCCCTGGTGCCCGAAGGCTGACGTGTGTGGATCTTATTTATTCTGGCGGACCAGTGACGTGTTGTTGAAAACGGGCCTTCACCTACATATACTCTTCCCACTGCCAAGCGATCACGCAATCTTTACCGATTGTATCCTGTGCTCTTGGCTTTTTCCCAAGTTGGTAAACGTCCCGGCCCGTGGCAAGCCCTTGAGGGTCTGCATAGTGGTTCTCCATTTTATGGCGCTTGAAGGTCCGGTTCTAGTTTTGATGTCTGTCGTCCCTTCCCTTTTTGGTGCGCCCATGAGTTTTCCTACTTTTTACCCCTCGTCGCATTCCCCGTTTATAGTGAATTTTAACCCCGACCCCCCCTGTTCTACACTGGTTTCGGCCCGACCATCGGGACCGCTGGATACGTTCGGTCTCCTCCCCTCTTAGATGCTATTTATTTGAGTCTACTCTGTGTTTGCTTTCCTTACACTCGTTTTGTACCCCTGGAAGCGGCCTTGCGGAGTCTTCCTTTGGTCCACGTGGGCGACTTTTCCACTTCCTTCGGGGCTGGCACCGATCGTTCCCCTTTCCCTTTCATTTCCTTGTTTTCTGTTTTCATTCAGCTTTCCTGTCCCCGGCTCAATGGATCGGCTGTGTTTACCAGTCATGTATGCCCGACGCCCGCTTTCGTTTCGTCCATTGTGAAGAATCAAAGTGTATGCTTTTTCCTTGTTTTCTCCGCGGGGCTGGAGGAAATCGCTCATCGTAGTTACCCATTCATAGGACTCATCAGACCTTTTTTCGGGTTGTATTCCGTTTTTAGTCCCTTTTTAAGGTAGCGTTTTTTCCTTCGTCTCTCCTTTCCCTATTTTTGGCCCACCATCTGTCCGGTCCCTTGGATGCGCGCTCTCGTCAAATGCGTTTTCCTTATTCCGTCCGGTTCTCTGCGAAGATCCATTCGCCCGCGCTGTCCTCTCTACGTGAGTTACGGTTCTTGCCTGCTTGGTAGGGGTTTAGTTACCTTTCCCAGTCTAAGTCTCCGTTATTTTTGTCTTCGTATGCCGGTTTTTTCTTTTTTTTTGTCTTTCTTTTCTTTGTCCAGTTGTCCTCGCGGACTTGTTTTGCTCTTGTGGTCTTCCAAACACCCTTAGGTTTTTCCCCTTACCCCCTCTGAGTACCTTTATGTTTCCGACCGTTGTGTCCAGGTCAACTTTCGGTTTTAATTTTGACTTCGCACGGTGCGTCTTCGTGACATTTTTCTTTCCGTTTTCTCGTTTCCCCAGTCACGAGGCCGCCCATACTGATATTCCCTTCCTTTGTTTTTTTTGATTTTACTTTTCTCCCCCCCGGTGGTATGACGTGTGCCGGAGGTCGAGGTGACGTACAGGCCCCGGCCATACCCACTCTTTTAAATGACGCAAATGAAGTTCCCGCCCCCGGAAAAACACAAACCCTTCGGCCTCTCTTTCCCCAGTCTTTTATTCTTACCGAGTGTCCTCGTTTTCTGTTTCTTGGACTTCCCCGCTTGTGTCTCTACTTCTGTAAGACAACCCCGTTTTTCCTTCCTTCCCTTGTACGCGTGAGTCCATTCGTCTTGGTGACTCGACACACCCTTTTTTTTGCGTCATCCCCCCTCTCCCTCGTCCCAGACGATCAAGTTCACTGTCATTTTTTTTGTCGTAAACGGATCGTGAGATTTATCTTCTATTGCCAACCTTTCTTGTTTTTTTATTTTGAGTCCGACGTTTTTTTTCGGTCCATGAGTCGCCGACGGTCTCCA
>Ga0179593_1347939_pt1 | contig 12260 bp, 9 predicted proteins | sample CZODoug2_1_08_16_FD_185931 | JGI IMG/M metagenome (GOLD analysis project Ga0179593, IMG submission 185931) | Vadose zone soil fungal communities from Angelo Coast Range Reserve, California, USA - CZODoug2_1_08_16fungal (PacBio error correction) | ecosystem: Environmental > Terrestrial > Soil >... | reverse complement strand
TAGCTTTTAAATTTGCTTTTTGTGGATTTGTACCATTCCTGCTTTGCCCGGACCAATGGCATCCCCCCCCCCTATCCTGGGACACCCGGAATCTTCGGTACGGATTAGTCTGTGTTAGTTTTTTCCCCAAGGGCGGGACGTTTTGTCAGTCTCCTGCAGTTTCCCCCCACCGTGTTTTCCCCCCCCCCCCCTCGACGACTTTCCCCGTCTATCTAATTCAGTCTCCTCCCTGACCAGGGCTTCTTTCTATTCCCCCATAGGGGTTTCCCAAGAACCCGGTCCTTTTGAAACTCTGCTTTCCCATGGTTTTCTTTTAACGTAGTTCCGCTGGTGCCCTTAAACCCTCTTTCCCGTTTCAGTATTAGCACCCCTCCTCCCCAGGTGGGGCATATTTCCGATTTTCTTCGGACGGCATCGTGTTATTAACAGCACTCCCCCCCCGACAGGTTGAGGAGGGATGGATAGTTTTATTGGTCTTTCTCCTTTGTTAGGGGGTATTGGGGCTTGAGCGCATTTTGCATTCATACCAAAAGTTTGGTGTTTTTTTTTTAGTTGTCGTTCTTTTTACCTGGTTAATTAGGAGACCCCCCCCCCCGACCCATCTATCAATTGCTTTTTTTTTTTTTTTCTCTGGGGTCATTGCCATTATCACTTATTAAGTACCCCCCTAGGGTTCCGTGGGAGCCGGGAAGTTTTCCCCTCTGCACCCAAAAAACCCACCCCCCCCCCACCACAGCGTAGTAGGAGGATCCAGAACAAGCTGGAAGGCGATTTTTTCAAGGCATCCCTAAAGAGCACCCGAAACAGTCGTTCAATAAAGTGTTTTTTAGCGTCCCCCACCCAGTTTTCTACCGTCTTTCCGTGTGGTACCCGTTTCCCAGTTAAAGTTTTTTTTCATCCGTTTACGTACTTGAAGTTTGTTTCCGTCCCTCTTTTGTGACGGTGCGATTTTGTGCGTTTTTGGGTGAAGTCTCGTCCGCTTGCCTTAGTCTCTTCCCGATTTGTATATTCCCCTGTGTCCCCCCCCCTCCTACACAAGGCTGTTCCAGTCGTAACCCCCCGACTTCTTTCGCGTAGTTTCCTTTTTCTGGTGGTGGGCGTGAGGACCCCCCCCCACATGATTTGATACCGCCCACTGTTTTGGAGGTTCCCTTTTTAAGCTGTTCCTAACGGGAGCTTCTTTTTCCCCCCCGAGCAAAGGACTTTTCTTCATCACCCCATCGACCCCCCCGGGACGTAAGGTCCCCCCTTTTCTTTTACCCCGTATTTGGGTTTTTTAGGATGAACCCACCTTCCCCTTCACCGTCCCCCCCCCCGACTTAGGCGAAATCCTGTTCCTATTTTTTACTTCTCTGTCATTTTGCTGTGCAGGTATGAGTTCATCTCTGCGGGCTCCCCAGGATTTTTCGTGTGCCTCAGACTTTGTTCGCACAACCCCCCCAACAAAAAGGGGATTCCCCGGTCCACGGACTTTCCCCTCTTGCATTCTCTTCCCCCCCTGAGCCTCTTTCAGTTTATCGGCTCGCCACCGCACAAAAAAAAGTTTTCCCCATCCCCCAATTCATCCTCCCACAAAGACGATGTAGACGTTCTTGTCTCCCCTGTTTTTGTTTTGGGTTTTTTTTTACCCTTGCCGTTCCTTGACGTGCCCCTTAGCTCCTGGCGACCACCCATTTTTTACATCCGAACCCCCCCAGTTTCCTGGTTTGGACCCCAGGTCACACCGGTTTCTTGTTGCTTGGTGTGTGACGAGCGGAATGTCCCAACGCCGCTGTACCCCCAGTGAACACCCCTCTTCGTAGATGGATTTTTTTTGTTTTTTTTCTTTCTTTTATAGTCCCTATAACCCCCGATCCACCGTCCCCCAACTGGTTGAGTTGTTTTTTTCCTTCATCTTTTTAATTTAACCCATTCCCTATACATCAAGGTTACCTTTGTAGGCGGGTCCCCCCCAAACAGACTTCCGGTCAATGGCCTTTTCCCCTTTTTTCACCACGATTCGGGCGCCCCACCTGTCCTTTTTTCTAGAAACGTACCAAAGACTTTTTAAAACCTGCTACCCTTGGTAGGCCAACCTGCCCAGCCTGTCGTTTTTTTTTGCCCCCAGACAGGCCAAACCCTGTCGCTGATACATTTTTTCCCAAGTAAAATTGGGTCTTTCTCTTTCTTCAAACCCCCGACGTCGCGACCCTCTCACTTTCACCCCCCTCCTTGCTTGGTATATTTCGTTGCACGCTATGATTCCCGGAGTGTCTTTTCTTCCCGCACGTTGCCTTTCCCCGCGACTTGAATATGCCCTGGCGTAACATCTTCCCCTTCACGACTTCCGTTCGAGCCCCCTTGATTCCCCCCCCCTAAGGAACCCTTTTGGGCAGGCTTTTGCCCCTGCTCCACTTCCCTTCTTTCTGCTGATCTGCCCCCGACTGTCTTGCCCCCCTAAAAGAGACCAATTGTACTAGCACGATTTTCTTTCTTCTACCTCCCGCTGCCTTTCTTTTTTTGATCGTCCCGGGACAATCCTTGTGTTGGCTAGACGTGGTTTTCTGCCCTGCTTTTTAGGTAGCCTTTTCAGATCTCTCTGTTGTAAGATACCAGCCAGAAACATGCTGTTAACTCAGATTCCCCCCTCTCGATACCCATTCCCTCCTTAGATTCCTTCTCGCCCCGCTCCTCGAGTTCCCATCACGAGGCGTCATTCCCTGGTCCTTTTTCTTCCAGGCTGTCCTGCGTCGAAACTCTTACTGCTGACTCTCCCTGGATCTGATTTTTAACCTTTTTTATTTTTCGAAGTAGTCATGAGGGAGCTAGTTCCGTTTTAGATAGCCCGTTGAATTCCCCCCCCCTTGATGGGACCACTCAATGACCCTTCTTTCTTCTTTTTTTCCTCATGATCATGACCTCACACTTTTTGTGACCTTACTTTTCCCCACCACGATTGTTCCCCAACTTTGATTCGCCTCTTGATGCTCACTTTCTCTTCCGATTTGGGGTTTCCCCCTGAAAGGCCGGCAAGGTGTTGACGTGGGCCCGACTTTTTTGGCTAAAGCACTCCCCACTTAACACTCATGATGGTCCCGGTGGTCCGCCCGCTTACTTAACTCCGGAAAACTCTCCTTTTTTACACGACTCGGTTCCCTTTGGTTTTTGGCTTAGCCGGAAGTCTCAGAAATTCCCCCGTCCCTCTTCTTCCGAACGAAATTCCGGAACCCAAGACCTTTCTTTCTGTCCGATTTGTTTCTTCCCACTCGACCGTCGCGTCCAACCAGTTTCGGTTTGTTGACCCTCCTTCCCCCAGCAAGTCCCCGCTCTACCCCCTTCAACATGCATTTTCGGACCACAGGTTTTTTACACCAGATACGGCTGAGGAAAGGCTCGTTGGTTTCTCTACCAACGTTCGTCTATGACAGGTCGTACCGTTTTTGTCATGACGGTCTTAGACACAAAGTTCGATTTTGGACCGTGATACACCTCTCTGGGCCCAGTTTTTGCTCCGCTTACGGGAGCCCATTGTTCTCTGATCGGTCGTGACATCATTGACCGTGGCTACCCCAATTTGGTTTTGTTTGGTGTCGTGTCAACCCTCCCTTTTGTGTCGAACTCCCGTCTTCCCCCGTCTCTTCCGATGATTTGCTTGTTCCCCTTTTTTATTAGAGTAGTGGAAGAGCCCAGCTTCGTTCCGTCTCTACCCCTTGGCTATCGGGTAACTGGACCTTCTGGTTTTTTTCTTTCTGGAAGTCCCTTTTTCAATACATTAACCCCGGGGGCCGCCCCGTGACCTGCACCCGGTTTCCATTGAACAACCAGTGAGACCAATGGGGCCTCCCCCCCCCCATTTTGCAGATTGAGCTTGTTTCTTTTTCCCTCATTTTTTTGGATTCCAGATTCTCTCTTTTTCCCTTCCTCACCCTTTCGTTTTTCATTGATCTTCTGGCCTCCGCCTGGAGGTCCTCCCCCTACTCTTTCAGCTTGACCTTGGAGCCAATTGCGTTTTGCATTTTTTTGGAGGGGTGACAGCGTGACCTTTTTTCCCCGGGGACCCTGGATTTTCATACCGTCCCTGTTGATCCTTCTTTTCCCCTCCATATAGAACCTCTTTTTTGACTTGCTGACGGCAGTCTTGTTTGCGAGGTGCGCCCAGCTATAGTCTGCGGCAGGTCCTGCCTGGCACCAGGGCCTAGTTGGTGCAAAATCTTCTACCCCCTAGTCCCCTCTTGCCAATTTAAGTGGAATAGTTGACCTTGTTTTACCTTGAGTTTGGATTTTGGGGCGAAGTTTACTTGACGTTCTCCCTTTCGACTTCCCGGTCCCGAGGTATCTGACTTCCCTCTTGTATAGCCCTTTTCCCCGTTTGGTTGGAGATGAACGGGTATGGTTTCCTTTTTTCTCACTTGAATTATATGTTTTTTTTGATTCCCCTTGGGGCAGATTGAGCACTTAATGTCCCTCCAGATGCGCTTTCTAGTTGGGGACCCCCACTTTTCTTTGTTGCGCGGGCAGGCATTTGTTAGCGTTGGGATAAGGTATTTCTTTGTCATTTAGAACATGGGGCCCCCCAGTCAGGAGTAGTAGGGAAGGGAGATTTGTGCCATCGCTCCGCTTGACCCCGGTTTATCCTCTCCCCTTTTCTGTTGATCGTCCATCTTCGCGATCCTGTTTTTAGACACAAATTGCTCGCGCTTTTTTTTTAAGTGCGGTTGTTACCGCTTTTTCCTCTTGTTTCCACTATGCTGAAACCTTGCTTCCTTCGCTCATCCGCCCTCTTCCTTCGTCTTTTTGATCAATTTTTTTTTTGGCCCAATTTTTGAGGTCACCTAGTTGCCCTGGTAATCTTCCCCATTTCCGGTCTGGTCGCCCAGACCGGTCGTGGCCAGTTTGTCGGAGACCTTGGCCCTGTTCTTTCGCCTACCCCACTGTTAAGCCAGTAGTTTCCTTCTCCTTGATCAGGTTGAATACTCGCGGGAAAGCTTTGCTCAGCCGATTGACCCCAAATAAGGAGGGGGTTTGTTGCCCTGGATCTTTTCCAGATCTCCGCTACCCCTGCTCCTTCCCTCCTCGCTCTTAGATTATAGGTCCTTCAGTCCTTTCTATCTTGTGATTGCGGTGGGTCTTCCTATTTGCTGCCCATTTCACCTCCTTTGATTGATTCTCCAACCGGCGGGGTAATTGTAATAATTTCCCCTTCGTTCGTCCCCCCCGCGAACTTCTTTTCGTCTATCATCTCTCCTTAATCCCTTGACGGAAAGGAGTTTACCTTTCAGGAACTGAGGAGGGTCACCCTCCAGTCCACCCGTATTGCATCCTAACCTTAAGTTCTTAGGCTTTTCCTGACAAATTGAAAATGGGCACCCACCTTTATGTTTACCCCCTTGTATACGGGCCTTTCTATTCTTTCCTTTTAATGATTTTCGACGCGTGATTGAATGCCTCTTGTTGTTCCAAAGTGGCGGGATCCCCCGTTGACTCTACGTTCTCCCTATTGTCGCTTTCCTTTTATAGCCCTCCTTGCCCTGTTTTCTGAGGCAAACGTCTTTCTCCTTGTTGGCAACTCGACTTTTCCGCCTTTTCCCCTCCCTGAGCTAGTCTTGGTTTTTTTGCCTGGATTTCCTCTTTTGCACCCCGCGTTTTCCCCGGCTTCGGTTCTTTTCGTTTTTTCAACGTCTGAGCAACTCCTTTTCTTTTTTACCTTTTGAAAACCCCCCTACACACGAGTTTTTTTACCCAGCTTTTTCCTGGACACCGAGACTGGTCCTGGCCTGTCCAAACTTAGATAGATGGTTACAATCTGAACGACCTGAGCACCCTCCAGCTTTGTCTCTCGGAGATTCCGTTTTTTTTTCATCACAGAGGAACCCACATCGCCCCATCTTTAGCTTCGTACTTCTGTGTTCGTGACCGGCTTACCTTCGCGCCCAGGGTTGTAAAGTTTTAAGTCTGTTTACCCGCCCCCCTGTTCCGTCAAATTATGTTTTTGTCCCTTCTGCTTTTTGTAGAGTGGACCCCTCCTTTTTGATCCCCCCCACCACCACCCCCGACGCCATCTTGGGGTTATACCTTCTTGGAGGTCTGTCCCCTTTTGGGGAGCTGATTCCCCAGGTGACCTTCAGGATTGCCGTTTGCTGGAGTGCCTTTGCCCTCTGTCCAAGTAACTTGGCCCCCATCGTACATGCATGTGCGCGCCCCCCCGCTCCAAGGCTTTGCTCTTTTTTTCCCGCCATTCTTTCCCCGCCGCGCCCACAACCCAGAGCCTTTTTCTAAATTTCCCGTAATGTGACGGCTTCTCGTTGGTCATGGCTTGTGTTTTTTTTATCGGGAAGTTTAAAGGTTTTTTCAAATTTCGGGGGGCGACGGCCCCTTTCCTCGTTCTGGCCGTTCCTTTGGTTTGTTACTTGTGACAGGTGCCGTTGTCTTTTTTTCGCGCCCTATCCCGAGTTCTTGGTAGGACCCTGTCCCAGAAAGTTTGTTTCTCCTCCTTCCCACACCCTCAATCTCGCACCGAAGCCGGACGCAGATCCATTCTAAGGGCCAATCTTGTGTCTGTTTTTTTTGACCTTTTGAGCCCTCCATTTTCCGTACAGGTGGGGTCGCTGCTCTCTTCCTCTCCCCTCCCCCCACACTTTTTCGGGCGACCAGCCCTCACCCCTTTAGGTGCGAAAGTTTTTTCCCTTGCTTTTTAGAGGGGTCCCACCTGATCCTAGTTTGTGTGTTGCCCTAACCCTGCGCTGATTTTCGACGTCTTCTGAATGGATGATCGCCATTTCGTTTTTGGATAAATACCAGCTTTTCGGTTTCCTCTTTTGCTCCCGGTACTCTTCTCCCTGGTCCCGTCACTTCGAGTGCCCGACATCAACTTCAAGTTCTGATTTTTTTTGCGGAGCGTCTGAGCCCTCCCGGAGTTACTCCCCATTCTGGAGCTTTGCTTGCGTCCGCCACTACCTCTCCGAAGCCTGACCTTTTATCCCTCCCTGTGGGCTTCTTGTCTTGTCGGTTTGTCTCGCTACCCCCTAAAGGTTCCTCGTTTTCGCCCCTGTGTTTTTGTTGTTTTTCCAGATGATTCCCCCAGTGCTCTCCGTGTAGATTGGCTGGCGCTCGTTTTTTGTGTCCTCTTGAAGGTCCAATATGGAACAGGTCGTCTGCGCTAAGTCTTCCATAGTACGCCTTTTTTCGGGATTGAACCGCGATTTCTTCTTTTCGTACACGTAGTATTTTAGTTGGAGAGCGGCTGGGAGTTTTTAGGATATCGTTTCTCTTTGTTCCTCAAGCGGGGAAGAGTTTGGCTACTTTTGACAGTTCCGTTGGGAATTCAGGGGGCTAGTTCCTTCTCGCATTTTACAGAATGCCCTCTTCTCCTTCTCCTTTTTTTCCTTTTCAATCTTCCTCCCTTTTTGTTTCTTGCCTTTCCTCCAGGATAGATATTTCCCCTTGTGGCTTCGGGGACTTGTGTTTTCCCCCTGTTTAGATGACCCTCTGTCTTACTGTCTCCGACACCCAGAGCTTTGGTGTGTCAACCCCTTCCTTCCCAGTTCGTTTCACGCTCTTATCCCAGATGACCAATGCAGTCAAACTCTTCCCCTCCTCCTTTTATCAGACCAAACCCAAGCGTACCCCCAGATCCAACTTGTTGTCCTGGATACTTTATCTCCCCCCCTGATCTTTTCAGGAACGAATTTTATATGGAGTTTTTGACTTTTCCCCCACGCACATTCCTTGTCCCGTTTGATAAACCGACTCCCATTTTCTACAAAAATTAGATTTCCTTGGTTTTCTCATATCTTTGGTCCAAAAGATGTAATTTTTTTGTGGCCACCCCGGAGCTTTTTTTCGGCTCTTTCTTCACAACAGGACCCTCTACCCCCTCGAGCAGGGTATGGATACGGTTACTGGTTTTGCTGGATGTTTATGTCTTAACTCCCCCGTGACACACCCACCCCCATTGGTTCTTAGTTGACCGTGATTCCACGGTATGTCTTTTCTACTCCTCACCCGACATCCATTTGATGGGCTTGTATCTCTTTGTTCTACCGTTTATACACAGTTAAGATTTTTCCCTATCGTTTTCTCTGTTCGGATTTCCCTGTTGACCCTTCCCATCTTGTGACAAAGTCGTCCCGTGCTCTATTTTACATGTCAGGACTCTGGTTGAACATCCTTTTGTCCTAGTTGAATGCAACTTCTATGTTAGCGGGAACCCAAACTTAACCGCTTTCGGCCTTTGACCAACGACCTTCTTTCCCCCGATTTTCTTGACTCTCCGCTTTTTTTTTCGTCCCTTTCAGGCGCCTGATTTTACGCGACATCGCCCTAGGCATCTTTATTGAGTTAACACATCTGAATTTTTCTCACCCCAAGGCTTTTCCCAAGTCGTTCACCTGATATTAGTATTTTTCAGATTTCCTTCATTCTGGTTTGGATTATTTCTACACCTTTATCAGAAAATTGTCTTGTGGACTTTCCTTTAGGCCATAGGAGTAGTTGAGTTTTTTTTCTAATCCCTCCACCGTAAGTTCCATCAAATTTCATGACCCTTTGAAGGCCCACTTCCGCCCATTTTGACTTTTTTTCCAACATATTTTTTGTTAGTTTGGAACCCCCCTTTTTCCACCCCTTCATTTCCCCCCGCTGACCCCGGCGACAGCCTCTCCACCCCCCTCATTTAGTCTCAATTGCGTTTACGTGTTTTGTCTCGTGCGAAAAGAGGGCTACAGAGCGAAGAAGTTGTCTCTTTTCCTCTCTTGCTGTCCCTTTAAAAACCCCACAAGTTGCTCGGACGGTACGTTCCATATAACCTTTCATTAGCAGGTACAGTCCTAGCACTAGGTCCGTGGTCCTGCTACTCAAAAGCACACACGCACTAATTTTCTCCCCCGTATTCCCCCTCTTTCTCTCGGTTTTGTTGTTAAATTTTTCAATCCTTCTGGTACAAAGAACGTTTTTCCCGCCAACCCTCATTTTCCTTACCCCTGGGTACAAAGGCCCAGAATTAGTCTGTAGATGATAGGTTTTGGAGAAGTCTTTCCCGCCTTGTAAACAGAAGAAGGTCAATCACCATGGAGTACATGTTTCATCAGTTCTTATGTAATCTGAATTGGCCTCTCTCATCCCTCTGAGGTTTTTCGGTTCAATAACTTATTCTCTTTTCACAATTTACCCCTTACCCAGTCCCCTTCGGCTGGGTCCAAACCAGGTTTATTTCCGTTGGTTTTCTGACGTTTTTTTCCTTAAAAATCTGAGGGCGCCATGTCCCCCCCTTTGTTGTGCATTCAACACAAGAATTACCCCCAGATGATGTTATGAACCTTGCGTTTTTTGAATTCTCCACCATCCCCCCTCCTCATCTTTTTTTCTTTTCGTCTTGGCAGGACGTCGAGGGATCAAACCACACCCCCTCCAGTGGTTTTACCGCTTTTTCCACATCTTTTTTCTTTTTTCCGAAGGACCGGCACCCGCTCCTAAATGGTCGTTCCTGGGCTGGATTCGGTTGTTCCACTGGCATTAATATCGTCCCACCATCTCCCATCTCAGTGCCCCCGTCCGAGGGCGCGGGCTTTATGCCCCATGTTTCCCCCATTGCCCCGTTCCAATGGCGTCGGCCCCCGCGTTGCAAGGACGGGCGTCCTGTTGAGAATCTCCCCGACTGGCAGCCCCAATTCCTAGATTACCCCCCCCCCTCCGTGTCTCATTACTGCCGGAACGGAGCTTGATTCCCTCGCCCCGCTCTCTCTTCTTTTCCTCCGGTTGAAGGGAGACTTTTCTGATTCCATGGTTGAATATTTCCAGCAATGCTTTCTGACGGCCCAGCTTTCAGCCCCCCCCCCAAAACACTCGCAATTCCCCCCTCTAATGGTTGCTTTTGATGAGGGACGTGGGGTTTCCACTCGCGGATATCGATTGAAAAACGTCCCTCCTTCTATGCAATTCTTGTCTTCTAGATATGCACCCTTGTGTCCGGGCCGTTGACCTCCATCTTCTGCGTTTACCGGTCTTTTTTCTGGAAATAATTTTTTTCTTCAAACTCACTGTCGAGAGCTCTACTCCCCTTCCCTTTAAAGGTTTTACCATACTCAACGTCCCGGACCCTTTGACCTTTTCTTCTTGACCCCTGGAACCCCCTTTTTTTTTCCTCATTTTCCTAAGTTCTACCCCACTCTCCCGCACTTGAGTATCTCGTATTTTTTAAGCCTTCTTTCTTCGCAGAGGTATTCTTTCTGTCCTTCTGTCCAGGGTGCCGTTTTGGAAGACTCACAGTGGTGGAGACCGACGCCAAACGTGGTGTGGAAAACTTAAAGGGTCCGCCGCTTTTTTCGCTTCACTGGCGTGATCACCCAGACCGGAACACTTCCTTTTACGTCCGGTGACCCGTCTCCCCGGAGGGCGGTCTCCACTGGCACCCCCTGCCCGCGGCCCCTTTGACCTTTCCCCCCCCCCCCTTTTTCCCGACCTTCCCCTATTCCGCTGGGGGCGGGAGCTACGCCCTGGTTCGATGGTTCCCCTAACCTCCCCTAAGCGGGACGTTTCTGCCTCACTTGCCGTGCTTCTTTTCTCAGCCATGCTCTAAATATTAGTTGTCCCCCCCCCAGATCAACACACCCTTCCCCCAGGCGCCTTCGATATGCCCCCAAAAAACTCGAAGTTCCCCCCCTCTTCTTCTTATAAGGGCTTATTTGATTACAGACCTGACCCTAGACCCGGAGACCTATCCTTTCCTTACGACGCCGTTAGCCGGCAGGCGCGGTTTTTTTTCTCTTGCCCTGCTGGCCACTTCCGCACCGTTGCTACCCGTTTTTTTCGCGTTTTGTTCCCCATCCAATGCCCCTTCATTTCCCCCCGGTAGAGTGGCTCCTATTACCCAGGAACGGACTGCTGTGCAGCCACTCCTGCCCAAGCCCCGGTTCAGCATGTTCCCTAGTACAGCGAATATGTTTTTCGTAAGGGAGGTTGTCTTTGGTCACCTTTCTTTTCCACTCCTTGAAATTTTTTGGCTTTGCAACTTCTGCGCCCACGGGGAGTGCGCATTTGAAAACCCCCTTTTTTTTTTTTACAATTCCGCTGCTCCTTTGGGTCTTCCCCCTCCCGGGTTTCCTATTCTTCTTTTTCCTTTGTATTTCCTCCAAGTTTTATACGTTTCTGTTGTTGGTTAGATCAGGTTGGGGGGTTTTCCTTTGCCTCAATTTTGCATCTCAAATTTGCACATTTCGCTCACTTGTGATTACTTTCCCCCCTTTTTATTTTCATCTTTTGGACGCCACCCGGGCACTTTTTTTTCTAAAGTCCCTCAGTCCTTTCCACAGATATTCGTTTACACACTTGCTGAGTCTACCCGGACTCTTTGCCGAAGGTTTGGCTGCTCTCACCGTCATTGGGTCAGTATCATCGTACCTCACTTTTCTCCATTCTTTTCTTTAACTTCTTGTTCCCCCCTCGCTACACTTCTTTCTCGCCAATGAAGGGGCCGAGTTTTTGTGCGACGCCTCCATTTGATTTCTTTCTTTTTTGCCGAAGGGGCTTTTTCGGAGATTCTTCCCCCTTTCTCCGCTCCTTGGGATATTAAGTTCCCCTTATGCCCGTGTGGTTCTAAGGCGGATCCAGTGACCTATCTATTCTGTGACTTTTGGCCTTCCCTGTTCAAGTGCCCTTTCTTCCGTAATCAGGCCTTCCTTCTCTTTTTTTCACGCGTGCCAGGTCTTCCCCAGACACGGCTGGCTTAGTTGCATCTGTTTGAAGGTCTCCCATTTCAATTTCGTTTGTGAAGTGCCCGCTCTTCTTTAGTAGGTCCCCCCTTCTTCCTGATACAGATCATGAGTTCAGGAGAGTTAAGGATCGCACTTTAGCCAGGCAGGGAGATTGGCTTGCTGAGGTCTTTTTTTTGCGTTGTTATTTTTTCCCCCCACCTTTTCCTGCCTTCCTTCCCCCACTATTGAATGTAATTCAGATCTCACTTTCTTTTTAGCCGCTATCTGGTATTTGGAAAATCTTCTCCTTGAACTCTGCCTTCGGCCCTCTTTTCCTTTCTTCCCTTTTGAAGCAGGAGGTACTCAGAGTCCCCTTGTTCTTTAGTTTCAAGACTTGGCCTAGTATTGAGATCGGACCCGTGCTTAGGATTAAGAATTAAGGGTACCCCCTCAATCTAGTTCGAAGAGCCCTTTCTTTGGAAGCATTTTTACTGCCGTTTCAAGCGGTGGGACCTTCACTTGGCTCTCTTGAGTTTGAGCAGTCAGACCCACCGATCAAGAAGGCCTTCTATTGTTTTTCCTATGAAACGGGTC
>Ga0179593_1321471_pt1 | contig 12260 bp, 16 predicted proteins | sample CZODoug2_1_08_16_FD_185931 | JGI IMG/M metagenome (GOLD analysis project Ga0179593, IMG submission 185931) | Vadose zone soil fungal communities from Angelo Coast Range Reserve, California, USA - CZODoug2_1_08_16fungal (PacBio error correction) | ecosystem: Environmental > Terrestrial > Soil >... | reverse complement strand
ACACTATTCCGTTGTTGTGTCACAAGTCATATTGGTTTATGCCTCTATTCATCCCCCTATCCAGAGATGTTGATCTACCTATTTTTCGGTTTCCCTCTCCTCTTTGATTATTCTGTTCACCTCTCCAGGACCTGCAACCTGGTTTTGCTGTGTGATACGAAAAGGAGCAATGGTTATGCTCCGCCACAAATCGCTGGAACCCCGCCACCTTCCCCCGTTGCCGATCGACCCGGTTGTTTGATGCTCAATCGGCACCCCTAAGTGCACGTGTTTTATTCGCATACATCACGTACATTTTCTATGTTTCAGTCTGCGTGCTTGCCCCCCCATTCCTTTTCTTGCTTGGACCTTTTCCTTTCTTTTACTTCGGCCGCTTGCGAGAGCCTGCCAAACACATCGTGGTTTTTTTTTCAACCAACTTCCCACCCCGCGCGATCTCAGACCCCAACTATTGTATCTTGCTCTCCTTTTCTCCTCCAAGTTTTAAACCTTTTTGGCGAATAGCACGCCCACCGAAGTTCCCCATCCCCCACCGAGATGGATCGATGTTTTTACTTCGACGTCCGTCAAAAAAAGACAGACAACCCCTTTTCCCTGGTGTCCCGGCTCTCCCCTTACCCACGTTTTGATCAGTTAGTCGCAAACTTGTCCTTCCCGTATTTCTTCTAAGTCTGGATTGGGTCTTAGTCCCAAAGTCTATTCGTGGTTATTTTTGCGACTGCTCTGTATGCGCCCCTTGACACGACCACCTTCCTTTCCTCCACTATTTCTGTCTATGATATGGCCATCACTCCTCGGCTGTTTATAGTTTATAGAGTTTCACGAGTCCTTTGAAAAGGCCATGAACATTCCTGTGAAAATTTAATTAGGGATCCCTATTTTGTTTGCCCGCTCTGTCCCCCTCTCTACCTCGATGATCTCCTCTCTTTCATAATGTTTTTGTTAGATATCTTCCCTTCATCTTCTTGTTGTACAGAGAGTGCAGGACCGCCCCCCCCCCCCCCACCCCCCACCACCAACCACCCCCCCACCCCCCCCCCACCCCCCCCCCCCCCCCCCCCCCCCCCCCCCCCCCCAACCCCCCCCCCCCCCCCCCACCCCCCACCCATTGTTTAACAGTACCACGTTCTTATTTTCTGGCCTGGTGCTTTAGCTGACCCTTTTTTTATTGACGATCAGCGTCGAGCCAGGTGAATGCAGAAGCATCGCCTCCTATTTTTCCCTTAAAATTACAGTTTTGCCTTCTCCCCCCTTCTCTGCACGCTTCTTGTCGAGCCGTAAGTTTACTCGTTACTTGGTTCCTCCCCCCTACTTAGAGTAGAGCCTTCGACCAGGTTCCTTCTTTTTTTTGTTCTTTTCCTCTTCAACCTTCTTTCTTCTTTTGTGTCCGTCGTCCACGTCCCATATTTTCCGTTTGTTTCATTTTCTGATGATGTAGTTTCTGTGGGCGTGATCTTCGCCCCGGTCATTCGAGGTCCTTGACAGTTTTTCCAATGAGAGTTTCCCCCCCTTCCTTTCTCCCCGCTCTTTTTGTTTAGATTGTGGCATGTTGCACACCCGATGTTTTGTCCAGGATCTCTTCATCGAAACGCTCACTGATTCGTCCCCGTTTCCAATCTCAGCAACCCTTCCTGGCCCCGCCCTTTTCCAGATCGGCACCCTGAAGCCAACCTTTTAGCGCACTTCGGCCCCCCTCCCACAATTTTTCTTGCTTTTGGTGTCCCCGCTTTCTATTCCTGCACACCCCTCCCTCTCTTACTGGTAAGCGTTTCTTGATTGTTTGTTCTATGTCGCTCTCCCCCCCCCTTCTCTTCGGCCCGCCCAAACATTTCTTGTTTTTTTTCCGCCTTTCCAATTAGCCTCCTATGATGTGACCTAACTAAACATTCAGGGATATAACTTTCCGTTTTTTTCCTACATTACTCCTCAGACAATTACCCCGTACATCTTCTCATTGACCTCCCCGGCACATATTCCTTTTCTTTCCTTCCATTAACAGCCACCTTTCTGAATCATCAGATGATTTCTTTATACTAGCCCGCTCAACTCCTTATGTGCGTAACGCACTCGTATACAGGCATAGTTTCCTTTTTCACAGATTCACCTTTACACCCCTTGGGTGCAATGCATAAATCCTTTTGAAAGAGCACTTTCTGGGCACCACGCCACACAACACCTGCTGATTCGGACGGCCCGCCGCATGTATCCCTACCCTATCTTTACTTTCCTCCATCCTCTTGAGTTCCGGTTTTCCTGCTGGTTCTTTTTCGGGAACCGCCTTCCACATACATGCGAGCAGATCCTGAAGCGTCCTTTTCCCAAGCGCCCCCTGCGATGCCTCCTTGGCGTTTTCAGACTCCGCTGACATCTATCCCTTGCTGCTGATTCCTACCCGTAACCGCCCCCCGGTAATCCCCTTCAATCTGCCCCCCCCCTCCTCCAATACCCTTCCCGTCAAATTTCCTTTATTACCTTTTTAAGATTCTGTGCCCGTCTTTGTACCCCTTCCTAGGACCGTTGCACATCCGGATGAACTTTTTACTTGTCTGTTTCCAGTTTCCCGCATCTTCCCTTGCCAGGACCCCCCTATCCGCACTCTCACCTTCGGTACAAAACCCCTCATTGTCACTGACGGGAGGCGGTAGGGATTAGCAGGTTTAACGACCGGCCCGTACTGCCGTCTCTTTCGCTCTTACCCGCTACTTATAGATTTTCCCCTGGAACATGTCTGTGCCATCGGCGGGTTTTTTTTTCCCACCTAAAACTTCTTTCTGCTTCCTTCCTCTGGGAGAGGGGCGTTGCGCTACCCTTTCTGGCGCTGGTACCTCCCTGAATCCATCCGTTCCAAATCCAGGAAATACCCCCTCCCAGTTTTGTTTTTCCATTTGCCTCCCATTCCCCCCCCGGTTCAGATGGCGTGGCGACCTGCCCGGAGTGCCCCCAAAACCTATGGATGGATTCCCCCCTACTCCCTCGCCCTTCTAGCTTTTAGTAACTCGGAGGTACCCGACTCTCCTTTTTTAAACCTTTTTTTTTTATTTTCCCGGCGGCGCTTCCTCCCTCGTGCGTGCTGTTTTGCAAGGGTTTCTTTTTGGCCAAAACTTCTCAATAATGGTGAGCCAATTTCAATTCGCCCCTTGCCTTCGTATCTTAAAATTCTTCTGTAGGCCCCTACCCCGGAGGAGGACTTGACGCTAGAGTCTACCGCCCCTACGATAGCTTCTAGCCCCCCACGTGCCCCACCCCGCATAGTCCCTGACTTCTCGCCCTTTACCGATTACTTTGGTCTCTTCCCAACGGCTTTGCTTTCTCATCCCGGCTGTGTTTCCATGTTAGCCCTTTGAAACTTGCTCGGCGGCACCTTTGGCTTTCACATTGACTGACTTTCTGGGAGGATCCCCTGTCCCCGACGGTTACTCTTTCTTTATTGAACATGGCACCATTGTCATGTCCCGGCACCGGGAAACTGCTACACCCACGTTCACACACAAAAGGACCCTTGGCTTTTTTTTTTGCTCCCCCCCCTCACACCTTTCCATTCCATTCACCTCTAAATCTTTGACTCATGCGGTCCTTCTGGTCCCTCCTAAGGTTTATTCTCATGTATTCACGGCTGACGGCGTCAACTTTTTTTGCCACTCCCCTCTCCCTAGTCATGCTTTACGCCTTTATTTTTTTCTCCCCCCTCTTTCCCCTTTTTCCCCCTCTTTTTGAAAAAGGCTTCTCGCTTTTTTTACCCGTGTCTTGCCTATTTGTCTGAGTGATCCCCATGCCCTGCCCCTGGGTGGTTTGATTACTCTTGTCCGCCCTCCAATTTTCCTTCCCCCCCTGATTTGCGCCTGAATCAACTTCTAGGGAGGCATATTTGTGCTGTTCCTTTCCAACGGGCCGGTCTGGGCCCCGATGTCACAATTTTGTCCCACCCTCCCCTCCTAGGCGCGGCCTGCCCCCCCAAGCCTACACCCGCTATTTTTCCCCTCTTTTGAGGTCCCCCGATCCACTCTTGCTTGGCATTTGGCACAGTTCCTGTGATGAGACCATTTTCCCCACTTCCCCCCAACCCTCTTCCTATCGCAGAAGAGGCCTCTTTCCCCGATTGCACCCACGCACCACCCCCCCGCCCTCTGGTCTCTATTCCACAGTTGTAAATTTTGCTTTTAACTAGAAACCCTCTTACCCAAGTTTCTACACCTACCTCAAAAGTTGGGCCTCGCAAAACCCTTTTCTGTCAGTTAATTTTTACCCCATCTTTCTATTTTGACCACTTTAAATTTTATCTCCTTCAGAATTTGTCCCCCCCCCATTTCTTCGCAAGTGCATTCCACCTTTACCCTCCCCGGCATCTCACTCTTTTATCTCTCCCAGTTTTTTGTGAATCGCTCTCCCCCCTTTTCTTCTTGAATTTTGGTGCATGCCCACTTTGCTCCTGCAATGCATTTGACAGCCGGATAGGTCCGTGTTGCACCATTTGTGCCCAAAGCGTGTGAAACTTTCCTCCGTCCCCAGGCATTTTTTGCTCTTACAATTTGAGTAATTTTCCTCACTTCGTCTAGGACCCCTTTTCTCTCCTCGCTTCGTTTCATGGTCCCACCCTACTCTTTACCCTCCTGCTGATTATTTTCCCTCAAACCTTCTTTTCTTTTCTATGCCTAAACTAATCTCTCATTTTTAAATTTGACCCCCTCCTCGCCCCAAACAACCCACCTCATAACAATCCCAATTCCCATCCAAAAGTCTTGATAGGTGCCAGACTTCCCCTATAGCTTTGGCGATTTGGGGGAACTTGCCCGCGTATCCCCACCCCCGTTTATCTTTTTTCTATTTTACCTCATTTTAAAACTAGTTTCTAGACTGCTCCCGACTTGAAGCCACCGCGCTATTTCAGTCTTCAAATTTTGTCCTGTCCCGCCTTTCGTTCCGTTCAGACCGCCCCTTTCTTCAAATGGTCTGCACGAGCCTTCCCCCTATTCCCTCACTTTTTGTACCACTAGAAAGCCAGTTCCGCCGTTTTGTCCTACACCCCCCTTTGGCTCCCCCCCTCCCTAGAGCAACTCGCACCACCCCAGCGACCCATATACTCCATTCCCAATCACTCTGTACCCCCTCTTTCCCCATTCTAAACCCTTTCGACTAATTTTACTTCCCCCTCCCCTGATTCTCCTCAGCTTCCCTCCCTAGACTATCCCACCCCACCAAACTGCCCATCCTGCAAACACAAATTGGGCGTGTAGCCTAGCCACGTTCATGTCTGCTCTCTCCCCTTTGTGTTTGACAACAACCGTTGAAGACTGTATCCCTGCCGTCCATGCGCCCCGACACATAGCGTAATCTGTCCCTTGCAAAGAAAATTTTCCCCCATGTGTGCGTTACCCAGACCCCCCCCACTATTTCCACTGGTCGTTTATGGTCATTCCGTTTTAGGTGTTCGATAGTAGGAAACCGTACCCCGCATCTCCCCAGACAGGCTTACGTTTTGTCCCTTTTTGAAGTTAACCCAGTTTTACCGTTTACCAGCGGAACCCCCATGGTGACTTTTTTCCCCACTTTTTCGTGTGCATGTATCTACCATTTCCGCTTTCTCCCCCCATTTAACAACCTTGACCCTCCCCCCTCAATTCCAAAGGTTCAGCCCCACTCAGCAGATTAGGCGGCAGGAAAATTTAACCTCCAAGTCCCCGTTCCTCTCCCCAGATCTCCTTTCTCGACGTATCTTGTTTCTACTGCACGTGATAGAGGTTTTGTTTTATGCTCCTCTTATTTTCCCAGTTTCATTTCGCCCGCCTCCATCCTCCCGACGGTTTCGGGTTCCCCGAAAGTACGGTCATCGGTCCTATCTAAAGTATAGAAGGAAACATTGGAGCACCAGTAGTGCTACTTTTTTTACAGTTTCATCCGTTTTCCCTCTTTCACCCCTCTGTCCCCCTATTTCTCTGCAAATGCGCAGCATTCCTCTTGCTGTATGGGAAGTTTTGACGATGTCCTGGTTACCCCCATCCTTTACATCCCCTATTGCCCGAATTTGCGGCTTCCCCCCCTCCCATCTTTTCTGGAAATAAATTCTTTTCCGACCCACGCCCTCTTCACCGTGTTGTCATTGTTGTTTTTTTTATGCCCCGAACTTTGCTTTTATGATTTTTGGGGTCTCTTAGGTGTATACCTTGCTTTCCAAGCCTTTTTACCTCTATTTGTCGCCTCTGCCCTGATCGTAATAAACTGCCATTTACTCCCTCCTTGTCTTTTGACCTCCTCTCCGAGCCCTTCATTTTCCTTTTCCCGCGACTTCCTCTAGCCTGCGCAGCCCCAAAGCTTCGCGCCTGTTTCGTTTGACTTCGCTCTAACCCAGAAAGCTCTCCCTGTATCCTGGATGGGTTTCTTCTCTTTCTTGGTTACTTTTTTTGCCCCCCGGCCCCCCCCCTTTCTTTCTGCGGTTATCGAAAAATATGCTACTCTCCTTACCCGCAGATTCTCTTCATACTTTTTTTATGCCCCCCTTTTACCCCCATGCTGTTGCACTATCTTATGCACGTAAAGCATTTGACCTTGGGTATTTTGAGTACTGGTGGAACTCATTTCTGCGGAACCGCCTTGGCGCCTATCACTCCCCCTCCCCCCCATCCATTTTGAGTCCCTTCCTAACCGCAAAGGCCTGCGTGGTTGTTTCCGCATCTCGGTCGATTTCAGATTTTCAAGCTGCTCCGCTCGTTTATTGCGTCCGGTTTTCCTTCCCCCCCTTCCCCTCCGACCGCCCTCCTTAGAGATCTGGCTCTGGACGCGGATACTTCTCAGAACCTGAACCTTTTCAACCAGCTCTTTGGCGGTTGTCTTTCAGGCGCTTGCGCACCTCCCTGCTGCCACCCCCCTCCCCCTTTTTTAACTGATTTGACCCCCATTACACACGGCCATGTTTATCCCGATGTCCGTTCCAGCTATTGCTGTGCGTGCTACCGAAGCAATCACCTTGGCCGTGGTTTAAAAGCCCCCAGAATACCAACCTTTTATTTCCCCCTATTTACAGTTCTTCCTTTCCCCCCCAGTGAATCACTATTTTTACGTCTGTTTTTTCTATCTCGAGCTGGTTGTATTGTACTCTTTCCCATATAGCAGCTATGTGCTATAAAGTATTTATTTAGGCTATCATTTTCCCTCGAGAACCTACCTTCCCGGTTTGCCCTGGATTCCGCGACATTGGTTGTCTGACTGAACCCCCCACCCGTGCCCACTCTAACCTTACCACCCAGCTACTGACCCCCTTTTCTTGGGCTACAATTTCCCCCCCCGTCAAGTGGTGATTCACTTACGAACTTACCAGTGGCTCGGGTCTGGCTGGCCACTGCTGCCCTTTGACTTGTTACTGAGCTTTCGACTTTTTTTGGCGTGCCTAATTGTCTCGTTTCGCTTTCGAGCTCGCATTGCCCCCCAACCCCACAGCGTTTTTCCAAAAAATGGGCAAAAGCGTGAGCGAAGTTAAAACAACAAAGGGCCGGTACCTGCTGCGAGACTTCGCCGCCAAAGTAAAGGTGGCGACCTTTTGCCCACGCTGCACGCCTTCACCCTCCCACCCTCAATAGCTTTTCCGTGTTGACTTTCCCCTCCCCTCTACTCTACCACCTACAGACCCAGAGGTGAAGTTTTTTCAGACAGCCCCATCTAATAGAACCTGGTCGGGATTTTGATTCCCCCTCTCTGCTGGATTTCCTTCCCCCAAGTACTGTCTTTTTTTGTTCTCTAACAGTGCCAGAGGCCGCCCTATCTTCGCACGACCCCTTTCACGGGGACTTCAAATTCTTTGCCATTGCCCTTCACCCTTTTTCTTTCCTCTCTCTCTTTCCCATTTCGCTTGTTGCTGACGAGTTCCCCCAGGCCAGGAACCCCAGAATTCTGGTCGGCTCCTCCGGTTTTCCGGTTCAGCTTTCCAACCCTGCTACCGAAAGCGATGATAGTAGACTAGTTGCCCACGATTCACTTCCCACACGACCTCCCTCCCTTAAGCACGTCTAACCCGCCTCCCTCTTTTCACAATCCCTCCTCTCACCTCCATTCTTCCTTCACCCGTGTCGCTACACGCTCCCGCTTTTTCTGTGCCCTACCTCATCAACGTACTCTTCGTCACATTATCACTTCCCTTCTCGCACGTCCTCTTGTTTCCTATCCGCTTCTACACCTACAGTCCATCTTTCCTGCCCTCCGTGTCCTTTCCCTCCTCCTGTTCCATGATAACCGCACTGCAAACCCCCCGACCCTGGTTCAGTCCCCTTTACCCACCCACCCCCTTCCGAACCTTTCTATCCCCCCCTCCCCCCTTGATTCTGTTTTAACCCACATATTCCTCCCACTCCCCCCCCCTACTAACTCACGGCTTAGATAGCCACACCCTCCAATAATAGAGCGTGTGCCTCCCCAACTTCCATTCCGCCTTCCCCCGACTCACTCTGCACCACTCACCAGGCCCTGAGCGGTCTCACCAAACCCTCTCTTAGACATGCATCCTAACAAAAAAATCTCGCCCTTCATCCTTTAACCTAAAGCCCCCACCTGCCCATAACTCTTCTGTCGAACCCCCCACCATGCCCCAAACCAGCCACTAACCCTGTAAAAAAAAGGTATTACTGTGACTCCCACGAAGATATAAGCCCCCACAGGGACAACCAAACACAGCCAATTCAATACGATCCAGTCTCTCTTTCCCCGGGTTGAACTTTTCATGTATGCTCCAGCCTGTGTAATTAGCGATGACATCCCTCTCGAGGAGAAATTTGCATGGCTGATCTGCTAGCCCTCTCTCAGTCACATCCTTGTTTTCTCATTTCCCCCAAAGGAGGCAGCTTCTCTGGTCGAGAAGCCCTAATCCCACTTATTGTTTAAATACTCCCCCGCGAGGAATCCAGTCGACACCTCTTCGTTGCTCTTTCGGTCTTGCTTTTCCTTCACCCTCTTTTCTTTTTTTTGTGTTGCGATTTATTCGAACCCCCAATCTCGCAATATTTATGTGTGCTTCTGGTTTTTTTCTCGTGGTCACACCCCTCTCCCCTTGGTACTTGCTCCTCTGAAGTTTTTTTGACCGCCTTTTTTCTTTTTTTTTTTCTCTAGCTAGCGTGGCCTGTTTTCTCACCGCGTGGTTGTCCATGGCTATACGGCAGATCCTCCTATCCCGGTCCGCCCCAGTCCAAGCTCATCCCACCGGCCTTCGCCTCACGCGCGACGAGGCCCCCCTTCTTTATGGCTTGAGCATCCCAATGTTTTTAGGCCTTGGTGCCGCATTTCGCATAAACGTTGCCCGGGCCCTCTAGGCAATTGTACCGGTTTGGCGCTTGGAATCGCTTTTTTTTTCTCACCAAATTGCTCTTCGGATACCGCACCCCCCCGTGCAGGTCTTCTTCCAGATCAAAGGATACTCCTATGGATTCTGTCCCCCTACAATACAATGATGGATATCACATGCTTTATTTTTATTCATCTTTTTTTACTTTACCACCCAACAATCATAGTCGCTTTGACACCCGGAAATTAGGTTCCTTCTTTTAACGTCAATGAACAAGAGCCCCCCCCCTATTCTCCATATAGTTAGTATTTTCTCTTTCTCTCCCCTATACCGCCTGCGAACTCATCGTCTCCCCCTTCAGAGGGTTCCTTTTCCCCTATTATATTTTCCAAATTGCGCAGCAAACATACATCTTCCCTCTCCAGCTCCATGGCGGGCAACCCGCCCCACCATTCGGTTTTCCTGACGGGGTTCTGTTCGAAGACCGCTCCGAGCCACCCCCCAGCACGACTCTTCGTCTGGCCTTCTTCTTGTCCTTTTTAGGAAACGTCGTAACCATCGAGCCTCCCAGCGCGACCCCCCCTTGTGGTCTTGGGAATCTCCCCTCTTTTTCCCCCCATAGGGCCTTCCCTTTTGCCTTCAGGGGACATCTCTACCTGCGGCTGATTGATCCGATAACTTGCACTCGTGTTTTCTCCCCCGCAAGAGTTTCCGTCTACCCCCCCTTAGTCACCCCCATGTCTTTCTCCCCCAGATTAGTGCCCGTTGTACCGGTAACCGGCGTTCAATCCCTTCGAATCCTTTTTTTCACGGTTTCTCGGGTAAAGATTTGCTACCCGCATCAATGGCCTCTTCCAGAATCCCCCCAACCCAGGATCCGACCAATACAATCCGGCTCTTTCCCCTCCAACTTCCGTTCCGCTTTTTATTTATATCCATTCCCTTCCGCATACCCGTCGATCCCTTTTTTTGCTTTGTCGATACCCCCTGCTATCGGATCAGGAGGTAAACTGGTGTACCATTTCTAGACCACAACTAGGAGGGTATTTACACTCCCCAAGAGTACCCGGCGCCCTCTTTAATTGATCAGAGATGTCTCTATAGACGCAACCCCAAGGACTGATTTCTTGTACAGAACTTCTATCCATACCTTTCCCCCAATCTTTTTCCCCGTTCACCCTCAATTATGTTGAGAAAAATTGCCATACCCCCATTTCCCCACACTTTCGAGGGAGTTGCCTACCCAAGACGGTTTGTGCCAAGAAACTGAGGGACTGGCTGCATACCTACTCTCGTTGAAAGTTTCAGCCCTACGTTTCTCTCACATGAACTTGGAGGGTTCACAAGACCATCGTGCCCACCCCCAGCCTTCCCCCCTGCAATCCCTTTACGAGGCCCCCATGTGTGATAGCTTCCCCCGTCTGCGGATCGACCTCCTTGCGCAAGCTGCTTTGGACCCCCCCCTGGAAGATGGTACACCCGCCAGCCCATATAAGGGCCCAGCTTCTTTCCCCTTCCCCCCCGTCTGCCTCCCCCCATAACCATTAGCTGGCGAATAGGGACCACTCCCTCCTCATCCGGTTCCGAGAAGGGCAACTCGTTCTTTAGTAACACCAAATTCCCCTACCCCTAGTTTGTGGACCACGGTTGTGGACCTCCACAGACCGCCACGTAATCTCCTTTGGATGAAACTTGAGAACCATGCAAACAGTTTGCGAGAGACTTCCACAAGACCGACTTAGAGATGTCATCACCCAAAGACTTAGTCATAATTTCTGACCAAGGGAGCTTATATCTTCCCTCAGGCACGCCCCTCCCCTCGATCTTTACGGCTGTTATGATTCCCCCAAGGTCCTTACAGGGCCCCTGAGATCATGTTTGGGACCTGGCTTTCAAGTGGAACCTAGTTTCCCGTTTCAAGGTTGGAAGGTAACTTTTCCCTTGCAGTTTGCATTGGATTTATACCACTGCGACTTGATTGATTCTGCTGGGTCCCTTGCACCTGTTCCCCCGCATTGTTCACCGTTTCCCCCCCCTGTTAATTTGCAACCGATTTCCCCCATCACCTTGTTGCGGTCCCTGATAGTTCCTGTTTTCGAAACTAACTCCCCCGAACCCAAACCGCCACCCCAACAGTGCAATTTTTTTTCCCCTTTTTACCCCCCGAAGGCGTGGACCCGCATTGTGGGCTTGATGGTCCTTACAGTATCTTGTTTCTATGGCTTTTTCTCTTTCCCGACCGGCTGTCAGCGGTTGACCCCCCGTCACCCCCGCGCTCTTTAGCGAGCTCCCTGCTTTTCCCCCATGAAGCGCGTTAACCATGTGTTTTTTGTTCCAGATTCCACCAGGGTAGCACATTTTGAGGATCGGTTGCCCATGATGAATGCAATGGGAGTCTATGAAGACGAAACTTTCTCCCCTTTGGAACAATTTTTTTTTCTTTTTTCATGTGACCTCTCCCTTCCTTTACCGTGCGAACTAGCTGAGCCGCCCCGAAACGGCCGTTTCCGGTTTTTTGCCCCATCCTTACCTCCATCATTCACCATGAAGCCCCACCGAAGAGGTCGACCCCTCCCGGCCAAAAAGATAAATTATGGAGAGAGTCGCGGCCCTTTATTTGTCTCCTATACAGCTTTTTCTTTAAGTTCCCCCCCCCATAAAACCTTCATTAGAGTTGTCGAATCCCCACACTTTGCCAAGTTCCCACACGAAGCGAATGATGAAGGTGGTATCCCGATTCGTCATTGGCCTCCTGTTGGCCTGTAATCCCTCGCGAGACCGGTTTTTCAACTTTTCTGCTTTTTTACTTTTTTGCCCCACGCGCTCGTTGTCAAGTTTTTTTTTCTCCCCAAGATATTACCCCCCCTAGGGTATAACAATACCCAATTTGAAGATCCCCAACCTTGACTTATCTCAGATTTTCTAACTACACTGCCATATGTCCGGGCCCCAGGCCAAATGAGGATCACCCTTGTATGTCAAAACCACCTTCCCCCACCCT
>Ga0179593_1549352_pt1 | contig 12261 bp, 17 predicted proteins | sample CZODoug2_1_08_16_FD_185931 | JGI IMG/M metagenome (GOLD analysis project Ga0179593, IMG submission 185931) | Vadose zone soil fungal communities from Angelo Coast Range Reserve, California, USA - CZODoug2_1_08_16fungal (PacBio error correction) | ecosystem: Environmental > Terrestrial > Soil >... | reverse complement strand
GAAAGAACCGTGCCCACGCGTTTCTCGCAAGTCCCTCTTTTTCTCTTTCTTTCTTCCCACCCTACGGCCAGCTCCCCCTTGCTTCCCACTAGGGCATCATGTTTCCAAAGTAAAACTATTAATCAGAAGGAGAGTGGAAACGGCGTTCCCCCTTTTTTTTTTCCCCCCTATCCTTCCCGTTGGCTCCCTAGGTCCCTCTTCTCTACCCGCGCGATCTCGGAGAAGGAAAAGAGGTGTAGAGGAGTGGCGCACTTTCTCCACTTATTGAGCGCTATCTCCTTATGCTTCCTTCCTGCCGACATAATGAGAAGGAAGAGAGGAGACAATCGCAACACTGTACCGTCTCCTTTCCTCTTTCCCCCTCTTCTTAGCACTATGTGATCGCTGGTTCTTCAGCTGTCCAATACGGCAAGCACAGTTGAAGGAGAGCGTCGAAGGCCGTCTATCAGCTTGAGCTTTCCTTTTTTTTTTGCCCCCCCTCCTTGTTCCTTTTCCGATCCCATCCCGCTTTTCAACTATGTCTGCGCTGGGCGCGGAAGGTATGATCGATATCATCAGGGTTTTTTTCTTTTCTCTTTGTAAGGCCGGACATTCCCTTTGTTTTTCCCTTTTGTTCCGGCGTTGCCGGCGGAGATTTCGGGCCTATTTGATCCAAACACGATCATCCGCAAGACCCTTTCCCTTTTCTTTTTTTGGGCGCCCCCTTTTCTTTCTCATTCGCTCAGGAGGAAAATTGCGCAAGAGATAGTGGTTGCGGATGCCGACTTCCTCCCCCCTCCCCTCCCCACGGGCATGTCTTGCTTTTCTCGTTTCTTTTTTTTCCTCTCCGTCTTTAACAGCAGTGCGTCGACGAAGTTAAAAGAGAAGCCGGAATTTTTTTTCTTCCCCCTTTTCCTGTCCCAGCGAATGCTCTCTAGCGAGGCCTTTAGTCACCGGACGAAGGTTTTCTTTCCCCCCTTCCCCTTCTTTCTCGTCCAACAATTTTCCCGAGTCCCCCTTTTCCTATCGTTGCCGAAAGAAGCCCGCACCTGAACGAGGAGACGTTCAGAAACGGTCGCGATCGTGAATTCGTCGATACTCTTCCTTTCCTTTTTCTTTCCTCTCTCCCTTACCCTCTAGTTCGGATCCGGCCTCCCCGAGATTCATTGTGTTCGATCAACCACACGGCTCAGAAGACAAGAGGGCGCTTCGCGGCGTAGGATTCAGCTTCTTCCTTTTTCCTTTTTTTCCCCTATTTTTTAACTTCCTCCCTTCGGGTGGCAGAGGCGCGGGCAACGGACTAGAACTTGTGTGAATATAAGGCGCCTTTGCCCCCCCTGTTTTTTTTCCTTCACTTCTCGCAATTCGACGCCTTTTTTGATCACCCTCCTTCCTCCACGCCTGCTTCCCCGGAAAGTGGCAGATTGAGCGCATCGCCACCGCCGTGTCGGTTACTCTCTTTTTTTTTTTTTCTTCCCCCCCCTTCTCCCTTGTCGGCGACGGCTCACGAACTCCTATTTTAGTTTTGGAGCGCGAAGGTGAGGGTGAGGGGAGACAGAGACCGGAAGGTTGGCGAGCAGTAGTGCACCTTTTCCCTTTTTTTTTTTTTTTTTTCCTTTATTGTCTCCTCGACCCTTCCTGGTCTATTTCTCCCTCCCCCGGCCGATCACGGAGCCGCTTCATCGGACAGAAAAGTTCAGCCGGTTGATCAGATTCGGTGCACGGTGTGCCTTTTTTTTTTTTTTTTTTTTTGTATCACCCTTTTCCGCTGCTTTCTTTTTTTTTTTATTTGTTGCGGCGCAGCAAGTCCGGGTTACGGTTCCACCACCCGTCACTGTTTTTTTTCTTCCCCTGTCCCCTTATAATCCCCCTAAGAGGAGGCCGGCACGCCCGAGCACCCCGCGCGCTTTTTCTTCCTCTCCCCCCCTTCTCTCCCTTTTTGCTTTTCCCTCCCCTCCCCCCTTTCGCCCCTTCCGCCTCGGCATCAGCAAAATGGAAAATGAGAAGGGCGGGGTCGGACGGTTCCTCCTCTCTTCTTTTTTCTTTTTTTCTCTCTCTTCCTCTCTGTGAACAGCCACCTTTTTAATTTTTCTTTTCTCCCCGGCGAGCGGATCTGACTTCACGATAAGAGAGGGATTGCGAGAAGACTGATCTGCGCCAGCCGCATCTCGGCATCCCTCCCTCCCCTCTTCTTCCCTTTCCCCCTCCCTCTGCGTCCTTCTCCGATTAAGGGACGAGATGTCCCTTGCGCGTCAGTGTTCCTTCCCCCCCGGTCTCGTGTCCCTCCTTCCGCCTCCCCCTTCTTCTCCTTCCCCTTGTTGCAGGCCAAGAGGCATAGGAAAAACAATAGCGGGATTAGGAAAAATTGAGGAAGCCAAGCGCGGTTCAGCCTGTAGCTGGCCCTCTTTCCTCCCTTTCTTTTCCCCTTCCTGACCCTGCTCTTTTTTCTCCTTTTTCTTTCTTTTGTTTTCTCTGGCCTTGGGCCGGCAACAAGGGAGGCGATGGAGATGTTGATCGGCGTGCAGAAGGAGATCAAGGACAGGCGAGTACCGGGTGGGCTGGTGCCGTCTTTCTTTTTTTTTTTCTTCTTCCTTTTTTTCTTCGCCGGCCTTGCGGACGAACTTCTTTTTCAGATGTTCTTCTTTGGGGCGAAGATTCAGGTATGCGCAGAAAGACGAGATGATAGTGAAGGTCAAGGAGCCGCTCGCCGGTTCTTCCCTCTTTCCTTTTCCTCTTTCCTTCCTCTACTGCTTGGGCTTTTTTCATACCCCTTCTCTGCTTTCACACCCGTCACGAGCCCGCAAGAGAAGTGAAGTTGATGATGCAGATTGTCGGTCATTTTTTCTTTTTTTTTTTTTTTTTTTTTTCCTTCTTTTTTTCTTTCTTCTCGCGGGGGTGTTCTTCCTCTCCTTTCTGGTTGTCGGAGGCGGAGTGGTCGGCGCCAAAGGGACCGAATCGCCGCCTTGCCTTTTTTTTTTTTTTTTTCTTTTTTCTTCTCGACAACCTCTTCCCTCTGTTCCCTTTTTATCCACCCGAGAAGAGGTCGAACGGAACCTGTGCAGAAGAGCCGATCTCATCTAGGTCTTTTTTTTTCCCTTTCTTTTTTCCTTCTCTCGTGGTTCGGTCTATGCATTTAGTTCCCGTCTCTTTTTCTCCATGACCAGGGCGGACTGAGAAGGAGAAAGAAAGGAACACCACCCCCACTTTCCCTTCTTTTTTTTCTCCTTTTCTCTCCCACACATGCCGGGCGCCTTTTCAACTCCCCTCGACCTGTAGCGCCTAAACAACAGAAGCTGACGTTCGTGCTCGCGCTCGCCTCCCCTTTTTTTTTATTTCTTTTTCCCTCAACGTGCACGATTTTTTAATAACCTCCCCTTTGTATGCGCGCAAGCTGCCATACGTGAACGCGGAGAAGGAGTGAGGATGTCGGTGGGTAAAATCGCCTTCCTTTTTTTTTGCGATGTTGCCCCTTTTTTTTTCGTCCCTTGGTCCGGGACCGGTGGCAAAGGCGCATGATAGTAAGACAAGTGGAGAGGAGTGCCGCGCCTTTCCCCCTTTTTTTTTTTCCTTTTTCGATACGCTATCGATTGCCTCCCCTCCTTCGATGCCGAAGCCGGATAGCATGGCGCCGCCGAAGCGCACCTCGGGTTGTTTTTTTTTTGGGGGTGCTGTCCTCTCCGGACGGCCGTGGCTGGTTGATCGAAACAAGGACGCTTCGATGGCATGGACCGATCGCCTTCTCCCTTTTTTTTTTTTTTCTTCCTTCTTTCCCTTTTTGTCTCGCCTACTCGACTTCCTTCCTACTTCACGATCGCGGGACCGGGCAGAACGGCTACTAGTTATGATGCGGGATTCTTTGCGCAAGATCGGTCCTCCTTTTTTCTCCTTTTTTTTTCTTTTTTCTTTTTTTCCTTCGCTACTCTTTCCCTTTTTTTTTTTCAGGCCTTCCTTTTTCTCCTTCTGTTTGGGCGCGGGCCCATGCGGGTGTATAAGTATCCCGTACGACATGAGGAATTAGCGGCGCTGGTGAACTTGTCGACCGACGTTTTTCCTTTTCTTCCCCCTCCCTCCCCTCCATCCCTTGCCTTCCTTGCGGTTACCTTGTGGCGGCTGAGACGATTGCGGAAGTACGATTTTTTTTCCCTTTTTTTTTCTCCTTTCCTTTGGCGCTCCCTCGCAGACCCTTTCCTTTCCCGACCGCGGTCGAGCAGTGAACGAGATTTTTTCTCCCTTCTTCCTCACATCTCGCCCTTCTTCGAACCCCTTTTTCCCCACGCCGGGCGGAAATGAAGGACTGACACGAAGGCAGGACAGGCCGGCGCATTCTTCCCTTTTTTTTTTCCTTTTCTCCCTGCGCCGGAATCTTGCTTTTTGTTTACTGTGCCCCTTCCACGGCGTGAAGCGCGACCGGCACGAAAGGTTAAGTCATCTAAAAAGGAATAGCGCCGTCGACTCCCCTTCTTTTTCTTTTCCCCTTTTCTCTCACATCGTCCTAGAGTCCCCCTCCCTCCCCCTCCCTCCAGAGGATTGCCATGCTACAATGGTAAGAAGGGTGGAGATGCGCTCGCGCGGTTTTTCCCCTTCTCTACTGCTCCTAGTTTACACCTTCCCCCCTCCCCTGGTCGAGAAACACTTTGGGGGAAGAGAGAGAGGAGGTCGAGATCGTTTTTTCTTTATCCCTTTCTCCTTGTTGAGGCCCTTTTCTTCGTTTTCTCCTACCGCCGGTTTCCACGCCAGTAGAGAAGAGAGTTAGTTGAATACATGAGGACCTCGGTGTCCGCTTTTTTTCTCCCCCTTTCTTTTTTCAAAGCGAAGCGTTTCCCCCCTGTTTTTCGTGGTTTGCTCTTTCGAGAACGCGTGGCAGGTGCTTCATTCTCTCTTTCTTCCTCCTTTCCCCTCGTTTCTTTCCGTCCCCCTCAGCCCTCCCTCTCCCTCCAATTCGGGCACGATTCGCTTTGCAAACACTACGGGGAAAGAGACTCCAAGGCGGACAACGCTTTTTCCTCTCCCCTTTTCTTTTTCCCCCGTGCGTCTAGCTCCTCCATCCCTCACCCCGGCGACAGGCGAAAAGATCGGCACCCGTGGCGCCCTTCTTTTCTTTTTTTTTCTCCTCTTTTTGTTTCGGCTCCTTTTTTCTCAGTTTGTTCCCGTCTATGAGAGATATAGAATGATTGAGAAAGGAAGACGACATCATGGCGCAGGCTTCCCTTTTTTTTTTCTTTTCCTCCTTTTTCTGTGCGCTTCTTACGGAAAACGACTGGCAGCGAAGATGTGATAGAAATGGTTCGCCGAGGACGCCCTCTCCCCCCTTTTTCTTTCCCTCTTCCCTTTTAGATTTCCTTTCCCTGTTCGGGCCGGTTCGCGGCTTTAAAGAAGTGGAATTTTCAGATAAAAAAAGCGGTCCGCAAGAGTCCTGCGCTTTTTTTTTTTTTTCTTTCTATCCTCGGCCGCCTTCTCCTTTTGGTCCCTTCCTTTTCATGTCCGGAATTCCGCAGGAGTGGTAAAACGGTGTAGGAGTGGCCGGCGGAGATTCGGCCTATTTTTTCCTTCTTCTTTTCTTTCAAGGGCTCTCGCCCTCTCTTTCTTCCTTCGTGGCGCCCACATGAAGAGCCGTAAAACCATGGAGATCGGCGGCCATGCGCTCTTTTACGGTCGATTACGGCCTCCCCCTTTCGCCCCCCCTTCCCTCCAACGCCGGCCCGGTCGAGTGTCGCAGGACAGAGTTTAAGGTGAGCAGCGTATACACAAGCAGTTCGTCGACAAGTCACCAGCGCTTCTTTCCTTTCCCTTTTCCCTCTTTTCCCTCCCCCAGCGACGTCTTCCTCAGTCGCTTCCCCTTCCCTCCCCCGGTCGCGAAGGGCGCAAAAATCGAAAAAGGAGGCCGAGCATAGGAAACAAGGCTATTGCTCGAGCCACTTTTTTCTTTTTTTTCTTTTTTTTTCTTTTTTCGGTTTTTTGACTTTTTCTCCCCCCCGACTTCGATGAAAGTCGTCGGAGAAAGAAAACAGAATGAACACGGCCTCGCGCCTACGCCTCCTTTTTCCTCCTTCTCCCCTCTCTCCCGCCATCGGATGCATTCTTTTTTGTCCTATCAACCAAAACGGCATAGAGAGAAAAGAGGTGATGAGATTCGGCGCTTTCTTTTTTCCTCTTCTCTCCTATTGCGTATCTCCCTCAAGTTTTTCCTCCCTCTATTAATGAGTAACGGCAAGAAAGTAGGGTGGGGCAGAGGAGAGGCACGGCCTCCCATTGTTCCTTTTTTTTCCTCCCTTCTTTGTCAAAAATCGGCTCCAGTTCCTTCCGTGCATCTATCCGGACAGGTGAAGAGATTTTACCCACCCTACATCCGCCCTTCTTTTTTTTTGCCCCCCCCCTCCCCCACCGCCTTTGTAGGTTTTCCATCCCCTCGTTTCCCTTTTTTTATTACGCGCGGCAGAGGCGCAGTAAGTGGAGAGAGAACACACTGTATCCCTTGTCGGATTTTTTTTTTCCTCTCCTAAGGTCGATTTTTTTTTTGCTCCCTCGACCGGCATGTTGGAGAAGAAGGAGGCACCACGTCAGCCGCCACCCATCTGGTGGGTGGTGGGAAGTGAGGGTAGAAGAGAAGAAGACAAAAGTGGTCGATGGAGACATCGCGCTCCCTTCTTTTTTTCTTCTTTCTTCACGGTGGTGGTCTGATCATACAGTGGAATATGATGAGAGAGGCGATGCTTTTTCTTTTTTTTTTTTTTTGTTCCTCCGCTTGATCTTTTGTTCCCCCCCTCTTGCCGCAGCACGTCAGGGGGTAAGGTAAAACAAAGTAACGTTCGGCGCCTTCTTCTTTTTTTTCCCTCCTCCCCCGTAATCACCAGGCACGTTTTCCCCGGCCTTCCACTCCCGGCACCACCGCCGAGCAGAAAGAAAAGGCAGACAGATAATTTAGAGGAAATGGGCGGCGGGCTTTCGCCCCTCCTTTTTCCCCCCTTCCCTCTCCTTGCGGGCTCGTTATTCGATTTCGCTTGCATCCGGGACGCCAGCAGGTATTAGGAATGAGACAGATAGGGAGCGAGATGCAGATATGTGACCTCCTTTTTCTTTTTTTTTCTTTTCTTTTCCTTCCGGCATTGCGCTGACTACCTTGCGCACTTCCCTTTCCTCCCGCCACGTAGGTGTCGTCCGCAGGCGGAGACGACGACAAGAAGGCATTCTCGATCAGGAGCGATTGTCCTTTTTTTTCCTTCCCCCCCTTTCCTTCGCTGTCCTTATTCCTCCCTTCCCCCTTTATCCCCTTCTCCTGCTCCCCAGTTTTGGAGCCCAGAGGCAATAGAAAAAAACCAAATAGCGGATTAGGAAAAAAGTGCGGAAGCCAAGCGCGGTTCAGCCTGTCTTCTCCTCCCCCCTTTTTTCCTTTCTCTCTTCTCTCTTGTCTGCAGATACTTCTGAACCTCTTTCGCATTTTTACTTTTCTCCCTTATTTGTTTCCTATGGCTTGGGCCGGCAAAAAGGGGGAGATGACGATGTGATAGAGGTGCCGAAGGAGATCATGGTACAGCTCTTTTTTTTTTTCCTCCTTCCTCCCTTTCTGACCGAGAGGACGCGGTCTTCTGACATTTCCTCACTACGTGGAGGCAGGCGACGAGATGAGGCGTGGAGCAGATACAGGTATTCGCCAAGACGAGCTGATCGTGAAGGTCAAGGATCCTTCCTTTTTTTTTTTTTTTTTTTTTTCCTCTTTTTCTTCTCCCCTGACTTTACGATCGGCAGTCCGCCTCTGCTAGACGTAAGGATGCAGAGAATAGAGGGGAGCCTTCTCATTCTGTTGTATTGATGGCGATTCCTTTTCCTGGATTTCCTCCCTCCCTCCTATCCCATTGCATGAAAAGCGTGATAGGCAGAAGTGGAGTGATGAATAGAGGGGGTGCCGGTCTTTTTTTTTTTTTTTTCTGAGTGGTCGGTCGCCCCTTACCTCCTTTCCTCGTCATGGAGACGGACGTGCAGGTGGTGGAAAGGAAAAAGACGTGCTGCGCGCCTTCCCCCCTTCTTTTTTTTCTTTTTTCTCTCTTCCTCCCCTTCACGAATCATCCTCTTCCCGGGTTCCCCTTCCCCCTCCGCTGCTCACGGCAGGACGGTGAGGGCGATGAAGAAGGGATCCGTGATAGTCGATGTATCATCTACCCATGGCTGCTTCTCTTATCCTTTCTCCTTTGTCGACGACGTGGGCCACTATGAGTCGCAAAAAATGAAGGGCGCGGTCTCCCTCACCTCTCCTTTTCCCCCTTCTCCTCTCCAGGGGGCTACTTTTTCTCTCGGCCATAGCGCGCATCTGCGCGCTGGCCTCAAAGGGAACGAGGGGCGGATTAACAGAAAAGGCGTGGCGGATGGCTATCCAGTTCCCCCTTTTTTTTATTTTCCTCCTCCCCTCCGCTCCTGAATTTTGCGCCGGCATCGTTTTCTTTTTCCCAAGCCGGTCGAAAAGAAGGAAGAGGACAGCTTTTCCCCTTTTTTCCCCCTTCCCCGCCTTGCCCACCTTCGTGCTTTTCCCATCATCTGCGTGATGAAAGTAGTGTGTGAGATGACGAATCGAGCGCATCGGGCCTTTTTCTCCTTTTCCCTCCGCCCGAAGTGCACCTCTTTTTGCTGCCCGTGGTGGTTGCTCGGACACAATGAAGCTATAGATGGCATGGAAGATCGCCCCTCCATCTTTCTTTTTTTTCTTCTTTCGTCAGCTTGTTTTCCTAATTTTCTCCTGTATCGAAACGGAATTACCAAGATCGCGAAAGGGCAGAAAGGATAATGTTATGATGCGGGTTCTTCTCTTTTTTTTTTCTCCCCTTCTCTCTGCCGCCGCAGTGTTTTTTTCTTTTCCCTTCGCCCCTTTCCCTCCTCCCCTCTTCGTGACGAAGGCCTCGACGGAGTCGAGACATTCGATGTGGAGAGAGGCCAATGAGGGATGTATTCCTTCATCCCGTCCACGACCTTTATTTTTTTTTTTTTTCCTTCCCCTTTCCCCTTTCTCCGACCGCAGACCTGGCAGGCTTTTCTTGGTGTTCCCTATTCGATCTTTGCGGCCGCGTATAGGGGACGTCGGCATAAGCCAACACGGTATCCTTGGCTCATTTTTTTTTTCCCCTCTCTTACTTTCTTGCCGACCCGCGGTCTATCCCAGGTCTCTTGCGGATGATAGGGTGGGGAATCAAATGGCGACATTCCCCTTTTTTTTTTCCTTTTCCTGTCTGCACGAGTCAATTCCCTTCTCATTCGGAGGCGTATCCTAAGGAAATTGATGATGATAGAGAATCTTCCTCTCCCGCTCTCCTTTTTCCCTTTCTTCCCTCTTCCCCCCTCCCTGTTCTTCATCCAAGCTTTCTCTTTTCTAATCGCGCCGGCACAAGGTGAAGGCAGTAGGGAGGAGGGGATAATAGGAGAACCATTCGATCCACCTTCTTTTTTTCTTTTTTTTGCCCCCTTCCCCATGTTCCGCAGGTGTGGAGATTTTCCGCTCTTCGCGCAGGAGGATGTACGGCGGCACTTGAGCATAAGGAGATAGCGTTTCTTTTTTTTTTTTTCTCTCCCCCCCTTTTCTGGGGGCCGCTCTTATTCGGTCTAGATCGGCATTCTCGGAGTGAGAAACGGTGCCGCCGTTTTCTCTTTTTTTATCTCTCTGTCCCCCCTCCGGTTCCACGCTTCCTGGATTTTGAAGGGTTTAAGTTGGAAGACAGATGAAATAGTTTAAGCATTGGAGTCGCTTTCCCTTTCTTTCTTTTTTCCCTAATGGTTCGGCGCGGCGGCGTTTTGACTCCCCGCGTCGGGCAGGTGATGCATCTCTATCTTGTCATCCTCCTCCTTTTTTTTTTCTTTTCTGCTCCTTTTCTTCGCAAGAGCCATCCTTGCGCCTTACCCCACCGTGGGCACGGTAGCACTTTTGAAAAAAGGACGGGCCAGCGACTCCAAGGCGACAACTTTTCACCCCTCTCTTCATCGACCGGCGTTCCCCCCCCCTTCGTGGTCAGAGGAAAGGGACGCTTCACGTGCTAAACCGGCTCCTCTCCTTTTTTTTTTTTTCTATCTCCCTCTCTCTCGCGGCCGCCCTTCTTTTTCGCGCGTGGAGAAAGGTGTCAGAATATGAGCGCTATCGAATGATGCGCAAGTCCGCTTCTTTTTTTCTCCCCTTTTCCCATGGAGCAGTTCCGTTTTCCCCCTGAGGACGCGTGCGAAACTCTGGCAGGCGCAGAGTGTGATAGACGGTCCGAAGAGGAAGCCCGCCGCCCCCCCTTTTTTTTCTATTCTTTTTCTCTAAGGACCGGTTCGGCCTTCGATTTTCCTCCGTGTGGAATTTTCAGATAAACCAAGAGGTAAGAAAGAGGCCTGAGCGTTTTCTCTTCTTTTCCCTCCGCTTCTCTTGCGGCCTCTGTCGATGCCTTTCTGTCGTCCGTCATTCCGGCCCGGCGTGGTAAACCTTGGTGTAGGAGTGAAGGAGGAGATTAGGCCTTTTTGATCCCCCCCCTTCTTTCTCTTTTCTTGCAAGCAGCTTGCGTGGCTCCCCCTGGTCCCACCTAACTCGCGTACCATGGAGACGGCGGCACAGGCGCCCCGCGGAATCGTTTTTTTCTCGTCGATACAGGCCGCCAATCAGGGCTGCCAACCAGTCCCGCAACCGCCGGCAAGGTCGGCGTGTCAGCAGAAGAAGTTCCTGTGAAGCAGGCAAGTATACCAGCAGTTTGTCGCCCCTTTTTTTTTTTTTCCCTTCTTTTCTTTATGAAGGAAGACCCTGCCGTTTTCGACCCACAGCCGTCCTTTCGACGCCGTCGAAGGCCTTCGTAAACGACGACGGTCGAGAAGGTCGACCAAACATTCCCCTTTCTCCCCCCCCCCTTCTTTCCTGCTTTGCCGAAAGCAGCCCGCCCCTTCCGAGGATCCCTCTTCCCGGTCTACCGATCGTGAATTCGTTAGATAACTTAGAGGAAGTCGTCGGCGAAGACAAACCGCCTTCCCTTTTTTTTCTCTTCCTTCTCCCCCAATCGCGTCGATTCGGGCACATGCCATAGAGGAGGAATGGTGCGATCAACACCCCGTCCTTTATTTTCGTCCGTCAATTCCTTCTTCTGGCAGCGAAGGAGGAAGAAGAGTGCGCACGATGCGTCTTTTTCCCCTTTCCTTCCTCATTCTGTTGGGCAGAGGGCGCGGCAAGACTAGCAAACTTGTGCGAAGATCATGCGAAGTTGCCCACTCTGTCCGCTCTTTTTTTTTCTTCCTCCCTGGCCGGGCGCAATTCGATCCCTACGTGTTCTTTATTTTCCCCCCCCCCCCTACATCAGCAAAGCTTGATAAGAAGGCAAAGTAGGGCAAGATTGAGCTCCCCTCCCCCTTTTTTTCTTTCTCCTTCCTCCCTTTTCCTTTCCTATCGCACCACGGATATATTCGGCCCTCGCGCGGAGCACGGAACGGCAGCGTCATGTTGGGTGAGAGAGAATGGAGAGGTGCGGGCGAACCGCGCCGTCTGTTTTCCTACTCCTTTTCTTCCTTTTTCTTTTGCGAGTGGGTCTGTGTCGTGATGTATAAGCGAAGCAGAAAGGGTCGATGGAGACATCGACTCTCACTTCTTCCCCTTTTTTCCCTTTTCTCCCCTTGTATATCAGCACCTTTCCACCTCCGGAGGCGTAGGCACAGGTATCGGACCGAGTGAGAGGGTGGAGAACACCGGTGGAACTCCTCTCTTTTTTCTTTTTCCCCCCCCCTTCACGTCGGGCCCATGGCGTTCTGGATTTCCGAGGTGAGAAGACCACTCCGAAGAAGAGCACCCAGGCACTTCGTTCTTTCCTTTTTTTTTTTTTCCCTGGCTCTCACCTCTTTTCGATTGGATCCCCCCCTTCTTCCGCGCATACGGCCCCCCGCCAACTTCAGACAATCGGCATCTCCCTTCCCTTCCCTTTGATGGACGATTGCCTTGAAGCCCTCCTGTCTTCGGCTGAGAAAGAGCGGGAAGCGAGAGGAAGATATGTTAACATCCCTTTTTTTCCTTTTTTCCCTTCCGTTCAGCTCGCTTTTCGCGAATACCTTATATCCTCCCCCCCCCATCTGCGTGCCTTGCAGCCCCACCGTAGGTGTCTAAGCAAGGCCGGAGACGAAGCCCGCTCCCCTTCTCTATCATGCCCTCTTTTTTTTTTTTTCCCCTGTCACGGCCCACCCGTACTCGCTTCCCCTCGGCCCCTCCTATCCCAACCTACCCGACGCCTAACGTGTTGCGGCCAGAGGCCATAGGAAAAACAATAGGTATTCTGAACATTTCTTTCTTCTTCCCTTGCG
>Ga0179593_1504420_pt1 | contig 12261 bp, 12 predicted proteins | sample CZODoug2_1_08_16_FD_185931 | JGI IMG/M metagenome (GOLD analysis project Ga0179593, IMG submission 185931) | Vadose zone soil fungal communities from Angelo Coast Range Reserve, California, USA - CZODoug2_1_08_16fungal (PacBio error correction) | ecosystem: Environmental > Terrestrial > Soil >... | reverse complement strand
ACTTTATTTTTGCCACGGTGCTTTTTCACCCGACATACCCTAAAACCTGAGCGACCAAGATGATCCCCTTTCCGACTTTTTACAAAACCCAAGCGTCCCGGTCCCTCCTTTTTCTCACGCCGCTACGGAGTCAGTTGTGTCACCTCTTCCTCCCGTTCCTGTCGGAGTGCAGAGTGGCATTTCCCCCCCGCAGTCGTCAAGAAAACCAGATAACCAGTTTTGAAAGAGCTTTTTGACCCGCACTTTGGCGATCCCCCCGCATGGGAATCAGTAATGTCGCTCTTCCCCATATTTGCGCCTATTTGCAAAGGTATCCTCATCGTCTGTCAATCCTAACCATTGCCTATTTCGGGAAGGCACACCGTGGGGCTTTGAAGCTCGGGAACCCCTATTTCCAAGGATTGGTGACCCCCGCCGATCGACTGTTGTCCTACTAAGGTTTCCAAAGGCACAATCTTGTTGATCTTGCTTCGGACTGACAAGCTTATTTCCGTTCTCCCTTTCTGGCTTCTTTTGAGACTCCCCCCACCGGTATAAGTTCGCGCACACTCTGAGGATACACTATCCTTTTTCCAAAGATTGCTTCCTTTCAGAAAAATTTTTTTATTCCCTGCTTCCCCATTTTGGAGACTTCCTAAATATCCCCCCCCCCCCCCCCCCTTTCCCCACGTCTATAATAACTTCAACCTGTTCCCATGCTCTCCCCCTTGGGCCCCCAAAGGGTGCAAGGTTAGCCCAATCCTCCCGTCTTCCACCATTTCCGACTCCTCTCTTTTTTCTTCTAAGGCGGAAGTGCTGGTATGGGAATGACCTTGATCGAGACAATTTTCTTTGCCAGTATTAAGGATATCACACCCCCTCTATTTTATAGATTTCTGAATTTTCAGCCTTGTTGCGTCACGCGCCATGCCTTCCCCCCTCCGAGCCTTCTAGCGTGATCACGCCTGAGGCTCCCCTGCAGCCCAAATGCCTCCCCTTTTCATTCCAACATTTACGACCTAAAATCTCGCATTGTCAGTTCCCCCTGAGGGGTGCTCAGTAACCGAAATTTGCCCCTGAGCCTTTTTCATACCCCCCATCTGTCCCCTCCATACAGGGAATGCCACCTTTCAAAGCTGGCGTTTTCTCAATGTTAACATCCGTTTTCATTACCCGGATGACTCCTCGCTAGGGCAAGTATAGTACCCTCCCCCTATTCTTATTCCCTCCATGCTTGCATTTAGCACCATGCGAGTTCCCTTATTTGCCTTTCAACACTCTGACTTTGTATGTTGTCCCACAGATGATTGGCTTCCGTAAATTTTCTTTTCTTATCTTCGCTGATCTTTCCCTCCCTTTTTTTTTTTTCCCCCTGCAATTAGCTTATCTGAGCACCTTGCGTGAAGCTTTTGTGAACCTTGAGAATCTTGACCTTAGTTCCCTTGGAGTTGAAAAAAAATTAATTTACTGAGACTTCGCCCGCCCCCTCCAGTAATTAGTTCGAATTCCCTCTGTTTCTCCCATCCATGGTTTTCAAACCAGCGTTTCCTTTTAACCCTTTTTTCTCAATGAAGCATTGCTTTGCTCGGGTGACATGAAAGTTCAACGGCCTCGACCCTCCTCCACACTGCTCATCCTCCCTTGCTCCCGAACACCCCCACCTGCTTTCTTTTGACCCTCTTTGAGAGTTTCGAAAACAGTCCCGAAGATAATTCTTAGGGAAACCCCTTTCTTCCAAACACATTTCAATGCCTTTCCAGTGGTTGTGTGTGCAACGTGGTCCTTTTTTTATTTCCTAGCCCTCTTGAAAGTACCAATGTTTTTTTCCTTTCTTAAAGGCAGCTAACGCACACACATGCTGCTCCCCCCGTCTTATGCTGCCAGAAAAGAATTAGATCGAGTCCCCTTCCAATTCGTTCCTAAATTCGTCCTCCTTTCCTTTGATTGGTCTTAGTCAAACGTGTCCGAGACACCTCCTCAAGGAAGGTTCACCCGGATCTATGAGTTCTGCCGCCTCGGTCCTGATTTCCCCATGACTGTCTCCCTCACAAACGGGCGCTCGATGAATGATCTCGTCACTCTTCCCCACAGAGCTTAGCGAGGGTCTCCCCATTCTTGCCGGACGAGGTTTCCCTCTTGACGCACCATAAACCTGATCTTTTTTCCCAATTGGCATCTCCTTGGCTCCTATTCCGTTACCCTTATTATCCAGTGGTCGCCGGTGCCATGAAACTCTCCAGCACTTTCGCTCCTTCCCCGCTAGAAGTTTTTTTCCCCTCCTGTCGGCGCGAAGATCCAATCTAAGACAAATTCCTGATTCCCCCACTAAAGAATCCCAAAGCAGCATACGCTCCTTCCCCTCTCCATTTATTTTCTTGGGCGGATGACGATTATCCCAGAACTTTCCCTCTCCCAGTGTGACACCTCGATCCGGTCACGCTATAACGCTCTAACTCCTATTTTATCCGGTCCGCCTACCTACCCCAAAAGGGTTCGCTTCTCCACTGCCGCCACGAACCCCAGCCCCAGGCTTCTCCCCCCGATTCTTTGTTACTTTCTTCCGGTGACCCAATGTTGATCCCTAAAGGTTTCCGTTCAACCGTTGTACCCAAATAACCCATTCCCCCCCCACCCAGTCTGAAAAAAGACAGATCCCTAGATCGGGACAAGTCATGCACGGCGGCCCGCTAGCCAAGCGGAAGAGGAACTCTACTTATGCCTTCCACCCCAACCGGGTTTTTTCCGAATGCGCCTCCTCCTAGTTCGGGAAAGATCCGGTGACTTCCCATAACATCTCGGTTTTTTTTCTTGAATTTTGTATATCCTTTTTTCAAATTGTTGCTAATGTTCCCACTCCCTCCGCCCACGGTCCCAAGTTAGTCACTCGGACCATCGATTGACAGATTATATTGTGCTTGACTTGTCGTGACTTTCCATCTCCTTTTCGCGCACCAAAGATCCTTATCAGAGTCCCTTTTAACCGCAAAGATCATTTTTCCACTGTTTTGTAACTATTTCCCCGTCACGGACATTATTTTAGATTCTTTCCTCCTTCCTCCTCCTCTCTTTTTCCCCTCCCTTTTTTTGGTGGCTCTCTTCTACGTCCATTCATCTACAAACAGAAGGTAACTTCTACAATCGGGAGTTGACTGATTGATTTGCTCACTCATTCCCTCTCCCTTCCAGCTTTTATCTTCTGAGCTCCTTTTTTTCCCCAGTTTTCCTCCCTCACATCATCAAGATACGCAATCCTTCCTATCAATCCGAGACTTGCGCTTTCGTCCCGTTCTTAGTTGCTTTACCTTTTTCTTCCCCACAGTTTTGAAAGGCCAATCCAAAACGGGGGTATCCCCCTAACCCCACATTCAATCTTTTTTTTCGCCCCCCTTAATCCTTAAACTTGTGTTCACTTATTCCAGAAGGCTGTCGTGCGCCGCGAACAAACACGTTTGGATCTTGTATTTCTCGGTCCCTGTGTCCTGACCTCTTTGCTCTGTCACCTTTTTTCCGACCGTGTAGGGTCGATTACTCTGGCACTAGGATGTCAGTGGGGTTTATTGTGCGTAATTTCCGTCCCCCTTCGGTTTTTCCCCTCCCCCACAATTAAATCTGTCCTTTCTTTTCCTTCACCGGCAATCTTAGCCATCCCGAATAGAAGTTCCACCACTGGCTCCCTTAGCGGAAAGTGGGAAAACGACAGTTTGGCTTTTCGTTCGACGAATCCCCCTTCTTTTCTTCCTATCCTAGAGGTTTAGTTTTATATGCAAGTCCTGTTAGCGATTGGACCTGGGTCCTAGGCAGTCGGAAGAATACCTCTTCCCGGTATTAGGAAGAGTTTCCTAGAGATTGTTCCAGCTGGATTGTTTGGTGTTCCTTCTTGGTTGTTTAAAGGCTTGCCGTTAGCTGGCGTAGTAGTCATTCTCGCCACATGAGTTTCCATTATCAAACGTTGTTCTCACCGGGTCTTTTTTTCCCTCTTAAATGGCACAGCATGTAGAGAATCCCTCACTCATGACTTGCCAGCCCGCTGGATTTTTTTGACCCACGCAGGGGGGGCCTCCTCCGGAGCGTTTTTTTCCTTTTTGTAAGGCCGTCACTAGGTAAGCTGACCGAAGAATCAAGACCCGAGGGTATGAGAGACTAAGGCGTCCTTCGGTCCACCCCTTCCTGCTTTAGTTTTGATATCGATGGCGGCCGTTTCGCCCCAGAGATTTGACCATCTTTCTTCACGAGCAACCCTTCCTAGACGACCTTTTCGAGTTCCCCCCCCCTACATTCTTCTTTTAGTTTGAAAATTGAATATAACCATCAATGTTAGGCGCTTGATCAGCGCCAATGTTCTCCCTATCTTTTTCCCTCTTTTCCTTCCCTCTCACCCCTGATGGAGTCTTGAGGATAAGTGTGTGAGTCGGGGTCCCCCTTTAAAGAAAGAACAGCTGGGCTTGTTAACTCTTAAAGGCCCAAAGGCCAAATGACACCACGTGACCGGCGTTTCCCCCCCCCCCCCCCCCCCCCCCCCCCCCCCCCCCCCGCCCTCTCCCCCCCCCCCCCCACCACCCCCAAACCCGCTTCCCACCCCCCCCCCCCCCCCCCCGCGCCCCCCCCCGGGACCTTTTTTGTGTTTTGTTGGGGGTTTTGTTGGTTTTCGTTTCCCAAACTTGTTTTGGATCCCCTTTTGCCCCTCGCCCCCCTCGCATTCTTTCGCTTTCCCGTTATCACTCTCCCAATATCAGACCGAGTGTTTATTCTCTTGCAGCGTATATTTACCGGATTGAGAAATCGTTGCCGGTGCCCCACTGTCGTGCCCCCCAATGCCAACTCTAGGCAGCCATTCGGACACCAGATTTACCCCTCAAAAATCTTCCCCTTTCCGATGGTTTTTTTTTCCCCCCCCCACCCCTTTCTCCCCTTTTGATACCACTCTTTCTTCTTTCTATGGAAAAGGAAGGCGTTTTTTCGTCTTCGTCTCCCCCTTTTTTTCTTTTTTTTCCACTCACCTCCCCCCTTCCCTAACTGCCTTCCCCCCCCCTTCCTTTCCTTTTAAAGTCGGGAGAAGAATCGTTCTGCTACGTCCGCCCAAGTTTTTTTAGTTATCCCCTTTTTTTCCCCTACCCACTACGACTTAGAACATCTTTTCTTCCCCCCCCCAGTCCGGAGCAATAGCGGGTGCTCCCCAATTTCAATATCCCCCACTGACTGAGCTTTTCAATCAAGGGATGCCATCCCCTCCCCCGTCGTTGAAGAATTCTGCCCCTCTCTTCCTCGCTCGAAGTAGGAACCCTGTTGTTGTCCTCGACCCATTGATTTACAAAATAGCCGCCCTCCTTTCCCCCCCGTGGCTTTCCCGTGTATTTAAGATGGTATTGATTCCCCCCCTGGTTGAAATGTTCGGGAAATTTTTCTTAGAAACCCACACTTTTTTTTCTTTTTTGTTTGGTTTCCCCCCATGCTTTGATGATTTTTTCCCCTTTTCCCCCTGGGGTCCTTTTCCATGGGCTGAATATTGCTTGGAGTATTGCGCTAACGTAGGCTCATAAAGGCGATTGAAAATTTAAGCATTTCTCTGGCCTTGACTGCGGACTGGCAACTCCGAGTCGGACAACCTCCTCCCTTTTAGCCCCCCCCCCCTACTCAGACTTTTCCCCCTCATCAACATTGGGTGCCTATCACCCCTAACCATTTCGACGCCAAGACTCCTCCTGGCTCCTATTTATGATTTGATCTCGGCTTTTTTTCCCCCCTTGCCCCCCGTGTGGTATCTGGGCTTGTAAGTGCCTTTGGTTTTTCCCGGATTGAGCAATTACTTTGATTCCCCTTTTCTTTTTATCATACTGTTCCTTCTCCCATGTGCAAGGACGTCCCCTTCTTTTTTGTGATCGGGAACTTACAATCTTCCTCCAATGCTTCTCTATTAGCGCGACCTTGAGCTTTTTGCGCAAACAATTGTGCGGAAATAGTTCTCCCCCTCCTAAGTATGTGTTCCCTCTTCCCTCTCCCCCACTGCTGAAAAACACGAGGCGTCATTCCCAGCCGGCCGACTCCCCCTATATAGGTTCGGTGCTCCACTCGCGTGGCCATCGTCCAGCCTTCCTAACCCCCAACCTATTTGTCATTTCTTCAGAAACTTAAGCATGTGATTTCTGGATCTTGGCTCCTTTCCAAGTTTTCACAAATATCCCTCTTAAGCACCCCTTTTCATTGTAATGAGAATTCTGTGCCAAGGGCTTGCTTCCTTCCCTTTTTGGTCGGAACTTCTTAGCGTGAGTCTTTTTGGTTACTTCGGAACCCTCGAGTGGCGGGCCTATTCCTCCTCCCCCCCCTGAATTGTTAGATTTAATCGATTGTTCTGCGATTCCTTATAATGCGGTCCCCTCGCTTGGTTTTTTAAGAAGTCTTCTTTTCCTTTGTATTTTTCCCCCCCCTTCCTTTTTAGGCGTAGGAGTTTTAATGAAATCAGACTTCCCCCCCTATCTCTCTCTTCCCCGTTGTTTTTTTTCTAGTTTTTTCCAAAGGCTGATTTAATTACTCTCCCTACATAACCTTCTCTGACCAAGATCCCCCCCCGCGACGTTTTCAACACCTCTCCGGAGGCGAGCAGTCCTTTCCTAGTGAAAGATATTGCCCATTGCGCGATTGAATGGTCCCTTGCCCTCCCTCGTTTTCGAAGATTCCCCCAAAGAACGACTCAAGCTCCCCCTTGCCCTCCCAGCGTTCTTCCGCCCTCAATTTCGAAATTTTTTCCCTAAAAGGGCCCCCTCCCTCTTTCGGCACAGTTTTTCTCTTTGCACACTCGCAGATTCACAAATTCTCCCCTCCCCCTTCTCCTTCAATGCGACCTTCCCCTGTGACAACCCATATTTTTCTTATGCTCGATGGGCCATGACCGTAATGCTCCTAACGACTCCCCGTTAGATTTCTTTAGTAGGCTTCCCAGGACACTCATACTCTGTGTGCAGCAACGTGCGCCTTCATCTTGACCCCTTTTTCTCAGGGATTCACCTATGACAATGTTGGCATGCCCCCCTTCTCCATTCGCTGACCCAGAATCTGATGGATAACAAGGCTAACTTCCTCAGTTTAAATTATATTGCCCCTTCCGCCATGAGTTCGTCCTGAGCTTCACCATTTTGGGATTCCCTGTATTTAACCCCCCCCCCTTCCAGTTATCCCATAGCATACTTGCCCCCTCCCCCAACTTCCCCCCAATTTATGCCTTTTCCAGCCATTTTCCAGTCGAACTCCTCACCCAGTACTTGCTCTTCTCTCTTTTTTAGTAGACCTTCTTCTGGTTTTTTCGGGACCTCCTTCCCCCCCCTAGCAACATATTTGAATAGAAAATCTTTACACTGCGCCTTTTTTGGAGAGCAGGGCCTTATTCCCCCTCTCCGTTTTGTCCCGTTCCACGTTCTTTAAGTGAACCTCATCACTGAGCCTTTTCTCCTCCCTTGTCTCACGCCTTGCTTGCGTCCTCAGCCCTTCCCATTTCATCAGTTTATTCCCCCGACTCCAACCCTCCTTTGGGATTTTTTCGCAACAGGAACCATTATTGGCCCTAACTTACATCCTTTCTGTACCACCTTTTTGTCCTTCCCTGCTACCCTACCAGTACCTCCCGGGAGCCAACTGAAGGCAGAGGTTTATTTGCCAACCATTTTCACTCTTTTCCGCCGTTCTATCAATGAATTCGCCCCGGCGTTCCCTTATTTAAAGATCAGATTTGACTCCCTGGGATTTCTCCTGCCACTTTTGGTCCAGCCTCATGTTGAACAATTCTTCCTCCCCGCTTTTTTTCCCCCCTCTGAAGACAAGCTCTTGCTTTCCAGTGATTGATTGAATACTAAGTTCTTGCCAGTTAATTCCCCCGCCCCCCACTTGCTATTTTCATCGATAACGCTTCTTTTCGCTGCTTACGAACTTCCCCCTGGAGCAGTATGATGTATGGATTTCTTAGTCAAACCACTCCTTCATCCTCCCTCCCCCCGTCCTTTTTTTTTTTTTGAACGACTCTTGTCCTATAACCCCCCCCTTGGTTTTTCCCCCCCCCCTCGTCAATTGAAATTTGAGGTCTCCAGTTGGTTTCTCCCCGTAGTTTCGTGTCTTGCCTCTTTCCCGCCCATTTTTCTTGCAAAGTCTCCCATCTGGTTACTCTTCAAGCGTCCTGTAAGCAGTCCCCCCCCCCACCAAGTTCTTTAGAGTTGGATAATTGAGTGATGTCAATCTTGCCGACTCTCAGTCGCCTTGTTCCCTCCAAATTGCAACGTTTTCCCCTTGTGGCCCATCCAACGTTTCCCTTTGCTCTCGCTAAGAGCCTTTGTAAAGCCCCCCCTTGGTCCTTTCTTTTTCCCGTGCATCACCACACCCCTGAGCTCAACCATTTCTCGGAATAGCCCCCCCCCCCTCCCCCTAAGGTCCCCAAGATTTTTTTCCCACCCAGTTTGCTTCCTAAATTCTCCCCGACTTGGATTTTCTGTCCATCATTTTCTGAAAATGCATGCCGGTCCCTTCTCCTCACTTTTGGTCTTTTTATATTTTTCCCGGCAGGGGAATTGCGAGTGGTCCCCATTCTTCGGAGTGACACAACCGGTAATCGATCCTCCTCTCCTTCAAATGTTCTAGTTCCTCTTTCCCTAGTCTTCTGCTTCTCCCCCTCTGGTATGAGGCATTGCGTCCCCCCCCTTGAATCCTACAGCAAAGATGACCGTTCTGAGTCCCCCCTCGCTCCCAATCCGCCCCATTTTACCCCCCCCCCCTATTAGCTATTTTTTGCCGAAAAGTGATGTCTTGAAGATTCCCCCCCATAAGAGGCTGCTAAATCCTTTTTCTCTTTCTTTCTCTCCCTGGCTTGGAAACCTCTTCTCGCAGCTATTGACCCTCAATGAGACCTCAACCCCTTTGTATTGTCCCCCCCAGTCAAGAAACAAGGAAGACCCCACGCCAGCCTTCATCTCTCATTCCCCTATTATTTTCAGGCTGATGTATCCCCATATGACCGAAACCTTTCCCCTCTATTCACCGGACAGTTCTTCACAATTACCACTCCCCCACCTTCGCAGCCCAAGCCTTTTCGTACACTTCCCTCCCCCCCCCCCCTGACCCCCCCCCCAAAGGATCGCTGGGTACGCCCCTCCCTCCATCCCAAAGTTTCTCCCTGAAGGATTTCTTTTTTAGCAAGAGTTTTCTGTTCCGTTTCTTACACTTCCTCGTGTTAAATACCTCCCGGGGGGCCTTGACCACTTTGGTAAACAATCAGCCAAACACCGCTGAAAAAGCACCTTGGTAAGTCCAGATTTGACGTCATTCCCCCTTTTCCGCCCCCTCCCATTCATCTGCCGTAGAACACCAATATGCGAGGACCCAACAGGGCACTTTTTTTTTTTTTCCCTCGGCTCCACGCTTTTCTCTCCTTTCCCCCCCAGTCCCCTCACATTTCTTTTTTTTTCCGTTTTGGTTTATGTCGACACAATTGTGATCCCCTTTCAAACTGTTTCTTTCCCCTTTTCCCCCCGTACTCCTTCTTTAGGCAGCCCTCGTCCAAGAGTCACCTATGCTATATGGCCTGATGTTTTTAGTGGAGGACCCTCCCCTCAAGCTTTCCCCCCGATACATCCTCCTTATTTTCCTTAAATCGGCCATGATCAGTCTCCTTCACTTCCTCTTTGCGTACCCGGCGCGGTTTCTTCTTCCTAAGTGTCATCTCTCTCTTTCCCTCCTCATCTTTGTGTTTTTCTCGCTCTCCCCTATTTCCCATCATTTTACCACGAGGCCCGATCTTAGTCTTTGTCTTGGCTTGTTTCTTTGTCCTTGACCTGAAAGATCTCCTACAGATGGTGGGTCCTCTCAAGCTTCTTTCCCCAGGGCTCAATTCCCTTCCAGAAAAAGATTACATATGTCCCCTCCCTCTTTGCTTCACCTTTCTTGACGTTTTAGTGGGTACCCTTTCTTTGTTTTGGGGAGGGCCTTCCCCCCCCCCCAAGGCCTTCCCCATAACCAAGTTCAAGAGGGATTCGCCATTGTTTCGTCTTTTCACCCTTTTATAGAATGAGTCTGTTCGCCGCAAACCTTTTTTCCCCCTCGCCCAATTTTGGTCTTTCCGGTTGTATTTCCGACCTCTTAACTGGTTTCTTAGACGTTTTTAGTGTTCCTCTCGCTTGAACTTTGCATTTGGTATGTTGTTTTGGAATTGGTGAGTTTTCCACAGTTGTGCAACCCCTTCTGTTTCCTGAAAAAAATGGATTTTTATCCTTCTTTTTCCCCCGGAAATTTTTTCCTTCTATACCGAATTCGACCTAATTGAAGCCCACGTCTGTTTTATCCTTCAGTTGCGTAACCTTTTCCCTTTTTTCTTTTTTAGGGCCCGTATACGCCCAAAACTTTGTGCAGCTTCATTTTGCATTCGTTTAGTATAGCAAGTTTCACCCCTGTTTTTTTAGCGATTTTTTTGGTTGGGGTTTCCCCCTTTTGGATGCATATAGTACCTGTCAATACCATCTGACTCAGATCTTTCAATCTTTCCCTCGAGAGATTTTCCATTTTGGGTTTAGTCTCTTTTCTTGAGGGTTGTGACCTCTTGTTGGTTTTCTAGCTTAGGAAGCTTCGTAATGCCAGTGCACCAATGATCTGTGCCCTTGTTTAAATCAACCTTTTCTTTTTAGCCTCCTCTTCTTCATTTTCCCTGTTGCCCACATCAATTTTCTGCAAAGAAGCTACCGTTGGAATTTAAGAAAGGTGTTCAATTGAGTGTCTTTCCGCTTTTTGGTATATTTTTCCCCCCCAGACCCCCCCCCAATTTTATCCGGACAGAACCGTCAGATGCTCCGCATGATCGAGGAAGTAATAGAATGACCCCCCTGATATCTCCCTCGGGCTGAAAAGTTTTGTCGATCATATGTTGCAACTTGATTTGGCTCTGCCGTGTCATATACCTCCTGCTTAGAAATGGCGTTTTTCGGCCCCCCTGCATGGACAATCCCCCATCCAATTCGCGGCCGCGTAGGAAGAAAGAAACCCCCTTGGACTCTCGTTTTTCTTGCCCCCCAATTCTCAAATGAGGTCCTTGTGAGTCGTTTTCTCGTTTGCCTTTATCAAGAAAGGTTATTGCGCGTCTCTCGCCCCCCAACCGTCCCTTCCCCCAACATGTTTGAAAGTTCCAAATTGTGTGCAATCAATCGTTGCCCCCTCGAGACTGGATGACGGACGGACAACTTCGCAATTTCTCCTCGCCAAGTCCAGCTTCTTTTTTCTTTGCGTTGAGCATTTAGGTTATAGCTTAAGGCATTTTTTTATGAGTTGCCCCGCTGCCCGGGAACTTACCCCGGACCCCTGCATGCGAACTACATTTTTTTCCAACCCTGAGTCCCAAGTTGTCCCTTCCTCCCCGCTTTTTGAAACCAAACCTGATGATAGAGTTCTTTTTCTTTTCCGAACCAGAGTTGTGGAGTCTCCTGTCTTTCTTTTTTTCCACTATCAACTTCCATCATCGCTCCCCCGTTCATTGGGAAGTAGTTATCACAGAAATTGTTCAGATAAGTTCCCATTGCTTTTTTGAATGTCATCTTAGTGACTCCCTTCCTGGTCACTCCCTCTCGGAATCTCCCCTTTTTTTTTTCCCCATCTTCCCTTAAGTAACTTGAGACCAATCTGTATGCTAGTCAAGCCTGCTCTTTCGCATTCAGGACAAGCCCTGGATTTTGCATCCTTCGAGATTCCTCATTAGATTGCCCCCTCGGGCGCGGAGTGCATTTAGTTCGTTCGGCACTGATTTTTCCCCCGCCATTGAGCACAACTCGTAAACGGCTCTTATGATTTTTCTTTTGGGCATCTGTCCTGCTCAACTTGAGTTTCAAACTGACTGGTTTTCGTCCCCGCCCCCCCTCCCCGTTTTTTTTTGCTCGTCCCTGCGAGGATTTTCGTTCTTCCCCTTTTTGCCTTAAATGTGGTTTCCAAATAGGTCTTGCTCGTGCCGCCAGGTGGAAGCAGCCTCGGTTGAGGGAACGGCACCTTAGTCGTTCATCCTTTTCGCGTCCCGGCAAACTCATGCGGGGCAGATGCCCCCGCTAGAAATGTTTGTGTACCCGTCCTACTATCGTTTTTTCACACTCCCCCCAATTTTTCCCCCCCTCTTTCGAGAGGATAAAATAAAACTCCCTGCCGATAGACATCACATCGCAATTCCCCCTTTCTCTAGATGTGCCGAGGCTCTTTCCATTTCAGCCCCCCTTTGAAAATGCTTTTTCGGTATTTTCGTTGAACTAACATGGGAACCAGGATTAGAAGCTCCTTGGT
>Ga0179593_1388632_pt1 | contig 12261 bp, 15 predicted proteins | sample CZODoug2_1_08_16_FD_185931 | JGI IMG/M metagenome (GOLD analysis project Ga0179593, IMG submission 185931) | Vadose zone soil fungal communities from Angelo Coast Range Reserve, California, USA - CZODoug2_1_08_16fungal (PacBio error correction) | ecosystem: Environmental > Terrestrial > Soil >... | reverse complement strand
TGCCGCCACCGAAACACCTTAATATTATCACCTTGCTCAGCGGTCCTTGTATTATTCTTTTGGGATGGTTAAATAACCCTTCCCTGCTCCCCAGTACCTCTCTCAAAACTTGTGGTCTTCCGGTCTTCCCTCTTTCAGCTCCGTCTTCTCCTCCTATTCTCGCCAATTCAGGGGCTCCTCCCCTATTCGCTTCGGCACGACTTTTTTAGGACGTCGGCCCTTCTGCCGGTTTTTTCCCTCCTAATCATTCGCCCCACTTACTCCTTCCGGTTGTCTCCCAGCTATTGAAGTCACGCCTGGCTCCCCCGAGCTCGCTGTTCAGAAAGTGATCATCTTCATTTTGATCATGGGCGTTTAAAGCCTTCTTGGACCAAAGGTCCCCACCATTAAGCTGTGAGCTCCCCCGTTTTTTTTCTGACTGTTCACCCTCTCTCACGGAGTGAAATTACTCTCACATTCTCGCCTAAGACCGTTGCCTTGCCTTTGTAGCGTGTCTGTACTTCAAGGTTCCGACGGAGGCTTCCTCTCGTAAGGGGAGCTGTCTTTCTTCCCCCACCTTGACGGACGGGCATTCTTCCTTTCAATAGACTCCATGCCACTTTCCGATTCCCTTTCTTAAGTCCCAGCTCTCCACGACTTGACCTGTACTAATGGCCGAGGACATCAGTGTACCCAAGGATTTCCAGCTTTTTGCTGCCACCAGTCTCGCAGGCCAGATTCTCGTGCAGAAATCCTACCCCACACGATCATTTCGAAAAGTCTCTTAGAATCCAGTGGGCGGTCCTAAAAGGGACGAAGGTTCCTATCACCCGCCCGCTTCGGTATTCGCGGGGTTAAGGCTTTAGATCCTCCGCGTGTATAAAGGACATCACACCCTCGGGAGGAAGACAGTTGATGAACCTTCTTAACCGGGCTGTACCCCAGAAATTAGCTCCATTATAGAAGGGTTACCATCGAGATCCCAACCCGAATGAAGGATTTCTAAAAATCTTGACAAGTAGTCCCGCTGCGGTGCCGATATATACTCTATATCCCCACTAAACCCGTGTTGCCAAAAACTTTTTTAATCGTCAGATCTAATACAATTGCGTTTCAGGTTATAATAGCCTCTGTCATTCTTTGGACACTATCCCATAGTTTATACTTAGACCTCTTTCTCAAGCGTTTCAGGGAGAGGACCGTTGAAACCAATTCTCAGAAAAGTTCTTTGGCCGTCCTTTTGAGATTGCCGAGGCAACCGTATCAGATTTCTCTGCCGATCTTAACATTACACATACCCATGGTGTCATCTCCCCACCCCCACTAGGCCAATACGGCCTTCTACCGGTGCATGCCGGTATCAACCGCTCGTTCTTAGTTTGGAGAGAGTGGAGTAGCAACCAAATCTCCTGCTCACCCATCCTTGCTTCCTTCCATGAAAGAACAAACCTCGGACGATAGGACCATCCTGAGGCCCTACCGGCGTAACACAAAGTCAGACGTCTTGACAAAGTCTTTCCTCGGTGCTTGCCCCTGGCCAGCAATGTCCCTCTTATGGAAACCCTTGCGCAGTATCACGGATCAAGCAACCTGGAGATTTCTCGCGACCATAGCGTTGTCGAAGAACCCTGCCCTAGACCATTTTCCCTTTGCCCGCCTTCTGCTTTCACCAAAGTGAGTCGTGTTGCCCTCCCTCCCGCCCATCCAATTCATGGCGGTTCCCCTTCCCAGCACCTCGATTGGAGAGCTCCCCACCCACATTCGTTAAGGATAGTCCAAGTTTCTTGAGCGATTAGACTAATTAGTTCTGGGACCCCGTTGCAAACCTTTTTCTTATCCCGCGGCACGTCAGGCCCTTTTTCCCGTATTGACCGTGACGCGAAACGTCACTGTGTGTGTCAACTACAAGAGCATCTTCTGAAATGCTTCCCCAATCCTTGAGGAGTAGCCGATGCTATATACCCAACTCATAGCCCGACTGCCGCAGTACTTTCTGATACAGCGGTTTAGCATACAAGGAACTCTCTTCTTCTTATATATTTCCCTCACCTTTTGAGTACTTTCCCCTTTATTGGGGGCACAACTGCTGCTTGCAGATTCTTTCCCCCGTTTAGGCCAGAGCCAGCTAGGGTTGCTCCCCTCCTAAACCCCGACTCGACCCACGCCATGCCTGGTGCTCCCAGATGCCAGTTCGTGTGCTCCGCGAAGACCCGTTAGGGGCTAAGCCACAAGTCTGCGGAAGGGTTTACACTGCTATTTATGCGTATCGGATTTCTAATTTTCGTTTTTAGCCAAGCCCGCCACCAGTAGAGACACGCGGAACATCTCAGCGTCCGCCGCCTTCTTCCCGCTTCTTAATCTTGTTCTATCTGGGATGGGCGGACTCTCCCCTCACACGATTCCAAGTTTCCGCCTCCTTGTCCCCTGAAAGTCATCAGGAGTTTCTTTAGAAAGAGATGAAGAATACTCTTAGTTAGGTTTCCTAGAAGCAGCCCGAGGGGCATACGTCTAGAAGGTTGACCCACTTCTCGATTTTCTTCGTTCTTTCCCCTTTTTGCCACTCTGACCGCCGTACCCAGTTTCCACCTCTATTGTTTGTGTGACCCTTTTCTGACTCAAATTGGACCACTCGTCCCTGGAGCCCCTCTCAACCGGGGGTTCCAGTGAGAAGTGAAGACGACTTCCTTCGCCGGGTTACCCCACTGTTGCCTATTGTGATCCGGGCCCTACCTTGTGGGGAGACCCCAACCCATCACTGAGTCCACCGACTCCCCGCTCATCCGAGAGTTTTTTCAATTACATCGGCTGGCAAATTTTTTTCGGTGCTTTTGAGTTGTCCGTTATTCCTTCAGATGTTGCTTCGGTAGTTCAACCATGCTGTTCTGTCAGATCGCGCTCGGTTTAGCTGTTGCCCCTTACTTCCGTTCCTAGGACAAAAGTATTCCCCTCTTGGCTGGCTTTGAGGACCAGAATGCCCTCCCTCCATTGGAAGTCTTACTTTTCTTATTCGTTAAGAGGTCCCGATTGACCAACCTCACAGGCAACCGGATATTACCTCCCTGAAACCGGCCCTCCACCCCCCCCCTGGAATGTGACCCCTTGTTCTCCAGATCCATCCTGACCCCCCCAAAATTGCCTGGTTACCTCACCCCCAAACCCCCCCCCCCCAACGGAGGGTCCCCCCCCAACACCCCCCCCCGCCCCCCCCCCCCCACCCACCCCCCCACCACCACCCACCCCCCCCCACCCACCCCCCCCCCCCCCACCCCCCCCCCCCCCCCCCCCCCCTTTAATTCTCCCGTCTTGAAGTACCTCGAAATCCGATCTCCACCGGCCTTCTCGAGACTGAAAGTGGTAATCACCCCTCCCAGTGAAATTCGACCGAGATCCAGCCTGTATCTGCCTCCACCTCTCGATCTAAGTGATGCCTCAGTCCTTTGCAATTGACTTAACGATCCTCAGATGTTTTTGCCCGTGGCATGAGACCCCTACCCGCCTTACACCGCTGCGAGATTGTCGCCGATCTTTCCAAATGCTCCGTGACCCTTTAATGCCGCCCCCCAGTACTCCTTCCCATGAGCCTTTCGCTTCAGTCTTCTTCCTCCCCCCACTACCTCCTACCCTCTGCTACCCATCCCTGCACTCCCCACCCTACTTCCGCCCCTCCCCCAACGCTACCGGCCGTGGGAGCTCGCTCGCAACCCCCCATGCCCATTATGCCCCCTCGAACTGCCCCGTCCGACCCAATTTGTTCCCCCCGTTTAGAGAAGTTTTTTAGACTCCCCCCCCGCCCTCAGTCCCTCTTTGGTTAGACGTCCTGACTTTCCTTAGTCTTCAGTAGTCTTCACGGTGACGTGCCTATGTATAACCAGCCGTTTTTGATCATGCGTATCTCCCATTCAGGGTTCGTCATGCGAGCTTTCCCTTAACGCGCAGATTAAAAGTGTAAGCTGCATCCACCCTGGGTATAATCGCGCTCAGAGTACGAATTCCCCCTGACGCTTCCCATTCAGTAGCTAACTGGGTACGGCCCTCAAAGATCAGTCTCACATCCCCCAGCCCCCTTGATCCCCCCCACGGAGCCGGAACCCACCCTTCACTCAGTATCTTTAAGAGACTAGAGGACCCCCCAGGAGGAAGGCCCCAACTTGAAGAACTGAACCAGATGGATAGCTTCAATTAAAGACCCCCGAGGGCTGAACTCTTCCAATACCCCAGGACGTGAAAATATGTCCTTTCCAAGGGATGGTGAGCAATGATCGGTGAAGAAATGTCTCAACTAGATGCGCGTTTGCTTAGGCACCGACCTTACGAAATCGTTCTACGAGGAAAATGGAATGAAAACGAATAAGGGGGGACCTTCTTTTATATGTCTTCGCCTCCGTTTCCAGTTTTTAAAGATGCAATCTACTCCAGTACTACGTGTGACCCTTAGACTATGAGAATTAGCCCTTCTAGAATAGGTTTTTCTCTGGGAGACCTGAATACCGACTTCTCGACTTGCCCGCCCGCCCCCCTTGCTGATCTCGGTTCAGGCGAGGCGTCCCCGCCTCCCAAATGGCTCTACCCCCTTCTCTTGCGCGCATTAGTTATATAATCGACGTCTGCCCTGGAGACAGCCACCCAGAAACTGCCCGGTCAATTATAAGAAAAGAAAGACCGGCCTACCTAGCGAATGGCAGCTCTAGGTCTAAACAATCTTCCTACCACACGCGAGAATCTGCTTCCTTCTCTGTCAAGCCGAACCAGCCTGCAGAGTCCAACCCCACTCAATCCAGTCCCCATCATCAGGTAGTCTCTGGCACTTTCATGTTTTTCCTTGGCCGATTCACGCGGCCAGGTCTCGACCAGGCCAGCCTGGGTTCAAGTGTGACCCCCTATTTTCACGAGGACTGCACCAGAATTAGCTTCGTTTTCCTCTTTTATTTTTTTGTTAATGTAGTGTCTTTTTTTTTTTTTTTTTCTTTTTTTTATGTGAAGCTCAGTTATGCTTAAGAGTGATTTAACTTCTTGGGCCACGAGCTAACCCATCACCCCCCACCAGTCAGCGCTCCCCCGCTTATGCTTTATCTTAACCAGACCCAGTCCCCTCAGGTCCCTCTTCCCAGCAGCCCCAAAGCCCCCGGCCCCCCCACTCCGTTCCCGCCCCTGTCCCCCCCCCCCGAACCAAATAGCCCTCTCTTTCATCCTTCTTGCGTCACTTCCGTTCCCCACCCATAAACCTGGGATTTGACGTCCCTCTACCCCCACCACTCACCTCCAGGGTTTCCCGTTTTCGACCGGTCCCACCCGAAGTTGAAGAAGTCCGTTCCCGAACCCCCCTTCTACCGTCCACCCCGCACCCCTCCCCCGCCCAAAGCCACTGCCCCGCCCCCCCCCCGCATCCAAATTGTACGAATGAACATACTTCACCAATGCTACGTGTGTCCTTTTACCACCTAGGAGTATCACCGCCTACCATGCTTTTCCCCCTTCCTTAGCTGATCCGACCCTTCATACGTGAAATCGGTTTTCATTAGTCTGTTGCTCGACCCCCCTTGTCCTAGGCTTTTCGATTACGAGACTTCTAAAGTTTAGTCCAGCCACTGCTGGGTTGGAATCTCCTCCCCCCCCCCCATCCCGCCTAAACTCCACCCGCATTCCTGAGGACTTGCACTGATGTCCCCAAGCCCCCCCAGTGCCCCCCCCCTGAGCCACCCCCACCCCCCTCCCCCCCCACCGTCTTTCCCCATTCCCGCCCCCCCCCCACCTCCTGTTTTTCAGGACACTGAAGACGCAACCACCGCAACGCCCTTAAACATACACTCTATCCACATCCCACACCCACCCGTAAAATTCCTCCTGTTTAGACGCACTGCTTTACCCTCCACGCGAATTCCCCCCCTTCCCCCCCCCCCCCCCCCCCCCCCCCCCCCCCCCCCCCCCCCCCCCCTCCCCCCCCCCTTCTCCCTTGGACGCCCCCCCCCCCCCCCCCTCCCCCCTCCCCTACCCCCCCCCGGTTTCTTCCCTGACTCTTCTTGGTTCCACCTGCCCGAAACCACCTTTCCCGTTGTCGGTAGTGGCCACCCGGTGTCTGCCTCCACAACATCCCCGCCATGGACTCTTTCCCTGATAACGTCCCCCTGGGTCATGCCCACAGATATATCGCCTTCGATTGTCCCTGCCCCTCCCTTGGATCAGCAAGACCGATTGAGTTCTCTTTCTCGTTTCTATGTCCCCCATATTCGTTTAGACCGACTTTTTGGAAGCCCCGCACGAAACGGAGAGCTGGAGTCACACCCCCCCCCCCCCAAACGGGCCCTTTTCCCAGGCCCCTTCAACTCCTTCTTCCCTCCGCACTCCCCTCGGTGTTCTTTATCTTTCCCCACTTCCCGTAACCCGTCCCATTTCACCCGCCCAAATGCATTCTCCCTTGTTCACTGCTCATCAGCACCAGCCGATCCATTCTGAACGGCGCTTTTCCCTTACCAGTCCCCCTTTAAGAACCCCTAAGAGAGAAAAACCTCCTCAAAGAACGGCTTCCCCTTCCCGCCCGCCCCCCCCGACGCCCAAACCCATTCCGAATTGATAAATTGTCTCCTCACGGCCTCGACTGAGTATAACGGGATCTTTAATTCGTTCTTTCTCAATCCCTGTTCCTTCACCCGGTCCCTTCGACGTATTCATCTGTCTGGAACGTCGCCGTTCTGAATGATCCCATTTAATAGTAACAGCTTTTTGTTTCTCCCCCTCCCTCGAGCCAGCAAGAGCCCAACGTTTGATGATATATATATTAGTTGTATGTTTGTTGATATATATCCCCAAGGTGTTTTTTGAGTCCTCGCTCTCGTTTATTCCATTGGTACTAGTCCGAACCGTGCAGTTTCCGTACTCTTACCTTAGTGAAGAGATGTTGAATTAAACCCCCCTCCCCCCACCCCCCCCCGATCGTGACTTTTCAACCTTACCTTCTTCCCCCTAACCTAATCCGCACTCAAGTCGGCTTATTAACATGATCCAAGGATTTTTTTTTGTTGGGCTTTCTATTTTCATCAGATAGGTTTTATCTCGGAGTGTCCGTTGGCGGCCAATGGGAAAATTCTTACGTACCTTCGGTGTGATGATCATGTAACCACTTACCCTTTGCGCGACGAAATGTTTCCGTCTTTTGGACTCTCTCGTGAACTCTTCCCAAACCCCTGTGTCGTCAATGAGGCGAAGTGACTGAAGTGGTCCTCCATGTTTCCAAAAGTTGGTTTTGTTCCCCCTGGATCTCCCTTTGGTTTGACTGCTTTTATCCCGGTCTTGTAACTTTTGACTTCTTACTTCATCACAGAGACGTCGTCCCAGTCATCCTTATCGACTTTGATTCTTTCTTTCGGCCCTCGGCATATCGTTTGGATTCCTCTTTTAATGTGCTCAGGGCTCCTGCGGGCGATGGACATGGAATTTCCCTTTTTTTTGTCCTCCTTTCCACCCCCCTCCCCCATTTTGCTCCTCTTTTTGGACCCGGTAGAGGGGACTCCTAACAACGTCCCTTTCTTTAGAATTCTACCCCTTCCGCACAGGGAAGTGTAAGGTTGCCCCTTTTGTTGTAAAGCCTTCGGAGTCCTTTCTCTTGAAGCTCCCTCCACCCACGATTTTTAAACAAAGCGATCTGAACTTTCCCCCCTCCAGGATCTTGGGGACTGGTCGATCATGGGGCTATCTTTCACTCCCCCAGTTTTTCCCCCAAAATTTCTCCTTTTTATAGAAAAACTTTTTGAGAGGCGGTCAGTATGGCTTCCTCGGATGTTCCTTTTTTGCCTGTGCTGTACTTTGCCCCTTTGTACTAGATCCATTTGTCCACATTACTATTTCTCCTCTGGTTTCAATTTTCTACTAAACTTTACCGCGTCGCAAGAATCTCTATCAAACACCTCTTACGATTCTTGAAACGGAACTACCCAGCCTGTTCCCACTCGTATTCGACGTTTTTAAGTACTTATTTTAACCGCATCATTTCAAGCCGCCTGAATACTCTCTTTCTTCCGCAACTGATGTGAAAGTCTCGGGTCGATAATAGTCGGTTATTGTGACGTCCTTCCCGGGACAAGCACCGGTTCCCGTTTCTTATTGTTCCTTGCTCCCGTCATGTCCCGTCTTGACCACTCTTCTAATCAAGCCTTACCTGATTTCCCATCTCTTAATCGCTCTTCATCGTCACTGTCTGAACTACTTCAACACTATCCGATGATCCTTCGGCGCAGAATTTCCAGACTATCCCCTGCGAACTTGTCTTTATGTCCTGCTGTGCGAGTCTTTTTGGTCTCCTTCTCCCTCCTCCGCTGTTGGTGAGTACGCTGGATTTGAAGATCCTCTTGTTCCTCGATATGTTCGTCCCCCTTCCCTGTTCTGATAAGTCAGAACCACATTACTCTGCGCTCATGACGATCCGAGGAGCTTTTGTATCCTTTTTTTCTGTCCGGTTCCCTTTGCTGAAATCTCTTCCCTTTTTTCTTCTTGCGCAAGCCCCGAGATCGTCGTTCTGCAGCAGCTTCTGATGGCACCTCCCTTCGTCTCTGCCCCCTGATCCTCTTCTCTTCTTCCCTCTCGGGAGGACGAGAGTGGCAGGTCTTTTTTTTGATAGCCCTGTCTCCACAACTGAATTAATCCGTTTTTTTTCTCTTTTCTCGCTTCAAGCCTAACGCTACGGATTGTTTTTTACTCAGGTTTGAGGAAGAAGAGAATGGAGGCTCCACTTCCCCCCTGGTTGAAACTGCAGTGGAACCTTACACGAAAAATTCTGTGATCGTCCTTCCCTTTTTCGGCGCCCTATTCGCCGGCGGCTAGACGATTCATGTGAGATTTTTTTTTCTTTGGTGATATTATGTAGAGGCAAATGTTTTTCTCAGGTTCTCTTTTGCTTTACCCCCCCCCCTTTTCACACGTATCGGATCGGGAACTCCCTGCGGCTTCCACTAAGAACACCCTTCAACTCACCTGATGCATCTCCTGCATATCATTACTCCTCACCACCCCCTACACATCCGCCCTTTTCGCGCAAGATGAACCCCCGCACTGCGCCTTCATAAAGGATCGCCTGCACCCAGTCTCTCCGCTTCCTCAACCGTATAGCACAATGGAGACTACGGCCTTCAGACGTGAATGGAACACACCCTCCCACAGCAATTGTCCTCAACCTCTCTCAACGGCCCATCCACCCCCCTTCGCTCTCCAGAGACGGGTACCACCTACACAGGCGAGTCCGCCAGACAACTTTTTGCCTAGACCCCCCCAGTCCCACTCTTGCCCGGGGATTAAGGTTTTTTGCGCTGATCCCCCGCACCCCTATGGAGCCCCTTTCCCTTCCTCCGGAGGACTCGTCATTTCCTCCCATGATAGCAGCAGGCTTTTTTTTATCCCCCCTTCCTCTTTTTTTTCCATCGGCACGTCGTCTCTGTGCACACTGTCTAACAATCAGTCTTCTCTTCATTAGATCGGTCCCTCTTTTTCCCCTCTGTGTTTTCAAGATCCCTCGATCCTTCTCCCCCGGTTAGTGTCAGGGATGAATCTTTCGTCTTTGTGGCTTAATCCCGGATGTCGAAATTCTCCATCAGGAGCTTCCCATGTTCTCTCTTGCTTTAACAACTCTCGCATGCCTCCCATCGGGTCTTTTAGCTACGTGATTTCCTTAGTGGGCAAGTAGAGAGAACTCCCTATAAGATCTCCCCTCCCTTCCCCTTATTGTAAAGAACTCTCTTTCAGGCTCGTCCTCAAGTCCCTACGTCCCCCTCTTTTTGCCGGTGCAATTCTCCGTTGGCGTCAGGAGCGGCCAAAAATTGAGGTCCCCCCTTCTTTTTCCGTCGAAACCATTCGTTCTCTTCAATGTTCGTCATCGGCAGAAAAAAGCTTTGTCCCACCCCCTCATCTTTTTGGGGGACGAGGCTCCCCGTTCGTTTTTCTTCCTTTCCGTAGAGACCTCCTGACCTCTTTCTTTCCCGCTCCCTTGCTCAAAACGTTCACACTGTCTCCGGCTTTTTCTAGACTCTTCGTTGTCTCCCTCGGTTCTCGATAGTCCTTAGTTTTTTCATTAAGGCGATCTTTTTTTCACTCATCGCCTCCAAGCGTCCTTCCTCTTTTCGATCTTCTTCCATTCGTCGTTCGTAAGTTGTGTCTCTATGCGCCCTGCGGGGTAGTCCTTGTAAACGGTTTCGCTCCGCTGAACTTCTCCTTTTTCAGGAAGCGTCTTTTTTTCTATACCTCCGTTGCGACAGAACTACGAACCTTAGCTAGATCAGGATTTGCTTCCTTTGCGAGAGAAACCTCGCAAAATCCTCCTCCGGCACCAAATTCGGCGTCGCATTCCCGTTTTCCCGTAGTTCCTAAACTGAATTTATCTTATTTCCAGATCTTGTTCTCCGTTTTTGTTGAGATACGACCGATATTCCTTTTTCTCTGGACAACTGACCCTTTCTGATCCTATATACTTTGCAGACGAGTTTTAGGGAGATACCCCACAGCTAGAACAGTTTCCACTTTCCGTACTGCTTTTGTTAGTGCGTTTTTCGCGCCTCAAACTTTATTTCAAGAGTCGATTTTCCTGCCAAATGATTTCTCTCTTCTGAGTACTCCCTCCAGACAGAACAGCGTTTTCGCGACATCTCCAAACCAAATTCTGAATCCTGATTTGCCCCCGATGGGTTTTCCGATTGGGATTTTTTTTTTCTCATTGGAAACCCTCCTTTTCCCATGAGAACCTCCACTGAAATTTTTGACTATTCTCCATTTTGAGGATAAAGACCTAAGTCAGGAGTTGTAGTCTCCGCCCGCTCCGTCGCGCCTTTCGTTGCAAGGGCGAACTTGCCCCATTAAGATTCGCTTTCTTCAGCCCATGTCATCCCCCCCCCCCCTCTCCCACAGGGTATTACGCCCCCGTCAACATTCATCTTTTGAATTGTTTGACCCTTTTCTCCTTACCTGGACGACAATGTGTTCTCTAAGATCGTTCCATTGGGGAGTTCGTCCTTTTCAACCTAGTGCCGGCGAGCCTTGTCTTCTTTTAATAAAGCTCCCTTCGCCCACCCCCTACCCGAGATTGGTTGACACTGGCAATACACCGATTCATGACCGGGATTGTCGTGTCGACTCGGGTAGGATCTTCCCCCCCCTCGTTCTCTTCCGTCTTCTTCCCGCCCGAAATCTTGTTATAGCTAGCGCAATTCCAATTGTGCAATACCAGATGGGCCGCACTTTTTTTAGTGTTCTCCCGCCCCCTGGCTCGCCCGGGACCGGAGTCCTTTTTTCTCTTTAGTCAGCCAGTCTGCCTGTGATGACGCCAACAGAGGTGGATTTATCTAAAAGAAAGTATGGGTCCTTGATCGCCGACCCCGTTTCCAGCGAGTTTCCCCCCTCTGGCGTCTCCCCCCCCCCCCCCTGCGCAGACACGCCTAGAACGAGGCCACGATTGCCATCTGAAGATTGCAATTTTTTCCGGAAGTGCATTCCTATCTCAATAGTCTCGCCGGATTAGGCTCATTTCGCTTCCGGCCCCACCCCCGTTCCTAGCCCCAAAAGACACTCACTCATGTTCTGATTCGTCGTCTCATCAGAGCTTCGTCCACTCCGTTCATCACCGCACCCAACCCTTCAGTTTAGATTTCCCCCCCCTCGAAGTATTTGCGGTATCTCAAGTTATCATGAGAGACCCAGCCGAATCGTCTTTTTCCGAGTAGGTCCCTTCCCCCCTTTGATTATGGCCTTCACATGAATGTGGCTTTGTCAGCATTTCCCCATTGGCCTATGGCCTCAGCCACAGTGCATGAAGCTCCCTTTTTTTTATCCGCCCTACGGAGCCTCGGTTCCAATTCCGCCCCCTCCTAAATATAAGCATATGTATATTTATGAGCATTCTCCCAGATCTCCTTCTCACTCCCGCTTGCGCTAAAATTTGTGTCCTAGCATCTCTCTCCGCTCCCTTGCCGCGCTAACACATATTGCCTCCCCTAGCTCCTTCCCCGTCCGATAGGTCGAAGGAAGCAGCCCTTTTCTCCTTAATCGTCAGACTTGAGAATGCCGATAAAAGATCCCCAGAGAAGAAATTTCCTCCTTTTTTTTCCATTTAAAAAGCGGTCCCTCCTTCTTCAATTTTTTTCGATCTCTTTACTCTTTTTACCGTCCATGGCACGTAACATAAGAGAGCGGGCGTTTGGCTTCCTTGTTTTTTCCTGGACACTTCTCTCTATTTCTGTAGAAACAAACCGTTAATGCAGACATTCCCCCCCCCCCGCCCGTCCCAGCGATACCCCCCCCCCCCCCAACGCA
>Ga0179593_1352684_pt1 | contig 12261 bp, 11 predicted proteins | sample CZODoug2_1_08_16_FD_185931 | JGI IMG/M metagenome (GOLD analysis project Ga0179593, IMG submission 185931) | Vadose zone soil fungal communities from Angelo Coast Range Reserve, California, USA - CZODoug2_1_08_16fungal (PacBio error correction) | ecosystem: Environmental > Terrestrial > Soil >... | reverse complement strand
GATCCCTTGACACGTGCCGACCCTTCTTCCCTCTTTCCCTCCTTTTTTTCGGTTTTCTAGCCGCCCGGCCTCTTCGAGGCCGAATACACGGGCAGATATATGTCAAATTTTTTCCGGGCCGGCGGTGACTATTCGACCAGTTCTATTAGTTAGCTACTGAGCATGGCCTCGTGGTTTGACCCCTTCACTTGCCTTCTGTCGCTTTGAGGCCGGTGCACGTGATCGTCTGGGCATGCAACTTTTAAGCGTTTCAAGTTTTTAAGGATTCTCCCCCCTCATCCCCTTAAAGAAATATGCCAGCTGATTCTGAAAAGTGCGTTCGCGATAGCACCTCTTTACGTAAGTCGATTTCACACGCAGATGGAAAAGGGCTCATCCTAATGGACTTTTCAACACGCCCTCTCTTTTCTTTGGATCCCGCGCCTCCCGCTAGCCCCTTCTTTCCTCCCCCCCACCTCTCATTCATATCCCAGAGCTGAGATCTCTTTTCCTTTTCTGCCTCCCCTGCTGACCCGCGCCCCTGAATCCTTTTCTCTGATTGAGTGACTTTTTTTTTCTACTCGTGTGCTTTTCTCAACCCCCCCCCTCCGCAGCCCAATTAGGTTCCTCCCCTTCTGTGCACGTCGAGTGGCCGGTTGATCCTCCTCTTTTCCTGTGGCGGTCACCCCTCTGCAACGACCCCAAAACCTCGACGGACCAGTTTCCCTCCCCTCCCTCTGTTTCGTTCCTTCCGGTTTCCTTCCGAGGTGGCTGGATTCCCCGTTTCTGCTTCGATTCAAGCCCTATTTCGAACGACTTTTGCCTCCCTGACCGCCTGACCGGCGGTGAATGCAAAGAGGTTAGACCTGAGATTGTCTGACTCGTTCCTGCGCATTCTCTTCCCGGTTCTTTTTCACATTCCCCCTAGCAGGACGCGCCCCTGGCCAGGTCGGGAAACCACGTTCCCTTACTCTCTCCTTTCCTACTTGATGGAGTCTATACTTCTTCGCCTTCATATCATTCGCTGGTGACTTCCCTTCGTGGTTTGATGCTAGACAAGAGCGCGGTGTCGTTGGAATGATTTCCACGTTTCCTTTCCTTGCGTGACCTTGGCCCCCCCTCCGTCAGGCTGTTTTTTTCTTTAATCTTCTGAAGAGTGGTGTGAGCCTCCCTCCCTCCGAGCGATTCCAGCCACAAGGCACTCCTTTGGCTTTTCGTCCCGGGCCTGACGTCTTTTAGAAGTCAGAGCTTTTGTCTTGGGAGTAGGTTCCAAGGTGATGACGAGCTTTGCTTCCGCCTCCCTTCCGGATGTTACCCGGACTCCGGGCTTAAAATTGATGATGTAAGCTTGTGGTGACCCCCTTTTCTGCCTGCCCCCTTTCCCCCCTCTTAGCGAGCTTTTTTTGCCCTTTCTTCTGTTTTTCCCTTGTACATCAGGACTGGAAGATGGCGAATTCCTTTTCCGCCACTTTAATCGTCTTTTTCAGTCGCGATTTTTTGGTAGCTTGCTCGTTCTTCATCATTTCTTTCTTAAGGTCTCTTCCTTTTTTTGTGTCTAGGAGGATTTTTGAGGGGGCCCCTCTCTTGTCCATTTCTTCATTTCCTCTCTTTAGACTTTTTGACTCCCACTCGCTGTGACTCAGCCGTGAGTTTTATGACGGGAGTTGGGGGAGGCGTTTGAACGTTAGTTTGTCACGTGTTTGCTTCCGCCGCCGGACCCCCCCCTTCCACTGCCATCACGCCATTGCTAAGCTTATTGTCGACAAGTGCGTCTGCAGCTTTTTTTCCTCGCTTTCTCATGACTACTTTGCGATCGTCACTCTCGCCCGTCGAGCCCTGTCTAGTCTTTCTTCCAGCCCTGTCTCCCTCTCTGAATCGCCTTCGGCGTGTCAAACACATCCCAAGGACTTGATGTCGTTTTTCCTTCCCAACGTCCCCCGCGTCCTTTTTCCTTCGAAGTAGTCGCTCACGGTGACGGACCACGTGTCCTTACTTTGACGATTGCTTCCCCGGTTCAAGTGAAGGAGGCCGGACCTTTTCGGACAAATGCGGTTTACCAGTTGCGGAAACGTGGCATGACCATTCTCCCTCCTTTCACTTGCTTACCCCCGTCTGATATTCTATTCCATGTGACATTGACCTCCTTCACCCAAAGTCTTCCTCTCTTTTTAGGGCCCTTGGGGGGTGGCTCCTCCCCTCGGCCCGATCGGAACATTCGCGATCCTTATTCTTCCTAAGTTTTCGTCCCGCATCCCTTTCGCTCATCCCCGCCATGGTCATTCCCTTAGATTTCCATAGTACAGCCCTGCCGGCGCGCTTTAAGACCATGAGTACGCTCAGGTTCGCGAAAGTAAATTTCTACCCCGCTTTTCTCCTTTAGCCCGTCTCGTCAGATCCCTTCTTAGGGGCGTGAGCTTCTGTTGTCTATTGTCTTCTTTTTTGTCTGGCCCTCTTGGTAGCCGTCAGGAACGGAAGGATCCGAGTATCCTTTTTATACAGATCTTTTTGGCTGCTTTGTTCGTACAACCCTTCCCTTGACTGTTTCCCTTTTCACTGCAGATATTATCACAAAGCCCTTCATCATCTTCTGGTCCATTTTTGAACATTTTAGAGCGGTGTCTTTTTTTTCTCTCTTTTCTCGCGAGTCTTTCCCCCTCGATGCTTGGGTACGAGTTTTTCGCAGATGTTGCGCCCTTTGCTTGGCGCCAACAAAAGTAGAATGCGACTCTACGCTTGTACTGTTACTTATGGCCAGCCCCTCCCTCCCCCCCTTTTCCCGAGATGTTTTAGAAATGGTGGAAGCCAAGCATTCTTCCCTCCTCGGGTTTAAGCCTACGTTATTCCTGTCCATAAGCTCGTCTTGCTCGAAGGTACGTCTCTCCGTTTTTTCGTGCTCCGGGCCTCGTGATTCTTTTCCGTTCCTCCCCCTTCAGCTCCCACGCGGTTAGAAAGGTCCAGTTCTAGCCCGTAGTTATCGCGAGTGTTTCTTTTCATAAGGGAATTTTCGTCACACCAGCTGATTCCGGATCGGGGCCCTCCGTTTTTTCCAGTGTGTCTCTCTGGAAGCCGCGTGACATGCGAGCGCCGCTTCTCTGGAGTCTCTTAGTTGTCCCCCCCAGAATAGAAGTTTTGGAAGAAGTGGAATCTTTGAGAACTCCCTTCTCCTTTTAGAAGGTTCTTTACCGTAGTCCCTTCCTTCTTGCGCGATGCGCACCCGTTCTGCTGCTCGAGTGGTTTAGATCCGATTCCTCTCTCCTTTCCTCTTTATTTTTTTTTTGCTCGAGATTCGGCGTCATCTAACCTTGAGCAGTTGAGAATTTTTTTCAGGCCTATGACGTTTTTTTCGTCATCTCCCTTCTTCGTTTTCTTCCCCCTCCCTGTCGCCTGGTTCACAAAGTTAGTTTTAAAAACATCGCTTTGAGACGCTGCGCGCGCAGCCAAGCGTAATGGCTTGCCGAATGCTAACTTCGGGACAAGCGTCTGCGCTTTTTTTTTTCAGTTTCGACCCTTTTCACCGGAAGGCCGGTTCTCCTCCCCGACTCGCGATATTTAACCCTTCGCAATTTTACAAGATCTTTCCCCTCTTGGGAGCTGAAGTGCCAAAGTAAAGGACTCCTTCTAAACCCTTAGTTTTGGGTTTTCAGCTTCGATCCCTGCGCCTCCGGTCCCTCCCTCCGAACGGTTTTCTGCCCTCGTCGCGTTCTCCCTTCTTCTGGCCGGCGAAGGACGATGACACTCTCTGGAAATTTTTTCGTGCGTTTTTTCCGCTGCTGCCAGCTGTCTCACTTTCTTTCGCGATCGGTCTCTTGCCTCTGAGGTCTACCACATCGGTGCCTTTTTTCTTCTTTGACGCGGGCTAGGCGTCGACCCTTCGCGACGCTACCCAGCGCCCTCCCCCGACTCTTACCCGCCTCCCTATCATGCCCAGCGGCGAATTGTTGCCCTTGCCTTTTTTCCTATCTGCCTTCTCCCTTTCCCCTTCTTCGTGTCCTAGGTGGCCAAGAACCAACGACGATTCTCGCGATCCCTCCCCGGTTTAAGGAGGCTCTTTCTTTCCCCCCTTGTCCCCCCCCCGAGGCCTCTCCCCCTTATCTCGCGAGCTTCGATCGGCATTTCGCTGAGACGTCTGCTCGCCATCCGCGGTATCCGGCCTTCTTCCTTCCCTCCCGAAAAGAAGAGCTACTTCTGTAGGAAAGTGTAGGCCCAGGAGCGCCTCCCCGCCTTCGACATCCTCCCTCCTCTGCTGATCTGCTGTCTGCGACCGATGTTTACTACAGAGAATCCGAACTCGGCGAATTTTTTTATCCTCAGAAGGATTGATTCGCCTGCCCCATCCGGAATCTTATTCGCGCTTTTTCTTTTTCCGATTATCAATAAGGTAGATCTCCCAGGAGTGGAATGGTTCATTTTCCGTGCCGTCCCCTTGCTCCAGAATGCTGGCGGCGCGAAGGTAAGCCCTTCTTCCCGCATCTCACTTAGCTTCCCCCGCTTTTTTTTCCCCTGCCCCCCGGGTGAGCGCCTCAGTTCACTGACACACCGTTTCCCTGGACCGTGCCTTCCCCCAGGCCAAGTGAAACGTTGGAGGAGGCTTTTTCGAAGCTTGAGACTCCTTGACATTTGTCCATCTTCGCCGGGAGCTGTTTTTCATCCGAATTTCTCTTTTTTTCGCTAACCTCTTATTCCTGCAGTCGTTCTAACCGCCGAAGGGTACGATTTTTTTTTCTTTTTGACATTTTTTCACTTTGCTCCCCTGGGAGGGAATGAACAACTTGTTCAGAAATAAAAAAAAACTTTCACGTCTTGTTCCAGTCCGCTTCCACCTCCCATCCCCGGCCGAACTCGCAAGATGCCTTTCTCCCCTTACTTTTTGGCGCTCGAAGTTTCATACGACTTTGGCACCACGAGCTCTCCCGGTGGCTTCTGCCACCTCTTTTTCCCCCGACCCCCACAGTGACTCTCGGCGTTCCCGGATCCCGGACATGCATGTTATAGTACCCTCCGTCGGGTTACCCCCCCCTGCGTCCTGTCTCTCCCAAGAGATTTTGATCGGCGTAGTTTGGTAATCCAACTTCCCCTTGCATACGTGTCGTGTCGCACATTTGATTCAAGTTCCTCTTATCCTCGGGGAGGTGTTCACTCCCACAAACTTGCAGTCTAGGTAGACCCTTGATTCTTCACCTTCGTGCGCGACCGTCGTGACCGCTTGTTCGGTTAAATAAATTTGAACCGAAGAAGACAACCTGAGTCTTTCTACAGCGTCCGCGCCTGATGGGACCCTAGCCTTCTTTTTCGATATTTCCTCCCGGACTTCCTCTTTTCGTCTTCCACCGCCTCTTCTACCATTGACCAGTCGGAGGTGTTTAATCCCCTCTCTCGGATCACGCAGAGACTGTTTTCAGACATAGGAAATGATTTTCCAGATCTTTCCCAGTTTTTTCTACCCCTTCTAAGGTCCCTTGTAACAGCGTATATAATTCGGGAACAGTGCAGATCCCCCCCGTGTGCTTAGTCTCCCCCTCCGTGTTTTTTTTTTTTCCAACACCCCGTTTGCCTGGGCATTCCCGGCATTCTCAGGCCTGGGGGCCTAGGGTGATGTATCCCCCCCCCCCCGCTAGAAGAGAGCGTTTGGCCTTTCCCGATGTAAGGGTATAGTCATTTTGTGATTACGCCGGCACTCTTTTCCTTGTTCGCGCGCCTTCGAGAAACAGAAAGGATGACGCCGACCGATCGTCATCCCTCCAAAAAAATGAAGGTATGCGCCTACTTTTTTCGTTCCGCGTTTCTGTTCCTATAGCGTGGTTTTTTGAGTTCTTTCCAAAGGTATTGTGACTAAAGGACGACGAATCGGAAACTGACGGTTTTTTTCTGCCCCCTTTCTCCTTGGTAACCTTGATTTTTTCTAGATGGTGGCGTTTTTGCCCCACTTAAAACGTCGTGCCTTCGCAAGGAACGCAGTGGATGACTCCCTCTTTTCCTTTCTCTTTTCTCTAGCAGGTTCCTGGAAGCTGGCCGTCAGGCCTCCGCTACGAGCATTGTTAGAGGAAGTTCTTCGATTGGGTGTCAACTCCGTGCCCCGTTAATATGTCCTGGGAATCTTGGTCTCCTCTTTTTTATGGCGGTTGGGTGTAGTTGACCCAGTCTTTCTTTTGGCCTGGGCCCTTCTGTGTTTCCATTGTGAACTTCGAGAGCCCCCACGCTGTGCTCACGCCACGTCTTTTCATTTCTTTAGGTGGGATTTGTGTTTCTTTCTCATACTTTACCTCTTTTTTTGCACGTGGGCATGCCCGGCTGCAGTGACAATTCCCCCCGCCCATCGACTCCCCATTGGAGTCGTGTCGAAAACTAGTAATGCCTCTTTCTTTGCCTCACTCACGCCGATTTCTCTTTCGCCTCCGCCCGTCGAATCAATAGAGCGGCCGCCTTTATCGGCTCTCAATCTCCTTAGGTTCTGAAACACGCCCGCCGCTGAGTTTTCCGCCTGCCCCTTCCGTCGATCCGTTCCAACGTCCATCTTGCTCACGCGGTGTTTCCCATCTTGACCCCCGCGTCAGATACCGTCCGATTTTGGTACCGTGGAAGTGCGAGGTTCCCCTGGACGCTTTTCCTTTATCCGGTGCGGCACGGACCCTTCCATTCTTCCAATATGTAAAAGTATCGCTCCGTGGTTTCCCTTTTCAGAGGCCGGCAAAAACCTAGTAGCATCTTCGATTTTTCCAATGGAGGGGCACCCTCTTGTGTAGCTTCTTTATCTTCGTCGTATGGATTTTCTTCGCCCTCACTTCGAATAGACTTGGAATGCACTCGGCTTTCGCCTCTACCTCTTTTTCAAGGAAGATCTTTCAAGACTTGGGGCGCTACCCCGGCAGTTTAACTACGGTTCCCGGCGTCATCCATCTCCGTTCTCGGTCAGCTACAGTGATCTTTCTGCGGCGTACGATGGACGCTTTTGCGGGTCTTTCTTCTTATTGATCGGGACCTGCCGTTTGTTTTTCTTTAATGATCTCGCGATCCCGCTCTTCTTCAGTCGTGTTCGGTGTGTTGCCTGCTCGACCACGACCGTCCCCTTCCCTAGTAAGTTTTCTTCGTCGGCCATTCTTTTTGACCTTTTTTTTCGTCGTCCGTCGTGTTCGGCGCGTAGCTAGTCTCGTTTTCTGACGTTCATTCCTCGTTCAAGTCTTTTTAGTTCATTTCCTTCCCCCCCTCACCGAGATCCCCTCTTTTCGTCCCCTCTTGGTTCGACCGGCAGCTCCCCTTATTTTCCCCTCCATTTCCAGCGCTAGTAGCTTTGCCTTGAGACGGCCATAGAGTAGGACTCCTCTTTTTTCGTTTTTCTTTCCTCCTTTCTTTTTTCTCTCTTGGCGCGCCCTCCGCGCCCGTGCGAGGAGTCGTTTTGGTTTACGGGGTACTTGCCTTCAGCTCCCACTCTGGGTCGAAGAAGTACAAGTGTATTAAAGTAGCGAGATTTTTCTTTGCTTCTTAATGCCTTGACCTTTTTGCCAGCTTCCCTCCCTGCAGGAGGCATTCCTCTTGGCAATACGCTTCTTGTACTAATCTTCCTCCGCGAGGGACTTTTTTTTGATGAGAAGAGATTCTCCTTGGAGAGAGTCGTTTTAAGAATCGATTCTTTTTTTTTTCTCTTCCCTTTTGATGCGCGTCATCCGCCTAGGACTGCACAGTAGTTCCTTTTCCATCGGCGGGCGAAACTAGCCCCTCCCCTTTTGTGCTGCTTCTGAGGTTTACGATCCGACCGTTTCTATTTAATTAGAGAGTTCGTCCCCCCAAGTAACCCCCCGCCTTTTCCTTTCCGCGCCCCGTCCTTCTGGCACTACGTTGCATCCTAGCTCGTAGAGAGTCTCTGGCGTGTGTCCTACATGATCGGGCCGCTTAACCCAGTTCGGCGGACAGCCGCGCTCCTGACTTTGGCGCACAATCGCTGGCTCCGGCCCTCCTGGCCAAGCTTTGCCCGCTACGTTCGAGCAGAGGGACGCTCCAAAACGGGCCTATTTTCTCTCCCTCCCTCGCGCCTTACGTTTAATAAATAGAATGGAATCTCCTACAGGGGGCTTTAGGGTCCCTTCCGAGCACTCCCCCTTCCTCTCGCTTCCTCTTGCGAGCACTCGTCCTGTTTATTGACGAAGATCCAGCAGATGGCTGCACAGTCCCTCGTGCTTCCGGCTTTTTCTGTGGAGCAGGACGAGGTTCGAGCTTCTTGCCTTTTAAACCTTTTTTTCTTCTCGCCCCGCCTTTCCTCCCCGCGACTGACCCCCCCCCAGCCGCTACTGTCTCTTGTCCGCTTGCGCCAAGCAGGCAAAATAGTCTTCTCTTTCACCGCGGTGCATCGGTGAGTATGACGAGCTTACGACGCAGCCCCCCCCCTTACTCCCCCAGCCCTCGAAGCGTCCTGGCGACCGGCTGGCCGCTTTTTTTCCGAAATCTGAAGTCTCGGTCCTTTGTACGAGTCGGGGCCCACCGAAGCCCAGACGATTATTTCTCCTTTTGTTTCGGTATTTCCTCCTTTACCCCCCTCGTCCCCTATCCCTCCGAGAAGACCCCCTGTTCAACCTTGGACGACCGCGATCGGCATGGAGCTGACGAGAAACGATGAAGCCCCTCACGTCCTCCCCCGGTTCTTTCCCCTTCGCGACCCCCCCGCGCGGCTTACTTCTTCCCGGAACTCCGAGCGTGTCCACTGTCAATACGCCATGAAGTCTGGAATGACCGTCCGACTTTTTGGTTTTGAACAGACCCCCCTTTCTATTTTGAATACCGACTTTTTTTTCCTTTTTTTTCTCCGCCGGCGTGATTTCGCCTATTTCACCTAGCAGGAACGGCGTCTTTACCGATATTAGTTTGTCCTCCTGAAATCCTCCGGTTAGAGCCATTTACCTTCGGGTGGAGAGGTAGGACGTTTGCCCCTTTGCTGGCCTTTCCGGACTCCTTCCGTCGACCTCTTTTCCCTTTCCTGCCAATCTTCCGGTAGCTGGCCGCGGGGGCCTGATGCACCCTTTTTTGAGCTACTAGATTCTACCGGAAGTACCCATTAGCATGTGTCCCACCCAAAGTAGGCTTGGTTTTCTAGCATGTTCCGATTCGTCCCTCAACCCTGGCAGTTCCGTCGACGGGGAGGCGTTAATCTCTCCATTTCTTTAGTCTCCCCCCCCCCTCGCGATCCCTTTGACCTTTTCGCCACGACTTCCGACATTTGTGAAGTTTCTGTCACGTTTGTTGAGCACCATGTTCCTTCAATCTTCCCTGTTCAATTAGATAATACACCAAACCAAAAATTCCCAGAACTCTACCGTAATTCCCCGTAGAAAGGTGCGATAGAAGTCGCGTCTCTCTTTGCCCGATATTTCCCACCCCCCTTTTCCAGACCCCACGCCGAGAATAGGCTCTCCCCCTCTCCCGGCCACTCCTATAGTTACTTCTCCGAAAAAAAACTATCACTACCCAGATCCTCCAGTTCGTGCGTTTCCCGTCCTCTTTCCTTTTTCTGACTTTCAACTGCGCCACGACTAAGTATATATGACGCCTTGCGTGACAATTTCTCGGCTGTTAATAGTGTTACTTCTCCAGGTCCCCCCACTTGCCTCATTAACTTTTCCCCCCTTGTCCTCCGTTTCACCCGTGAGGGGCCTGAGGCGATACTTCGTGACCTTTAGTGGGCGGCACCTACCTTTACACTACCCGTCCCCAAAAATACGCTTAGAAGCTACAGTAGCCCTCCTTCCTTCCTTTACTCCAATCCCTTTCCTTCCGAGGTTTTTTTTCTGTCTCCTCTTCGGGCGTAGATCAGCCACGCTTCCGAGACCTGACACTACGACCATCCTTCCTCTTGACGACACGCCCCCCCGATAGGACAGATGCGCTTGTCCCTCGACATCTTCTTAAGGCCCGCTCTCCGCCTGGCGTGACTAACTGCCGTTCTTGCAACAGCTATCATGATATGCCCAGGGGGAAAGTGTCTCTCTTCCCTCTTTCCCTCCAGTTGTTGGTTTCTCTGTCTCTGCAAGGGTTCACTGGGAAGATAAGAGCTTTTCCTTCCGCGTCAGGGGGATTTCTACCGAGAGCATTTTCCCTTGTCCCTTCGCTGGACTCAAGATGTCCTGGGACGCGCCTAGACGTTGAGCTTGCTTTTTCACGCATTCATTCTTTTCTTCCTTCTCTTAGAGTAATGCACTTTTTCCCGGCCGAAGACCGACGATCCAGCCACTCCTGACGGTAGGTCGCCGGCATCCAGATGGCTCGATCCTCTTCGACACTCCTCTCTTGTTGTTTGGCTTCTTTTTTGCAAGTTAGGTGCGCCCACTTTCAGAGCGTTTTATTATCCCTCTACCTTTTGGGAAAAATTGACCTTATGTTTTCCCATCTTCTTTTCATGACGCCTCCGGTGCCCTCTTCACACGATTTGAGCCGCTCAATGAAGAAATGGTTCAAACCACGAGATGTCGGGCCGGTTAAGTTGCCTGCTGTTCCTCTTCCCGGCATCCCGTTTCCGCGGACATCGGAGTGATGTGACAGTTTTAGCTCGGTTGTGGTAGACCTTAAGCTCCCTTCCTTTTCCCTAATTTCTTTCCGTTGGTCCTCCGTCTCGTACGGAGTGTTTTGGTTTGGGCTTTGACAAGGAGGATGTTCTCTTTTTAATCGCGTGTGCTTTCATCCTTCTCGCAGATCCTTCGATCTAATAGCTTGTTCTACTGCACGTCGGGATTATCTTTGTGGACCTTTGGTTTTGTCTGACTTGCACTTCCCTTCCGGATTCACAGTTTCTTCCCCATGGCGCAGTGACCCATTATTAAAAGCACATCCTCCGGTTTTGGGCCTTCCAGTACCCTTTCGGTCACTGCGAGATGGTTTTTGTTCTGGTCCGAAACCCTCCTCGGAAGGTCTCTTCAATTTTCTTTTTTTTCGTCCTTTTACCAGTTTCCGACTTGTATGCTTCTAAGTCGCCCATTAGGAAAACCACGATCCCCTGACGTCTTTGACTTGCCTGGGTCGGAACTTCTCGTGTCAAATCTAGTCGTCTACCTTTGGTGAATAAGGGACCCAGTCGCCGTTAAAGAGATTTTTTCCAGGTGAAGTTGCGAGGGACGTACACCCGCGGGAAAGCATGATTCCCCCTGTTGGTCCACTGCACCCGTCTTCTCCACCCCCTCTCCTCCCGGCTACAACTGGTATGCGCTCTTTCAAGATGAACAGTTTGAAAGAACTCTTCGCAGCTTCTTTTCCCATGCGGCGAATTTTTTCCACTCAGGAGGAGAAAATTAGCCGGGCTTTTTTTAGCTCCGCTCCCGTTCTCCATCTATAATCCCCTTCCGATTTTCATTCCTCCTGGATGTTTCGACATGGACGGCCTCCGACCGGTTCGAAGTACCGCCTCCTTCGTTCTCGCAGGTACGGACTTAAACCGCGTATGGTAGGTCGAGACCTTTTCCAGCTCCCGTCTTTCGTTCTCTCCTTTTTAATAGTCTTTTTAGGATTGATCTCCAAAGGTCGATAATCGGCGTACCATCTATAAGATAGTTATCCATCGTAGTTATTTATCTGGGACCTCAAGTACCATCTCAATTCCCTTCGACATATATTGTCCAAACGCTTCCCGTGGGGGCCCCAGAATTTTAGTCCCCTCCTCTTTTTACCCATGATCAGAGATGGTGTCGGTAGCTTGTTTCTTCGCGTAGGTTTTTTTTTTCCTATGCACGGCTAAGTGCTCCCCCGACGGTCGCCGTGTGTGGGCTTCAACTCCTCCACGAGGACATTTTGTCGCCTCCTTTCTTTTCGTCCATGCTGTGCTGACTTAAACCTGTCCCCCCGGCTTTTACTTTTCCGTCTTCGTTCCCAGTTCAGACTTCTCGCCGCGGTCTTTCCATCCCAGCCGTTCTTGTATTCTTTAAATAAGATAGCTCGACGATAGCTTACCGCTCCTTTCCGGACGGGCTGTTCCAGTTATTGGAGGGGGTCCTTTGACCTATCTGGACTCCTCCACGGCCCCGTGATGTCGTCTCTCTCCCCGAGGTAGGAGAGACATCCCTGCTTTTGAAGGTTTACTGACATTGCAGAAAGCAGCAGGCAAGCGTTTTGCTTGAGACAGCGTCTTCTGCCCTTTTTTGATGCGTTTTCAGTTCTAACTCTTCGAGAGGTTCCTGCCTAACTGTGACGGCGGCCGCCTGTTCTTCCTTTCTGACCACTTTTGCCTCTGAAGCGACGAGTTTCACGAGTGCACTTCTTAATTCTCTTCTTTTCCGATTTCCCCGCGGTGTGTTCTTCGATGGTCTCCGCCGC
>Ga0179593_1541254_pt1 | contig 12262 bp, 10 predicted proteins | sample CZODoug2_1_08_16_FD_185931 | JGI IMG/M metagenome (GOLD analysis project Ga0179593, IMG submission 185931) | Vadose zone soil fungal communities from Angelo Coast Range Reserve, California, USA - CZODoug2_1_08_16fungal (PacBio error correction) | ecosystem: Environmental > Terrestrial > Soil >... | reverse complement strand
ACGTCCTTCCCGCCAATCTCGTTCTTCCTGACGCCGTCGTTCGCGATTAAATTATCTGAAATGTCCCCTCCTTTTGCGCCTTTTCAGATGGTGTTTGTGATATCGGCCTCATTCACTTTCCGGGCACAGACCAGATGATGTTCTGTTTTCTCTTCTGGAATTTCGACTTTTTATATTCCTGGTGTCTCCCCACACCTCGATCGTGCGGTTTTTTAAACGCGGCTACTTTCCCTTAGCCTCTATGATACCCCCCCCTTTTCTCTTCTGTGCTCGTTCCTGATCACCTATTATCGCGCTCTGGGTCAACATATCCGACGCAAGCCTATTTGCAATAGGGTGTCGGTGGTTTCTTTCTGGTTTTTTCAAAGCATGGGCCAGGAAGGTTCCCACCTACGGATATGCTAGCATCTGCGGTGAGCCGTGAGTGCGGACAATAACCTTTTTCTTTCTGCCATATTTGAACTTCTTCACGCTGCTGCTGCCAGCTGCCCTTTTTCTCTGCTTCTTTTCGATTCTGCCCCTTGAAAGACGGGGTTACTTTTCTTTCCCTCCCAAATCAGTCTTTTGAGATAGATCGGACCTTGCTTCGACTTCCTTCCCTCGATTATGACAGGCTTTTCCGCTCCACGTGACCTTCCCCCTTTCTGATCCCCGCCGGACTCTGTCGGCCGCAGCCTTCAACCGTCGGCTTTCCCTCTTTCGCCGTCCTCGAGGGCGCGTGGTCGATACGCCTTTCGTTGGCAGACTATCGTTTTCTTTTTTTCTACTGGATCTGCTTTTTTCGGCGGGGGTAGGCTTAATGGCTGCCCCGGTCATGTGGGAGTCTTATTTTTTTTTTTTTCTTTCTTCGCCTTTCTGCGATTCCAGCCACCCTGCGGCATACCAGATGTGACCAGATGCTTTTCCTGGACACCCATCCGAACGGCTTCAAGTTTGGCCGCTTTTTTTTTGCTGAATCTGGCGACGGGGCGAGTACTCCCCCCTTAGTCGGTTTATTTATCATGGTGAGGAGGCGAGCTGTTTGCCCATCCCCGTCTGAACCATTCTCTATTCCATCCTCGAGACGCCTGGCTCCTCCCGAGGTGGCTCTCCATGGCGATCATCCGGTGGATGATGCTTCCTCCCTTTCCCCCCCGAAGCTTTTGCTTTTTCCCAGCAGCACACGATCTTCCTCCGTATCAGCCTCCTTCAGAGTAGAGCTCACGCTGTACATTCTGTCTTGGGGAGAGAAGAGGCTTCTCCCCTTTCCGCGGGACTTCCCTTCCTCTTCACAAACCCCCTCTAGATCCCCTCCCGAAATCGATTGGTAGTCTTCCTAAATAGGCGACCACTCTCTTTTTAGTAATGCTATTCTTTCCTTCCCGTTAACAGGTTTGGACAAAGGATCCCATTTCGCCCGCTTCTCCTTTCTGATTGGATCGGTTTACATACTACTGGAACTAATTGGCATATCTCCCCCCTGATAGACGCCCTCCCCCTCCGCAAGAGGGACGTTCCCTGAGATCGTCCCCTTCCTTTATCTCCAAACCGTCACGGGATCGTTCTGCGGACCAACCCCCTACGGCCCATCGACCCTCGAAAAGAGAACTCCTTTCTGTCCTTTCGGGACCGGCCTTAATCAGACCCCCTCCCTTTTTTTTTATCTGGGCCTTGTCGCAGTCACCCTGGGGCAAACGCGAGTTGGTCTCCCTTTGATGGTTCCCCTTAATGAGAGGGGGGTGGGGGACTGATAGTCGGATATCTCTCTTTCTCCTTTTTTTTTTTGCGAGATCCTCTATTCTGGAATTTCCAAGAATCCCCATCACCCTTCCTGCCCCCCCCAGAAAGGACCACCTCGCGTTTAGTTTGATAATAAACTATCCTCTCCTCCCCTGATCCGTCCTTTTTCGGGGGGCTGGGGGATGAGGACATCCTTTTTACGAAAGGCTTTTCCCCCCGCAGTCTTCTCTTTTCGCAATCCCTGAAGGGCTGTCGTTTCGGACTTTTTATTATATTCCGCTACGATCCTTGGTTTGGATCTCTGATGTGATTTGTCTCCCCTTTTCCCTTGGCCGCAACGTGGTTTTGTGGTCCGCTCCGAATCATGTAGGTTAAATTTTTTCTTTTTCCTCTGAGTCCGCTCTGAAACCGATCAAGCGAGCTGGTGCGCACTCCTTTCGGGTTCCTTGCAAAACCCCGGGTAAGTAATAGTATCGAACCCCTCTTTTCTCAATCTGTCCCTTTCTTTTCGAAATGGCGGACCCTCAAGCGATTTTTCCTGATCGCGCGGGTGTTCTTCCCCCGTTTCAGCCGAGCTTACGACGTCCCTCTCTCGAAAAAGATCAAGCTTCTCCCGCAAGCAGGGAAGGGACAGCGTTCCTTGCTGCTCTATGATCATGATCCCCGGAAGCTGTGCTGCTGGTGATACACCCCAGATGGAGGTGGTTTTTTTTCCTTTCTATGATCCCCCTTCCTCCCCCGGATGAGAGACCTCCCCCACGATCATCTTTTTGGGGAGACTAGGCCAGTGAGTGTTTTGTCGCAGTCTTTTTTTGATCGGGCCTTTACTGCGCTTCACCATGATGCCTCAACCATCTACGTTTTGTAACGGGTCCTCACTCGCCCCGTCGTTTTCTCGCAGCCTCCAATGTCCAGCCAGCGGCCCAAACTGCACCGACATTCGGTGGGTTGATTCCATTCGGAATTTTGCCTTCACGCCGATCGAAGTTTTGGCGGAATACGAAGTGCATATGCTAAGAGGGAGCCTAGCAAAGACCCGAATACACCTCCCCTTCCCTTGAAGGACGACACCTCCGATTCACAGCCGTTCCCCGTAGATAGACCTCCACCGGCCCTAGGATGGTCTTTCCGTGTCCACGGAATATTTTTCCCACGCGGAACCGGACTTTTCTTGGAACGCGCCGTCCATCCCCGGTTGAAGCGAGCGTAATATCAGCCCCGATCCCGGAGGGATCCAGCCTGAATCCTCCAGAATCTCTCTGATCATTCCTCACGGGCAGGTCGGCTCCCGGGTGGGCCTGCTGACCCGCGATAATGGGAGCCGACTTTTTTCTTCGCGCAAAACTCCGTCTGGCGGACGGGGCTTGAATATTACCAATGCGCCTATCATTTTCCGTCGCAGGCTGCCCCGCAGCAGATTTTTTGAACAGGTTTGCTGAGTTTCACAATTGAGCGACCTCGGTGATTTTCCTCCTTTTAACGCCATGAGATGGAATTTTAATCTCTTCAGCCGCTGGGTTTTCCCAGGCGTTTTTCGGGCGGCAAACACCCCAGACACCCTCCTTTTTAGGCATCGAGCTGGGAGGGAATTGGCAGTATGTTGCTCCCTTATTAATGCTTCCTTGCCCAATTGATCATCCTCTCCCAATTTCCGCCCTGTCCGGTGGTGTAGCAATTCGAGGGTCCCCTCGCCGAATGTAGCAGCGGTTTCCCCCCGCAGCTCTCTGTGTTTCCTGGAAGATCGACGACAGAGACCTCTGCCGAGAACACCCCGCCCGTTGCGTTTTGCGGCGCCTGCCGGTTGATCGGCCCCCCTCTCTCCCCCTCTTGCGGCGCCTTATGAACAGCCATTTTCGGGTTACGAACATCGCGTTTTAGCCCGAACGGCAGTTCTTCTTCCGGATATTGGTCCTGATCGGTCTTACCGCCGCCCCAACGCGGCGCAGCCCCCCGAGGAGGTGATGGCCATTTTTTTCTCTTCAGCATTTCGTTTTCTTGCAGTCGTTCCTTTTTCCCCCTAAAGCGCCCGGAGGCCAGTGGCCAGAAAGGAGAAGCGTTTTTCTTTTTTTTAGGTGGTTCGAATTCACGTTGTTCCTTTCGCAGCAAGGGTTTTTTAAGGCTCAGAAATTATATCCCCTTTGATACCGCCTGCGACATTATTGGTGTCATAAACCTGTGTTTCTTTGAAACCTAGCCCCCCCGCTCCTTCCTCTCTCCGTTGGTGTTGTTTCTTCCTCTTGGAATGTGATATTTTCCCCCATCCAGGGCAGACAGAAGGTTTTGAAACAAACTTTCATCAGCAATTGCCTGTTCTCTTTCTTAGTCCTGGTGTCTTTTCCCCCCTGCGCTCCGCGGACAACCAACGTGTTTTCCCTTTGACCCCTGTGCCTCAGCTTATCTTGCGCCGGGCCGCCGGTGAGAGTTGACCGTTCTCCCGTCCTATGTATGAGCGACCCCCCCGATATCCCAAATAAATGAGAACTGCATAGGGCCCCCCGGACCCCCTTTGTGACGAGAGGGGGATATACCTTGGAGTGCTTTCCCTCCCCCTGTCGCCCCACTGCCCCTATCCGGCGCAGAAGAACCTTTCCCTGAAAGGCCGTTCGGGCTACTCATCTCTCCTGCAAGCTTCAAAGGCTTCTTGGCGCAGCTGGCTTTTTTTTCTATACGGACGCCACCACCCCTGCGGCCGGCAAAAGAAAATTCCCGGCACGGGATGTGCTTTTTTCTTTCTTCGATCGTCATGGTGCCAAAAATAGATCTTTTTCCTTCATTCTACATTGGAGCCATGGATACACCACCCAGTTTCACCCTTTCGGCATGGGATATTTCCTGATCCTTTCATGTCGGCCCTTCCCCCTCCTGTTCCACTCTCGCCAGCTCGGCCTCGTGGTGCTTTTCGGAGTTTTTTCTTCTCTCTTCCAGAAACGCCTGGGATATAGGGGAGGAATGCCCTCATAAAGATACGCTACTTCCTGGCAGGGGGTGTGCCGTGGAGGAGCGTTCTTTTCTAACCGTCCTCTATTTGAAATTAATCCCCCTCCTGCTGCTGCAGGCTGTCCCATCCGAGATGTCATCGGCGATTTTTCCCGTCAAGTTTTTTCCCCCGGGGCCTCTTTTTTGAGCAAAACCCCCCTTCTAGGCGACATGTTCGCTCGAAATCAGTCCCCCTCCCTACTGGGCCCCCCTAGATAGTGATCACGGTCAGTATTGGCACCCGAGCCATTCGAGCTGAGCCCTGATCTTTTTTTCTTGATGACGCAGCGCTTCCTTTGGATTTCCCCCCTCGCCTTCTCGAGTGGCCGCTTGGTCTGTATATCCCCCGCGGAGACGTTTGCAAGCCTATCGTTTAACGGTGGACTGGAAGATCGCTACTTGGATCCTCTTGCTTTTTTCTGCCATTGCTATGTCGTGGAGCGGAGGCCCGTGGCTATCCTCATATTTCGATTCAGCAAAAGCAGGATAGATCTTCTCTACGGATTCCCCGATCGTTAAAAATCCCTATGTCGTACTTAAAGTTTGGACGATGGCTTGATCATTCTGATTATCTCCTCTTGGGAGAGTACGTGCCCGTTACCCTTCTAATAATGGTTAGTCTCGATTGAGCAGTATCGAACACGAGTTCTCTCTCCCCCTGGTCTCCTTGAGAGGTCTCCCCCAATGCGCTACCGTTTCTGGCTCTCCGAGCGCTAAACCCGTCAGCTGCGGTCGCCCCCCCTCTCGAGTTATTCGGACGAGGGATCAGCCCTTCAACGCTGTACATCCCTCTTTTAGCGCGCGGATCTTTTCGATGAGATAGGGACTTCGGAAGCGCGCTTCCTCAAAACGCGCCTCAAGAAGGAAATCGCCCTTTTTTCGCCATACGGCGCCCGTACAGCTTGAGAATTGCGATGAGTTCTTTCGAGCTTTGAATTTACTTTGCAAAGGACCCTCCCGGCATGCGCACCTTGCGCGACTCTAGATTGTATTCGTTTCTCCTGCCCTTTTCTTCTCCTTCACAAATGATCCCTCCCGCAATGAGGCTTTTTCTTCCATGCGATCGACCCCCCCCATTTCTTTTTATCCCCGTCCACGTTAATCCTCTACTTCGACCAGAGACCGCCTTTGGATTGCGACCACTCTCTTTCAAGGTCCAGGATTCCTCAGCCCCCTTCCCTTCGCGGATCGGTTGTTCGCCAGGATCTTTCTTCCCATAATGGCCAAGTGAGTTGGTCCTTTCTTTTTTTCTGTATTATTTACCTCTGCGACTTTTGATCTCTCTATTTTACTTCATCCCTTTCTCCGAGATGCGTCTGCAGTACTGTCAAACTACCCCAATCAAATGCCTTTCCCCCCCAAGAACCTTTTTCGCAAAGTATGGGACCCTTTCGAACAGGCCGATCCTCCCCGCGGGGGAGGGGGGAGTTCGACTCCTCTTTCAAGGAAAGCGGAAAACTTAATCCAGAAGTTCTTTTGGAGGAAGTTGTCGGTTTCAGTTAACGTGATAAAGTGACGGTGTCTTTTACTGGTCCTCTTGAGAAGCAGAAACACTCTTTTTTTTGCCTCTCTTGTAGGTTAAACGATAGCCACTTCCGCTTTAGGAGGGTCCAAGATCAAGCCCGTTTTTCTTTTCCTCACTTCCGATGCTTGGTCCTTCCCTAAACGTGAAATCGTCCTCAATTCTCAATCTGTTTCTCCAATGGTCGCACTGATGGCGAATGGAGTTTCGAATATGACATCTATTCCCCCCTTGGGTTCTCGAGTGTTCCTCCTTTCGCCGTCCCGATCTATCGCACGCCAAAAGATCCTCCCCGCAGGGACTGTCCTTTCTGGCTGATCCTGTCCCCGAACTCGATCTTTTGCTGGTGCGCGTACCGCCAATCGTTGTTGGGTTTAGCGTTTTTTTTCTTTTACCCCTCATGACCCCGTGAGGAGACTCTAAGGCGTTGAGTCTCTTGAAGGCGAGTTATCGGGCTCTCCTTTTCCTGGTGCACTTTTTTACAAACCCTGAGGGGAAAGAAAAAGACTAAGTGTAATTTCACCCCTAGCAAAGTTCGGTTCTCTTAGCATACATGTACAGCCACCCCCCCCCCCCTCAGAAGACCCGTTTTTGCCATCTGGAATATGGTATGCACGCCGATTTCTTCCTGTCTTTGGCGGCATAGAAGGCACAGCGATCACTTCTCCCTTTCCTCGACCCTCCTTCGCAAGTGCAGGCAGACCCCCCTTAATACAAGTAATTCTCCCACCGTTTGAAAAGATAGGATGGCAGACCGTTTACGCCGGAATCTTTTTTCCCAAGCGGTCGACCCCGGCGACCAGATCTTTTCCCCCGCCGCCCGTAAATAAAATGTGTGGAAGCGCCGTCCCTTTCTCAGACAGCTGTGGCTCCTCTCTTGGTGCCGCCTGACCGCATGATTCCCATTCTCTCCTTGTATTGTTCGCCCGAAAGTTTCTAGAGATCCTTTCCCCCTCCTTATTTTTGCTTCGCGCAAAAGACCCTACCGCCAGGCGTGCTTTTGTGACATCATCCTCCCCCCTGCCGATCAGTCGCGATGGAGAGAAGCTGCATCTTCCACTTTTTTTTTGGAGGAAGTTCACAGAAGACCGGTGGACTTTCCCTTTCCGCTCCGCCACGTCCACCGACTGCGAGTGCCCCCTAGCCTCACGCCTGTTTCAAGCGGTTGAGGCCGGCCCCACGCCCATTACCGGACCACCGCTCCTTGCTTTTTAGCTGGCGAGGAAGATGTTTCAGGCCTCCTGTATGCCGAACTTTCCCCTCAGACGGAGCGAATATGTCGCCTGTGGTGTGGACTTTCGGATCCCCCTTTCTCTCCCCATGTAGAAGCAGGTTCCAACCGCCCCCTTTATCGAGGTGTTTCTAAACACCCCCGTTCCCGGCCCAGTTTCTGCCCATCAGGAGCCCCAACCAAAAAGCATGGCGGTTGCCTTCCGCCCCGCCGGTTGATGCCCCCGGCTCCCCCACAACACCCCCTCGCCAGCTTCACAGCCATTTCAGCGGGCCCTCCCTGGCTTCTCCTAACGGCTTCAGGATGCGTTTTTCCCGATATGGCGGCGTCCTCCTTGTTACCGCCGCCATCTCCCACCGATGCGCCGCGAAGGCGGTTTGCAGCCGATGCTCACCTATGCTCGAGGGATTCGCGACAGACCGGCGTCGTCTGAGTAATTTTCGCCCGTTGCCGGCCGCCCCCTCGAAGGTAGTTAAGCGTCCGTCGAAATTTGTCGCTTTTGTTACGGCTTCCGCCCGGTTTGCCGTTCAAATCATCCCCCTCATACAGCCCCTTGCGGTTAAATAAGGGTTTTTGACTTTTCCGAGGAGGGGATGAGAGGGGGGAAAGCAATTCCCCGCCTAGTAGAGCTCCTCATAGTTGTTTTGGTTGTGGTTTTTTCTTGAGATTTTTCCATCTTTTCCTTTGTAGTGGTCGGGGATGTGAGCCTTTTTTAAAACTAAGCCAGTGAATTGACTTTTTTTTTACGACACCAACATTACCCCTTCAATTTTTTTTATTGGGATATCTTCGTACCTGCAACCCCTTTCGCTCCGCCGGACACCCCCTGGAATTAGAACCCTTCTCTCCCTACTCTTATTCCCTTCGACGGTCTTTACCCGCCGGATTCGACGTCTCTGACTTTACAATAAATGGATGCCCAACTACATGAGCCTAGGACTGAATAAAGAGAATCGTCTGGTTGCCGCGCCCGCCCCTTGGGGGGTTGGTGTCGTGTCAGATTAGGCAGGTACCGAATCTTCTTCGCCGCCGCCAAGATCGGAAAACGCTAATTACGCCGTTCGGCTACGCGTCTGTTTTTCCTTCGGTTCCCCCTTTTTTCCCTTCGGTGTTGTGATCTAGGGACCCTTCTGAGCCGGACACCCTACAAGCTGCTGTTCTGGGTGTTACGTTGTTGGGCATTTCTGTAGTCGATACTAATCCCCACACTCGATCGTGCTTGTTTATCATAAAAGCTGCTAAATTCCCAGAGGAGCATCCCCCCCAGCGTCTTACATGAGATCCTTTCATTCTCAGGAATTTTAGGTATTATCGCGAGCATGGTCTTTTTCCCTATTCCTAGCCAGCCCTGAAGTAGTGGTGTTTTTGCTGGTGTTTGCCCTCCAACGCATGGTATACCCTGGATGAAAGACTCCTCCTTTCAGGACTTTCCCGGTGAAGTGTTCCGGCAATCAACCTTTCTCTGTCCCCCGCTCATTTGACCTTCCAAAAACCTCCGTTCTGCCCAACTTCTGACAGAGCTCCTGATAGTCAGGGCATTGGAGTTTCAAAGCCCCCGTCCCCTGCCGGGGCATTTTCTTTTTCCCCTTCGAGCGCCCTCGCTCGCTCGAAACTAAGGACAACCCCGGCGACCTGCCCCTTCCCCTCCTTCCTGATCCTCTTTTCGGCACCGCGACATTAGAGTTCCTTGGCGGAGCTTCCAACGCCTTCAAAACGTTTTTGATGGTGCGGCCTTTCCCTATAGGGTTTCCTTGTTTGTTGGTCGGAGCTTGCAGCGTTCCCACCCCCCCCTTCTGAGTCCTTTTTTTCACGGTGGAAAGATTTCTCCCGGCTTCATTCTTGCGCGGGTCGTATGAACTTTTAGCAACGTGCTTTGGAGTCGGCTTTTTCTATAGGCCAGATTTTCTCCCCCTACTTCGCCACCCTTTTTTCCGGAGTGGAATCCCAGATGATTCCATTTCCCCCCCCGAAGTCGTTCGGAACATTGTGATGCTTTCCTCTTTTTTCGACGGGGGAGTACGCTGCCCGTTTTCTTCTGGTTGATTCACATGGTGCGTTTCCTCTCGAACCCATGATTTCTCTATAACACGCATCCTACGAGCCTCCCCCGAGTGAGGCAAATGCTTTTTTTCCTTCTTGATCTATCGAGCGTCGTACCCCCCGCCAGCTTGACTGTTCCCAGCAGCCCACCCCCCTCGTCGGCCGCGACGTGGATAAGCCCGCTCTTCGATCCCCGCTGTACATTCCATCTGCGGGAGAGCCGCGGACTTTTTTTCCCTTCTCGGGCCTTCCTCCCTCTTGCGGAACACAGAGAACCCCTCTCCAGCAGGAAATCTTATAGTCTGCCATCGCCCTTCGGAGACCTTTAATCAAGATTGAGAATGAGACTTTCTCTCTTTCAAGTTAACTTTCAACTTCTTCGGCATTGTGCGCACCCTCCTCTTGGATCGGTCGCAAATCGAAAATCATTGGCTATCCCGTCATTTAACCCTACTGATCGTCCTTTCATGACCGAAGACGCCCTTTCCTTCAGCATGCTCTCCTCCCATCACCAGCAGATCTCACACCGTCCGGTGCTCGTTAGAGGACCATACCGCCCAAAATTTCCCCCCCTTTTCTGGATGCGAAAGTTTTTTTCCCGGTCCTTTCGGTAAAGGATTCTTCCAGCACCAAGCAACAGGGGCCCGTCTTTCCTTCTAGTTTATCCCACATTTCCTCGAGTTGGTTAATTTCTTTTTCTCTTTTTTAGTCTTACAGTACTTCTTTCCTCCTCTCGGATATCCCTATTTACTAATCTGGTTTGTGAGAGAGATCGCGTGATTCGTTTTCCTGTAAGTCCCCCCCCGCCGGAGCCTAAAAAAATGGAAAATTCCCCCTTTTTTTTTTGGCAAAGGATGTTTGTTAAAAACATATCCTGCGAACTTTTCCCCTTGGGCTGTGGGCTGATTTCTGGCCAAAGCTTCTCTTCTTTTAGATAAAGCTTCGATGGGCGTCAGTTTTCGTTATTATGATTCCCGCCTAACGATCCCTTCTATCTGCTGTCCCTCTAGAGAAGAGAACTTTGCGGAGTCTTCCTTCGGCGACGAATCAGGCGGTTAAATGACGGAGCTCTCCATTCTTCAAAACGATCCCCCCCGTTCTCTCGCGCAGCGAGTTCTTTTCATTTGCCAAACGTTGGTAACGTTCAATCGTTTCCTCGAATTTCCTTCTGCTGGCGAAGGATGGCGAACCTGCTCGACTATGCCATCGCTCCGCGGGATTCTCCCTTTTCTCCCGGTTCGCTTCCGAGTCACCTCATCGAACACTCCTCTGCTCTCCCGCAAGCCCAGCGAATCAGTATATCGGTCGCTTCTCCCCTGCGTCTTTCCTCCCGAAACCTCTTTCGTGTGCTGCTGTTTGATCGACCCAAGCTGGCGTTTCTGATCGATAGTATCCCTCTCCTTGGATCTGAATTGGCCGCTCATTTTTCCCGCCCTTTTTTTTGCTTCTCGACTGGATGTGGTTTATCGGGCTCTCATTCCCTCGCAAGCGTTCTCACATGATGACTTTGTAACGTAAGCGTAATCGACACGTCGCATCGAGCTGCAGCATAACAATTGTTTTTCCCAAATTAAGCCTACCCTTTTGTAAAGATAATAGCGGTACAGACGAATTGCTATCGAGAAGGCGTTTCCTTCTTCTCGGAAAAGATTTCCCAAAGGGACTCTCCTACAACAGATAGCGTTTAGCAATTGCATCAGACCCCCCTTATCCAGAAGGGATCCCCGTAGACCCGAACCTCCTCGGCTGGCCGCCTTTTTTTGTACGACGAGGAACTTCTAAGACCCCCCCCTCCCTAGAGCGAAGTGACCAGATAGGCCAATCCCCGCGTCCATCAACGTTTTTCTCCTCCTATCCGCCAGCTTATCAGCTCGAACTCCGCGGACCGCTCCTAGATTTCGGTTACCGGGCCCGGCCAGAAAGATTTCTGCGAGTTCCTGGCGCCGACTTTATTTTGCTCTCAACAGAAAGCCCCGGCCGTATTTTTCATCATCCGCCAACCGATCAGTAGCGATGGCCTCCCTCCTCCTGAACAGGTGTTGATGTAGCCAAATAGAGCTCCCTTTTTCTTGCGCCCGGCCTCCCCGCCACTGCAATCGTAGATGTATCTTTCTTCCTCCGCTGGGTATACCAGCGGTGAGGACGGCCACCCTCCGACACTTCCAAGACTTTCCATCGAGTCTTTCAAGATGTTCCAACAGGCTCTTCCCTTTTGAAGAACCTCCCCAGGAACGAGCCCATGATTTTGTAGACATATCTTCGCGCTCCAGACATAGCCGCTTCCAACAACCCGCACTCCTTGTGGGTATTATTCCTAAGACAAGCGAAACACCCACAGCGCCCCCGTTTCACAACAGGAATTTTTTTGCCTCCTTCTAGGTGACCAAAAAACCCTTTTTTTCTCGGCGGCAGTTATTCGCAATTAGCGGGCTACGCCCCTCTATCCTTCTTCAGGCCCTCTTCCGATCTTTTAGGAGGATCTTTTCCGGTCGTTACCTCCCTCTCGGACACGAGCGAGCGAGGGCGGTTCCTTCCGATGCTAATGTGTTTTCTTAGGAGAGCCAGGCCCCTTTTCTCGGATTCAACGCGCCCCTTTTCCTCGAAAGACTAAGCGTAGGGTTCCTCGTCCGACATGCCTCCTTTTGTTTTTTGGGTCCCTTTCTCCCGGGGTTTGGTAGCAGGCTCCTTTCCCCAGATACGCCAATTGATGATGACTAATTTTGTGTCATTAAACCGGTATGGCCCTTGTATATTGGAAACTAGCAACATTCCCG
>Ga0179593_1493504_pt1 | contig 12262 bp, 26 predicted proteins | sample CZODoug2_1_08_16_FD_185931 | JGI IMG/M metagenome (GOLD analysis project Ga0179593, IMG submission 185931) | Vadose zone soil fungal communities from Angelo Coast Range Reserve, California, USA - CZODoug2_1_08_16fungal (PacBio error correction) | ecosystem: Environmental > Terrestrial > Soil >... | reverse complement strand
TTATTTTCACGTTCTCTTCCCTCGTTCCTTTTTCCTTCCTTTTGATTTCCTCCCCTCCCTCCTAATGTCATGCTCCCGACCGCGGTTTGCTTTTCTGGTTTTGTTTTTAGACGCCCGGAAGGCGTGATATGATCTGTGCAAGGGGTGGCAGCGCCCCGTTGCGAGGCCTCAGCTGTTCTTCCTTAGGCTTCCCTGCGTTAAGGAGATTGCGCAGTCCTCGAGTGAACCGTGCTCAGTTTTTTCACTGGTACCTGGCCCCCTTCTTTGCGTGCTCTTCCTATACGGAGAGCGTTCGCTCGAGTTGTACGGGTCCCTTCCCTTCCTCCTCTTTCTTTTGTTTACACTTCTTGCTTCTCGAAGGTCTGGCATCCCCGTGATGTCTCGGTACCAGAGCGAGCGTTTTTCTTTGGCTCACGCTTCACCGTATCGGCTCTAGTTTCCCATCCCCCCCCCAAATGCCTTACCCCATTCCGCTCCCCGACTCCGATTGATGATCATTTCCCGTTTTTGCGCCGTGGCCCGCATGTGGGGGGTCTGTTGCGCTTGAGTTCCGTTCGTGGCCGGCCCTCCTTTGACTTTTCCTTTTTTCGCACCTTTCCACCCCCCCCTCTCGATCCCCTGACTTTTTAACCTCTTCTCGTCGCTAACCTAAGTCATGGTTTGGAGCTGTCACCGAGGAAGATTGGGCCTGTGGTTCCTTTTGATAAGATTTGCCCTCCCCGTCCAATTGCGTTCGACGCCCTGTTCGTTCCCCGTACTCGACAAAGTGCGGCTTTCTTGCTCTCCTTTGGCCACTCTAAAAAGTCCTTGGAGTCTGCCGTTCCCCTCCCCCCCCAATTTTTTTTTGCGACGATGCCCCAAAGATCCACGTGTCGCTCATCATTTCTTTTTCTCCAGTGCGTTATTCTCGGGCCCCCGATCGAGCGCCCAGCAATGGGCCTCACGGTTCCTTTTCTTCTTGAGATTTATAATTTGTGTCGTTCCTAGTTTTTGTACCATCAGGCGTGCACATATCCAGATTGCTGTATTTCCCCTTTCTCGAGGCGGAGTCAGGCACTGACCGCTGAGGTTTGTTCCTTGCTTTTTTTTGGCGGCTCCAGCCCCAGAGGTAGTAGACGGCGGGTTGGTCGTATCCGGCCTCGGTCGCCTTAACTCTCCCCTTTCCCTTTTTCCTGTTTCCTTAATTTGTCGCCCTGGTCCTGGCTGATGTATCCAGGTAGTAGAAGGAGATACTGCACCTTTCGTACTGAGCACGGTTCACCCTTCAGTGCCCGTTTGGTGAAACAGTTCGCAGGGGTCTTGCCTTCCCCTTTTCCCCCTTTCCCTGGCGCTTCATCCTCCCCAATGGAGGTCCAGCAAGCTGCTGCGGCGGTCGTAGCCTTTCCTTTTGTAGGCGTAACAGCGCCCTTGACCCTGCCGCGGGCCCCATCTCTTCTCCTGGAGCATCGCGGAGGATTCAGCCAGGCGCCCCCACGGTCAGCGGTTGCGGTGAGAATTCTCCCCGCTTTTCCTTTCCCCCCTTCCCCCTTTTTTCCTGCGTATTTCATCGAAGACGTCTGCCCCGGGCCAGACCCTTTTCTCTTTTGAAATCCTTTTCCAGTCCGCAGCTGAGGCCCCGGAAAAGTAACTCCACCCCCCCCTGGCCCAGCCATGAACTTTTTTTTCTCTAATACTTTGTGGTTGTCGGCGGGACATCCGTCGATGATTCGCGATTACCCCGTCCCTTTTTTTTTTTTTTCCAGCTTCCCTATGAACAAGGTGAGGTCCATCATCTTGGTCCGAACTCTTTGCCCGGTTGTAACGGCTGTTTTTCTCTGTTGCTTTCCTCGGTCCGTGACCCCGTTACTTTTGGTGGATGCCTGACGGCCGTGGCCGTCCCGGCGGCAGGGGGCCTCCAGCCTCGACCTCTCTTTCCCCCTTTTAGGCGGTTTTCGGCGGCTACACCCTAGGAGTCGTTTCTACGGTAGGCTGCCGTTCTGGCTTATGGCGGATTTTCCAAAGACTCCCATTCCTTTTTTTCCTTTCCGCCCCTCAGATCCAACCCTGTCCTTCCTCTTTCGCTTAATACCACGCCGGATGCCTCGACCCCCGGCAGTGATCCCTCAGCCCTCTAATTAGACGGTGAATGTTAGGACCATGAAGCGCCCGGATGTCCATTTTTCCTTTTCCCCCCCTTACGCGTACTGGGTAACCCTCTGGGCCCCTCCGCGTGCTTGACTGCAGGAGCTCGCTCCGTTCCCTCCCTAAGACCTGCCAGGCCGGAGCTTTAGTTTCCACCTTGCCGTTTAACAGGCGCGTCAGACTGGCCTTTGCCTGATTTTTCCCTTGGACCTTGGAAGAGTGGAAAATAAGGTCCCCTTTGACCGACTTTTTATGCCCGGCCCTGGGCGACGCCGCCTTCTCGGCCCTTTTTCCGGTGAGATAGGTTTAGGCCATCCAGCGACGTTTCAAGTCCAACTAGTTCTCTTTCCTCCTACTTTGTTTTTCTTCTTTCCTAGCGCGGCCCCTACCCGTCCACCTTCCGCGCCCCGCGGATTGTTCTCCTGTGGAGACAGTAGGGCAGAACCTCTGAAAGCTCCTCGTGCCCCGGCTGAACTTTTTTCCGAGTACTCCGTCCCCGAGCTTTCGAGATGGGCAGTGATGGCCGCTGAGATATTCATTTCATGGTTGGCCCCCTATTTTTTGCTTCCGCTAGCTTTCCGCAGGCTCACGCCTCGGCCTCCTCGTTTTCCTCGATGGCCTCAAGCGCCCAGTTTTTGGACCGGCTTTCCTTATACGGTCTATCCGGACGACCCCTTCTGTCGCTGAATGCGGATGGCGAGTCCCCAGTCAGCGCGCGTCTTCAAGCACCAAGAAGTAACTTTTTTTTCAATCTTTCCTGGACCTAGACCGTGCGATTTATATGATTCTAATCTTTTGTCCGCTTACATTGGACCGCTCCCCGTCTATTTCCTCAGCCCCCAGACGCCTTAGGGCGGGCCCCCTCCCCCGTTCAGATTGAGGATGGATGTCCGCCGCCGGATTCCCCTTTTTTCAGTCCCCCTTCATGGGGTACCCTGAAACCCCCTCAACCCGAACCGCAGTTATGTCAAGCAAGGGTGAGTGACCCCACCGTCTTCACAGATTTTCTTTCTTCGCGAATTTCTCACTCGGACGATTAAGGGAATGCGGCCCCGTAAGAGAAGTTTCCTGCGCCGTCACCTGCCTTTTACGGATCGAGAAAGGGTACTGGCTGTCCCAGGCGCGTTTTTCTTAACTGCCGGGGCATTTTTCTGTCCCCCGGCTTCCCCCCCCTTCCTTTTAACCCTTAGATTTGCCAGGGCGTACTTCCGAGAGACTGCCGCTGCAGCCCCGTCCGGGTTTTCCAACGCAAACCGTCATGACCAGTTTTTTAACCTGGTCCCCACTCCCGGTTGCTTGATGCCGCCGTGACCTCGGTTCAGGCACTTTTCGTATTGATTTGCGAAGGGGAACTAAGTCCCCCCACCTCCTCCCTCTTGGGAAAGTAGCCTTGGAAACTTTTCAGGACAGTCCGCAAACTGCCACCTCCCTCCCCCCTCTTTTTTTTTTGTTCCACCTTCCTTGAAGTTTTCCCCTCCGTGAGCAGGACCCGGTCCCTATGCTATATATTCCAAGACCTGCCAGCCCCCCTCCCGTTCCTTGACCTGGCCGGCGCGCCGACACTGAAGGAGTTCTTCCCCTACGCCCCTTTGTTTAGACGCCCCCCCAAGCGCTGTATTACTACATCCTCAAGTCCTTTATCCGCCAGCCAGCAGCAACCCGCAGCTCGTTGAACCTCTCGCCGCCCTTTCCCCCTTGGACCAGCAGCAGCGGATGGCACGACTATTGCCATCCGCTTCCGGGCAGTTTGACGAACGCCGTCCTGGACCGCTGCGCGCAGCTCTCCCCTCCTGCCTTGGAGGCCAGTTCGGTCTCCCGATCCTTCCGTCCTCCCTTGGTCCTGAGTCCCCTCCCCTTGGTGCAGGACAAACCCCAGCCTCTAGGAGCGAAAAGTTTCCATTGTCTTCCTTTCCGTAAAACTGTTGTGAACCCACCGTCCCCCCGGGATTTGGCGGTGTTTTTCCTGATCGCCCGGGCCTTGCTGCCGCTTGTCGGATTGGCCCTCCCGGCCGCTTTGGACGGTTGGCTCGGGTGCGTCCTCCCCCACATATTTTGAGAACCAGACCACCATTCCAGCTTCACGGTGAGCGCCCCACCAAAACACTTTAGTGCTAGTCGTTTTTTTCCGGTTTCTGTTAAAAGCAGGGATATATATGGTTGTGGAAAAGGTGAGTGTTCTCCACCGGTCCAGTACCGGACAATTCGAAACTCTCCCATCCTCCACCCTCCCCCTTAGGTCGGCGTTCACAAGATATGAGCAGCTATTAGCGTTTCCGTCTGAGGTGTCCGATTTTTGGGGGGGAGGGGAAACTCGAGCCTGGCCGTGGTTCCTCGTGATTTCCATTCCCCCTTTCCTCTTAGATCTTTTTTTCGTCAGCGCCAGCAAGGGGGAATGACCCACTCTTCTCCCGAGATTCCGTGTTTTAGACGTATTCTTGAGAAAGACTGACTTTTCCGCAACAGTACACAAATTCTTCGTTTCTTTTTCTGATTCCTCACCAGGGCTGTGACTTCAAGTGCTTCATGAATTTCTTCAGGAACGGCGCGCTCCCTGCCTGGCCTTTTTTCCTTCTATTCAGGAGACCGCCTAAATAGGAAAGATATACACTACACCTCCGTCCATTTCCCCGTCCCTCTCCCCCCTCCCCAGCCCCCCCTTCTCTATGTCTGACGTCCCCTCTCTCCCCAACCCTCCCACCGCGGGACTCTCCTTCCTCCTTCTTTCCTCGCACCTCCCCTTCTTCCCCCATCTTCACCCCCACGGCCCCCGCCGAGTCCTAGCTTCTCCTGTCTGATCTCCCTATCCGCTGACCCCTCCACTTTCTTACCCCCCTCCCGCCTCCGTTTTTCGTCGATATTCTCTCCCCTACTCTTTCCCCCCACTCCCCGTCCCCCCCCCTCCCCGCCTCCTTTTTCCCCTCCTTCTCCCTCTCCGCCTTCTGAACTCCCTTCCCGTCCACAGCTTTTTCGCACCCCATTTCCCCCCTCGCTCAACTCCTATCCCTATATCCTCTTCCCGCCATCTTCACCCCCGCCGCTCCCACCCTACCCACTCCCCCCTCCCAATGCTCCCCCCCGCCGCAGGTTTACTCTTACTCCCCCCCCCATCCCCACCTCCCCCCTCTCCCCGTTTCCCCAACAACCTCCCCGTACTGCTTCTACGCAATTCCCCTATTTCCCACTCGAAACCCGCCCTTTCGACCCGCATCTCCCCCCCATGCTTACTGCCCCACCCCCTCGCCCCCCATTCCCCCCTCCCAGAACCACCCGACCATAGTCTGATTGTGACCCGACCCCAACATATCCCTACCACCCTACGCCCCTTCGCTCAGTCCCTCAACCCCGCCCCCTTCTCCCTTCCCCCCCCAACCCTGCCCCACCCCCCCCTCCTCTCATCCCCCCGCCCCAAATACCCGCCTGCCGCGCTCTCCCCCTCCGCCTTTCCTCCCCCGCCTTCCATCCACGCCCCCCACGCTCCTTCCCCCGCCTTCCTCATCTCCCCCCTGAACCCTAACCCCCTCACCCCGCCGTCCCCACCCCGCCCCTCCCCCCCAGCCCCCACGCCCCCCGCGCCCCCGACTCCCCCCGCCTCTCCCCCTTCCCTCTAACCACCCGTCTGAGTCCCATCCCACCCCCCCCTCACCACGCCTCCACCCCACACCTTCGCCCCCACCGTCTAGGCCCCCTCCCTCCCTCCTCCCCACGAGCCTTCCCTTCCCGCCACCCCAGTGACCACCCCCCCCCCCCCACCCGATCTTCCCCATCACTTCCTTCAACTGCCCCCCCTCCCTCCCATCCACACGTGACACCTTCCGCCTCCCCCACCTCCCCCCCCTTCCCCCCCACCCCCCTCCCCACCTCTTCCCAACCCCCTTGCCCTATCACACCTACACTACTCCCCTCCCACAACACCCCCCCCTCTTTCCGACGTCTTATGATCCCATCCCTTCACTCTTTAAAACCCTTTACTTATCCTCTGGTCCCCTTATGTTCTCCTCCCCCTCCTCCTCCGCCTTCGACTCACCACCCACCCCCCCCTCCCGTCTCCCTTCCTCCGATTTCCTCCCCCCACGACGCTCTTTCACTCTCCCCTCTTCGCCCGTTCCCCCCCTCCTTTACGACCACCCCCCCCCCATCTCCCCATCCTTGCCTCCACTCCCCCCCTCCCGCCCCACCCCTACCCCCCCTCCCCTCCTCACCCCCTCCCGAGCAAGCCCCCCCGCCCTTCGCACCCCCCCCTGCTCTCGTCTTCTCCTTTCCCCCCAACCCCCTGTTTCCATATTTTTCTTCCCCCAATCCCCTTCTCTCCCGCCCAGTTCCACCCTGATATCCCCCTCCATCTCTCTCTCTCCTTATTCCGCTCCCCTCACCTCCCCCAGGTCCCACCCTCCTGGTTCTCCCCCCCCAACACCCTCCTACCTCCTACCACCCGCCCCGCCTCGCGCTTCCCCACCCTTTTTCCCCCCCCCCCCTACTCCACCCTACCGCCTTAAAATTCTTCCCGCCCTCTCTTCCCCAACCCCTGACCGGTCCCTCTCACCCTCCCCCTGCCCCACAGACCATTCCCTCCTATTCCGCCCCTGACTTCCCACCCCCCCAGCTACTCCTCTACTCCCTCCTTTCACCTCCCACCACACCGTCCCCCACCCCTCCTCATCTCCAAGGTCCCCTTCCCCCCTTCCCTCCCTCCCCCCATCACGACCTATTCCCCCCTTGCCCCACCACCCATTCCCCCTAGCCCCGCTCTCCGTCCCTCACCCCCCCCCCCCTTCCCCCCCCCCTTCCTCCCGCCTACGACTTGTTTTCCCTCCAATATTCCCCCCCACCCCTCCCACCCCCCCCCCACCCCCCCCCCTCCTCCCTCCACCTCCCTCCCCCCCTCCCACGCCCCTACCCCGACCTCATCACCACCCCCCTCCCTCCTACCCCCCCCCTCCCCCCCCTCCCCCCCACCCCCTTCCCCTTTTTCTATTCTCACCCTCTTCTTCTCCTCACAACCAATCTCCCCCCCCCCTCTTCCCCCTTCCCTACCGGCTGCCCCCCCTTCCAACCGTCCCACTTATCCGCCACCCTCTCCCCCCCCCCTCCCTTTCTACCACTCATTCCCCCTCTCCCGCCCCTACCCGTGTTCCCCCTCCCCCCCCCCTCATCCTTCCCTCCTCCGCTCCCACCCTTCTACTCCCCCCGCCCTCCCACTTCCCCTCGCAATGTCTCACCAGCGCCCTGCCAATCCCACCCCCCCCCCTCCTCCGTCTACTCCTGATCCCTCTCGCCCGCCCCGACTTCCTCCCCCCTTCACCCCCCCCTTTCCCTTTCTCCACACCCACTCCCCTCTCTCTTCCCCCCCCTCCTCCCGTCCCCCCCCTCCTTTCCATTCCCGCCTGGCCACCCCCTTCTCTTTCAGACCCTGTGCCCCCCCGCCCACACCACCCCCCCCCCCACCCCTCCACATCACAATATTCTTCCTCTGCCCCTCTCTTCCTGCCCCCTCCTCTCCCTCCCCCCCTCCCTTCCCCTCCCCATTACTCCCCCACGCGCCACTCTCCTCCCCGACACCCTTCCACCCACCCCCCCCCACTCCCCCCCCGCTTTTCTCTTACCCCTTCCCCCGACCCGCCCCTCATCTTACCTTTCTCACGCCACTCCTCTACCTTTCCCCCTCTCCCCCCCCACCCCCCTTACTACTTCCCCACCCACCCCCTACCCATCATCCCCTCCACACAACCCACCACCCCCCCCCCCCCCCTTCCCCCCACTCCCTCCTGCCTTACCCACTCCCCTCCTTCTTGCTGTGTGTTTCTTTCTGGTTACAATCTCCCCTTCTCTCCCCCCCCCCCCATCGTAGTACACTCCTCCCCCCTCCCTCTCATCATCCGTACCCTACCCCCCACCTGACTCCCCCTCGACTCTCCTACCCCCCCCCCCACCAGCTTCGTCCCCCTCTCCTCTCCTCCCAGCTAACATCCCCCCCCCCAGGTCCTGCTACACCCCCATTCTCCCCCCTCCCTCGACCTCACAGCCCTTCACTCACCCCCCAGCCCCCCCTCACCACCCTCCCCCTCCTCTCCCCACCCCCCGTCCCCCCCTTTTCAATTCCCCCACTTTCCTCACCCCACCCTACCTTCCTCGCCCCGCCTCACCCATATTCTCTTCCCTCCCCACCCCACCTTCATCCCCCCTCCCCCTCTCCCCCCCCTCCTCCGCCCTACCACCTCCCCCCCCTTCCTTCTTTACAAACACCTTCCTCTCCTCCCTCCCCCCCCCTGGCCAACTGCCCCCCTCACCCTCTCGCCTCGCCAACCCCCCCCACCCCCCCCCACGTCTCCCCCCTCCACCCCCCTCTAGCCCCCTTCCTACCCTCCACACCCCTACGCCCCCCCCTTGCGCCCCACCTCACCCCCACCACTTACCCCCCCCACTCTCCTCCCCCCCCACTCCCTCCCCCCTCCCCCCACATCCGCCCCTTCCCCCCCCCCCCCACCTCCCCCCTTTCAGCCAATCCCACCTCCAACTCACCCCCCCGGCCCCCCAACCCCCCCCCCCCTCCCACCGCCTTTTTCCCTCTTATTCCTCCCCTCCCCTTACCCTAACACAACCCTAGATCCTCCTCCCCGTCCTCCCCTATTTCCTTCCCTCTCATCTCTCCCACCCTCCCCATCTCCCCATTCTTCCCCGTCCCCCTCACTCCTACACTCCCCCCCCCCCATGACTGCATCCCCCTCAGCTTTTATCCCCACCTCCCCATCCCTTGTGCCCCCCTTTCCCCGCACCCTTTACGCCCCCCCCCTCCCCTCCACGCCCTCCCCCCCTTAACCCTCCTACCACACTCCCCCGCCCACCTCCTCACCCCCCTCACGACCACTCCCCTCCAAACTCCCCCACGCGACTCCCGTCCCACCTCCCTCTCTCTTTCCTCGCCTTCCCCCCTTCGTTCCTTCCACCCCACCATCCCCTCCATCCTGTGTCCGCGCACCCCCTCCCCTCTCCCCTCTCCCCGCCCCCCCTCTCCTCCCCCCCCTCCCTCCCCTCACTCTACGCCCGTCCCCCCCTCCTTCCTTATAGCCCACCTTCTTATCCTCCCCCTCCCCCTCTCTTGGTCCGTCTCCCTTCCCCAGCCCCTCTCTCCGCTTCCCCCCCCTGCCCCCTTTTCTCTTCCTCTCAAACCTTCTCCCCCACTCCTTTGTGTCCACTCCCTGCTCCATCTCCCCCTGAATTGTTTTACTTTGCCTATAAATATCCCCCCTCCCCGCTTCTTACCCTCCTCCCCATGGTCGGCCCTTCCCCCGCGACACAGTCTCATACCCTCCATCCCACTACACCCCCCACCCCTCCCTCTTTCCTACAATGCCTGCTTCGCCACCCCCCCTCTCCCCGACTCCCCCCCCCCCCCCCACACCTACCCCCCCCCACCCCCCCTCACTCCTTCCCCCCCTCTTCTCTCCCCCCTCGCACCCCTCTCCGCCCACGTACCTCAACCCCACCTCTCCGCCTCCTACCCCACCCCCCTATCTCCCCCCCCGCTCTCTTCTTCCCCCCCTTCCGCCATCCTCTCCCCCCCCACCACCCGCATCTCCCCCTCCCTTTCCGCCCCCCCTACTCCCTCCCTCCCTGATCCTGCTCCCTCTTCCCTTACACTGCTCCCCGCACTCCATACGTCCCCCGCCCCCCACTTTTCCCGCAGCCCCGTACCCCTCCTCCCTCCCCCCCCTCCCCTCTCCCCCTACACCGTCCCCTCCCTTTCCCTCTTACCCACACCTTCCATATCCTCCCCCCCCGTTACCTCCCCTAACTCTCTCGCATCCATCCCCCCCGCATTTACCCTTCCCACTATCTGTTTCCTCCCCCCACGCTACAAACTTCCCTTCCTACACTGTAGTATTCTTCACCTTCACCCCCCCCTCCCCCCCTTCCTCCCCCCTCCCTCCCCCTCCCTCTTCTCTGACCACCTTTCCTCCTTCGCCCCCCCCAACCTTACCTCCCCCCCCGCCCCCCTCCCCACCCTCCTTCCCTTCCCCCCAACCCCCTGCTTGGTCTTTCCTATCAAATCCCACTTAGACGGCCCTTTCTCTTATCCCCTCCCCCCCCCTCCCTCTCTCCCCCCATTCACTCTCCCCCCTCACCATCCTACCCCCCCCCCTTCCCTCCCCCAAGCCTATCCTCGCACCCTCCCCATCCCTCCTTCCTCCTCATTCCTCCCCACTCCCCGTTTTCCCCCCTCACATTCCGATCCCCTCCGCCTCCCCATCCTCTTCCATCACTACCCCGCCTCATCCCTCCCCCCACCCCCCCTCCCTTCTCGTCACCCTGCCCCCCCCCTCTGCCTCCCCCCGTCCCCTTTTCCTTCCCCTCTGAACCTGACCCCCCATCTCATACATTCCCCCTCCTCAACCTCCATCCCGTCTACGCCGCCCTCCCCATTCTTCCCCCTCCCCCCCACATCCCCTTTCCCTCCCCCCCGTCTTCCATGCCCTCTCTTGCTACCCCTCTCCCCCCCCTCCCCTCCCCTTCCCAACCCCTCCCCCCCCCCCCCCCTACCACACCTTTTACGACTCTCCCCAAACCCCACCCCTCCCCCGCTCCTACTTCGTTCACCCTCTCCCCCCACCCCCTCCCCCTCTCCCCCTCTCCCCTCCCCCCCATCTACCATCCCCCCTGGCCCCCTCCCCTCTTACTGTCCCACTCCCCCTCTCTATCCTTTCTCCCCTCATTCCATCCCCCTTCCCTCTCCCCGACTAATCCCCGACTCCCACACCCACCTCCGCCCCCACCCCCCCCGTCATCCCGTCACAACCCCCCCCTTCACTTCACACCTCCTCCCCTACACCTACCGACCATTCCCCTCCCCCGCTTCCGTACTCTTCCCACCCCAGCTCCCCACCCCCCCCCGCTGCTTCCCCCCCCACCCTCCTCATCCCTCCACCCTCTTTCCCCCTACCTCCTCCCCCTCCCCCACCCCCGTCCTCCCCCCTCTTTCCCCCATTTTCTGCACTCGCCCACCCCCCCTCCCCCCTACCCCTTCCCCCCCCCCTGCCCCCCCCCTCCATCCTATTCCACCCTGCCTCCCCGTCTCCTGCACCTCGCCCCCTCTCTCTTTCCTCCTTTCCCTATCCTTCCCCCCTCCCCACCCCGACTCCCCTTCCTCCTTTACACAACCCTCCCCGACACTCCCTACTCCACTTCCCCCTCTTCCCCCATACCCCCCACCCCACCTTTCGGCCTCCCCCCACCCCCCTCCTCCCTCCCTCTCTCCTGCCCAACCCACCCTCCCACCCATCTCCTCGCACTCTTCCCCCCCCACCCCTCTCCCCTGTCATCCCCCCCCCCTCCCCCCCTCTTTCCCACCCCTGTTCTTCCTTCCGTCCCCTCTCATCACCACTCCGCTCTCCCCCCTTTGTACCCCATCCCCCCTCCACCTCCCCCCAAACCTCCCTCCCCTCCTCTACCTCCTCTCCCCCACCCCTCCCCCATCCCCCCCCCCCCCTCGCCACCCTCCCCACTCACCCGCTCTATATTCCCCCCCCATCTCCACTTCCCAGTCCCGCCTCCCTCCCGCCTTTCCCCCCCCCCCCTCCTTCCCCATACAACCCCCGCCCCTCCCCCGCCCCACCCCCCCCGCCTCCCCCCCCCTCCCCTCCCCTCCCACCCCCCTCCCCCACGTCTACCTTCCATCCCCCCTCCCCTACGAATCTCTCCCCCCCCCTCTCTCCTCCCCTGTCCCCCCCCCCAACCCCCCCCCTCTCTTCCCCTACACCCCCCGCATCACCCGTAGGCCGACTCTTTTCCCCCCGCCTCCCCCATTCCCTCCCCCTTCTGTCTCCATCCACCCTCCTACTATCTCCCCTCCCCCCAATTCCTCCCCCTCCTCCTCCCTCCACCCACCACTCCACCCTTCCCCCTCGCAGCCCCTCCCACCCCCCCCATCCCCTCGCCCCCTCCATACCATCCCCACTCCCTTGCCCATCGTCAAGCTGAAGGCCCTCAGGACCCGGTCCTTCCTCCCTTTTCCTTCATTAACCCGAAGATTAAAGTTTTTATGCACACCTTTGCCTTTTCTTCCTCCTCCCCCTTTTGGTCGGGCATGCTGCAGGAGCTGGGCTGCGAGCCTTTTAGGATCTGAACGCGTCCTCCCTGATCTCGACCA